>SXGT01600738.1_pt1 | contig 10362 bp, 8 predicted proteins | sample 3176221 | NCBI WGS metagenome assembly SXGT01 (sample SAMN11356862, study PRJNA531348) | freshwater metagenome | isolation source: freshwater sample F1-120 | place: China: Fuxian Lake, Yuxi | collected 2017-12-25
CGACGGTCTCGGCGCGCGCCGCCAGGGCCGCGGCGCCGCCGGCCAGCGCCGCCATCTCGGCCGCCAGCGCCCGCTCGCGCGGCGGAAGCAGGTGGGCCGGGTTGCCGTCCCACCAGCCGCCGTAGCGACGCCAGACGTTGCGGATGATGAAGGCGGGATCGTCGTAGACCGGGCGCAGGTAGGGCCGCTCGAGCAGATCGCGCGGGATGTCGACGGCGGCGACCACGTCGTCGAGCCGCATGCCCAGGTTCATCGCCGCCACGGTCTGATCATGGATGGTGCGCAGGAGGCGGGCGGTCTCGTCGAGCGCCTGCTCGACCCGATCGGCGCCGAAGATCGGCGGCCCGTGGCCGGGGAGGAGCACCTCGGCGCCGAGCGCACGCATGGTGTCGAGCGCGTCGGCCCACTCCCTCACGAAGCGCTGCACCTTCTGCGGATTGCCGCAGTTGGGCGCCGCCCAGATGAAGAGGTCGCCGGTGCACAGCACCTTCTGGGCCGGCAGCCACACCCAGGTGTGATCGTCGGTCTCGCCCAGGCCGTGATGGAGATCGAGGCGGGCGCCGCCGACCTCGAGCTGCCAGCGATCGCGATACGTGACGTCGGGATAGCGGTACTCGGTTGGCCAGCGCAGCCCGGGCATCCGGAACTGGCGGGTGTTGATGGCCTGGTTCCAGCCGGCGGTGAGCTTGTAGCGATCGAAGCGCGCCGCCAGGGCCTCGTGGGCGTAGACCCGGGGGCGAGCGTCGCCGCGAGCGCGGGCCTCGTCGTCGAACGGGCCCATGCCCATCGCGTGATCGACGTGGCCGTGGGTGTAGATCGCGGCCAGGAGCGTCGAGCTGCGCCACGCCCTCACCTGGCGAAACACCAGCGGCGCCGACAGGAAGCTACCGGTGTCGATCAGGGTGAGGCCGTCACCGCCGTCGACGACGGCGACGTTGCCCAGGTTGGGCACGAAGGCGACGCCGGGAGCGACCTCGTCGAGGCCGACGCCGGCGCCCAGCATGGAGCCCAGGATCGAGGTGTGATCGGTCCGGGCGGCGCCGGTCCAGAGCCCGTCGGCCCAGTCACGGAGGGATGGCATGGGCGCCGAGTGTACCTGCAAATAACATGACCGAACGGTCAACATTTGACTTGGCAGGAACCGGCGATTGGACTAGGTTCCGGGTCGGGAGGAGCCGATGTCCACGTTCCGCCGGGGTCGCGTCTCGCTGGTTGCGCTCGTGCTGGTTGCTGGCGCCCTGGGCGTCGCGGCATGCGGCGATGGTGAGGACGGCCCGACGACACCCGATCCGCAGACGTTCACCTTCGGCCCCTTCGTGCTCGCGCCCGGCGAGGAATCCTACGGCGACTGCGTGAGCGCGCCGCTTGGCAACACCGAGCCGATCTACGTCAACGCCGTCGACCTGGTGACGGGCAGCGGCTTCCATCACTCCAACTGGTTCTGGGTGCCCGAGACCACCTTCCCGGGCCCCGACGGCGTGTGGAACTGCGACTCGCGCGCCTACGATGAGGTCGTGGCGGGTGGCGCCGGCGGCGTGCTGTTCGCGCAGTCGACCCAGGCGGTGACCGAGCGCCAGGCCTTCGCGCCCGGCGTCGTCATCCCGATCCCGGCGCACGCCAAGATCGTCTCGGGCATCCACATGCTCAACGCGGGCGACGAGCCGCTGACCACGCGCCTCGAGCTGACGGTGACGCCCATCGCGCCCGACGAGGTCACCACCAAGCTCGCGACCATGGCACTCCAGTACCGGCCGCTGGCGCTGCCGCCCCGCCGCAAGTCGTCGGTGACCATCGAGTGCGACGTCGGTGACCTCCACCAGATCGTGATCGGTACGCCGATCGACTACGAGGTGTTCTACTCGTTTCCTCACTACCACACGCTGGGACGCGGCTACGATCTGGTCGCCAGCGGCGGCCCCGGGCCAGACGTCACCATCGCGTCGAGCAGCGCCAGCGTCGGCGAGCCGCTCGGCGAGGTGCTCGATCCCCCGTTCTCGCTCGAGGGCTACACCAAGCTGCGCTTCACCTGCCACTTCGACAACACCACCGACCGCACCGTGCGCTGGGGCCTCAGCGCCGGCGAGATGTGCGTGTGGCAGGGCTTCACCAACAGCATCTACAAGTGGGGTGGGACCACCAACGGCGCCGCCACGTCGACCGTGGTCGACGATGGCGAGGTCGTGCGCTTCACCCACCCGTGCGACCTGTACGGGTTCCCGATCGTCGATCCGTGAGCGGCCTGACCGGGCCCTGCCTCGTCGCGCCTACTTCTTCTGTTGCTGTTGCTGTTGCTGTTGCCGGTACCACTCCTGGCGACGCTTCACCTCGGCGTGGGTGGGCCCGACGTGGGCGATGATGGAGAGGCCGATCGAGAACCAGCCGCCCTCGTCGGGCAGGGTCTTCTCGAGCGCGATGTAGCCGCCGAGATCGAGGCGCCCCGGGATGATCTCGTAGATGCCGCCGGCGCGCCCGTTGAGGCCGGCGCGCGGGAGGAACTCGTTGCCCTCCTCGTTGCAGGAGAAGTCGGTGGGGTCGTCACAGCGGACGTGCATGCCGACCACGGTCGGCTCGAACTCGAGGTACCCCTTGAGCTGCGGCGCGACCGGGATGTGCAAGCGGAAGTAGAAGCCCATCAGATCGAAGAAGTAGAGGCTGACCGGGTTGACCGGCGAGGTGTCGACGATCCGGCCCGAGAGGCCGACCGCGAAGTTGGGCGTTGGATTGGCGCCGAAGTAGGCGAAGCGGTACCCCTGCGCCGAGTTGTGGCGGTCGGCGAGCGCGCCGCCTGGGGACACCACCGGCTCGTAATCGAACTCGAAGCGAAAGATGCGGCTGGGCGGCGGGGCGACCTCGCCGGGCAGCCGGGGCGGCGCGTTGCCGGGCGGCGGCGGCGGTATCGGCGCCTGCTTCTGCGGTGCCACACAGGCGACGGCAAACGTCGCAACGAACGCGGCTGGCGCCGCGACCGAGATCCCCCGGGTCATGTGCGTATCGTACTACCGACCGGGGGCCGGCGGGGATAGGCTGCGCGGATGCGCTCGGGTTCGTGCGTGGCTCTCGTTCTGGCGCTGGGTGCCGCCTGCGGCGGCGGTGGCGGCGGTGACCCCGGGGTGGACGCCACGGTGATCTACCCACCGGCCACCGACCTCGAGCGCGACGTCGTCGACACCACCCTCGCCGTCGACCTCGCCACCCGCACCGCGCGCGCGACCATCACCCTGGCGCCGTCGACGTCGACCGGGGCCTCGTTCGAGATCGGCGACCTCACCATCACCAGCGTGCGGCTGGGCGAGACCGCCTTGCAGTACGTCGAGACCGGCCCGGTCGGCGAGCGTCTCGACATCGGCGTGCCGCCGTCGACCGAGCCGCTGGTGCTGGTCATCGACTACGGCTGGAACTTCCACAACTCGTCGAACGGCGTGGCCACGGCCGGGTACACGCTGACCTGGCCGTACCACTGCGGCAATGTCTTCCCCTGCCGGTCGGAGCCGGCGGACGGCACGACGTTTCACCTGTCGGTCGACGGCGCCGCGACCGGCATGGAGCTCTACCCGGCGGCGATCACCGGCGACGCGCCGTCGTACATGGCGGCGTGGATCGTCGGGGACTTCACCCGGCTCGATCTGGGGCAGACCACCGCCGGCACACGGGTGGCGATGTGGCACCGCGCCACCGAGGGCACGCAGGCCGCGATGGGCGGCGCATACCTGCGTCCGTCGTTCGACTGGATGGAGCAGCACCTGGGCCCGTATCGCTTCGGCAGCGAGGTCGGCACGGTGTCGGCCAACTGGGGCGCCAGCGCCTACGGCGGCATGGAGCACCATCCCTACTGGCATGTCGGACGGGCCGCCCTGAGCGACGTCGGCATCAACGTGCACGAGGCGGCGCACGGCTGGTTCGGCAACGGCGTGCGGATCCGCTGCTGGGAGGACTTCGTGCTGAGCGAGGGCACGGTCGAGTTCTTGATGTGGCGCGTGCTCGACGAGGTGGCGGGCGCCAGCGTCGCCGACCCGCTGTGGGCGGGATTGACCACCGAGGTCGATCGCATGCGAAACGGTCAGGGCAACGGCGTGGCCTGGCCGCAGAGCTGCGGCGAGGTCGACATCCTCGACGACGGGCTGTTCTCGAGGGCGCCGTACGTGAAGGGCGCGTTCTTCTACCGCGCGGTCGAGCAGCGCGTGGGTCGGGCCCAGCTCGACGCGGCGCTGCGCACCTTCTACGGCCGGTACGCGGGCCAGGCCGCGGGCATGGCCGACATGCTCGGCGTGATCACCGAGGTGACCGGGTTCGATCCGACCGCCTGCGCCCAGGCCTGGCTGGTGTCGATGACGGTGCCGGCCGCGGGCGCCTGCCCGTGAGCTGACATCAACCTGCTCTCGGCGGGGCGCGCGGACAGGGGCTGTTCGTCGAATTCGCTTGGCGTCGGTGAGCGAGGTGCGTAGCGTGCCGGACCGAGGGAGCTCAGGAGGGCCGCATGCGTCGTCGCGATCTCGTCCGTCCGCTGCTGTGTTCGTTGCTGGCCGTGGCCGCCGCCTGTGGCCCGTCGTCGTCGGGTGACGACGGTGGCGACGACGACGGCGGCGGTGGCGGAGGTCCCGATGCGCCGTGGCCCATCGACGACGGCGACGGCGGCACCCAGGCCGACGGCTGCGAGAAGATCGACATCCTGTTCGTCGTCGACAACTCGGGATCGATGGGCCAGGAGCAGACCAACCTGGCGAGCAACTTCCCGCAGTTCCTGTCGGTGATCGACGCGTCGGGGCTCGACTACCGGATCGCGATCACGACGACCGGGATGAACTACACGTACAACCAGGCCACGATCCCCGGCGGGCCGGTGCTGCCGATCTCGATGAACGGCGGCGACAACGGCACGATGCTACAGCCGGGGAGCTGCGGCATGACGCGGCGCTGGATCGAGAAGGCCGACGCCAACCGGGCGGCGGCCTTCGCCTGCGCGGCCAACGTCGGGACCAGCGGCCCCAGCGACGAGATGCCGCTGGCCGCGATGCGCACCGCGTTCGAGGAGCGCATGGCCGACGGCACCAACGCTGGGTTCCGGCGCCAGGACGCGCTCCTGGCGGTGGTGATCCTCACCGACGAGAACGACTGCAGCTACGAGCAGCCGGTGACGCTCGGCTTCGCCCAGAGCCTGTGTGACTCGATGATGGAGCCGGCATCCAACTACTCGACGTTCCTCGACCAGTACACCGGCGACCACGCCCGCTGGGCGGCGGCAGTCATCGCCGGCGCCGGACCGGGCTCGTGCTCGTCGACGTTCGGCGACGCCGACTACGCCGAGCGGCTGGTGCAGTTCGTCAACGCGGCCGGGCCGTCCAACGCGTTGATCTCGTCGATCTGCGCCGGCGATCTCACCATCGGGTTGACCGCCGCGCTCGAGCTGTTCGACACGGCGTGTGAGAACTTCCCACCCATCGACTGAGATGCACGCGCAGGGGCCGATCGTCGTCGCTGCGCTCGCCGTGTCCGGCCTGGTCGGCGGCGTCGGGCGAGCGACCGCCGGTTCGTCGAGGTGACGCTGGGCGGCGCGGTGGCGAGCACCGCCGGCGACGACGACCCGCCGCCGATCCCGACGCTCCTGCGCGACGCCCCCGAGCTCCAGCTCGCGTGGGGGCTGCAGCTCGGCGACGCGGCGAGCATCACGCGCGTCGATCTGCTGGGCGCGATGGGCCCGGTCGGTCCCGATCCCTGCTCCGCCAGCGGCGATTACGACGCCGTCCCGTTCGGAGCCAGTGCGCGGGTCGAGGGGCACCTGAACTCCTGATCGCGTATGTTCGCGCGGTGAACGGACGCCTTCGGGCCCTTTGGTGTCTCGCCGTGTCGGCGCTCGTCGCCGGCGGAGGTTGCAAGCCGCCGGTGGCGCCGCGGCCGCCCCAGCCTGCGCTGCGGCTGGTGGTGCTGATCGTGATCGACCAGTGGCCGTCGTGGGGCTTCGCGCAGCGGCGCGACCTGTACGAGCACGGCCTCGGCCGGCTCATCGACGAGGGGGTGGTCTACAAGCAGGTCGAGTACCCGTACGCGACGACGTTCACGGCGCCGGGACACGCGGCGATCGGCACCGGTCAGCCGCCGTCGGTGACCGGCATCGTCGCCAACGGCTGGTGGCGGCGCGAGCAGCGGCGCGAGCGGCAGGCCGAGGCCGACGACCGCGTGACCATCCTGCCGCTGCCGGGGCGGCCAAGCGCGGGCATCGAGGGCGCCTCCGGCGCGGCGCTGCGCGTCGACGGGATCGCCGACTGGATGCGCGAGGCCAGCGGCGGCAAGGCGCGCTCGGTGGTCATCGGCGGCAAGCCGCGGGCAGCGTGTCTGGTCGCCGGCCGGCGGCCCGACGTTGTGCTCTGGTACGAGCCCAAGCTGAAGGGCATGACGTCCAGCACGGCCTACGCCGAGGCGTTGCCGGGATGGGTGCTGGCGCTCGATCGCGAGCGCCCGGTGGCCGACCTGCTCGACGACGAGTGGACGGCGGGCGACGCCGCGATGCTGCGGCGGCGCACCGGAATCGACGACGCCGCGCCCGGCGAGGGCGCCGAGCACGGCCTGGGCATCGAGTTCCCCTACAGGCTGGCGACCGCGACCGACCCGGCCAAGGCGCTGCGCTCGACGCCGCTGCTCGATCGGGTCGAGATCGAAACGGCGATCGCCGCGATCCCCGGTGAGCAGCTTGGCGCCGACGACGTCACCGACCTGCTCGTGGTCTCGCTCTCGGCCCACGACTACGTCGGCCACAACTGGGGGCAGGAGTCATGGGAGATGATCGAGCACGAGCGCGCGCTCGACGCCGAGATCGGCCGGCTGCTCACCGCGCTCGACGGCGCGGTCGGCGCCCGCAACTACGCCGTCGTGCTCACCAGCGATCACGGCGCGACCCCGCTCGTCGAGCACGGCACGCACCCTGGCGCGCGCCGCATCCCGCCCGCCGAGCTCGAGGCCGCGGCCGAGGCCGCCGCCGCCACCGTCTTCGGCCCCGGCGACTGGGTGTCCTCGATCTCCTCCGCCATGGTCTACCTTTCGCCCGCCGCGCACGTCCGCTCCCCTTCGCAGCGCGCCCGCGCCCTCGACGCCATTACCACCCGCCTCGCCGCCGTCCCGCAGGTCGCACGCGTCATCCCGCTCGACGCCCTCCCCGCCTCCTGCGCCGACCTCGACGAGCTCTCCCGCCGGGCCTGCTTCACCCGCGTCGCCGGCGAGACTGGCGAGCTCCTCGTCGTCCCCACCGACGGCAGCCTCGTGACTTCCTACACGACCGGCACCTCCCACGACGCGCCGTCCTCCGACAACAACCTCGTCCCGCTCATCGTCCGCATCCCCGGCACTGCGCCGGCCACCGTATCGACGACCGGTTCGATCCTCTCGGTGGCCCCGCTCCTCCGAGAGCTGGTTCGATGATCTCTCAAGCGAGGAGCTTGTCGAGGGAGACCTCGATGCGGCTGGTGACCAGGGCGACGATCGAGTCGACCTGGCTCTCGTCGATGGCCAGCCGCCGAGCCAGCTCGGCGCGGATGCCGCGACCGAGCTCCTCGCGCGCCCCCGTGATCCAGCGCGACGCGGTGGCGCGGTGGACGCCGTACCGCTCGCCGATCGTGTCGATGGTCCAGCCGTCGAGCAGGCTGTAGCGCAGGACCGCGCGCGCACGCTCCGACAGCGCCGCCAGGGCGGTGCGGAACGCCGCGTCGACCTCGGGCCGGTACTGCTCGCGCATCATGGCGACGTCGGGATCGAGCGACGAGCCCAGCCGATCGAGCAGGTCGTCTTCGAGAGGCTCCTCGCGCGCGTCCCGCTGCATGCGGCGGGAGAGCGCGCGAGCGGCGATGACGCGGGCGTACCCGCGCAGATCTCCCTTGCCGGTGTAGGTCGCGATCGCAGCCGGCCGCTGGCCATCGGCGGTGAAGAGCAGGCGACGCAGCTCCGAGCGCACGTCGTCGGCCTGGGTCGGCGTCGCCCGCAGGCGGCTGGCCGCGAAGTCGACCTCGCGGTTGCAGAGCTCGTCGCAGGCCGCGATCGCGCGCGCGTCACCGTGCTCGGCAGCGACAGCGAGGACGACGTCGTGGTGCAGCGCCTCGATCGCCGAGACCGTCGCGCCGTCCCCGAGCCGCGTCGCCATGGCGGCCGCGAAGCGCTCGAACCCGACGACCACGTCGGGGTGGGCCTCGACCGCACGCGCGTGAAGCCCGGCCAGCGCCGCGGTTGCAGCGTCCATCCCGTCACGATACACGCTCCGCGTCGGTCACGGCGGCAAGACGAAGACGCCGGGCGCGATGCATCCCAGCCTCGAGTCCTCCACGGTGAGCGGCGGGTACCACCAGGTCGTGGCACACCACGTGCCGCCAATGGTCGGCAACTCGAAGCGGCACCCGGCGACGGCGTCCTCAACGTCGCACGGCGCGTTGGACCAGGTGTCGCCATGGCTCTCGCAGTCGGCGCGGGGCTCGGCACCGTCGGGCCGAGGCGCTCGAGATGCGGCTGCTGAACGTCTTGATGGGCGCGCCGGCCGATCGCTTGCAGCCGGCTCGGCGCCGCGAGACCATCCTCGCCGATGTCCCGAATCCTGGCGCTCATCGTTATCGTGGCAGTGTCCGGTTGCGCCACCATCTTCAGCGGGAGCTCGCAGAAGGTCTCGATCCGCATCACCCCGGAAGACTCCACGATCATGGTCTTCGGCGGGGCGACCGGCGCGGCGCTGGCCAAGATCGGCAAGGTCGCCCACGTTCAACGGCGCATTCTCGAGCTGCTGAGCCCGGCGCTGACCGCCGAGGATCGCGAGTTCATCGCCGCCGTCGGCATCGAGCGCTTCCTGACCAACCTGGTCCTCGAGGTCAAGACCGGCCGGATGCCGACCGACACGACGCAGCAGCTCGCCGAGATCTACGCGCGCATTCCCCGGCCGTTGAAGGAAAAGCTCGTGGGTGCGATCGGGCTCGAAGCGTTCGGCGTGGGGCGACTCGATGTCGAGCTCGATCGCGGCGAGATCTACGCCGTCATCGGGTGGCGCACCGGGTCCGACCTCAAGATCAAGTCGATCGACGGCAAGTTCAACTGGACCACGTTGTGGAATATCTTCAACGGCGGGCTGGGAGTGCCGGTCGATCTGTACACCGGCGCGTGGCTGAAGCTCGCCCCTTCGAACCTCGCGCTCGAGCTAGAGGCGGCACCCGTGATACCGGTGGCTACGGCGCGTTGATCTCGAAGAGCTGCTCGTGGGCGACGTAGGCGGAGGCCTGGGCTCGGGAGAGCGCGGCCTGGAACATGGTGCGGATCGAGGGGTCGAGCTTGGCGCGGAGACGGGCGGCGTAGAGGCCCTCGTAGTAGTCGTCGGGGCGGACGCGGACGGCGACGCGCACATGGGTGGCGCGAGAGACGCCGCGCCATGCGGAGGCGAGGTCGAGGTGGCCGCCGGGTGGGATGCGGGTGTCGGCCAGCTCCTCGAAGCGGCCCTTGGCGAAGCGGAGGTGGCGGCCGATGCGCACTTCCTTGTGGGTGCCCGGGATGTCGGTGCCCGAGGCGTCGACGAGATCGGTGGAGAGCCAGGCGGCGGGGGTGGGAGTGGTCGGGAGGTAGTGGCCAGCGCCGACGTTGGCGATGCGGGCCTTCACGGAGACGATGCTCGCGCGGTCGCGGGTGGCGGTGGCGTGGACGGCGATGCCCTGGCGGAAGGTCTCGGGGTCGTGGACTCCCTTCCAGGTGTGCTCGCGGTTGGGCATGTGACAGTGCTGGCACTGGATGCCGCGCTTCATGTACGGACCGAGCAGCCACTCGCGATAGGTGTCGAGCAGCGGGCGGCCCTCGAGGGCGATGCGCACCGGTAACTGGTGACAGCCGACGCAGAAGTCGGCGCGCTCGTAGACGGCGAGCTCGCGCAGCGGATAGCCGGGCAGCGGCAGGAGCGACGGCGCGCGCTGCGCCGGTCCGTGGCGCACGTTGGCGCGCACGTGGCAGGCGGCGCAGGTCAGGCCCTCGGCCTGGAGCGCGGGATCGAGCACCGCGCCGTCGAGCTGCTGCTCGGCCAGCGGCGCGTGACAGCGCAGGCACGACGTCACCGCCTTGGGATCGTCGATGCGCAGCACCTGCGCCATCAGGCCCGGCGACGCCGCCGCGCCGTGGACGGTCCCGGTCCACTCGCGCAGCTGCTTGGCGTGACAGCGCCCGCACTGCTGCGACGACAGGGACGCCTGGGCCGGCGCCAGCGCCGCCGGCGCCTCGCCCTGGGGGTGGATCACGCCGCCGAACAGCGCGCCGTCGGGATCGTCGACGGCGCCCCAGCGGTAACCCGCGACGGTGCGCGCCGGCCCGGCGCGATCGCGCGCGATCGCCGCCGCGCTCACGTCGCCGATCTCGCCCGGCGCC
>SXGT01390820.1_pt1 | contig 10361 bp, 4 predicted proteins | sample 3176221 | NCBI WGS metagenome assembly SXGT01 (sample SAMN11356862, study PRJNA531348) | freshwater metagenome | isolation source: freshwater sample F1-120 | place: China: Fuxian Lake, Yuxi | collected 2017-12-25
AGTCCAGCCAGGACCCGCACGATGCGCTCTTCTTCTTCAACGCCAACGTCATCGACGGCGCCCGCGGCGGACGCTTCAAATACTACCGCTGGGTCAACCTCTACACCTGGCCGGTGCCGCTGGACAAGCCTAATAATATAGGCGGCGTCATGGCCCACAACTACGCCTACACCGACCCCGAGACCGGAAAGACGCGACCGCTGGTGACGCACGATCCGCTGCTCTTCGATGTGGTCGCGGACAGCAACGAATCCTACAACATCGCCGCGGGCCACCCCGCCGAGTCGGCCCGCCTCCAGACCGCGATCGAGGACTGGGAGCGCGAGTTCTTCGCCAATCCACGCGGCTGGCACGATGCGGGCAGTGGCGGAGAGGTGGTGGCACCCTAGCCTGGTCGGCATGCCCAGCGCCGGCTTCGCGCTCGGGGTCGATTGGGCGGCCCCCTTCGGGTTGAAACTCCCGGACAACACCAAGGCCCGAGCCGGACCCTGCCGGTGCACATAGGCAAGGCCCTGATGGATGGGGAACGCACGGATGAAGAAATGGATCTTTGTCGCTCTCGCGATCGCGGGCCTCGCCTGGTGGTTGTGGCCGCAGCAGGGGGCACGAGTCGGGCGGGGCTATGCCGTGCTCGACACCGCGGTCTTCAGCGACCCCGTGCGCGACGCGAAGCCGGTCAGCACGGTGGTCTCGCGCCGTCCCGACGCGCCGGCGCGCCCGCCCAACATCGTCCTCATCATGGCCGACGACCTCGGCTACGGCGATCTCGGCGCTTACGGCAACACCCTGCTCGAGACGCCCCGCATCGACGCGCTGGCCCAGGAGGGTGCGCGCTTCACCCAGTTCTACGCCAGCCACTCGACCTGCTCGCCCTCGCGGGCCGGGATGCTGACCGGCCGCTATCCCCTCCGCTCCGGCATCACCAATCCGATCAAGCCGGTCAATGGCGACTGGCGTCACCGGCTGACTCGACGCATCGGTACGCTCGCGGCCGAACTCGGGGCCGCCGACTCGGTGCAGGGTGGTGAGTCCGCGATGCCCGGCATTCCGCTCTCGGAAGTGACACTCCCCGAAGCACTCAAGCTCGCCGGCTACACCACGGGACTGGTCGGCAAATGGCACCTCGGCGACTTCGTCGGGATGCCCGAATACCATCCGCAGCGCCACGGCTTCGATTTCTTTGCCGGCTTCCCCGGTGCGAACGGCGAATTCCCCTATTCGTACTGGAAGGGCGAGACCGTAATTGACGAAAATCTCGGCCTGCGCCAGGCCGACGTCACCGCGACACTCACCGACGAGGCGATCGGCTTCATCGATGCCAATCGCGAGCGGCCCTTCTTTCTCTACTTCGCCGAGAAGAACGTACACACGCCGCTCGATCCGGGCCCGCAATTCGCGGGCCGTTCGCCGGCGGGCGCCTACGGCGACACCGTCGCCGAACTCGACTGGAGTGTCGGCCGGATCGTCGATGCGCTGGCCGAGCGCGAGCTGCTCGACGAGACCCTGCTGATTTTCACCAGCGACAACGGTCCCTGGCATCTCGGCAGCCCCGGCGCGCTGCGCGGCCGCAAGGGCCAGCCCATGGAGGGTGGCCAGCGCGTGCCAACCATCGCGGTGTGGCCGGGGCATATCCCGGCCGGCAGCACGATCGACGTCCCGGCGATGAACTTCGATCTCTTCCCGACCCTCCTCGGTCTCGCCGGGCTCAACCTGCCAGACGATCGCGTCATCGACGGGCGCGATCTCTGGCCCGTGCTGAGCGGCCAGTCCAGCCAGGACCCGCACGATGCGCTCTTCTTCTTCAACGCCAACGTCATCGACGGCGCCCGTGGCGGACGCTTCAAGTACTACCGCTGGGTCAACCTCTACACCTGGCCGGTGCCGCTCGACAAGCCTAATAATTTAAGCGGCGTCATGGCCCACGAATACGCCTACACCGACCCCGAGACCGGCAAGACGCGACCGCTGGTGACGCACGACCCACTGCTCTTCGATGTGGTCGCCGACAGCAACGAATCCTACAACATCGCCGCGGGCCACCCCGCCGAGTCGGCCCGCCTGCAGACCGCGATCGAGGACTGGGAGCGCGAGTTCTTTGCCAACCCACGCGGCTGGCGCGAGGCGGCGCCGGGGGCGGGCAGCGGCGGAGAGGTGGTGGCACAGTAGCGATCGGCACGCCGGCGCCGACGGTCTGCCACCTTGGGTGGTGCTCGCGCGCCACTCTCCATGCCGTCAAGGAAAAGGGTCCGGTCGAACCTGGCACTGACACGTGTGTCCCCGGCGAGATCTGCAACGGCGACCCAGGGTTCACCCACCGCGAAGCCCGCCCCCGGGGCGCTGGCGCTCAGCCCGCCTGCCACGGCAACGCGGGGTCATGGCGCTGGCTACGGGAAGGCCACAGTGCACTTCAGGCAACGCGATGCTGAATTTGCCAGGCAACAGGCTGATCTAGCGCTGGTTTTCGCTTCTGTTCAGGAGCCACTGGCCAGCTCACTCTTCGCCGGCAAGCTTCGCCGGCAAGTTTGCCGGCTAAGATTGATGGGTGGCTTTACATTGAAAAAGCGATCTGCCATGTTCAAGGCCGGCAAGTTTGCCGGCGGAGCATCAATGTCCCAACCAGAGCTAACCTTCGTCACGTTCTTCCCTTCGGCAGGGCTTCCGGCCGGTGCGGGCCGCCTCGGCTTTCGCCTTGGAGACAAGGGCACGCATTCGAGCCGAACCCTCATGCTCGCCGAGCTGGGGGCGGTGCTCGCCACTGGTCCGGAGCCAATGAACCGGGCGGCATACGCCGCTGCGATCATCGAGGACAACTGCCTCGAGAAGCCGACGGCCTCGACCAGGCGCATCTCGAACCAGCGCCTGGCGGAGCTGTATGCCCTCGACCCATTCGTCGTGATCTTCCGCGTGCTGCGGAAGCTCTGGGACGTCGATGCCCAGGCGCGTCCGCTCCTCGCGACGCTCGTAGCTCTCGCGCGCGACCCGCTGTTCATGGCGTCTGCCATCCCCGTGCTCTCGCAGCCGGCCGGTGTCCAAATTCAGCGATCCCCGATTCGCGATGCCCTCCACAAGCTCGCCGGCGCGCGCATGAACGAAGCGACGCTCGACAAGGTCGTGCGGAACGTCTCCAGCTCTTGGACGCAGTCCGGGCACCTGCAGGGACGGACGTTCAAGTTCCGCCAGCGAGTACAGGCGCCTCCGACGGCAGTCGCGTTCGCGCTGTGGCTGGGAAACGCCGCTGGTTTTCGCGGCGAGGAGCTTCTGACGAGCGGCTGGATCACTGCGCTCGACTGCACCGCTTCGTCGGCACGCGGGCTCGCACTCAAGGCGAAGCGCGTCGGTCTCATCGATCTGCGCATCTCCGGCGACGTGATTGAGTTCGGACTCGACCGCCTCGACCCCGGGCTTGGGAGGACGTAAAGAATGGCGCGACTCGAAGACCTCGCAGAGCTCTACGGCCAGCACATCTCAACGCCCTGGCAGCGCACCGTCGCAGGTGCCCAGCGCGTGATCATGGTCGCCTACGACAAGGAGCTCGAACGGGTTCTCCGTGCGCGCAAGGGTGAGTTCGAGACCCGGACGAAGGCAGCCGGTCATGATTGGCACGAGGTCGACGTCACGACCACGTTCTCCTCCTGGCTCGCCGCCGACGACTACCGCGAGGCGTACTTCGAATCGCCCGAGGACCTGCAGATGAAGCTCGATGCGGAGTTCTCCGACTACGTCGCGGGTCACATCCACTCGGTTCTCGCGCACGCCGACGTGACCGAGAACTCTGTCGTCGCGGTGCTGGGCGTGGGCTCGCTGTTCGGCTTCGCCCGCGTCTCGCAGGTGCTCAAGCTCGTCGAAGGCGACGTGAAGGGCCGACTCGTCGTGTTCTTCCCGGGCCAGTTTGAGCAGAACAACTACCGGCTGCTCGATGCTCGTGACGGCTGGAACTACTTGGCTGTGCCGATCTCAATCCACAGCGCCGGGGGTGCATCATGAAAATCAAAGACGTCCTTCAGAGAGATCCCTCCACGCATCCCCTGGTCAACCAGGGGCAGGCGCGCATCGCCGACAAGTCGAACGACAAGGTGTTCGAAGAGCTGCGCGGCGAGCTGTCGACGTTCGTCTGCGAGGGACAGTACGCGGACGGCATCCAGCGGATCCTCTCCTCGTATCTGGGGAACGTCACCCAGACCAGCCAGAAGGCGGCGTGGGTCAGCGGCTTCTTCGGCAGCGGCAAGTCGCACTTGCTCAAGATGCTGTGCCACCTCTGGGCCGACACGAAGTTCCCCGATGGCGCGACGGCTCGCAGCCTCGTGCCGTCGATGCCGGATGATCTTCGCAGCCTCCTTCGCGAGCTCGACACCGCAGGAAAGCGTGGCGGTGGCTTGCTCGCCACGGCCGGTGCTCTGCCCAGCGGGACGACCGACCACGTCCGCATGACGATCCTCGCCGTGCTCCTGCGCGGCGTCGGCCTTCCAGACCAGTACGCGCAGGCGCAGTTCTGTCTGTGGCTGCACGATCAGGGCTGGTTCGACAAGGTCAAGAAGAGCGTCGAGTCGGCGGGCAAGCAGTGGGCTGCCGAGCTGAACAACCTCTACGTCAGCGGCCCCATCGCGCGCGCGCTGATGGTCTGCGACCCGAACCTTGCGTCCACCGAGGCCGAAGCGCGGAACACCTTGAAGGCGCAGTTCCCGCCCCGCAACACTGACATCACGACGGCGGAGTTCCTCACAGCGTTCAAGCGCGTGCTGAAGCTCGTCGGCCGAGATGGTCGTGCCCCATGCACGATCCTCGTTCTCGACGAGGTTCAGCAGTACATCGGCGACTCCAACGACCGCGCGATGCTCGTCACCGAGGTGACGGAGGCGCTCTCGAAGCAGCTCGACAGCCACGTGCTCGTGGTCGCCTCCGGGCAGAGCGCGCTGACCGCCACGCCGAAGCTGCAGAAGCTCACCGACCGCTACACGATCCGCGTCCAGCTCTCCGACCAGGACGTCGAGGCTGTCATCCGCAAGGTGCTGTTGCAGAAGAAGCCCGCGTCGATCTCGGCGGTCCGCGAGTTCCTTGACAAGCATGGCGGCGAAGTGTCTCGACAGCTCCAAGGCACTCGCGTTGGCGAGACAGCGCAGGATCGCGACGTCATGGTCGACGACTATCCGCTTCTCCCGGTTCGCCGACGGTTCTGGGAGCACTGCTTCCGTGCGGTGGACGCCGCTGGAACGCACAGCCAGCTGCGCTCGCAGTTGCGCATCATCCACGACGCGGTCGCTCGTCTCTGCGACCGGGGGATCGGTGCGACCATTCCGGCCGACGATCTGTTCGAAGCGCTCGCTCCGGAGATGGTCAACACCGGCGTGCTTCTGCGCGAGATCAACGAGCGGATCATCAACCTCTCGAAGGACGGCACGGACGAGGGCAAGCTCGCGCGCCGGATCTGCGGGCTCGTCTTCCTCATCAGCCGTCTCCCGCGCGAGGCCGGCTCGGATATCGGTGTCCACGCGAAAAAGGAGCACATCGCCGATCTGCTTGTCGACGACCTCCTCGCCGACAACGGCAAGCTCCGTAGCGCGGTCGAGATCGCGCTGGAGAAGCTCGCGGCGAGCGGCGCGTTGATGAAGGTCGATGACGAGTACCGTTTACAGACCAAGGAGGGGGCCGAGTGGGACGCCGAGTTCCGGCGCCGGCAGAGCAAGCTCGCCAACGACGACGCGGACATCCAGATCCGACGAGATCAGCTCCTCTACGCTGACGCCGACAAGATCATCCGCTCGGTGAAGATCGTCCAGGGCGCGGCGAAGGAGGCGCGACAGATCGTCATCTCGCGCGACCAGACCCCGCCGACCGGCGATGGAGAGAACGTGCCACTGTGGCTTCGCGACGGCTGGTCGTCGAGCGAGAAGGAGATCCTCGACGCTGCTCGTGCGGCAGGTACCGACAGCCCGACGGTCTTCGTCTTTCTGCCCCGGCAGGCTGCCGATGATCTGCGGAAGCTCATCGTGGACGTCGAGTCTGCCCAGCAGACCATCGACGCCAAGGGCATGCCGACCACGCGCGAGGGCGAGGAGGCGAAGCACAGCATGGAGAGCCGTCGCAACGCCGCCGTTCGGCAGCGCGACGAGCTCATCAAGCAGGTGGTCACCAACGCCAAGGTGTTCCAGGGTGGCGGTTCCGAGTTGCTGCAGGCGAGCCTCGAAGACCGCGTCCGCGAGGCGACGAACGCCGCGCTCGTCCGGCTCTTCCCGCGCTTCAAGGAGGCAGACTCTGCCGCGTGGGAGACCGTGATCAAGCGCGCCAAGGAGGGCGCCGATCAGCCGCTCGCGCCGGTCGGTCACTCAGGGCCGACTGAGCAGCATCCCGTTTGCCAGACAGTCACGTCGACCATCGGCTCCGGAAAGCTCGGCGGCGACGTTCGGAAGGTGCTGCGCGCAAGCCCGTACGGCTGGCCCCAGGATGCAATCGACGCCGCGCTCATCGCGCTGCACCGGACGCAACATGTGTCCGCCACGTTGAACGGCGCCGTCTTGGCCCCCGGCCATTTGGACCAGGGCAAGATCTCGAAGGCCGAGTTTCGCGTCGAGAAGGTGACCCTCACGGTCACCGAGCGCCTCGCGATTCGGAAGGTGTTCCAGGCGCTGAGCGTGAGCTGCAAGGCCAGTGAGGAGCTGGCGAAGGCACCCGAGTTCCTCGACAAGCTCGCAGCGCTCGGTCGCGCGACGGGGGGTGATGCGCCGCTGCCGGCCGCGCCGTCGGTCTTCGACGTCGAGGACCTTCGCGCCAAGGTGGGCAACGACCAGCTCGCGGAAATCCGCGACAAGGCAGATGACTTCGAGAAGCGGATCGGCGAGTGGACCAAGACAAAGGCGCTGGTCGATGCACGCAAGCCTACGTGGGACATTGTCGAGCGCTTCGCGAAGCACGCGCAGTCGATCGCGGCAGCCTCGGAGGCGCTGAAGCAGATCGAAGCAGTGCGCACGCAACGGCTGCTGCTTGAAGCGACGGACCCCGTGTCGCCGCTGCGTTCGAGCCTCGCGGACGCCCTGCGGAAGGCGGTGCTCGACGCCCACGCTGCCCTGGAAGCGGCCTACGCGAAGGGCATCACCTCGCTCGAGAGCAGCTCGCTGTGGCCGCGCCTGACCGACGCGGACCGCAGCAGCATCCTCGCGTCCGTCGACCTGTTGCCCGTTGCGCCGTTGGAGCTGTCGACCGATGTCGCGCTCCTTTCCGCGCTCGACGCCCGGTCGATCTCCGCGCGCAACGCGGAGACCGACGCCGTCCCCGGGCGCGTGCAGAAGGCGCTGGAGAAGGCTGCGCGGCTCTTGGAGCCCAAGGTGCGGTCCATCTCGATCGAGCGTTCCACGCTCGCCACGGCGGACGACGTCGACGCATGGGTCGAGCGCCAGAAGAAGACCCTCGTCGAGGCCATCAAGGATGGCCCCGTTCTCGTGAGCTGAGGAGCATCGATGGCGTCGCTGGATCGCAACCTGCGCAGAGACCTCGAGAACGCCGTGAAGAAGGCGCGGCGCACCGCTGAGGCTGGCGCGCGGCAGGCCGTCGAGCAGCTCGCTGTGGGCCACCACGAGCCGTGGTCCGCGCTCTCGCCCGACCAGCGCAAGCTGCGCAACCGATTGCGAGCGCACGGTCGCCAGCTCGGTGACAAGCTCGACGAACAGAAGGGCACGCAGACCATCGACCGACTCACCGGCGAGTGCGCCTACGAGCACTGGCATCGCCTCCTGTTCGCGCGCTTCCTCGCGGAGAACGACCTGCTCGTCGAGCCGCGGTCGAGCATGGCGCTGTCGCTCGACGAGTGCCGCGAGCTCGCGCGCGAGCAGAGCAAGGACTGGCTAGTGCTCGCCAGCGAGTTCGCGCAGCGGATGCTCCCGCAGATCTTCCGCGCGGGCGACCCGGTGCTGGAGGTCGCACTTCCGCCCGAGAAGCGCCAAGAGTTGGAGGCGATCCTCGAAAGGCTGCCGCGCGATGTGTTCGTCGCCGACGACAGCCTCGGCTGGGTCTACCAGTTCTGGCAGGCGGAGCAGAAGGACGCGGTCAACGCCTCGGAGAACAAGATCGGCGCTGACGAGCTGCCCGCGGTCACGCAGTTGTTCACTGAGGACTACATGGTCCTCATCCTGCTGCACAACACGCTTGGCGCGTGGTGGGCGGGCAAGGTGCTGGCGGCCAAGCCCGAGCTCGCGCGCTCGGCCACGTCGGAAGACGAGCTGCGCGCCGCGTGCGCCGCAAAGGGCATCCCGTGGAGCTACCTGCGCTTCGTGTGCGAGGGCGACACTTGGCGGCCCGCTGCAGGCACGTTCCCCGGCTGGCCGACGGCCGCGAAGCGCATCACCGTGCTCGACCCGTGCATGGGCAGCGGGCACTTCCTCGCGTTTGCGCGGCCGATGCTGGTGGCGCTCCGGCGCGAGGAGGAGAAGCTCTCGGCCGTCGAGGCCGTCAACGCCGTGCTGCGCGACAACCTGTTCGGACTCGAGCTCGACCCGCGCTGCACGCAGATCGCGGCCTTCAACGTCGGACTCACCGCGTGGAAGCTCGCGGGCTACCAGCCGTTACCCGCGCTGAACCTCGCGTGTGCCGGCCTGGGCATCAACGCGCCGGTGGCTGCATGGACGGCGTTGGCCGGTGGGGACACGCCTTCCGAGAATGCGATGAAGCAGATCTACGAGCTGTTTCGCCAAGCGCCGACGCTGGGCTCTCTCATCGACCCGACGCGCGTCGGCGGCGAGCTGCTCGTGGCGAACTTCGACAAGATCCGTGGGCTGCTCTCATCTGCGCTCGCGACCGAGCAGTCGGAGGACACCGAACTCGCGGTCGTCGCACAGGGAGTTGCTCGCGCCGCAGCGATTCTCGCCGATCAATACACTCTGGTCGCTACCAACGTCCCGTATCTCGGTCGAGGAAAACAGTCGGCGCTCATGCAGGAGCATTGTGAGCGCTTCTTCGATCAAGCCAAAGGGAACCTCGCCTGCGTCTTCGTGGATCGTTGTCTTCGCATCGCGTCACTAGGGGGAACAACTGCGGTCGTCACGATCAACGAAATGCTGTTCTTGGGTACGTACAAGCACCAGAGAAGACGACTGCTCGGAGAGTCAGAGTGGAAGATGGCTGCGCGCATCGGCCCTCGCGCCTTCGAGACGATCTCCGGAGAAGTCGTCAACGTCGCTCTGCTTATCGTGACCGCCACGCTCCCTGCGGACAGCCACGTGCTCATCGGCGTGGACGTCAGTGATACGTCTTCCCCAAAAGCCAAGGACGCTGCACTGCGTTCGCGATCATTGCGATTGCATCTCCAGCGCGCGCAGCGGTCAAACCCCGATGCGCGACTCGTGTTCGACGACATTGGCAAAGCTACGCCATTGAGCCATTACGCTTCAATCTCTCAAGGGATTGCCACCGGCGATCTTCCTCGATTCTTGGTGAAGTGGTGGGAGGTCGCAGATCGCAGTGCTACGTGGACTTTCTTCCAGTCGCCGGTAGACGAGACTTGTCTATATGGCGGGCGCGAGCTTGCCCTACGTTGGGAACGTGGCCGTGGTGCGCTCGGCAGCAGTACTCAGGCCCGCATTCAAGGGCAAGCAGCGTGGGCCAAGCGAGGTGTTTCCGTTCGCTTGATGAGCTCGCTCCCATGCTGTCTCTATGACGGAGACTTCTTCGATCAAAGCAGCGCACCAATCGTCCCGCATGATCCGGCGGATCTCCCTGCACTCTGGACCTTCTGCTCCTCGGAAGAGTTCGCGTCGGCTATTCGCGCGCTGGATCAAGCACTGAGCGTGACCGAAAGTACGTTTCGAGTGGTGCCATTTGATCGCGATCGCTGGCGTGCGCTCGCGGCGGATCGATACCCGAACGGCCTTCCCAACCCAGCTTCAGCAAGTCCTACTCAGTGGCTGTTCTCTGGACACCCCGTTGGAAGCGATGCGCCACTCCACGTAGCGGTCGCCCGTGCGCTTCGATACCGCTGGCCCCGGCAGAATGGCTCGTCCTTCACGGACTGTCCAGCGCTCGATCCTGACGATCTCGATACGCACGCGGACGATGACGGCATCGTGTGCCTGCCGTCGCTCCGGGGCGAGGCGCCTGCAGCAGAGCGGGTGCGGGCCCTCCTCGCAGATGCCTTCGGTACGGATTGGTCCGCGCAGAAGCTGAACGAGCTGCTCGCCGACGCGGGCTTCGCCGGCAGATCGCTCGAAGACTGGTTCCGCGATGCTTGCTTCGAACAGCACTGCGCACTGTTCCACCAACGCCCCTTCGTCTGGCAGATCTGGGACGGACGCAAGGACGGTTTCTCCGCGCTCGTGAACTATCACAAGCTCGTCGCGCCGAACGGCGAAGGCCGCCGTGTCCTCGACAAGCTCACGCAC
>SXGT01739007.1_pt1 | contig 10361 bp, 8 predicted proteins | sample 3176221 | NCBI WGS metagenome assembly SXGT01 (sample SAMN11356862, study PRJNA531348) | freshwater metagenome | isolation source: freshwater sample F1-120 | place: China: Fuxian Lake, Yuxi | collected 2017-12-25
CGACAATGACAATCGCACCGGCAAATGGGGCGGACGCGTAGAAACGCGCGTTCCGCCGGAACCGAACGGTTATTAGCATATCGGCCATGCCAAAAGTATTTGTCTGAATTTCGGTATCGCGCACGATTACGGCGGCGTATGTCACTTGCGCTTCGACGATACCAATCCGGAAAAGGAAGCGCAGGAATATGTCGATTCGATTTGCGATAGCGTTTCCTGGCTGGGTTTCGATTGGGGCGAACACCGGTATTATTCATCGGATTATTTTGATCAATTATACGAATTTGCCGAATTTCTGATCGCACAGGGAAAAGCCTATGTCGAGGGCTTGTCGGCGGATGAAATTCGTGAATTTCGCGGCACGCTGACCAATCCTGGCAGGGATAGCCCTTATCGCGATCGCCCGATTGCGGAAAACCTGGATTTGTTCCGGCGCATGAAAGCCGGAGAATTTCCGGATGGAAAATATGTATTGCGCGCCAAGATCGACATGACTTCGCCCAATATCAACATGCGCGATCCGGTGATTTACCGCATTCGCCATGTGCATCATCAACGTACCGGCGACCGCTGGTGCATTTATCCGATGTACGACTACACGCATTGCATTTCCGATGCGCTGGAAAAAATAACGCACTCTTTGTGCACCTTGGAATTTGAAGATCATCGGCCATTGTACGATTGGGTGTTGGATCAACTCGACGGCAAAGTACCGTGCCATCCGCAGCAAATCGAATTTGCCCGCCTCAATCTGACGTATACCGTGATGAGCAAGCGCAAACTGATCGAATTGGTGGAAAGCAAGCTCGTCGACGGCTGGGACGACCCCCGCCTGAGTACATTGGCGGGGGTGCGCCGGCGCGGATTTACGCCGCGTTCAATCCGCTTGTTTGCCGAGCGCATCGGCATCAGCAAGGCGGATTCGTGGATCGACATGAGCATACTGGAAGATTGTCTGCGCGAGGATTTGAACGCAACCGCACCGCGCCGCATTGCCATCTTAAAGCCGCTAAAACTGATCATCGATAATTACCCGGAAGATCGGCAAGAAGATTGTTTTGCGCCGAATCATCCGCAAAACCCGGAATGGGGCAAACGCACCGTTCCTTTCTCGAAAGTGCTTTATATCGAACGCGACGATTTCATGGAAACACCCGCCAAAGGCTATTTCCGTCTGTCTCCGGGCGCCGAGGTGCGGTTGCGCTATGCCTTTATCGTCAAATGCGCGCAGGTCGTCAAAAACGCGCAAGGAGAAATTGAGGCAGTTCATTGCACTTACGACCCGGAAACCAAAAGCGGAACGCCCGGTGCCGAAAGCCGCAAAGTCAAAGGCAACATTCATTGGTTATCGGCAAATCACGCGCAAACAGCGGAAATACGTCTGTACGACCGGTTATTTTCCGATCCCTATCCGGACAGCGGCGGCAAGGATTACAAAACGGCGCTGAATCCCGATTCGAAAGAAGTGATCACTGCGTACGTGGAACAAGCGTTATGCGATGCGCAACCGGAACAAAGCTTTCAATTTGAGCGCAACGGTTACTTCGTTGCCGATCGCTTGGATATGAAACCCGGCAGTCCGGTATTCAACCGCGCCGTGACATTGCGCGATTCGTGGGAGAAGAGCGCGGGAAACGCGTAACCGCCCGAGCGACTTCACTGCCGCAACCGCCAAGATTACAAATGGATGCTGCGCCCACCGTCTACCGCAATGATTTGTCCGGTGATATAAGGCGCATCGGCGATTAAAAACTGCACCGTCCTGGCGATATCATCCGGTTCGCCGCAGCGCTTAAGCAAAGTGGTGGCGACAATTTGCCGACGCGCCGTTTCATCGGACCACGCCTCATCTTCCGGCCATAAAATCGCTCCCGGCGAAACGCCGTTGACCCGCACCTCCGGTGCCATTTCCACGGCTAACGATTTGGTTAACGAAAGCAATCCGCCTTTGGCTGCGTTGTAGATGATGTGGTTTTTCAACGGGCGTTCGGTGTGGATATCGACGATATTGACGATGCAACCGAATTGCTTTTTCAGATACGGCGCGGCCGCTTGAGACAAAAAAAGCGGTGCGCGCAGATTGCTGCCGATCAGATCTTCCCAGTCTTCCAAGCCGCATTGTTGCAACGGTGTCGGAAAGAAGCTGGAAGCGTTGTTGATCAGCACGTCCAATTGACCGAAGCGATCAGCGGTTTTCACGATCATATCGGGCAGCAATCCGGTGTCGAGCAAGTCCCCTTGCACCAAAGCCACTGAATTGGCGCGTTCTCGATTCAATTCATCCTGCAATATCTTGGCTTCATTAAGTGAAGTACGATAGTGCACAATCAATCGCGCGCCCTGAGCATGCAATCTGCGGCAAATCGCAGCACCTACCCGTTTTGCACCGCCCGTCACCAGAATTACTTTTTCTTGCACATCTCCTCCTGCAAAGTGCTGCTACACTATGACCCGATTCATCGAAAACTTTTGCAATTTACCATAAACAGTTGCGTATGCCTTTACATGCAGACTTGCCAACCGCCAGCGAAGCCGCGCTGGCGCATAGCCGTGCGGTGCAAACCATGATCCGCGAGCAGATTGCCGCCGCAGGCGGCTGGATTTCTTTTGAACGCTATATGGATCTTGCGTTGTATGCGCCGGGCATGGGCTATTACAGCAGCGGCGCGGCTAAATTGGGCAACGCTGGCGATTTTGTCACGGCGCCGGAAATTTCTTCGTTGTTCGGGCGTACATTGGCGCAACAAGTGTCGCACATGATGCGGCAAATCAAATCTTGCGATTTGCTCGAATTCGGCGCCGGGTCCGGCAAGCTGGCGTTGGATTTGTTACTGGAATTGGAGCAAATCGGAACTTTGCCCGGAAAATACTTCATCCTTGAAGTCAGTGGCGAATTACGGCGGCGGCAACAGGCGTTACTTGCCCAAGCAATACCGCACCTGTTACCCCGAATTGAATGGCTGGAGCAACTACCCGACCAATTAACCGGAATCGTGCTTGCCAATGAAGTATTGGATGCAATGCCGGTTCATTTGGTGGTGTGGCAAAACGATACGATTTTTGAACGCGGCGTGACTTGGCACGATACCCGATTTGTATGGCAAGACCGCCCGATACAAGACGAAGCGCTTCATGCCGCCGCAAATCGGTTACTGCCCCTCATCAACCCGGACAATGCCGCTTCTTTTCACTATGTCAGCGAAATCAATCTTGCTAGCACCGGCTTTATTCGCAGTTTGGCAAAATTACTGCGCCAAGGGGTGATTTTGCTGCTCGATTATGGTTTCGGCGAACGCGAGTATTATCATCCGCAGCGCAATCAAGGCACGGTCATGTGCCACTACCGCCATCGCTCGCACGACGATCCATTCTTTTTACCAGGCCTGCAAGACATCACCAGTCATGTGGATTTCAGCGCCATTGCGCATACGGCGGTAGACAACGAATTGCAATTCCTGGGCTTCACTACGCAAGCACACTTTCTCATCAATTGCGGCATTACCGATATCCTTGCTCGCACGCCTGCAACGGACCCGCAGCATTACTTGCCGCTTTCCAATCAATTACAGAAACTGATCAGTCCAGCGGAAATGGGCGAGCTTTTTAAAGTCATCGCCTTTGGAAAAGATTGCAGCGAGTCCCTCAGCGGGTTTTGTAGCGGCGGTATGAGCCGGTTGCTTTAACATCGGACAACAGCGCGGATAGTTTTCAACGGCTTGCTGATATAAAATGAGCGATCTCATATTAATTAAAAGGAATCCGGTTTGATGACCGATTTGCTAGAAACTATTCTTTACTCTGTTATCGCATTGATTGCGGGGCTGATCGTCGCACAGGTAATAAAAGAGAAATTTTTGAAATAGGCTGAATCTATTTAAATTACTCGATGATTCGGCTAGCGTTGACGGCACGATTCATCAATTGACCGCACGGCATAAATCGACTTGCTTTTATAGGCAATCGGATGATAATTAACCCATTCTTGCGATTTTCCAATGCATCGCAAAGGATAATTTATTTGGCGCGTTCGAGTTTATAGTAAACTCTCCTCTCACTTGATAAAATCAATGTTTCTCACACAATAAATCAGATTATATTATTAACTTAGGATTGTTCATGAATACCGAAGATTTTCGTCCCGAAAAAGAAGCCAAAGTTTTTTATCCGCCGCAACGTGTTTTGATGGGCCCCGGTCCATCCGATACGCATCCGCGCGTGTTAAATGCAATGGCACGCCCGACCTTGGGTCACTTGGATCCCGTTTTCACCGAAATGATGGAAGAAATTAAAGGTTTGATGCGCTATGCATTCCAAACCAAGAACCGGATGACCTTCCCGGTTTCCGGACCCGGATCGGTGGGCATGGAAATGTGTTTTGTCAATATGATCGAACCGGGCGATAAAGTTATCGTGTGCCGTAACGGTGTGTTTGGCGGTCGTATGATCGAGAACGTGGAACGTCATGGCGGCGTCGCTGTGGTGGTGGACGATAAATGGGGTGAACCGGTCGATCCGCAAAAAGTTGAAGACGCGTTAAAAAGGAATCCCGATACCAAGATCGTCGCATTCGTTCATGCGGAAACTTCTACCGGTGCGCAGTCCGATGCCAAAACGCTGTGCGAAATTGCGCGCAAGTACAATTGCTTGACTATTGTCGATACCGTCACTTCGCTGGGCGGCACGCCGATTAAAGTGGACGAATGGGGAATCGATGCGATCTACTCCGGCAGCCAGAAATGCTTATCCTGCCCGCCGGGCCTATCGCCGGTCAGTTTTTCCGAGCGCGTGACCGAACTGGTTAAAAATCGCAAAAGCAAAGTACACAGCTGGTTCATGGACATCAGCCTGTTGCTGAATTATTGGGGTTCGTCAGCACGCACCTATCATCATACCGCGCCGACCAATGCGCTTTATGCGCTGCACGAATCGCTGCTGATGTTGGCAGAGGAAGGCCTGGAACATTCATGGGCGCGCCATCGGTATAATTACGAAGCATTAAAATCGGGCTTTGCAACATTGGGAATGAATTATGTGGTTAAAGAAGAATGCCGTTTACCGCAACTGAATTCGGTTTTTGTGCCGTCTGGCGTGGATGAGAAAGAAGTTCGCCGCCGTCTGCTGGACGATTACAATCTCGAGATCGGCGCCGGCTTAGGCGATTTTGCTGGAAAGGTATGGCGCTTCGGATTGATGGGTACTTCATGCCGAGTGGAAAATGTAATTTTTTGCTTGAATGCGCTGGAAACCGTTTTGTCCGACATGGGTATGAAAGTTGAACGCGGTGCCGCCGCTGCCGCCGCACATAAAAGCTATGCGACCAATCCTATGTTTTAAGGTTCTTCAGGATTAGCAGCAAGCAAATCGCATCCAGACAACCACTTTTTTGTCGAAAGATAAGAAAGTGGTTGTTTTTCTTATCGATCATTAGCGGATAATCCGATCATGGTTTTGGATTTTCCTTTGACAGTCATAACCGCGCCGCTACTATCGTTCGCGTTATCTTTTATTTGTATTTTGTGGCTAATCAAAGCCAAATCGAATTGGATATTGGATCACCCGAATTCACGTTCATTGCATGTTAAACCCATTCCGCGCAGCGGCGGTCTTGGCGTACTGTCAGGCATCATTGTCACATGGCTTGTGTATTGGGTAGCAGTCCCCACGGTCCTATGGGCCGGCATGACCCTGTTAATAATCGTGTCGTTGGTCGACGATGTTTTGGGCACCTCCGTATGGAGCAGATTATTGGTACAAAGTATCGCGGTAGCAGTTTTTGCAATCGGTTTCTTGTATGCTCACTACGAATGGTGGCAAATCCTATGCATCGCTGTCATGATCGTCTGGATGTCCAACCTTTATAATTTCATGGATGGCTCCGATGGATTGGCGGGCGGAATGACTGTCATTGGATTCGGTTATTATGGTTTTTTTGCCCTTCTGGCAGGCAACGATCATTTTGCATCGATCAATTTCATCGTTGCTGCGGCCGCGCTGGCGTTTCTATTGCATAATTTTCATCCCGCCCGTATTTTTTTAGGCGATGTCGGCTCTGTGCCAATGGGATTCTTGGCCGCAACCCTTGGCGTAATGGGTTGGGCCGACGGGTTATGGACAGTATGGTTTCCATTCCTGGTATTCTCTCCATTCATTGCGGATGCAACGGTAACACTCATCAAACGCACGCTGCATGGCGAAAAATTTTGGAAAGCACACCGCGAGCATTATTATCAACGCCTAGTGCAAAGCGGTTGGGGACATCGCAATACGGCATTATTCGGTTACGCATTGATGCTAGGAGCGGGCGGCAGCGCAGTCTGGGCCGGTCAGCAGGATTTGAATACGCAATTATGGACAGCGATGATCTGGGTCGGCATTTATTCGATGCTCATGATCATTGCCGATCGCAACCAAAAAATTTTCTATGATCATGGATAGTCTGTTTATCAGCAAATTCGGAATTCGAACATTCATAGCGATTGTTCACGATTTTACAGCTATCGCAGTCGCTTGGTTGCTCGCTTATTTGTTCCGCTTTAATTTTGAAATTCCTGTCGAAGCGTGGACTACGCTGACAAAAATCCTGCCGTGGGCAATACCGGTTCAAACGATTTTCTTTTTGTGGCTGGGGTTATATAGAGGATTATGGCGTTACGCGAGCATGCCCGATCTGAAGCGGATTTTTGTCGCAGCCATGCTCGGTTACGGCGTCATCACATTGATTCTATGGCTGATTGGGCTGTTGGATACGATACCTGCAGCGGTTTTCGTGATGGTTCCACTGCTGTTGTTACTGATCATGGGCGGCAGCCGTTTGATTTATAGAGCCTGGAAAGAGCGTCGATTAACCAGCCTGGATGGATATGGCGCAAAGCTGGTATTGATTCTCGGCGCCGGGAATACAGCAGTCAGCCTGGTAAAAGAATTGACAGGCAGCCGGGATTGGCATGTGGTCGGCATGTTGGATGACGACCCCAGGAAACTGGGCACGCGATTGCAAGGCGTACGTGTTCTAGGTGTCATCAACGAACTGCCGCAGTGGGTACAAAAATTGAACGTAGGGCATGTGATCATTGCCATGCCGTCTGTTTCGAATCGCATTCACCGGCATGCTTTGGAAATGTGCGCAGAAATCGGCGTCAAAGCGATGACGGTACCTTCTTATATAGACTTGATCAGCGGCAAAACAACCGTATCGCAAATCCGCGAAATCGAATTAGCCGATCTGTTAGGAAGAGAACCCGTCATACTCGATGACGAAGGATTGCACGGTTTACTCACGGGAAAAGTAGTGCTCGTTACGGGCGCCGGCGGATCGATCGGTGCCGAACTCTGCCGTCAAATTGTCGCATTTTCCCCGAGTCGGATTGTATTTCTGGAATTGAATGAATTCGCACTATACGACATTCAAGAAGAGTTTATAGCGCGTGCGCCGGGATCACAAATGTCTTTCGTAATTGGAGATATCAAAGATGAAGTAAGGATGGCGCAGCTTTTCACCCAATTCAAACCTTCGGTAGTATTTCACGCCGCTGCATATAAGCATGTGCCGCTGATGGAACAGGAAAATGCGTGTCAAGCATTGCTAAATAACGTATTGGGTACTTATGTGCTGGCGCAAGTGGCAATCCGTTTTGCAGTGGAGAAATTCGTATTGGTTTCCACTGATAAGGCGGTCAATCCGGTCAGTGTCATGGGAGCAACCAAACGTTTGGCTGAAATGGTCTGCCAAGCATGGCAACAATCCATTTCAAAACCTGCCGCCAATCCGGACAATCCATCGCATTCCACCTGCTTTGTCATGGTGCGTTTTGGTAATGTGCTGGGAAGTACGGGCAGCGTGATTCCCAAGTTTCGCGAGCAAATCGCCAGGGGCGGGCCTATTACGATCACACATCCTGAAATAACGCGTTATTTCATGTCCATCCCGGAAGCGGCTCAACTGGTATTGCAAGCCGGATTGATGGGAGGCGTCAGGGGTGGCGGCGAAATATTTGTACTGGATATGGGCGATCCGGTCAAAATTGTCGATCTGGCCAATGTCATGATTCGTTTATCCGGTCTAAACGAAGAGGATATCCGTATCGTATACACCGGATTGCGCCCCGGAGAGAAGTTGCACGAAGAATTGTTGTCCGCCAATGAAAACACCCTGCCGACACCGCATCAAAAAGTCCGCATCGCACAGGCACGCCAAGTCGACGAGCAATGGTTATCAGACTTGGAGTTATGGTTGAAAGGTGTCACCGTTCTAACCGATCAGGAAGTACGCGACCAATTGCAGCAATGGGTGCCGGAGTATGCCAGTAAAGAAATAACGCGCTGAATGGCAAAGAGCAGAAAAATATAATGCTATACTCATAAACCTGCCATTAGCCGGAATCAGTCGCCGATGCTGCTGATAGCCGGAAAGCGATTCGTAAACGTGAAATACCATGCTGATATCCGCTGTAATTACACCAACCAATCATCTGTTACGTAACGATAAATGGGCACGGGAAAGGCTGTGCGCTTATTCGGGAAAAACAATTTGCATCCGCGTGCTGCCGCTGATTGATTTGAAGCTGTATATCAATGCCGAAGGCGAGGTGCGATCGGTTAATTCATCGAACGGTGCCGATGCGACATTGACACTTTCTCCGTTATTATTGCCAAGACTGCTGACTCGGGAATCGGCCGCATTCGATCAGATAAAAGTTGTTGGCGATGAAATTCTGGCTAAGGCATTGATCAATATCTGCAAACAAATCGATTTAACGACAGTTTTTGCGCACAACCTTAGCAAAGTGATCGGCGATATCCCGGCGCATCGGCTAGGGCAGGTCGGCGAACAATTGCTTCGGTGGCATGCAGACAATATCGATCGCATTTCCCTAACGATTGCCGAATATTTGATCGAGGAAAAGGATTATTTGGCTAAGGACTCAACTATTCGACAATGTGCTGAAGATGTGCGGAATTTACATCATGACACTGAACAACTCGAGCTGCGACTGGCACGGTTGACGCAGCATTATGGTATGTTCAGCCCCTGGCATAATCGATAGATTGCGCTCAATTCCATGAAAAGAAACAGCACATGAGCGATTCTTACTAATACGAAGCAAGTCTGCCAATCACCGGATTCTTTCTCCATTCATGCGCTTATTCCGTCTGTTAAAAATTCAATACGTCGCTTTCCGATTCGGATTGGACGAGTTCGTGCTAAGTCACAGCCGCTTGCGTTTTTTACGTGTAATGGTAAGAACGCTTACGTTTTGGCGCAAATTGGACAAACCGCGCGGCGAGAGATTGCGGCTGGCTTTGGAAACGCTGGGGCCGATTTTTGTAAAATTCGGCCAAATGCTATCGACACGGCGCGATTTACTACCTCAAGATATCGCCGATGAGTTAGCCAAATTGCAAGACCAGGTACCCCCTTTTTCTTATGAGCTTGCTTTATCGACGTTAGAAAGAGAATACGATCAGAAAGTCGAAAAAGTTTTCTTTAAGTTCGACGAAACTCCGATCGCCAGTGCATCTGTTGCGCAAGTTCATTTGGCTGTTTTGCATGACGGAACCGAAGTCGCGGTTAAAATCCTACGCCCCAATCTGAATTCCATCATTATGCACGATATCGCATTGATGGATACCGGCGCTTGGTTGGCGGAGGCCCTTTGGTCGGACGGCAAACGATTGAAATTGCGTCAAGTCGTATCGGAGTTTGCCCGCCATTTGGATGATGAGCTTGATTTGATGCGCGAAGCAGCCAATTGCAGTCAGTTGCGCCGCAATTTTCTTAATTCCCCATTATTGCTGGTGCCGGAGGTTTATTGGGATTATTGTCGCTCCAGCGTAATGGTGATGGAGCGTGTCAAAGGTATTCCGATTAGTCATGTCGATGAGTTGGTCGCTCAAGGGGTGGATATTCCTCAACTGGCACGCATGGGCGTGGAGATATTCTTTACTCAAGTATTCCGCGACGGCTATTTTCATGCCGACATGCACCCCGGGAATATCTTCGTCGGCAAAGATGGGCGCTATATTGCTGTAGACTTCGGCATCATGGGCACCTTAAGCGACGAAGATAAAAATTATCTGGCGCAAAACTTTCTCGCTTTCTTCCGGCGCGATTACGGTCGGGTAGCGCAAACGCATGTCGAAGCTGGTTGGGCGCCAAAAGATACGCGTGTCGATGATTTTGAGGCCGCGATACGCGCCGTATGCGAACCTATTTTCGATAAGCCGTTAAAAGAAATTTCATTTGGACGAGTGTTATTCCAATTATTTCAAGCATCGCGGCAGTTTAATGTGGAAATTCAACCGCAATTGGTATTGCTACAGAAAACACTGCTTAATATCGAAGGGCTTGGACGCGATTTGGA
>SXGT01839639.1_pt1 | contig 10361 bp, 7 predicted proteins | sample 3176221 | NCBI WGS metagenome assembly SXGT01 (sample SAMN11356862, study PRJNA531348) | freshwater metagenome | isolation source: freshwater sample F1-120 | place: China: Fuxian Lake, Yuxi | collected 2017-12-25
GAGCACGGCCGCGGGCCGGTAGGCCTGCCGGTCGACGTTCAGGCCGTCCAGAAGAGAGGTCATCATGGCGTCGCGGAAGTGGGTGATTTGCCAGTCATTGCCGGAGTTGCGCAGCACGAACGACTCAAACTTATCGATGTCTTTCCCCGGAAACATGCGGTAACGGATCTCGCTCGCCCCATATTCGCTCCGGGCGAAGAACGCCAGGGAGCGCTGGGGGTTCCCGCGGCTATAGCCGCCAAAGATCTTCGTCCCCGCATCGACGCTGAAGCCGAGGGCACCACCGGGTTCGAAGAGCTCGAGGTGGACGGGACGCTCCCAGTCCTCCCAAAAATTGGAGCCAAAGTACGGGAACGAGGAGTCGTAGCTCGTACCATGGACGTAGATCCCGATTTCGTTGTCAAAGAAGTTTGCCGGGTCCGTCGAGATGGACACGAAGGGAAGCGTGGAGGTCTGCCCGATGATCAACGTGTGGGTCATGGTCTTGCCCGGGTAGACGCCTGCGCCGAGGACCCTGGCCCGCACGACCGTGGTGGCGCTGAGCTGAAGCGGCGTCGTGTACCGAGTCGACGCCTCTGTGGGGACCGACCCATCGGTAGTGAAGAAGATGGTGCCGGCGGGGTCTGGCTTGCTGAGCGCCAGGGTGACGGGGTCAGGATGGAGTCCGCCTGTGTGGGAGAACGTCACCGGACTTCCGATCGCCGCATGGCCCGCGGAGGCGTTGGGTGCCCCCGGGGTGGCCAGCGCGTGGAAGGAAAAGGCGCCTCCACCGTCGGGGAACCGGCCGATCGAGAAGTCTGTCGGAAGCCATCCGGTTTGGACGGAGTCGAGAACGGTTCCGTCGGGCGATGCGAGGGTGATCCCTTCGCCTGCCGACGAGATCTTGAAGTTGGTGTGGAGCGACTCAAACGTCCGCTTCAGCCTCTCGGCCGGGCCACGTGGGTACCATGGGATTTCATCGGTTTCATTCATGCCCAGGGTGAGAAACGGGAGCAGGCTCAGGTCCGAGGAGCTGGAGCCGGCGTTATGTACCTGGATCGCAAGGACGTTTTTCCCGGCACGCAGGAGGGTCCGGAAACGCTCCTCCCGATAGCGCCGGAGCGGAGCGCCGGTGAGCAGCCGGGGCTCGGTGAAAGTGTTGGCAACCTCGCTGAAGGCTGGCGGGCGTCCGAAATCCGTGAGGTTCTCTCGGGCGATCTCCACGCCGTTGAGGAAGGCGACGAAACCGTCGTCGAAATCGATGTCGAGAACCACATCGAGGATCTTGTCGGGATAGTCGAGCACAAACACCGCTCTGGCGTAGACGGAGACGGTACCCGCGGGGACGACCGTGCGGTCGTCTCCGTCTCCGTAGCCAATACCAGTCGCTCCCCTCGACCAGGCTGAATCGTTGAAATTGAAATCTGGCGTTCGCCAGGCGTCGCTCGGCTCCGAGGTTGGGACGATGTATTTCCAGGTGTCCCCCTCGGTCACCACGGTCTCCCAGTAGGCCGGCACTGCTGAGCGGTCCTTTCCAGAGCAGAACACGATCAAATGCCCGCCCGGAGGAACGACGCCGCCGGAGAACACCCACTTGAGGGGGTTGGCGTCGTCGGAGAGTCCGTAGCCCTTGAGCTGGATCGCGGAACTCCCGTTGTTCTTGACTTCGATCCAGTCGGAGCTCTCCCCATCCTCATCGAGGATGGTCGTGCTGTTGGAGCTCATTACCTCGTTGATGACCAGGTCCTGGGCCTGGGTAGCCTGGAGCAAGAACCCGCCGAGGACGGTCCAGCCGAGGATGGTGGCCGCACCCCATGGCACCCTGGTGGGAAACTGAATTTTCATTTCAGGTGGAGCTTACGGTGATGGCAAAGCGATCAAAACCCGGGGATCCAAGGCGACTTGCACTGGCTTCAGGAAGATCGAGCCCGGACAGCGCTTGATTTTTCCACATTCCCTGGCCCAACGCAAGGCGCTTGTGCTCCTCTTCGCCCCGGCAAGCTGCCCAGTTCAAGAACGAGCTTCTGTCAGAGGGTATTTCAGTGGAGCCACAGGATCGAAGGCATTTTTCCTCGCAATTTGGTAGGATCCGTCAAGTCATGAAAGTTCGAGCAGCAACCCATCTCGCCCGATTCCGTGCTCACAGCGTCTTACTGGCTCTTCTCTCCGGCTGCGCAGCCGGGTACCCAACCGCCAATTCGCCGGAGAATCGCGAGAACGACCTCGTCGCGAAGCAAGCGGCACAGGTTGCCCTGGTCAGGGAAGCGGCTCGAGCAAGAGTGTCAGCTGCCGCCGAGGAGCTCGAGGCGAAGCTCTTTCTGACCGACGCGGGCAAGGTGATCGCCCGGGCGATTCGAGCCCATGGGGGCTGGGATGCCTGGAAGACGCTCTCGACCGTTGATTACCTGCGCGACCGCATTTACTTCAATGAGAAGGGTCAGCCCGTGACAGGCACCGAGCGGCAGGCGACCCGGCTTGAGCTTCGCGTCGAACCGTCGGGCAGGCTCGACGGCGCTGCCACGGGCGAAGCCGCCGAGGAGGCGTCTTTGCTGGCTCTCCCGTTCCTGCTGCCTCACCTGGAAGGGCACAAGTATTACCTCGGCATTGAGGCCGATGCCAGGAGTGGAGAGCTGTTCGAGAAGATCCGGTGCGAGCGGCCTGGCGGCTGGTTCATTGCCTATTTTGACTCCCCGAGCTTCGTGCTGCGACGCGTTCTCGAGGAGCGCAACGGCGCGTTTCAGCTCACGGTGTTCTCGATCTGGACGGAGGTGGGGGGGGTGAAGATGGCCACGAAACGCACTCAGTTTCGCCTGCGGAGCAACTCCGAGCACCGGGACTTGAGTCTCCCAGATCTTGTCGATGTGCTGGATCAGCTCAAGATCAGAGCCTAGTTTCCTACTCACTCGGAAGGAACGAGAATGTTGGAGCACGTCAGAGTCCTGGGCATCCTTGGGATCGTGAGGTCCCTTCTCGCGGCGGCGTTCGGCCTGGCCCTCCTCTTGAAGGCTCCAAGTGTGTCCCTGTTCGACTATGGCAAGAATCGTTTTGAGCTTGAATCGCCCATTTACAACGAGCAGGACGGCGCGATCCTGAGCTTTGACAAGACCGCGTTCTTGGTGGTGGGCGTCGTGTGTGTTGCCCTGGCGCTCGCCCGGCTCACTCAAGGCGTCGGGGTCCTGTTCTGTCGGCGCTGGGCCCGTCGATTCGGCCTGGGGCTTGCTTGCTTCGACATCTTCAATCTCCCGCTGTTCCCTCTTTCTACGGCGCTGGGGCTCTACGCGCTGGTCGTCTATCGCAAGGAGGAGACGGTCGAGCGGTTTGAAGCGCGCCGCAAGGCCAGTTGATTGGCAGGCACTTGACAGTCTGTTGAGCCTGTCGAGGAGCAGCTTCGGCCCCACGGGGGTGTTGACTTCCCCGCTGCTCCTTCCAAAATGGCGAATTCTCAGAAGTCCAGGCCCAAGTCCGGCACAAGGAGACGACCGCAAAGCACATGACGACCGTTGATCGTTACAAGAAACTCGAGACCAGGATTCCTGAACGAACCCTTGTTTGGCAACTTACCGGCAAGGGTTTTGAGAATTTTCATTTGACCGAGATTCCGGTCCCGAAAACAGGGCCCAAGGATATTCTCTTCCGCTCGGACACCAACGGCATCTGCGCCTCCGACGTCAAGATCATCAGCCAGGGTGGCGAGCACGCCCGGTTGAAGGGCTACGACCTCATGAAAGACAAGGTCGTGCCTGGCCACGAGATCTCCATCACCGTCGTCCAGGTGGGCCGTGAGGCTGACAAGCGCTTCAAGGTCGGGGATCGATATATCGTCCAGGCTGATATGCTCGAGTACAACTCTGCCGTGGGCTACAACATTTGGGGCGGCATGATTCAGTACGGCGTGTTCGATGAGCGGGTGCAGAAGTACCTGATCAAGGTCGAGGAGGACATTGGCTACTCGCAAGCTTCTCTCGTCGAACCCTGGGCTTGCATAGAAGCCTCCTACGAGCGCGCCGATTTGCAATCCGGAGACGAGGTTGTCTGGATCATCGGCGGTGGGGGCCCCATGGGTCAAATGCACACACTCCGGACCATCTCACGCAAGCGGATTGGCAAGCAACCAGCGCTCAATACCGTGCTGGTCACCGACGTGAGCGAGGAGCGCCTGGCAGCCGTTCGGGCTCGCTTTGATGTTCGGTCGCAGCAGGCAGGGTTGAAGCTCGTAACGCTCGATCCGACAAAGCCTGGATTCGATGCCGAATTGAAGCGCATCGCTCCCGGGGGTGTCGCCTACGTCGTGGCCTGCGCCCCCAGTCCGGAGGTGGTGCTCGCCTCGGTGAAGCACATGCGGAGATATGGCGTCCTCAACTTGTTTGCAGGCATCAAGCGTGGAACTGGCCAGATTTTCCTCGGCGATATCCATTATGACCAGATCACTGTCACTGGAAACAGCGGATCGCGTCTCGAGGACATGGAGAAGATGCTTCGCATCACCGAGCGTGACGAGCTGGACACAAATTTCTCCGCTGGCGCGCTCGTCGGAATGAAACATTGTGCTGACGGCGTCAGGGCCGTGGCGGAAGGGAAAATCACCAACAAGACCATTCTCTACCCGCAGATTCCTGACTTGCCGCTGACGCGGATAGAGGATTTGCCTTCGAGGGTGAAGTTTTCGTCCGATGTGGCCGCCGAGGTCAAGGCCGGGCGATGGTCGAAGCGTGCCGAAACCGAGCTAATGAACGAGCTCTTGCAGAGGGACTGACCCCAGTGGCCCTGTGCTGGCGATGGTTCGCCTTGCCGACTGCGGCCCTTCTCTTGCCGCAGCGGCCCCAGATGTTCTTTCACTCACCGGAGCGATCATGAAAAGCAATCCATCGACGCCAGGCCGACGCACCCGCGCAAACATCAAGAAGAGGCCTCCCGCTCCCACTGGCAGGATCGGCAATAACTCGATTCCCCTCGAGTTGGCGGAGCTGATCGAGATTTCCCGAATTGTCGGCCGCGATCCGGACATGGTCCAGGGTGGCGGGGGCAACACCTCCGTCAAGACAAGGATGGGAAACCTCATGTACGTCAAGGCGTCCGGGACCACGCTGAGAGACATGGACGATCACCGGGGCTGGGCTCTCCTCGACCTGGCGCAGACGAGGGCCGTGCTCGAGAGTGACCTCGAGAGCCTTCCGCAGGCCGATCGTGAGTCGAGGGTGCTTCAGCTCCTGCAGTTGTGTGTGATCAAACCCCTGGCTGCCCGGCCCTCGGTGGAGTCCAATCTGCACGCCCAGCTTGGACGAGTCGTCATTCACACGCATCCGATTGGTCTAAATGTGCTCCTCTCATCTCGAGACTCACGCAAGATCTTCGCGAAAGTGATCGGCGCCAAGTTCGGCGAGCCCCTGTACATTCCTTACGTTGATCCGGGGTACACGCTGGCAATGCGAGTGGCTCGGGAGATCGACGCTTACAAGCGGGAGCACGGCCAGCTTCCCCGGGTCGTCCTTCTGGAGAACCACGGTCTCTTCGTCGCTGAAGAAGACGCCCTGAAATGTCTCGAGATTTCCAGACGTGTCACGAGTCTTGGGATGAAGTGGATCGGTAGCAAGCGTGTGAACCCGGAGAAGTTCGACCCGCTGGTGAGCGTGTCGGAGGACTCACTGGAAAATCTTCCGTCGCTTCAGGCGGCAGAGGTCCGGGGGGCTCTTGCGAAGGGAGGCTGCCAGCCTGTGGTGCTCCGGCGCGACGAGGCGCCAATTGCCAGCGAGTTCCTCGAATCCGACCTCGCCGTCCAGTATGCCAGGAAAGGTCCCTTCACTCCGGATCAGATCGTCTATTGCCGCGCCGAGCCGCTTGTCTTTGAGGGCTCTCCGGCAGACTGGCCGAAGCGTGTGATGGACTACCGCTCGAGAATCGGCATCGATCCGCGCGTGGTAATTGTCTGGCACAACCCGAAGAACAAGCTTTTGGGAGGGGTCTACTACGCCGCGCCTGACCTGCGTCAGCTCGGCGTCGTGGCCGAGGTCTATCGCGGCTCGATGGCCACCATGCTTCGCTCCGTCAGGGCAGGCGGCCCTCGCTTCCTTGCGGGGGCGCAGCGGGCCTTCATCGAAGGCTGGGAGGTTGAGCGCTTTCGAGCGGCCCTCCTGGGCGGCTCCGCGCACAGGATTCAGGGCAAGGTGGCCGTTGTGACCGGCGCCGCGAGCGGGCTCGGAAAGGGAATCGCAGGTGGGCTCACGAGGGCTGGCGCCACGGTCCTGGCTCTTGATATGAACCGGGATACCCTCGAGGCCGCAAGGGCAGAGCTGCCCGTCGGCAAGTACCTGCCGTGCCAGGGAGACGTGACCGATGAGGTTTCGGTCGCATCCGCTTTTCGCACCCTCGAGGCCAGTGTGGGCGGCCTCGATATCCTTGTGAACGCTGCGGGGATCGCTCCGCCGTTTCCGCTCGTTGACTTCCCGCTGAGCGCATGGCGAAAGACGCTCGAGGTCAATTTGACCGGTTATTTCCTCTGTGCCCGCGAAGCTGCCCGGCTGATGATCCGGCAGGGCTCGGGCGGATCCATCATCAACCTGACGAGCAAGTCAGGCCTCGAGGCGAGCAAGGAGAACTCCGCCTACAACGCGACGAAGGCCGGGGAGATCCATCTCATGCGCGGCTGGGCGCTCGAGCTCGGGAGAGCTGGCATCCGCGTGAATTGCGTCGCGCCCGGAAATGTCTTCAAGGGATCGCAGATCTGGAATGAGGAGTATCTCAAGGCCTGTGCCCGGAAGAAGGGTATCAAGCCCGAGGAGGTGATCCCGTACTACACCTCGCTCTCACCTCTCGGGAAAGAGATTGAACCGGAGGACATTGCCAACGCGGTGACCTTCCTTGTTTCGGATGAGGCTCGTAATGTTACAGGGCAGACCCTGGTGGTCGACGGCGGTCAAGTCATGGTGAGGTAAGAGGAGAAGCAGAATGGCCATTACGTCAGATTCCGCTGCGATTCGGGAGTTGGAGGGGCGATTGAAACGGCCTGACCGCGGCGAGAACGGCTACCGTGAAGGACGCGAGACGCGCACGCGTCCTGAAACCCTGAAGCGGCTTCGCGAGTTCGTGGAGGAGGGTAAGATTAGCCGCGAAGGAAGTGCGGGTGGCATCAACACCCACGTCCACACTGCGAAGTCGTTTGGGTACTTCGACTCTCCCTCCGAGGCGGTCTGGCAAGGCTACCTGGCCAAGGTGAGTGTCCTTGGCATCAACGACCACTACACGCTTGCGGGGCACGACGAGTTTGGCAAGGCTTGCAAGGTCCTCGGTATCCGGGCCACTTTCAGCATGGAGGCCATCGCCCTGTGGGAGGCGGCTGAGAAGTCGAAGAAGACGGTCAACGACCCATCCAACCCTGGCCGTACCTACTTGACAGCAAAGGGTGTCACGCAGCCCTTTGTCCCCGGCTGTGCCGGCGAGTCCGACCTTCTCCGAATGATCGAGGCGCTGGGTGTGCGCAACCAGAAAATCACCGACAAGGTCTCGAAGGTCATCGCCACGCGACTGAAGAAGAAGGACGCCATTAGCTGGCCCGAGGTGCTTGCTTTGACGCCACACGGGCAGCCGACCGAACGTCACATTTGCCTGGCCGTGGCGCGTTGGCTCGAGCAGACGTATCCGGAGCTCGAGAAGCGGCAGGCTCAGCTTTCAAGGCTCGTCGACGACGAGGTGCCTGAAGGCGCTCTCGAGGATGCGGCCTCGTTCCAGGATTTCCTCCGGTCCAGGCTCGTCAAGGTGGGCAAGCCGGCGTACGTTGAGGAGTCGAAGGATGCGTTCATCCCTGTCGAACGCCTTGTCGGTCTGGGGCTGGATCTGGGGGCGATCCCGACTTACCCGATCATGGGAAATCCCGTGTCGCCCTGGGAAGAGGATCTGGATCAGCTCTTCGACAACCTCGAGGCCCTGAACATCCATGCCGTTGAGGTGATACCGAACCGCAATACGCGGGAGCGCCTCCAGGCGATCGTGAAGATGGCCTCGGAGCGCAGTTATCCGATTTTTAATGGAACAGAACACAACACCAAAACGCCGATGCCTCTCGTCGACAAATTTTTCTTCGACGACGAGTTTCGCCCGCATTTTGAGCGTGGCGCGCGAGTCCTTCTGGGCCACCAAGCCCTGAAGGCCGCCGGCAAAGAGGGCTTCGTTCGCGCGGACGGCACGGTGCCGCCCGGGGGGCGCGAGGAGAGTTTGAAACGTGTCGAGGAGGCCGGACGCCGGAGGTAATCATGGCTTGGAAGGTTCACTATCAGGGCAATCCGCTCAGGGTCATCGTGACGAAGGAGCTCCCGGGCCAGCGATGGCTTGAGATCCTGGGCGCAGCGGGACTGGAGGTTCACGTTTCCGATTCGCGGCATACGCTTCGGGTCGGGGATATCCGGGAGGCGATCGGCAAGCGGTGCGATGGTGTCATCGGTCAGCTCACGGAGCCGTGGGGCGCCGAGCTGTTTGAGGCCTTGAAGCTAGCCGGTGGCCGTGCCTATTCGAACTACGCCGTCGGCTACGACAACGTTTCGGTCGTCGAGGCCACAAGGCGGGGCATTGCCGTCGGCAATACCCCGGGGGTTCTCACGGAGACGACCGCTGAAATGGCCGTGGCGCTCACCTTCGCCGCAGCTCGCAGGGTCGCAGAGGCCGATGCCTATTTGCGCAGTGGAAAGTTCGAGGGGTGGCTGCCCGATCTTTTCCTCGGCAAGCGTCTCCACGGTGGAACGCTCGGAATCGTGGGGGCTGGACGCATCGGGGCCGCTTACGCGAAGATGCTGGCGTCCGCGCATCGCATGAACGTCATGTACGACAACCTGGAGCGGAATCTGGATCTTGAGCGCTACTTTGATCGTCTCGGTCCTGTGATCGCGGCGGACGGCGGTCGATCCATCGCCTGCTATCGGGCGGAGAGCCTGGAAGATCTGCTCCAGCACTCCGACGTGGTCAGTTTGCATGTGCCCCTGAGCGATGCCACGCGCCATCTCATGAACCGGGATCGTCTGCGGCTCATGAAACGCGATGCGATTCTCGTCAATACGAGCCGGGGCCCCACCATCGACGAGGCGGCCCTGGTCGAGCACTTGCGTTCCAACCCGGAGTTTCGCGTTGGGCTGGATGTCTTCGAGCGGGAGCCATTGCTGGCGCCGGGCCTTGCCGAGTGCCCCAACGCCGTGATCGTGCCTCACATTGCGAGCGCGACGGTCTGGACGAGGGAAGGCATGGCAACACTCGCGGCTGCCAACGTCGCCGGCGTGCTCAAGGGCTACCCCGTGGAGAAGAATCTGAGAGTCGAGGAGTACCTCGAAGGCGAGCTTCCACGCAAGGCGGCGTCGATTCTGAATGCAAAGGAGCTCGGGCTGACAGAGAAGTGACGCCTTCGTTCCATGAGGTCAAGGAGAGCCGGCCTCGAGTTCATCGGTGCCGTGTTTTCTTCTTCAGGTATCTTGCTTCATCAGCCAGAGAGCTGCGAATGCTGGCGAGGAGGTCTCGTTCCTCGTTCTGGGTTGAGGGCCAGCACTCGTCTATCCACTCCAGGAGGGGTGCTATGAAGCCAATCTGGGTCAGGCAACAAGCTCCCAACGCACGATGCCCCTTCAAGTCGTGGCGGCTCAGAACATCAAAGACCGAGATGTTGTCCGGGTAAAAAATCTCGCCATGCAGGAAATCGATAACACGCTTCTCATACTCCTCTGCGGCGAGGCGAGGGGAACCCCTCAGGGGATTCCATGGGTGAAGCAAGATCTTCGCGATGGCCTGGTCTTCGGAGGCGCTGAGGAATCGAAGGAGTGTCAGTGCGTTGCCCATGGCAGCGGCCTGCACGGGGTTGTCCGTGTGAATAACGACTGGAATTTCGCTGAAGCGGGCACTGATCGTGCTTCGAGAATCTGTCTCGAAGTTGCTGAAAAGCCAGCCCAGGATGGAGCAACCTTGCTGGTCGAGGCCAGTTTGGGTTGAGTCGTGGTTGATGGAGTAGTAGACGCTGAATCGCTCCCTGTCGCGCAGGTACCTCGAAGGGTCCCTGGATCGCGCCAACCGTTTCGTTTCCTCCTCGATGAAGCCATGCGCATAGGGGTAGACGATTGGCGGAGCAAGCCCGCGAAGCATTTCGGGGCTTCGTGCTGCGCCCTCTCCTGCGAGGGGCTCGAACCAGATACCAAGCCATGCCATGGGAAAAATCACTCCAGTCAGTTCAGTGCTTGGAGCTTATCCCAAACTGGAGGCTGAGGACAATGAATGAGGTCGTGGATTGGAGTCGACCCCCGGCAGTTCTTGGCTCTCCTGGCGGGATTATACCGCACGCGGGCAGTGATGAGACCTTTTGCAGCCTGCGAAAGGTTGCGGCTGCTAGCGCCAGAGGCGCCCGGCGCCCATCAGGCGCC
>SXGT01644499.1_pt1 | contig 10360 bp, 7 predicted proteins | sample 3176221 | NCBI WGS metagenome assembly SXGT01 (sample SAMN11356862, study PRJNA531348) | freshwater metagenome | isolation source: freshwater sample F1-120 | place: China: Fuxian Lake, Yuxi | collected 2017-12-25
CGGCGTGCGGTTGATTTCGTCGGCCAGCACGATGTTCGCGAAGATCGGGCCGCGCACGAACCGGAACTCGCGCTTCCCCTCCGCGGTCTCTTCGAGGACCGTCGTGCCCGTGATGTCCGAGGGCATCAGGTCCGGGGTGAACTGCACGCGCTTGAACACGATGCTGAGGATCTGCGCGATGGAGCTGACCATCAGCGTCTTCGCGAGGCCCGGCACGCCGACCAGCAGGCAGTGCCCGCGGGTAAAAATCGCGGCCAGCACCTGCTCGATCACTTCGCTCTGCCCGACGACGACGTGCCGGAGCTGTTCGAGCATCGCGACGCGGTCGGTGGAAAACTGGTTCAGGTAGTCCGTGAACTTGTCGGAAGGAGGCACCGGCGGCCCTCGTGGTGTCGCTGAGACTGAATGCGATTGCCCATTTTACCGAAACGAGAGAACATGCGTAGCCGCGGTACGAACCTACTGAGGAGACGCACATGAATCTGATGGACTTCGGTGCCCTGCTCGGCTCGGCCCCCGAGGAGGTACTATCGAACCGGCAATTGAAGTCGCTCGGCAAGTGGACCAGGCACCGACAGTCGATCGGGTTACCGGAGTCACGATGCCACTCAAAGGAAGCGGGTGTGGAACTCAGATTCGCTCGCGGCATTGGATTGGAGCTCGTGTTTCTGCACTCCGAAGGCCACGAGAAGTTTTCGCAATTTCGTGGCGAGTTGATCGGTGGCGTTACGTTCGCGACTGATCGGAAGGCGCTTCGCAAGAAACTGGGCAAGCCAACTGCTTCTAGGGAGCAAATTGAGGACTCGATCTTGGGGATCATGGGAGCTTGGGATGGCTACTTGATCAATGGGCTAGCGATCCAGTTCATCTACTCGCCCGTCACCGGGTCAATCGAACACGTCATCATCGAGAAGCCCGGAACGCGGGTGTGGTAACAAGCACCAACGGGACTTATTGCGGCCCCCTCGACTCATGTGACCGTGCCGACGTCGCGCGTCACTCTGCGGTGTGCGGCCAGGGGCTGTCGAACGCGGCCGTGCGGTAGCGGGCGAGTTGCCGGCGGTAGAGCGGGTTCCGCGGTTGCTCGTCGGCGAGTTGCTGCATCACCTTCAGCGCGTCGGCGCGCGCGCCGCGCCGGAAGTACACCTCCGCCAGCGCCTCGCGATACTGGGGCGAACCACCATCGGCCGCGACTGCGGCCTTCGCGTGCTTCAGGCCGTCGTCGAGGTTCCGGTTACACTGGCCGGACAGCACCGCGAGCGCGTGCCGCGCCGCCGGGCTGTCCGGGTAGTCCTTCAGCATCTTCTCGTAAGCGCTCCAGGCGCGGCCGAACAGTTCGTCCGCGTCCTTCGTGCGGTCGCGGCGGTCCAGGTCGGGCACGATCCCGGTGGCGAAGTCGAGGTGCCCCGGCGTGACCGCGAGCACCGCGCGCGCGGCGACAACGGCCTCATCGAACTTGCCGGCCTTCGCCAGCGCCCGCGCGCGGAACACGAGCAGATCGTGCGGCACATTCATGTACGCGACCGTGTCCACGAAGTACACGCCGGGGTGCCGCAGCACCACCAGCAGCGACCGCTGCCCGCACGTCTCGGCGGTCGCGTAGTCGCCCACGAGCGCGCTGCCGCGGGCGCACTGGTTCATCACGTTGCCGAAGTAGTGATCGTGGCTCCAACACGCCTTCGTGATGAGCGCGACCTCGCGCCGGATCGCCGCCGCCTCGCCGCGGCGCACCATCTCGTCGAGGAACCGGCCGCGAACCTTATCGTTGCCCAAACTGACCCAGTGCGCCAGCTCGATGCGCCGCGCGCCGTCCTTCGTGTCGCCGGCCTTCTGGAGCGCCCGGCCCCAGAGGAACAGCGGGAGCGGTTGGTCGGGGAACAGCTTCCACCCGGCTTCGAACACGGCCGCGGCGTCGCGATGGCGGCCGGCGTCGGCCAGAAACTCGCCCCACTCGACCCACACGCGGGCCGGGTCCGGCGCGCCGTACACCCACGACCGCGCGCCCTGCGCGTCGGCCCCGTCGCCGCCCTCGCTCAGCCCCGCGGCGGTCTTGAACGCGGCCTCCGCGTCCGCGGTGCGCCTCGCGGCGCGGCACACCAGCGCCAGCGCCAGATAGCGGCGGGCCTTCAGTGCCCGCGCCGAGGGGGCGAACCGGATCGTCGAACTGGTGCCGTCGCCGCCGGGCAGGAAGCCGTGGTTGGGCAGCGATCCGGCGGACTCGCGCAACAGCCTCACCGCCTGATCGACGGCCGCGACGCTCGCGGTGCCGGTCAGCACGTCGCGCACGCGGATCATGGTCGCGCCGGGCTGATCGCCGGGCACCTTGTTCGCCCGCAGCACGGCGAACAGTGTTTCCGCCGCGCTTGGGTCGTTGGGGAACAGCAGCTCGAACGGCGACTCACCCTGCGCCCCGGCGGGTTGTCCCTCCGCATCCGGCGGCACGAACTGTGCCGCGTGTTCGCACGCCAGGTCGCGCAGCCCCATCCGCAGTTCGGTGCGCACGAGGGCCCGCGCGGAGATGTCGAACAGCATCCGCCCGCGCTCGTTGTTCCGCATCCCGCGGGCCACCTGCTCGAACAGTTGTACCGCGTCGTCGCGATAGCCGGTCGCCATGAGCACGCGGGCGCGGCGCAGGTTGAACTCGGCGCGCTCGGTCCCGCCGATCTTCCCCTTCTCGATGCCGCCCGCGCCGATCAGGTCGAGCGCGTCCTTGTACCTCATGCGAGCAATCAGCACCTCCGCGAGCAGCGCGAGGTTCTGCCGCTTCTCAAGTAGAAGGTCGGTCGCGGCGTCGGCCCGGTGGTTGGCGAACAGGGCAACCGCCGCGTCCAGGATGTCCATTTGCTCGGTCAGCTCGTCGGCGTCGGCGCGGACCTTCTTCGCGGCGGCCTCGAACTTGTCCTTGCGCCCGGCCAGCCGCAGCAGCGACAGCCGGACCGCGTTCGCGTGGTTCAGCTCGCGGCCCGGCGCGAGGTCCGCGAGCGCGTTCCAGTCGCCCTCGTCTTCGAGCAGGATTTCCTTGAAACTCGCCTCGTCTTCGCCAACGGGCAAGCTCGCGGCGACCTCGCGGGCCTGCGCCCACTTCCCGGCGGCACGGTAGAGGTGAACGAGCACCAGGCGCGCGGCGTCGGACTTGCGGCCGGCATCGAATGCGGCCCGCACGCGGGCGGTCGCGGCGGGCACGTCGCCGCGCAGGACGTGATACGCGGCAAAGTCCGCGGCCCCGTCGGGAGTGGTGCCGACCGCGTGCAGCGCAATCAACTCGTCGGCTTCGTCCGTCTTCCCCGCAAGAAGCAAGAGCGGCACTTCGCGGCGGACGAACGCGGTGACGTTCGCGGTCAGCGGCGTGCGGGCTTCGGGCGGGATGTTGCGCGAGAGGATCGCACGCACGGCCGCGACGCCCGGCTTGCCCTGCTTCAACAGAGTGGTGACGGCTTGCCGGCGGGCTTCGTCACAGCGGTGCGGGTCGGCGTCGCCCGCGCGGAACTTGCGGATCAGGTCGAGGATCGCGGGCGGCGTGTCGGGGCGAACGCCCCACGCGAACCGGTCGAGGACTTCGCGGGCGCGGCGTGCGGCTTCCGGGTCGCTGCCGCGCACGGCCCGCTCGAGTGCGGGGATGGCCGCCGTGCCGCGCTGCCACAACTCGCGCTGGGCCTTCTCGCGCGTGCGATAGTCGTCGTCGCCGAGGCACGCGACGAGTTCATCGGCGGTCGGCTCGGACGGATCGGCGCACAGCACCGCCGCGGCGCACGCCAGCAACGCGGCCAGTAGCCCGGCCCACTTCATCCGATCGCCTCCCCGCCGCACCACGCGACCCCTGCATCGTACCCGCACCAGCGCCGCGGGTCATCAGCGCCCGTGCCGGCGTGTTACGCAGGGGTCACCCTGCGGCCCGATTCTGAACGCCGGCTCCGAGTTTCTGAGTCGCGCCACCTGTTTTCACTTGACTATCACAAAGTGCGGGGCGTATTAATTGGTGGTAGTGGATTCGAGGCGGATATCACCTGAGTTCCACAGCAACACCAAGTATGATCCGGAAATCAGTGCTGCTGTTCCTCGCCTTCGGGGTGATGCTCTCGCATCTCACCGCCGCTCCGCATTTGCACACGGATGGGGCGAACAGCAGCGCGACCGGCGACACACGACCCCACTTCCACTTCAGTCAGTTCAGTTCCAGAATTACGGGTGCTCCGAGCGACGTGCCAGTTGCCCCGAAAGTGAACCACGATGCGGATGCGTGGTACCTCGATGATGCAGCCATCGCAGCCGACGTGAGTGACTCGACCGGCACCGACGCGGGGCAAGTGGAGAACGTGTTCGCGACGGCTCAATTCGCTTTCGTCTTGGTCGATCACCCCGATCGGACGACAGCGCCGACACCCGCGTGGCCTCTCGTCTGCCCCCTCTTTGTCCAACACCGCGCGCTCCTCATCTAGTCCGTCCTCCCCTCCGGTTCTCCTCGACCGCGGCACCGCGTTCGCCAGCGATTTTGTTATCGCCGTTTGCAATTTTCTCTCTGTTCCGCGGCACTGACCTACCGCGCTCGCGTGGTTGCCGTTCGTCCGTCTCGGTTGTCGTGTGTCTCGGGTCGTTTCCCGCGACATCTTCTTCTTTCCTTCATTCGGAGTTCGTTCCATGAGCACCTCTCCCAAGGCCCAGAAGCCCGGTCTCCGCCTCGAATCTTTGGAGGCTCGCACCGTGCCGGCGGGGTTCATCCTCGACGTGCCGGAGACCGGCGAACCCGCGGTGGTTCGCGTCCTCGACGGTACGACCGGCGCGATCAAGTCTCAGTTCGACGCGTTTCCCGGGTTCGCGGCCGGGTTGAACGGTGACGCGAACGACGACCGCAACGGCGACGGCCTGCCCGACCGCATCGCGGTCGGCATCAAGGGCGGCGGGGGGCCACACGTGAAAGTGTTCGACGGGAGCGGCAACCTGCTCCAGAGCTTCTTCGCCTACGCCCCCGGGTTCCTCGGTGGGGTGGACGTGGCGCTCGGCGACGTGAACAACGACGGCGTCGACGACGTCATCACCGGCGCGTCGGGCGGGATCAGCCCGCACGTGAAGGTGTTCGACGGTCGCGACGGGAGCGAGATCCGCAGCTTCTTCGCGTTCGACGCCCGGTTCCGTGGCGGGGTCAACGTGGACGACGGCGACACCAACCACGACGGGACCGACGACATCATCGTCGGTGCGGCCGTCGGCACCTCCCCACACGTCAAGGTGTTCGACGGCCGGACCCTCGCCGAACTCCACAGTTTCTACGCCTACGACGGCGCGTTCGTCGGCGGGGTCCGCGTGTCCGGGGGCGACCTGAACGGCGACGGTCGAGACGACATCATCACCGGGGCCGGGCCGGGGGCCGGGTCACACGTGAAGGTCTTTCGTGGCGACGACCTCGTGCTCCTCAGCAGCAAGATCGTGTTCGAACCGGGCTACACCGGCGGCGTGAACGTCTTCGTCAACGACGCGAGCGGTAACGGGCGCGACGACCTCATCGTGGAGCGCACCGGCCTCGTCCGCTACCGCTCGTTCGACGACAACGGCGTGGACGGGCCGTTCCACGATCTGTTCGACGACGTGTACGACGACAACGGCGGCGCGGTGAGCGGTGGCGGCGGCACCAGTGGCGGGATCACGGGACAGAAGGTGGAGGGCCGGATCACCGCGGTGAACGCGGCCGCCGGGCAGGTGGCGATTCGCACCGGAAACGGCACAGTGGTGACCGTGGCCGCCGCACCGGGGGCGAAGATCGAGCGGAACGACATCCACGTCACGCTGGCCGCGTTCCGCGTCGGTGATTTGGGTGAGGCGCTGTTGGGGACGAACGGGCTGGCGCTCAAGATCGAAGCGTCCGGCGCGTAACATTTCGAGTTGTGGGAAGTCGGCTCCTCTTCCCCTGTCGCTCCGAGCCAACGGACGACCGGGGAAGAGATTCGTGTTCCTGCTGGGCACTCACCGCGCAAAGCGGCTCACCTTTGTCGCGCCGTCTTGTAGCTCGAAGCGGTAGCCATCGCCAATCGGTTCAGTAGCCCGCCCACTTCACGGCGGCGACGAAACCGTTTTCGCGGCGTCGTCGATCAGGAAGCGGACGCACAGCGGGCGGTGGAACCAGACGCGCTGGTCGGCGCGTCCGCGCGACTCGCCCTGGTCGAATGGCGCGTCGCGAAGGAGGCGATAAAAGAGTAAGGCAGCGGCTTCTTTATCAGCTCGAATACTTCACCGCATCACTGCTTCCGAAAGGCAATCGCTATGGCGACAGCGCTGAAACAGTGGGGAAACGGGCGACAATTCCCTCCCGAGTTTTCCCTTCATCACGGAAACCTTCTCAACCACATCGAAGAAGGTAATGTCGAACAGGTACGCGCGTTCCTGACGTCTCAACCCCAGTGGTTGAGCTACTACTACTTTGAAAGGTCGTTGCTACATCTTGCTGCTGAGTACGACAACCCCGATGTCGTCGCTGTTCTCGTCGAACTCGGTATGGACGTGAACACCCCGCAACAAGAGTACCCGTGGGGGGCGCTTTACACGGCTGTTCTGCGGGAACGTCTGCTGTCCGCTAAGTGGTTACTCGAACACGGCGCACACCCCAAGTATGAGTTCCGTGGATTGACCTTTTCCTGCGGCACGCTTTCCTCTGTTGCCGAAGGCAAACTTGAGATGGTCAAACTGCTGGTTGAGCACGGTGCGCCTGTCGATATTCTCGTCGACGATCCACCGCGCAGCCTCCTCACAACTGCAACCCAATTCGGACACACTGAGGTTGCCGACTACTTGCGATCCATCGGCGCACTGACTGAAGAAGAGATCAAGACCCGCGCGAAGGGGAAGCGGAAGAAGTCGTAGCCGATCTGAACGTTGCAACGCTACCGCGTTCGGTTTGCCACAGCACCGCGAAGGTCATCGCTTCCTCAGGTCGGCGAGGATGTCAGCCAGTGGTCGGCCGGGGCCGGTTTGGTTGAACGCTTCCGCGATTTCCGCTTCCGTGAACGGGTCGGCGGTGATCGGTTCGGGCGGCAGGTAGTAGCCGAGCAGTTCGCCGCTTTCGTCGTAGAGCGCGGCCTTCTCCGTCAGGCCGTTCAGCTTGGCGCGGGTCGCGGCGTCGAGAATCACTTTGCCCATGTGTCACCTCCGACCAGATTGTACCGCGCGTCACCGCACGAAGCGGCTCACCTTTGTCGCGCCGTCTTGTAGCTCGAAGCGGTAGCCGTCGGGGAAGGCGTCGGCGAACTCTTCCTGGTGGCTCACCAGCAAGATGCAGTGCAGGTGCCCGCGCAGGTTTTGCAGTTCCTGAATCATCACCTGACGGCCGGCGCGGTCGAGGCAGCCGAAGCCCTCGTCGATGATGACGCTTTCGATCGGGCGGTGCTGCTTGCTCGCGTACTGGCCGATGCCCAGCGCCAGCGCCACCGCGACGCGGAACTTCTGGCTGCCGCTCAGAAAGGCCACGTTGATGGCCGACCCGCCGGCGACGCGGTTGGCGCACTCCAAGTCGAGCGCCTTGTCGGTGCCGGTCTCCGCTTCGACCAGCCGCATGAACAGTTGGCCGCTGCTCAGGCGGTCGAGCACCGCGTTCGCGTAGTCGACGATCTGCCGCTCGGCCTGGCGCACGAGGTGCCGCTGGAGCCGGTCGCGGCCCAGCAGTTCGGCCAGCGTCTTGTGCCGGTTGTGGTCCGCGTCCACCTGCTTGTAGCGCTCGTTCAGTTCCGCGCGCTGGTGCAGGTAGCCGTCGAGGATTTGCTTGCGGCCCTTCGCGTCGAGCAGCTCCTTGTTGCGGGCGTCCAGCTCCTTGCGGGCGGTGGCACACTCGGCCCGCACCTCGTCCGGGTTGCGGCGTTCCTCGGGGGCGAAGGTGTCCGCTTCCGCTTCGAGCTGCTTGATCTCGGCGCGGAGCGGGTCGAGGCCGCCGCGGGCCGCTTGAAGCTGCGTGAACTTGCCTTCGGTGCCCTTCGCTTCCAGCGCCGCGAGTTCGTCCTGCCACTTCGCGCGGTCGTTGAGGCCAGCAGTTTCGAGCGCCTTCTGCCACGGCTGCGGCAGCGCCTTCTTCGCGCGGTCGATCGCCTCGGCACTCTGCTTGCGGCTGGCCTCTTCGAGGTTCACCTTGCCGGCGATCTCGGTCAGCTCGCGGTCCACCTCGCCCAGCGTGCGCTGCTGCCGGTCGTTGTCGCCCTCGGTCTCGCTGATCGCCTTTTTGGTGGCGACCATCTGCGCGACCACGCTCGTCTCGTCGCTCTGCTTCGCGGCGAACTCCTGGCGCAGCGCTTCGGGGTCGCCGCCGGGCACGCTCTGCCGGGCCTTCGCCAGCCGGTCGCGCGCGGACTCGGCCTTCGCCTTGAGCGCGCGCACGTCGTCGGCTTCCTTCTGTGCGGCGCGCAGCTTGCGCTTCACCCCGTCGATGCCGTGGGCCTGCCCCGACAGCTCGGTGATGTCGTGCCGGTCGGGGTACGTCGCCTTCGACCAGTCGCCCGGTTCGGCGCGCCCGACCTTCTGCTTGAAGAAGTCCGGTAGCGCGAAGTAGCTCTGGCGGCACGAGTCGGTGAGCCGCTTGATGTCGCCCGCGGCCTGCTTCAGCGTTGCGGCGGCGTCCTTGTAGTCGTCGCGCATCTTGCCCAGCGCGTCGCGGTCGGCGACCTCCTTCGCGCTCAGTTCGGCTTCGAGCTTCGCGGCCTTGCCCGCGGCGTCGGTCAGCTCCTTCAGTCGCTTGTCGGCGGCGGCGGCCTCGGTCGCGCGCCGGGTCTTCTCGTCGGCGAAGTGCTGCGGCGTGAGCGGCAGGCCGCAGGCCCGGCACTTGGTCTGCCCGGCCATCGTCGTGAACTCGTCGGCCAGCTCGCGGGCCTGACGCGCCAGCGCGTTGGCCTCGGCGCGGGCCTGGTCCTTCGCGGCCCGGTCCTCGCGCGCGGCTTTCGCCTTCGCTTCGAGGTCGGCGAAGTCGGCCTTCGCCTTGATGCCGTCGGCCTTGAGGCGCGCTTCGTCAGCCCTCGCCCCCTTCTCGCCCGCGACCACCTTCGTCAGCTCGGAGCGGTCGGCGTGGAGGCGCTCCAGCACCGCGATGTGCTGCGCCAGTGCGACGAGCCGCTCCTGCTCCGTTTGAAGCTCGTGAACCAGCTTCTCAGGCTCGCGCGGGAGCCGGTCGAGTTCGCCATCGACCCGCTTGACTTCGGCCTCGGCGTCCTCGACCTGGCGCACCTTTTCGAGCACCGCGGACAGTTCGCGGAGCCGCGCGTCGAGCTTGGCCTTCTTCGCGTCGTCCTCGTTCTGCGTCTTCTTGAGGCCGGCGAGCTTCTTGCGGCCCTGGTCGAGCGCGTGTTCCGTTCGCCGGCGCTTGTCGGAAGCGTTCTCGCGCTCGATGGTGAGGCGCTCGGACTTGCGCTCCGATTCGCCGATCCGCCCGCGCTCGGTGACGATGGTGGTGACCGACGGCAACACGTCGCGCAGCTCGCGCAGTCGCGTGTGGTCCTTCTCGATGGCGATAGCGGTGCCGAGCAACTTCTCTGCGTCAGCGAGCTTGAGCTTCACGCCCGAAAGTTTGCCCTGCGTGTCGGCCCAGCGCCGCGCGCGCAGTTCGAGCGCGTTGAGCACGTCGATCCGCTCTTGCGTGTGCGTGCGGGCTACGTCCGCCGCGGCGATCAACTTCTCGACCTCCGCGTACTCGTCCTCGCTCACTTCCTTCAAGCCGGAGAGCTGGTTGGCGATGCCTTCGAGTTCGCTCTTGAGCGCGCGCCGCTTGTCGTCGGCCTTGCCGTGCAGCTTCTGGTAACGTTCCAGATCGACGATGCGCGCCAGCACCCCGGCCCGGCCCGCGGGCGTGCTGTCGAGCAGCTTCTCGGCTTTGCCTTGAAGGAGCAACACGGACGACGTGAACGTCTCGTAGTCGAGGCCGATCTTGTCCTTGATCCAGGCGTCGAACTTGGTCTTGTACTCGGTGCCGGAGATGGCCTCCCACTCGTCGTCGCCCGCCGGCCCGACCTTCTTGAGCACCTGCTGCGTGCTGGCGATCTTGTCGTTCTTCTGCCGCTTCACCGTGCGCTTGATGCGGAACAATTGCTTGTCACTGGTGAAGTCGAACTCGACGGCGAGCGTACTGCTCTCCTTGTTGATGAGTTCGAGCGCGCTCTGGCTGCCGCCGCGGTGGTGGCCGAACAGCGCGAACGTGACGGCGTCGAACACGGACGACTTGCCGCTGCCGTTGGTGCCCGACAGCATCCACAGCGGGGCCTCGCCGAACCGAATGTCCTGCTCGTCCTTGTACGACAGGAACCCGGACATCTTGATGCGTTGCGGGATCATTGCTCACTCCGGGCGAACGGCCGGTGTCAGCCGGCCGGTGGTGGGCGTTCGCTCTCACCGGCCGGCTGAC
>SXGT01688141.1_pt1 | contig 10360 bp, 7 predicted proteins | sample 3176221 | NCBI WGS metagenome assembly SXGT01 (sample SAMN11356862, study PRJNA531348) | freshwater metagenome | isolation source: freshwater sample F1-120 | place: China: Fuxian Lake, Yuxi | collected 2017-12-25
GGTCAAATCGCACTGGACAGAACCGGCGGCGTGACTCAAATCCCACAATGTGTAAGCGCCCGCACCATGCGCCAACGCCGTGATCGCCGCCATGTCATAGGTGTAAGCGCTCTTAAAAACGGTGTGGCTCAACGTCACCAGGGCAGTATCGGCGTCGATGGTCGCCGCTAATCCTTCAACTGGGCCATGAATACCATCAGGCGAAGGGACGACCTCGACATGGTAGGCCGGGCCAAGCAAGCGGCAAATGCCTTGCAGTGCATAGAGATCCGAGGGGAAATTGAGATCATCGGTCACAATTTTATGGCGCCCCGGTTTGGCCTGGATGGCGGCCAACGCCAATTTGAACAGGTTGACCGTCGTCGAGTCGGCAATGGTGACTTCACCAGGCCTGGCGCCCACCAACTGGGCCACCTTGTTACCGATGCGCATGGGCGCTTCGATCCAGCCTTCGTTCCAACTGCGGATCAGGCGGTCACCCCACTGGCGTTCGACAGCATCGCGCAGGAGCGCAACGGTAGCTTTGGGCAGGCGACCTAACGAATTGCCATCCAGATAAATTAACTCAGGATCTTCTGCCACAAAGTGTGCGCGAAAGGCCGCCAATTCATCTTGGCGGTCGAGCGTGCGGGCATCATCCAGGGTAGTAAGCTTCATGGTTGTTCAACCTGCGCCTTCACCTGTTCCGGGAAAAAGCGCACCAGACTCTCCACCACCAACGGCGCCGCCACGCCCAGACCACAGGCGCTGACCGCTTTCATGGTCTGGCTAATGTCATTCACTTCCGCCAGCCAAGTTTCCATCTCGCCAGGGCCGCCACCATTGAGCCGTTCGGTCAAGCGCTGGGTGCCAATGCGACAAGGGAAGCACTTGCCGCACGATTCATGGGCAAAGAATTCCATTGCATTGTGGGCCACGGCCACCATGTCGCGGCTGTCATCAAAGACGATCATCCCCGCGGCGCCCAACATCGAGCCTTTGCTGCGGATGCTTGGTTCGTCAATCGTTGCGGTTTCCAACGCTTCGCCGGCCAGAAAACCGCCAGAAAGCCCGGCCATTGTCACCGCTTGAATGGATCGACCCGGCAACGGCCCCCCCGCCCACTCATAGAGCAGCGTGCGCAACGGCAAGCCAAAGGGCACTTCATAGTTGCCGGGCTGCTGAATATCGCCGGAAAGGCTAATCACTTTGGTGCCGGCATGATCGCCCAGCCCCAGCCCGTGATACCATTCTGGTTCCCGTCGCAGGATCTGGGGGACGGAAGCCAACGTCTCGACATTGTTGACTGCCGTCGGCAGATTTTCAAAGCCATGCGTCACCGGGTAGGGCGGACGATTGCGCGGGAAGGGGTGCTTGCCCTCTAAACTGTTGAGCAATGAGCCTTCTTCACCGCAAATATACGCGCCGGCGCCGCGACGGATGTACAGGTCAAAACTAAAATTTGCTCCCAGAATATTTTGTCCTAACAGTCCCGCATCGTATGCCTGTTGCAGCGCAGTTTCTAAAATACGGAGCGTGTGCGGATATTCGTAACGCAGATAGAGAAACCCACGTGTGGCGCCGGTAGCATAGGCGGCAATGGTCATGCCTTCAATCACGGCAAAGGGATCGTGATCCAACACGGCCCGATCCTTAAAACAACCCGGTTCGCCTTCGTCGGCGTTGCAGACAATGCTCTTCGGCTCACCGCTTGCTTCGGCGACGGCTTTCCATTTCAGCCCTGTGGGAAAACCGGCCCCGCCGCGCCCAGCCAATTTGCTCTGGCGGATATGTTCAACCACCGCAGCCGGCATCATTTCCGTAACAGCGCGCATTAGCCCGGTGTAGCCGTCGCTGGCGCGATAACCGGCCAACATCGCCCGCCCCGGTTTGCGAATATCGGCAAAGACACATTCTTCGATCCCGCCTGGGTTGGGTGCCGGTAAAGGGGTTGGTCGCTCTTGCAAATTGCCATCAGCGCTGCCGACCAGATAGCGATGACCGATCAACACCGGGATTGGCTCGTCACAGCGACCGGCGCAGGGCATGGCAGTTGCGCCTTGATCCTGGAGCGCCGCCAACAATTCGTTGCCACCCCGCAAACAGCAGACCGGGCCAGTGCAGACACGGGGCGCCGCTAATCCACCTTGCTCACGGGCAAAGTGATGATAGAACGTCACTGTGCCATAGAGATCAGCCAATGGAATGCGTAAGGCTTGCGCGACTTGACGCAAGGCGCTTTCCGATAGATAGCCATCACGGTCATGGAAGGCATGGAGCAGGGGCAATAAAGGCGCCGGTTCGCTGCGCCAGTGGTCGAGTAACTGTTGGTCTGTGGGAGCAGTCATGGTCACTTCCAGAAAAATTGCAAGGGTCAGGTCAAGCATTCATCAATCATCCTGACGGTAGGCACAAGTCAGGGAGTGAGGCAAATTATCTGTCACCCGGTCAAATTTGTCAATTTGTCGCCGATTCGGCTTGCCACACTTGAAGCCTGCTTGCCGACTGTGCTATACTCGTGGCAGCCACAGCACCCAATTGCCTTTATCTACGATTTGACTTGTGAGGGGATACCATGAGCGCATCCATTATTGATAGTAGCCGTGATTTTTTTGAACAGGTCGTCAAGCCGATTCTCCAAAGCCACTTTCCGGTGGAGACGGCGCGCACTGCCTTTGGCGTCTTTGGCTATGGTTCCGAGGCGCTACGGTTGGATGATGAATATTCGCGCGACCACCATTGGGGGTTACGTATTGACGCCCTCATGCCCGCCGATGTCTTCGAGAACAAGCGGGCTGAGATCATGGCGACGCTCAAAGCGCATTTGCCCGATTCTTTTCAAGGTCATTCGTTGCGGGCCGCGCATCTGGCCGGCGCCGGTCTGGCCCCGGATAATCTGCAAGCTTTTCTCACCCGCACTATCGGCATTGACCACCCGCCACAGAATTACATTGAATGGTTGAAGATTCCCGAAGAGGACATTATCCACATTACCAATGGCGAGGTCTGGTCTGATCCGCTGGGCGAGTTTACCGCCATCCGCCAGGTCTTCCAGGGCTACTATCCCGAACCAGTGCGCTTGCGGCGGATTGCCAACTGGTGTCGCTTCTTCTCCGGCATGGGTACCTACGCCCTCAAGCGCGCCATCCTGCGTGACAATGAATTTTATGCTACCACCCGCTTTAGCAACGCCATTCGCCTGGGCATCCACCTGGCCTTTTTGCTCGACAAACAATATTTCCCCTACGACAAGTGGTTGATCGCCTACCTGGAACGGTTGCCGCGCTTAGGCAAACCCATGCTGCCGCTGGTCAATGAAGCGGTGAAGTTATCAACACCGTGGGAACGCAAGCTCGACCTGCTCCACCAAATGACCGATGTGCTGGACGAAGCCATGGTCGCCGACGGCGTCATTAAACCCCATCCCAAGTTTGCCGTTTCACCCACCTCCGGCTACCGGCTGATGGAACACGCCTATGCGGAGATCATTCAGGGACTGCCGGCGGAGATTAAGACCGTGGTGCCGGTGTGGGATCAGGTTTATATGGAAGAGTTTCACAGCGGCTTTGTCAACGGGTTGGATCTGGCGACGTGGGATGAGATGTTGCAGTTGAAGGCAGTTGACTCTGCTAGCCTTTGAGAAAGCAGTGTTACCGCAACGTTTTGTTCTTTGCATCTGTAGATTAACTCTTTTATACTACTGTCTATGAACCAAAAACGTCATGCAGAATTATCAATTGCACTGCAAGCAATCTTGGACAAATTGATTCACGAATATCGCTCTGAAAAGATTATTCTTTTTGGTTCACTAGCGACCGGCAACGTTGGTGAATGGAGCGATATTGATTTGGCGATCATCAAGGAGACGCCAAAGCCATTTGTCGATCGCTCTGTCGAAGCTGCCGTGCTTTGTCGTGCGCCTGTTGGTGTTGATTATTTGGTCTATACACCCAAAGAATTCTCACAATTGATTCGCGACAAAAACCCCTTTATCGTCGAAGAAGTTGTTCATAAAGGCAAAGTTTTATATGAGCGCACCCCTGTTCCGGCAATGGCTTGATTTTGCCAAAGAGGGACTTGGCTGCTGCCCAGTTGACGTTTGATGAAAAGCATTTTTCCCATGCATGTTTTCTATCACAACAGGCAATTGAGAAAGCGTTGAAGGCGTTTTTGATTGCTCACCTCAACCAATACCCGCGCATTCACAATCTTACTGATCTGCTTACACAATGTATTAACCTGGATGCCAACTTTACCCAGTTTGTTATGGAATATGCCACAGTTGACCAGTATTACATCCCGACGCGGTATCCAAGCGGTATTCCTGGCGGGCCAACCGCAACGCCACCTACCGATAAACATGCGCAGACAGCAATGAATGCAGCTACGAGAATCTTGCAATTTGTTTCTGCTTCGCTTACACCAAACACCACACCCAGAACATAAGCTCTCGCTTACTCTATCATTTGCATCGTCGTCGTCGGTCCGACACAGCGTGGCCCATCGGCTGTCCAGTGGAGCGGATCGATGCACATCCGGCGGGCCGTGCGTTGTTGATCCCAAGCGTGATAGACCAGAAACTGCGTGCGATCATCTGGCCCGGTGATGATCGAGTTGTGACCGGGGCCAAGCACCTGATTGGGAATGGTACGCAAAACAGACGGCCCCAGCGCGCTCCACGCGTCGCGATAGGGGCCAAGCACCTGCTCCGCTACGCCATAACTTACCCCATAATCAGACGAATGCCAGGCACCGCCGCTGTAGAAGCAGTAGTACAACCCATCATTCCAGACGACAAAGGGACCTTCCACCGTATGCCACGCGTCCCACTGCTGGTTATAAATGGTGCGATTGCGTTCGTAGATCTGCCAATCGGCTGAGGCGCGCAAGACGTTAGTAACTGGGCCGGCGGTCTCGATCATGTTGTCCGCTAATGGCACTACGGCCGTCCCCGTCCCCACCCGTTCATCAAAGAAATCCTTGGCGAAAAAGAGATACCAGCGGCCATCCTTGGGGTCGCGGAAGGGGTGGGCATCAATGGTAAAGCCTTCGTCGGGCAGGAAGCGGTTGACAATCGTGAAGGGTCCCGCCGGATGATCGGCCACGGCCACATGCAGCCGCTGCGTCTCATCGGCGGTGCGCTGGCCGCCAGAGAAATACATGTAAAACTTGCCGTCCCACTCGGCCACCTCCGGCGCCCAGTAGTTGCCGTCCTGGAGTTCCGGTAGCGGTTCTACCGCATTGCCGATATGGGTCCAGTGCATGAAATCAGGGGAATGTAATACTGGAAAACGGTAGCCAGGCGTGGCGGCATGGGTGAGCGAACTGGTGCCGTAGGCGTAATATTCCCCCTGCCACTTCAGCACAAACGGGTCGGCAAATTCACCAGGCCAGACCGGGTTTTGATAAGTCAAACGCATGAGTACGATTCCTTGATCAATGCTGGTTGCTGTGGTTGATTGTCAGCCGCAACAAGATGGTTTGTGTTTTATTTTACCTCAGGGCAACGGCTGCGGGTCAACCGTCGGGCCGAGGATGGTCGGTTTGCCGTCAACAAAGGTCACCGGCTCAATGCGCAAGCTGCGTTCGCCTTCTGGGTAGCCGACAATGGGCGCCGTCCAAGCATGGTAGACCATCCACAAGTTGTCCTCTTCATCGCGGAAAAATTCTTCGCCGCCCGGCCCCATTGCTTGCTGGTTGAATTCAAAAATGGGTTCCCGCTGCGGCTTGACACATGGCCCTGTCACCGTTTCGGGCATATCAGCGACAAAGGTGCGACCATCTTCGGAGACAATCTGGCCGCCGTTGCCATACGCGGCGTTTTCAAACCAGATGTCGCCCACGCCAAAGACTTCGACGGTGTTGATGTCAAAGCCCTCTTCGCCGGGATAGCGACCATTGGCGTCTACGGTGATCTGGCGGCCAATCTCGACAATCTCGTCCCACGTCAGCGGGACATTCGGGTCAGGCAGCGGGACATTGGCGGCGGCAAACAAGTCCTTATTGATATAGAGGACCGTGGGGCCGATGTCTTTGGGCAACGCATAGATATCGCCGGTGCCGAAGATCTTCGTCTCTGGATCGTAGCGGTAGCGCCCTAGTGCAGTCGCCCACACATTCTCTGGATCGATAACCGTGCTGGCATCGATAAAGGGCTGCAAGTTGACCAGGGCGCCCCGCGGTGCAAAGGCCGAAAAATTACCGTCGGGGATATAGGCAATGTCCGGCGGGGTACCACCGGCGATCATGGTATTGAGCTTGGTGACATAATCGTCGGGCGTTGGTGTGTATTCAATGACAATATCGGGGTTATTCTGGTTAAAGGTTTCCACCAGTTGCCGGAAGACCGCCTGCTCATCCGGCCCGCCCCAGCCGACAAAGGTGAGGGTGACAGGGTCACTGCTTTGCGCACCGGTTTCATTACCTGATTGCGCGCCGGTTCCTGATTGCCCGCCACCGGCATTGCCACAAGCACTCACCAAGAGCGCCAGCACAAGCAACACGGAAGCCCCGTAAGTACGTAGACGTAGCATCGTTGCCTCCCATGAACACGTACACAAGGAATGTAGGGCAGTTGTCAAAAAAACGTGCTACTACTGTAGCGGAGGTGGGTAGGCGAGGCGTGTAAGACGGGTTCCTGGGTAGACCAGAATCTATCTACCCTATAACCATGAACTATATCCTGATTTGCAATTTGTTAATCAGTACTTCTGGCGGGCCTACTGAGTTTTCACAATCAAAAAATTGGTAATGCTAGGGGCGTCCCTACCATTACCAATTTTGCACTTGAAATGTCATTAGGTGAAAAAAGATTTTGTACCGGTGGCGGCGCAACGCTGAACGATGTCAACACCACCCACTATGGCAGCCGGCGTGTTAACTCACATCCCCATGTCCGCGCCAGAAGCGCCAGACCTGCTTTTGTAAGGGTGAATGCTCGCGCAGGTCGGGGTCGCCTTCAAAGAGCTTTTGGGCGGCCTCACGGGCCAGGGCCAGGGTGGCGACATCGCTCAGGTGGGCGATGCGCAATTCGGGCAGGCCGCTCTGTTTGGTGCCTAAGAATTCACCAGGGCCGCGCAATTCCAGATCCTTTTCGGCCAGGGCAAAGCCGTTGTTGGTGTCGGCCAACGCTTGCAGCCGTTCGCCCGCTTCGGGAGTGTCGGCTTTGCTCACCAGGGCGCAGTAGCTCTGGTGCTGACCACGCCCCACCCGTCCGCGGAATTGATGCAACTGGGCCAGACCAAAGCGCTCGGCGTCTTCGATCACAATCACCGAGGCGTTGGGTACGTCGATACCCACTTCGATCACGCTGGTGCTGACCAGGATCTGGTAGTCGTTGGCGGCAAAGGCGCGCATGATCTCATCTTTTTCGCTGCCACTCATGCGGCCATGTAGCAACGCCAGCCGCAGATCGGGAAAGACCTCTTCGCTCAGGCGTTTGTGTTCTTCCACCGCCGCGCCCACATCCAGTTTGTCACTCTCTTCCACCAGCGGGTAGACAATAAACGCTTGCCGTCCCTCTTTGACTTCGCGGCGCAAGAAACTGTAGAGCCGTTCGCGTTCGCGCGGGCGGAAGAGTTTGGTCTTCACCTCCATGCGCCCCGGCGGCATCTCGTCGATCACGCTGACATCGAGATCGCCATAGATGGTCATCGCCAGGCTGCGCGGGATGGGGGTGGCGCTCATGACCAGCAGATGAGGCTGTTTGGCGCTCTTCGTGCGTAGCGCGCCTCGCTGTTCGACGCCAAAGCGATGTTGTTCATCGACCACTACAAAGCCCAGGTTGGTAAACTCGACCTGCTCCTGAATCAACGCCGTGGTGCCGACCACAATGTCGATGGCGCCGCTGCGCAATCCTTCTAGAATGCGTTCGCGTTCTGTGCCGATCACACGCCCGGTCAACAAGGCCACTTGGAGCGGTTGTCCATCGGGGCGGGGTAAGCCTTCTAGTACACGGGCAATGCCGCGGTGATGCTGTTCGGCCAGAATCTGAGTCGGCGCCAGCAGCGCTGATTGAATGCCGTTGGCGCTGGCAACCCACATGGCGCCGGCGGCTACTGCGGTTTTGCCGCTGCCGACATCGCCTTGCACCAGCCGGGTCATGGGAACGGTGCGGGCAATATCGCGCGCCACTTCGCCCAGCACACGCTGTTGCGCGCCGGTGAGGGCAAAGGGCAGCCGACCGGTAAATTGTTCAAGGAGCGCGGCATCGCTGGGCAAGGCGGTCGCTGGATTGCGCTGTAGCTCGCGGCGCCGTTGTAGCACACCCAACTGGATATAAAAGAATTCTTCAAAGGCCAGCCGTTTACGCGCCTGGGTCAATGCTTCCTGATTATCGGGGAAATGCACCTGTTGCAGCGCCGTCGGCAGATCAGGCAGTTGATAGGCGGTGCGCAGCGTCACCGGCAGCGGGTCGGACATGAAATGGGCGAACTCTTCCAGCGCTTGCCGAATTAGCTCGCGCAGCTTCTTCTGGCTCAAGCCTTCGGTCAGGCGATAGACCGGCGCCAACCGTCCGGTGGAGACCATTTCGGTGTCCACATCTTCAAAAAGCGGGTTGTCCAGCGTCTTCTGCCCCATGTAAAGACCGACCTTGCCGCTAAAGCGCATGGTGCTGTTGGGTTTCAACTGCTTAACAATATATTTGTTCCACCAGGTGGCGTGGAGGGTGCCGGTGCTGTCGGCGACGATGCCCTGCACCATCTCGCGCTTCATGCTGATCTTGCGCGTCTTGACATCCCACAAGTTGGCGATGATCGTCACCTGTTCGCCGGGCTGCAACTGATCAATCGTGCGCAGTTGGCTGTAATCCTCATGGCGCGCCGGCAGATGCCAGAGCAGATCGACCACCTTTTGGATCTCCAGCCGCGCCAGATTTTCAGCCGTAGCATCGCCAACGCCGGCCAGGATCGTGGGCGACGCTTGTAGATCATGGGGGGTGCGATTGACCCGCTCCTGCTGGCGCTGTTGCCGGCGCACCCGTTCCCGGGCAACGTGGGTTGGCTCTGGTGGCGGGTAGGCGGCATAGGCGCCATGTTCGTCTTCGACGATCTCCACCTCGCCCTCATCCCACTCGGCCTCGGCCTGCCCATCGGCAAAGTCGAGATCGAGAGAATCGCCGCCGGCTTCGCTCTTGGCGCGGTCGCCGACCAGTTCATCCAGCAAGACGTCCAGGTCTTCCACCTCGCCCAGTAAGACGGCGCGCAACTGGGTTGCCACAGATAGGCGCGCTGGTTGGCTGGCTGCTTCGTAGCGGCTCATCAAGGCCAACGTCGCCTGGATCAAATTCTCATCCAGCTTTTCGCTGTTGGCATCAGCCTGCCATCGTTCGCCCATCGCCGACAAGCCGCCGATGACGGAACGATTGCGCCAGCCTTGTTTTTCTTCTAGATCTAACACACGCAATAAACGGGTAATCACGGTATTCGCCACCGGTCTGTTCCTTCCGGTAAAAGTTATTTAGTCCGTAGACTAACCTTCATAGACAACAACCCCAATCATATTGGGGCCGACATGAACGCCCAGGCTGGGCGGGTATTCCAGGCGCTCGACGGTGATTTTGGGGAGCGTCTCTTGCAAACGGGCGATGAGATTTTCAGCGGGCTGGGCATAGGCATGGTGCAGAATGCCGATCCGCTGGACGCTGGCAAATTCGATGACAAATTCGTGGAGCTTTTCTACCACTTCGTCGTAGGTCTGCACCTTTTCCAACGGCATCAACTTGCCCTCTTCCATCATCAAGAGCGCCTTGATCCCCAGCATCGACCCTAGCACGCTTTGCGACGGGCTGAGGTTGGCGCTGCGTTCCAGATAGTGGAGGCTTTCGGCAAAGAGCGCCACATAGAGATGGGGAATGGCGCCATTGACAATGCGCGCGACCTCATGAATGTTGGCGCCGGACTCAGCCGCTTTGGCGGCCTTTTCCACAAGCATACCCAGCCCGTAGGAGGTGCTGAGGCTGTCAAAGACGCGGATGGTGTAGCGCCCGCGGAGCATATCGGCAGCCCGACGCGCCTGTTGCCACATAGGGCTGAGTTGACCGCTCGTGTGGATCGAAATAATCTGTTCGGCGCCATCCTTTAGGCCGGTGTAAGTATCCAGGATCATGTTGACATCGGCGGCCAGCACCTCCGGCAAGCGATTCAACCCGGCCTTCTGCGCCTCACTCAGCTTTTTAAAAAGCTCATCGGCAGTGAAGTCAGCATCCTCTTCATAGATCGCGCCGCCGATTTTGATGCGATGCGGGATGACCTCGATCGCATACTTTTCCTTGATCGCAGGCAGTAAGAAGGCGTTACTGTCGGTGACAATACGTACTTTTCCCATGGCAAGATCTCTTCTATTAAAATCAAGTTGTTCTTTAAAAATTCAAAAATTCAAA
>SXGT01664077.1_pt1 | contig 10359 bp, 9 predicted proteins | sample 3176221 | NCBI WGS metagenome assembly SXGT01 (sample SAMN11356862, study PRJNA531348) | freshwater metagenome | isolation source: freshwater sample F1-120 | place: China: Fuxian Lake, Yuxi | collected 2017-12-25
AGCGCCAGTTCAACAAGGCCGAAGCGGTGTACGAGCACATGACCCGCCTCGATCGCACCGACACCGATGTGGTGGCACGCCTTCAGCGGACCAGGCATCTTTCGAACACGGTGGTGCTGGGGCCGGGCTTGTCGCATCCGGGCGGAACGCTGGTGCTCGGCGATGAGCGTGTCGAGAAACCCATGTTGGGCCGATACCGGGTCGAGAAGGAGCTGGGCAAGGGTGCCATGGGCGTGGTGTACCAGGGCCTGGATCCGAAGATCGGGCGCACCGTGGCCATCAAGACGCTGGCGCTGAGCGCCGAGTTCGAAGGCGCGGAATTGGCCGACGTGCGCGAACGTTTCTTCCGCGAAGCCGAAACGGCCGGGCGGCTGCAGCACCCGAACATCGTCACCATCTTCGATGCGGGCGCCGAGCATGACCGGGCCTACCTCGCGATGGAGTTCCTGCAGGGGCGCGACCTCGCAGTGCACACCCGCGACGGACAGCTGTTGCCGGTCGCGGCCGTGCTGTCCATCGGCGAACGCGTGGCGATGGCGCTGGACCATGCGCACCGCCAGCAGGTGGTGCACCGCGATATCAAGCCCGCCAACGTGATGTACGACCCCGCCACCGATTCGGTGAAGGTCACCGACTTCGGCATTGCGCGCATCACGGGGTCCAGCAAGACCCGCACGGGCATGGTGCTGGGCACCCCGAGCTTCATGTCGCCCGAGCAGCTGGCCGGCCAGCGCGTGGATGGCCGCTCGGACCTCTATTCGCTGGGGGTCATGCTGTTCCAGTTGCTCACGGGCAGCTTGCCGCTGCGCGGCGATTCGATGGCCGCGCTCATGTACCAGATCGCCAACCAGCCCGCGCCCGATGTGCGTGAACGACGTCCTGAATTGCCACCGGAACTGGCCGATATACTGAGCAAGACCCTGTCGAAATCACCTGCGCAAAGGTACCAGACAGGGCTCGAAATCGCCACCGACCTCCGCAAGATCATCGCCGCCCTTTCTGCGTCCCCCGACGTTCACATGGCGCATCGGACCGTGCCCGCTTCCCATGGGCGCGGCCATGAAAACGCGGTGCTTGCCACAGTTGTCACGCCGGTGCCGGTTTCGTCGCGCGAGCCCGAGACAGTCAGCTTCGATATCCGCTTATAAATCCAACAATATGATTTTTGAGTATTTTTGTCTGACAGATCCGGGTCTGGTCAGGGACAACAACGAGGACTCCGTGGCCCTCGATCCCGACAACCAGATCGTGGTGCTGGCCGATGGCATGGGCGGGTACAACGCGGGAGAAGTCGCGAGCGCGATGGCGACCACCTTCATCCGGACCGAGCTTGGGCGATGGATGTCCGAGGGGGGGCATGAGGCGAGCGCGCGCGAACTCAAGCGCGCCATGGAGATCTGCATCGACAACGCCAACCGGTCCATCTTCAATGCCGCGAATTCCAACGCGCAGTACGCCGGCATGGGCACCACCCTGGTCATGGGTGTGTTCCACGGCGCGCGCGCCATGATCGGGCATGTGGGCGACTCGCGCTGCTACCGCCTGCGCACCGGCAGCTTCGTGCAGATCACGCGGGACCACTCCTTGCTGCAGGAGCAGATCGACGCCGGGCTCATTTCGCTGGAGCAGGCCCAGTACGCCACCCACAAGAACCTGGTCACCCGCGCCCTGGGGGTGGAAGACACGGTGTTGCTCGAAGTCAACGAGTACCGGGTCGAGGATGAAGACCTCTATCTGTTCTGTTCCGACGGGCTCAGCGACATGATGAGCGACGAGCGCATTGCCGCCATTCTGGTGACCGCGGGCACGCTGGAGGAAAAGGCGCAGGCCCTGGTGGACGGGGCCAATGACTGCGGTGGACGCGACAATATTTCGGTGATACTGGCGTATGCTCGATCGAAGCCGATCCGCAAAGGCCTGCTATCGCGGATGCTCGGCAAGTAGTCGCCAGCGCACTATCAGAATTCAATCAATAGGTTCCAGAGGAGTCGGCCATGCCGAAAATGATCGTTTCCATCGACGGTGTCGTCATCAAGGAAGTGCAGCTCACGAAAGACCGCACCACGCTGGGCCGGCGTCCTTACAACGACATCGTGATCGACAACCTCGCGGTCAGCGGTGAGCATGCCGTGATGCAGATGTCGGGCATGGACGTGTTCCTGGAAGACCTCACCAGCACCAACGGCACCTACGTCAACGGCAAGGCGATCAAGAAGCAGCAGCTGCAGAACGGCGATGCCGTCGAAATCGGCAAGTACAAGATCAAGTTCGTGCACGAAGGCGCGAGCGAAACCTACGAAAAGACCACCGTCATCAACGCCGGCTCCGTGGTGGAGGCTGGCGACTCCCAGGGCGCACCGCTGGGCAACGCCGCGATCAAGGTCATGTCCGGCACGGCGGCCGGCCGCGAAGTGCCTCTGGTCAAGGTGGTGACCACCATCGGCAAGCCCGGCGTGGCGGTGGCGGCCATCACGCGCCGGCCCCATGGTTATGTGGTGGCCCTGGTCGAAGGCACGCAGAAGCCCACCATCAACGGCAGCCCCATCGGGACCGACGCCGTGAGCCTGCACCATGGCGACCTGCTGGAACTGGCCGGCACGCAGATGCAGTTCGTCCAGCACTGAGACGAAGCCGTGCCATGCCCGTGGACCGGGCATGGCAACCATCGGCAGAAATGCCAAAAAAGTCCTTTCCGGCGCCAGGTCAAACGGGTAGCCTTCGGCAGTCGGTTGCCGACCCGGCTTGTTCGGGTTGAGGCAACCAGTTTTCCCCCATCCAATGTGCCGGCGGTCCCGGCCATGCCACTGCCAAAGCTGCCAAATGAGGGTCCGCGTACTGGGGTGCTCTGGCGCCATCGCCCATGGTTGCCGCACCACGTCCTTTCTGCTCGACGACAACGTCCTGATCGACGCCGGTACCGGCGTGGGCGATCTGACCCTGGATGAGATGGCGCGAGTGGACCACGTCCTGCTCACCCACTCGCACCTGGATCACGTGGCCGCGCTGCCCCTCATGCTCGATGCCGTGGCCGCCCGGCGCCTGGCCAGTGGTGCTGCGCCGCTGCAGGTGCACGCGCTGCCAGGCACCATCGCCGCGCTCAAGGTGCACATCTTCAACAACCTGATCTGGCCCGACTTCTCCGCCATTCCCAGTGTGGACACGCCGCTCATGCGCTTCGTGTCCATTGCGGTCGGGGAGGTGCTCCATGTCGGCGGCAAGTCGGTCGAGGTCTTGCCGGCGGTGCACACCGTGCCGGCGGTCGGCTTTGCCGCCGCCAGCGCCTCCGGTCACTGGGTCTTCAGTGGCGACACCGGGCGCAACCCGGCGTTCTGGCAGCGCGTCAACCAGCTCCCCGTGGCTCTGCTGGTGATCGAAACCGCCTTCAGCGACCGGGAGCACGCCCTCGCGCAGCGCAGCCTGCACCTGGCTCCCAGCCTGCTGGCGCAGGAGCTGGAGCAGATCGATGGCCGTCAGCGCTACCCGATCTACATCACCCACACCAAGCCGGCGGAAACCGGTTTGATCATGGAAGAGATCCGCCGATTCGACGAAGCGCCCAACCGCGCGGGCGATGTGCGCCACGACATCCGCTGGCTCAGCGCGGGGCAGACCTTCGAGTTGTGACAAAAGCCGTTGCCTGAAGGCGGGGTGACAAAAATTGTCGGTCGCATGCCGATGCAGGGGTCACCAAATGTCACTGATGCAGGGTGAAGCGTTAAAAAGACCTCAAAAAGCGTGGCATTTCGGGTTGGCACGAGGCGTGCTGATAGGAGGCCGTTCTTATCCCAACCCCTGCCTTCCAAGGAGTTCTCCATGAAATTGAACCGTGCCATTCAAAAAGGCTTCACCCTGATCGAATTGATGATCGTGGTGGCCATCATCGGTATTCTGGCTGCTGTCGCGCTGCCCGCTTATCAAGATTACACGGTGCGTGCGCGCGTGTCGGAAGTCGTGCTGGCCGCATCGTCGTGCCGCACTTCCATCACCGAGACGGTTCAAGCCGCTGCGCCTGGCACTGACATCAGCGCGGCCATCTCCGGCTCCTGCGCAATCGTGCCGACACGCATGGTGCAATCCGGTTCTGCCGATGGAGACGGCGTGATCACGATCATCGGCAACGCCGCGAACATCGGTGGTGGCATCGGCACCAACAACCAAATCCAGCTGGCGCCGTTTGTGTCTGACACCGTGGCTTTGGATGGCGCTACGCATGCGGGTGCGGTCATCACCCGCTGGGTTTGCGGCCCCACGGGCACCAATGGCATGAATCCTCGCTTCCTGCCTGGCTCCTGCCGCGGCTAAGCCAAGCGCATATTCTGCATAAAGGGCCGCTTTGCGGCCCTTTTTCTTGACCTTCTGTTTTGCCATGCCACATCACTACACCCGCTTTCAGCAAATCGAGAACACGCTCGCGGTGCTCGTGCTGTCGCTGATCTGGACTGTGCCCAACCACCAGTTGCCTTGGAACGCCTTTCACCATGAGGTCGCGATGGCGGTTGCGCTGGGCTTGATGGCCATCGTGGTGGCTTGGCAGACCCGCTGGCGCGTGCCGCTGTCGGCGTTCGTTGGCGTGCTGGGGCTGCTGATCCTGGTGCCTTGGGGGCAGTGGCTCGGCGGTCTGATGCCCAAAGCGGGCACGGCGGCGGTGTCATCGGCTTACGTGGCGGCCGTCCTGGTGGCCTTTCTGCTCGGTCATGCTGCGCGTTCGAACCAGCACCACCGGCTGCTGGACATTGTTTTCGCGGCCCTGGCCCTGGGCGCAGCGTTGAACGTGCCGGCGCAATGGATCCAGTGGTTGCGGTGGTACTCCAGCGATGTCGACTCCCTGGTGCTGTTGCTGGTCACCCCCATCAACGATCGTCAGCGTCCCTCGGGCATGATCCTGCAGCCCAACCAGCTGGCGACCATCCAGGTCTGGGGGCTGATCGGCCTCACGTGGTTCCGGCACCGTCGCATGCTCTCGCTGGGCATGTTCGTGCTGCTGTTCGCATGGATCGGCATCGGCATCGGGTTGACCCAGTCGCGCGCGGGCTTGCTGGAGATGGCCGTGGTGGCCGGGCTGCTGGCCCTGGTGTTGAAGGGTGAAGGAAGGTGGGTCATTGGCACGGTCTGGTTTTCGGGCTTGGCGCTGTTGATTCTGTGGCTGTTGAATTTCAAGGATGTGGCCAGCTGGCTGGGCTTGGGGGCACTTCACAACGCCGAAACGCGTCTCACGGCCATCGATGGTGCCCGCATCGACGCCTGGCGGGCCTTTGGCGCCGCCCTTCTTGAGCGCCCGTGGTTCGGCTACGGTTTGACCGATGGCGGGTTTGCCTACGTGGCCGTGGCGCATCTTCAACCCGAGCTGTACATCGGCCAGCGTTTCGCTCATGCGCACAACGCCGTTCTCGATGTGTTTCTGTGGTTCGGCATCCCCCTCGGGCTGATGCTGCTGGGCGCCTTGATTCTTTGGCTGAGCAAGCGGCTGCTGGAGCTATCGAAACGGCCCGAGAACGTTTTTGCGCTGGCCGTGCTGGCGGCGTTGGGCGTGCACGCCATGCTTGAACTGCCTCATCAGTTTCTCTATTTCATGGCGCCCGCCGCCTTGTTCGCCGGCTGGTTGATGCCGGTGAATGCCACTTCGAAGGGGCATTCGTTGCCCCGGTGGTCGTGGGGCATGGCTGGGCTGCTGACTTTGGGCGTGGCAGGCTGGATGTCGGCGGACTATTTCCCATATCAGGAGCGCTACACCGAGTGGCGCTTTGAGAACAATGGCGTGGGCAAACGGCCGGACATTGAAGTGCATGAGCCGCGCGTGCTCAACCAGATTCACGATGAACTGGTGCTGTACCGCCTGCCGCTGCGGCCGGGGATGAGCGAGCAGGAACTCCTCTGGATTTCGGACACGGCGCGCAGCGTGAACTCCCCGCCGGCCTACTACGCGGCGGCCAAGGCGCATGCACTCGCCGGTCAGGTCGAAGCGGCGCATGTCTGGATGATGCGATTCAACGCCATTATGGGCGCTGACCTCGTCTCCAGGGCGCGAGGCATCTGGGCGCGGGATCAGGCGGTTTATCCTTCGCTCGCCTCGTTGAACTGGCCGGACTATGCCGGACGCAGCACCTCTTTCCAGCTGGCCCCGGAAACCGTGGATCGCTCCGAGCCCCTGCCCCTTGCGCCGTCCGACAATCCCCAGGTTTCCTTGCCAACCCCGTGAGTCCCTCCGCCATGCACGCTGCTCTTCGATACCGCTTCAAGTGGGCCATCGGGCATTTCCTGGTCAGTGCCCTGATCCTGCTCGTGGTGGGCGGGTTGATCTTCTTCGTCTGGTACCCCCACCCTTACCGGGTTCTGGCGGGTGGTCTGAACCTGTTCCTGCTCGTGGCGGCCGTGGACGTCGTGCTGGGTCCCGTGTGCACCTTCGCGGTCGCGGCCGCGAAGAAGCCGCTCAAAGAGTTGCGCATGGACGTGGCCCTGATTGCGCTCGTGCAGGTCGGCGCCTTGTCGTATGGGGCGTGGACCGTGTTCCAGGCCCGGCCGGTGTACCTGGCCTTCGAGATCGATCGCCTGAGGGTGATTCACGCGATCGACGTCGACCCAGGCTTGCTGGCTCAGAGCGCGCCCGAATTCCGCTCGCTGCCGGTTCGCGGTCCCGAGCTGGTGGCGGTGCGCCCGTTTGCCTCGGCAACCGAAAGGATGGAGGTGACGATGGCAGCCTTGCAAGGCTTGGACATCGGTGCGCGCGCCGATCTCTGGGTTGGGTATGACACGCAGACGCAAGCCATTCAGTCAGCCGCCCTGCCACTCAGTGCATTGCTTGCCGCCAAACCCGAGGCCGTGCCGATGATTCAGGCCGGCCTGGCGTCGGCGGGATTGAGCTTGGACGGTGCTCGCTACCTGCCGGTTGCCAGCCGGCATGCGTTCTGGACAGCCATCCTCTCGCCGCAGGATGCACGCCCCGTGCTTTTTCTGCCAGTGGACCCTTATTGAGCGTGGATGGTCAAGGGAGCGCCGTGAAGCTTCCGCTCTTCCCCCCGCGTTTCTCCACCAGCCGAACCCCTCCCATCACCATCCCCCGATCCACGGCTTTGCACATGTCGTAAATCGTCAGCAGCGCCACGGACACCGCTGACAGGGCTTCCATTTCCACTCCGGTCTGACCGGTGCACTCGGCGGTCGCGCGGCAGTGCACGCTGTGGGACTCGGGTTCGATGTCGAATTCCACCGCCACGCGGGTCAACGCGATCGGATGGCACAGCGGGATGAGGTCGCTGGTCTTCTTGGCGGCCTGGATGCCAGCGATGCGCGCGATGCCGAGCACGTCACCCTTTTTCGCGGTGCCCGCCTGGATCAACGCCAGCGTGGCCGGCAACATGGTGATGCGGCCTTCCGCGACGGCCACCCGATGGGTGCTGGCTTTGGCCGCCACGTCGACCATGTGGGCCTGGCCCTGGGCGTCGAAATGGGTCAAGGAAGAGGTGGCTTTTGTATCGGTCATGGGGGCTTGTTTCGCGGGCTTTACAGAACCGTCAGGCGTTGGCGGCATCATACGGGGATGCGTTTTTTACCGAAGTCGCTGCTTTCCCCTGTTCGACGCACCGCCCTGGGCCTGGGCGTGCTGGCCATGGCGTCGATGCTGCTGCCCACACCGGCCTCGATCGCCCAGCCGGTCCGTGACGGCACGGCCACCTCCTCGCTGCCCAGCCTGGGCGACGGCGATGGCATGTCCATTGCGGCCGAACGGCGCCTGGGGGACCGCATCGCGCGCGACATCTACCGCGACCCGGACTACCTGGACGATCCCGTGCTCGGCGACCACCTGCAGGCCTTGTGGCAGCCCCTGCTGGGCGCGGCGCGCGATCGCGGCGACGTGCCGCCCGAACTGGCCGAGCGCCTGGCCTGGGAACTGGTGGTTTCGCGCGACAAGCGCGTCAATGCCTTTGCCCTGCCAGGGGGGTACCTTGGCGTGAACCTGGGCCTGGTCGCGATCACCGACAAGCCCGAGGAACTGGCTTCGGTGATGGCACACGAGCTCAGCCACGTGTCGCAGCGCCACATCGCCCGCATGATGACGCGCGAGGAGCGCATGGCGCCGTGGATGATGGGGGCGATGATCCTGGGCGCGCTGGCGGCCGGGTCCAACCCGCAGGTGGCCAGCGCCGCGATCGCGGGCAGCACGGCCGTCGCGGCACAGACCCAACTGAACTTCTCGCGCGACATGGAGCGCGAGGCCGACCGCGTGGGCTTTGGCGTCCTCACGGGTGCCGGCTTTGACGGCCTGGGCTTCGTGAGCATGTTCGACAAGATGCAGCAGTCCTCGCGCTACGACGACGGCTCGTTCCCCTACCTGCGCAGCCACCCGTTGACGGGGGAGCGCATTGCCGACATGCGGTCCCGGGTGCCCTCCGGGCCGGTCGCGGCGGCAGGCGGCCAGGTGGGCCCGGTCAAGGCCGCCACGCCGGAGGCCGGCGGCGCCACCGCGCCGACCGCTCCCCTGGGCCTGCGCCTGGACTTGCCAGGCACGCGGGGCGCGTCCAGCGTCTCCGTGGGCTTGCCCATGCCCTCGCGCAGCGTGCACGTGCTGGTGTCGGCGCGCGCCAGGGTGCTGGCGGAGAACGGTCCTGATCGGCAGCGCGCCTGGCTCGCCAATGGCCGATCGGCCAATGCCTCGCCCGGCGACCGCTACGCGGCCGCGCTCTCGGCACTGCGCCTGGGGCAGCGCGATCTGGCCCTGGAGCTGGCGCAGCAGTTGCGCGGGGCGGTGGCGCCCGAGGCGCGCCCCACGGTGGATGCGCTGCTGCTCGACATCTTGCTGTCGCCCGTCGCGGGCGGTGTGCCTTCCCTGCCTCCCGCGCAGGCGGCCCTGCTCGCGGAACTGCGCGACCAGGCCTTGGCGGGAACCTCCCGCGCCAGTGCCCTGCTCGGTGCGCAGGCCGCGCTGGCCACCGGTCAGCCGCAGCGCGCTGTCAGCCGCTTGCAGGCCTGGGTGGCACTGCAGCCGCGCGACGCGGTGGCCTGGCAAACGCTGTCGCGAGGCTATGCCGTGCAAGGGCAGACCTTGCGCGCCATCCGTGCCGAGGCGGAGGCACGTGCCGCCCACCTGGACTTCGGTGGTGCGGTGGACCGCTTCAAGGCGGCCCAGGCGCTGCCCGCCGCGCAACGCACGGACGGCATGGAACTGGCCATCGTGGACAGCCGCCGCCGTGAAGTCGAAGCGCAGTTGCGCGAGTCCGTGCGCGAAGAGAAGTAGACCCGGCGACGGGCCGGCCGCTCGGCTCAGCGCGAACCGAGCGAGCGCACGGCGGAACTCACCACCAGCATCAGCACCGAGTAGATCAACGAGCCCAGCAGCGCGGCCAGGAAGCCGTTGACGCGGAAGCCATCGAGCACACCCGATGCCGCCCAGAACATCAGGGCGTTGATGACGAACAGGAAGAGACCCAGCGTGACGATGGTGACGGGCAAGGTCAGGATCACCAGGATGGGCCGCAGCACGGCGTTGAACAGGCCGATGACCGCCGCGGCGATCAGGGCGGAAGTGAAGCTCTGCACCTGCACGCCGGGGTAGATGTAGGCCACCACCAGCAGGGCGCAGGCCGCGAGCAGCCAGGTCAGGATGAGTTTCATGCGGACCAGCATAGCACCGGTCCGCCCGCCGACATGAAAAAGGGCGGCGCCCTTGCGGACGCCGCCCTGGTGTCTCAGGACCTCGAAAGGCGGGATCAGCCTTCGTGCACCACCGGCGGACGGCGGGAGGAGATCCACTTGCCCAGTGCGAGCACCACCAGCGCCCCGACGACGTGGGCCGTCCAGTAAAGGGTGTCGGAGATGACCGCCATGCCCTTCTCATCCACCGTGCCGAGCTTGGGCATGAAGGTCCACTTGTCGGGCGTGACAAAGGCCGGGTCGGTGACCAGCATGCCACCGGCGATCCACCCCAGCAGCATGCCGCCCAGGGTGATGATGATCGGGAAACGGGCCATCAGCTTGATGACCAAGGTGCTGCCCCAGACGATGATGGGAATGGAGATCAGCAGGCCCAGCACCACCAGCAGGAACGAGTGCTCGCCCGCGTTCTGTGCGGCGCCGGCGATGGCGATCACGTTGTCCACGCTCATCACCAGGTCGGCCACGATGATGGTCTTGATGGCAGCGAACAGCTTGTCGCTGCCCTGGATGTCGCCATGCGCCTCGTCATCGGGCGCCAGCAGCTTCACGCCGATCCACACCAGCAGCAGCGCGCCGACGAGCTTGATGAACGGCACGGTCAGCAGTGTCATCGCGAAGGCGATCAGGATGACCCGCAGCACGATGGCGCCGAAAGTGCCCCAGATGATGCCCTTGGTGCGCTGTGCGGGCGGCAGCTTGCGGCAGGCCAGC
>SXGT01696021.1_pt1 | contig 10359 bp, 9 predicted proteins | sample 3176221 | NCBI WGS metagenome assembly SXGT01 (sample SAMN11356862, study PRJNA531348) | freshwater metagenome | isolation source: freshwater sample F1-120 | place: China: Fuxian Lake, Yuxi | collected 2017-12-25
AAGCCAACCGCGGGAAGGCGATCGTCATCGCGCCACCTTCTGCGATGAATTCACCCTGGGCGCGGAAGTTCTCGCCACACTCGCTCGGTGTGGCTTCCGGTTGGATGCGGCTGCGCGGCATTCGTCGTCGTCGCGCCGCCGACCGTGGGTTCGTGTTGTCGGACCATGTCGACTTCCCGCAACTGCTTCGCACGATCAACGAGACCGGTGCCGACCACATCATCGCGACGCATGGTTACACCTCGGTGCTGGCGAGGTTGATGCGTGAACGCGGCAAAGAGGCCAGTGAATTCAAAACCCACTTTACGGGTGAAGAAGACGCCGAGCCGTCGACAGAAACAGCCGCAGAACCGCAGGGGGAATTGATCCCATGAAGCGGTTCACCGAATTGTTCCAACGGCTGGATGCGACCACGCGCACGACTGAAAAGCGTGCCGCGTTGGTCGATTACTTCAAATCCGCACCACCGCGCGACGCCGCATGGGCGGTGTACGTATTGGCGGAACGGAAAATCGGCAAAGGTGTTTCGACAACCCAACTGCGCCAGTGGGCCGCGGAGTTAAGTGGCCACCCACAATGGCTGGTCGATGAATGTATGACGGTCGCGGGTGATTTGTCGGAGACATTATCCCTGCTCGTCCCAAACCCTGCGGACGGTTCGACAGCGCCGCCATTACACGAGATCGTCGAAGAACGCCTCGCGGTGCTGGGGAAGATGCCGCACGCGCAGCAGAAGCAAACCATCCTGCGCACGTGGGCGGAACTCAGCACCGATCAACGACTCGCCTTCCACAAACTGCTCAGCGGCAATTTTCGGGTTGGTGTTTCACGTCAAATGCTCGTTCGCGCATTGGCGGAGGTTGCAGCTGTCGAACCGGCGATCATCGCGCACCGACTCGCGGGCCACTGGGTAGCGAACGAAGAGTCGTTGAAAGCGTTGCTCGCCCCAGTGGATGCCGACAGCGTCGCCGCGACCAATCCACTCGACGCCCCTGCGGTGCCGTACCCGTTCATGCTCGCCCACGCGCTGCACGAACCACCCGCCGACGCGCTGGGCAATGTGGATGACTGGTCGATCGAATGGAAATGGGACGGCATTCGCGCGCAGGTCATTCGCAAGACAAACACCATCGCCATCTGGTCGCGAGGTGATGAGTTGGTCAACGGCGCGTTCCCCGAAATCGTCCAAGCCGCCAGCGCGTTGCCTGCGGGCACGGTGATCGACGGTGAACTGCTGGCGTGGGACGATCGTGTTTCACTTCCCCTGCCTTTCGCGAGGCTGCAACGCCGGTTGAATCGCAAAGGGGTTGAGATGAGTTTCTGGCCGGAAGTACCAGTGACGTTCGTCGCGTTTGATGTGCTGGAGCGAGACGGTGTCGACTTGCGGTCCAAACCACTCGCCGAGCGCCTCGTCATTCTCGACGACCTGCTAAAAAACGTCGCGAACACCGGTGTCTGGCGGCGGTCGGATTTGATCAAGCCCGCGAACTGGGATGAACTCGCCAAGCGAATCGAAGAATCGCGCGATCGCGGTGTCGAAGGTGTGATGATCAAACGGATCGACAGCGTTTATCAGCCTGGTCGCGTCACCGGCCTTTGGTGGAAGCTGAAGGTGGACCCATACACCGTCGACGCCGTCCTCATCGCCGCCGAACCCGGTCACGGTCGGCGGGCGGGTCTACTGACCGATTACACCTTCGGCGTGTGGAATGGTGACACACTCGTCCCCGTCGCCAAGGCGTATTCCGGGCTGACCGACAAAGAGATCGCCGAGGTCGACAAGTTCGCGCGTCGGCACACACTGACGAAGCACGGACCGGTGCATGTCATCGAACCGCTGCGTGTGTTTGAACTGGGCTTCGAAGCGATCGCCGCTTCCACAAGACACAAGTCGGGGGTCGCGCTTCGCTTCCCGCGCATGTTGCGAATGCGCGACGACAAGACGCCGACCGAAGCCGATCGACTGACAACACTTCAAGAACTGCTGGCGAAATGCGAGCGTGCATCATGACGGTCGCCGACACCGCAGCGCCAGCATGGGGCGGGCTCGAGCGGGCCGACGCGTGGTTCGCGTCACTCGGCCGTGAGCCGTTCGCGTTCCAGTACGAAGCGTGGGCTGCGTACGTTGCAGGGCGAAGCGGATTGATCGTCGCGCCGACCGGCATGGGCAAAACGCTCGCTGCGGCGATTGGGCCGATGATCGTGGCGCTCGATGCGCACGAAAAGCCCAGTCGAGCCGCGCCACCGTTGACGATCCTCTGGCTTACCCCACTGCGCGCCCTCGCGACCGACACCGCGGACGCGCTGACGCAAGCCGTCACCGCGATGGGACTGAACTGGACCGTCGGCTTGCGCACGAGCGACACGACCGCGAGTGTGCGGAAGAAACAGAAGGATCGCCTGCCGACGGTGCTCGTCACCACGCCGGAGAGCTTGTCTTTGTTGCTGTCGTACACGGAAGGTCCACAACGGTTGGCATCCGTAAAATGTATCGTCGCGGACGAGTGGCACGAACTGATCGGCACGAAGCGCGGTGTGCAGGCGGAACTCGGCATCGCGCGGCTGCGGTCGCTCAACCCATCCCTGCGCGTTTGGGGCATTTCCGCGACGATCGGCAACTTGGAAGACGCCGCTGCGACACTGCTGGGGCCAACCGTGTATGGAAAGCACGTTGTTGTGCGCGCGCCGGATCAGAAGAACATCGAACTGTGCACATTACTGCCTGAAACGATCGAACGATTCCCCTGGGCTGGGCATCTCGGCACGCGAATGGTCGAAGCAGTCGCGGCTGCGATCGAACAAGCCGGGACGACGCTCGTCTTCACCAACACGCGATCGCAGTCGGAACTGTGGTTCAAAAATCTTCTCGCAGCGAGGCCTGGATTCATTGGCCAACTCGCGGTGCATCACGGTTCGGTCGATCGCAAATTGCGACAGCGGATCGAGGAGATGCTGAAGGTGGGTGAACTGAAAGCGGTCGTCTGCACGTCCAGCCTCGATCTCGGTGTCGACTTCTGGCCGGTCGATCAGGTCATTCAGGTGGGCAGCCCGAAAGGCATCTCTCGCGCGATGCAACGTGCCGGTCGAAGTGGGCACCGGCCCGGGCAGGTCAGTCGACTGGTCTGCGTGCCAACCCAGGCGCTGGAATTGATCGAATACTCCGCGACGCGATTGGCGATCGAACGGCGAATGGTCGAATCACGATTGCCGATCAAACTACCATTGGACGTTCTCGCCCAACACCTCGTCACCATCGCTGCGGGGGATGGGTTTTATGAGGCGAAGCTGCGCGATGAAGTGCGCACCACACACGCGTTCGCGAATCTGACCGATGAAGAATGGCAGTGGACGATCGACTTCGCCCATCGCGGTGGGCAAAGTCTGACGGCATATCCACAGTTCGCGCGCATTACCAAACGGGAAGAGGATGGCCGATGGATCGTCGCGACCGACCAGATCGCCCGCATGCATCGGATGAACATCGGAACGATCACGTCTGACGGCACGGTGTCACTCCAATTCGTCACTGGCAAACGGCTGGGGACGGTCGAGGAATCGTTTATCGCCAGATTGAAGCCGGGTGATAAATTTTCCTTCGCAGGTCGAACGCTGGCGTTCGTGCGTATTCATCAGATGGTCGCGCAGGTGCGCAACGCGACGTCCAAGTCCGGCCTCGTTCCACGATGGGCGGGTGGACGATTGCCGATGAGCACGAGCCTTGCAATCGCGATGCGCGAGCGACTGGAGGAGGCGGCCGACGGGCAATTCGTTGATGAAGAGATGCTGCACGTGCGCCCGATTCTGGAAACCCAGCAACGCCAATCGATCATCCCCCGTGCCGGGCAACTGCTGATCGAAACGTCGCGCAGCCGGGATGGCATTCATCATTTCCTCTACCCGTTTCAGGGTCGTCTTGCGCACGAAGGCCTCGCGGCGTTGCTGGCCTATCGTCTCTCGCGCACCGAAGAAAACGGTGGCCTGCCCATCACCGCGACGTTCAACGATTACGGCATCGAACTTCTCTCCACCGCCACGCTCGCGGACACATCCGACAAATGGTTGGCAGCGTTGTCACCCGAAAAATTGACCGAAGACGTACTGCACTGCCTGAACACCACGGAACTCGCCAAGCGGCACTTCCGTGAAATCGCGCGCGTCGCCGGCCTGCTCATCGCGACACGCCCCGGCGCGCCGCGCAGTGCGCGACAACTGCAAGCGAGCAGTGGATTGTTCTACGATGTGTTCAGCGAATTTGATCCGGACAATCTGCTTCTGCAGCAGGCCAAGCGGGAAGTGCTCGACAATCAACTGGAATTGCAACGGCTTCGTTCTGCACTTGAACAGATCGCGACGCAGGAATTGAAGCTCGTCACCACCGCCCGCTTTTCGCCATTGGCGTTCCCGCTCTTCGCAGAACGGATTGGGTCACAACAGTTGCGCTCCGAAAGTGGTTCACAGCGAATCGAACGACTCGCTGCCCAATTGGAACGCGCAGCGATGCGGGAGGAGTAGGCATTGAACGAGCCGACCGACGTTTCAAATATCCCCGGCAGTTACACACTATCAGTTCGCAGTCACCAACTCGTGCTGCTCCCCGATCGCGCGATTTACTGGCCCGATCGGCGGACGCTGATCATCGCCGACGTTCACCTCGGCAAAGGCACTGCGTTCCGCGAGCTTGGCTTGCCTGTGCCGACGGGAGGGAGTGAAAGAGACCTCGCCCGCATCAGCGCGCTTCTCGCCATCACCGCAGCAGGACGGCTCATCATCCTGGGTGATCTCATTCACGCGAAGGCTTCCCATCAGCCACGCCTGCACGCATTGTTCATCGATTGGCGAACCCGACACTCGACCCTCGACATCCTCCTCGTCCGCGGCAACCACGACCGCCATGCCGGCATGTTGCCCGATAGTTGGCGCGTGACCGAAGTCGAAGAACCGTTCGACGACGACGGCCTCATCCTGTCGCACGCCCCGCGCGCCGCTAGTGGCCCAACCAGCGCGCCCGTGTTGGCAGGCCACGTCCACCCCGTGTACGCGATGCGCGATTTTGACCGCTCAGTAGTGCGCGTTCCTTGTTTTCATCTTGACACGCTCGCCGGCTGTCTCACCCTGCCAGCATTCGGCAACTTCACTGGTGGTCATTGCGTTTCTCCCGCTTTGGGTCATCGGTTCTATCTTGCGATAGGCAAATCTGGTGTACGCAGTTTGAAGCTTTAAAAACATCAGATTTATCTCAGCTACTCACCGCGTCATTCGATCAGTAGCCGACTACGATGAGATCATGCGTATCACGACATTTGTGTGCAGTCTTCTGCTATCGATCACTCCTGCATTCGCCTGGAATGAATCCGGCCACATGGTTACCGGGGCACTCGCTTACGACGTGTTGATGAAAGACGACCCCAAAGCGGTCGACCGCATTGTCGATCTGCTCAAATCGCATCCGCAAGCCGATGTATTCAAAAAACGCCTTGAAGCGGTGCCTGCAAATGTACGGAATCGCTACCTGTTTATGATCGCCGCCCGCTGGCCCGACGATATCCGTCGCGACGAACAATTCCATCGTGGCCCCTGGCATTACATCAACTATCCGGTCGTTCCAGCCGATCCCTCCGACCGTAGCGAGACCGCCCCACCCGCCCCGCCTGAAGACAACCTTGTCACATCACTGCGTTCCAATCGCGCCGCGTTGCAGGGTGACGATGCCGCTGCAAAAGCGGTCGCGATCACCTGGATTTTTCATCAGGTCGGCGACATTCATCAGCCTTGTCATGCCGTTGCCTATTTCTCGAAGTGGAAACCGGAAGGCGACCGTGGCGGGAACGACTGTTACGTTCGCACGGGTCCCGCGGGTGCGGTCATCAACGTTCATAGCCTCTGGGACGGTCTGATTCTGGCCGACCACAGCTACGGGGCCACCGGCAATGAAGCCACCAAGTTACGGCTGCGTGACGACCTTTCACCAGACAAACTCCCTGGCGATGTGAATGAATTGGATACCGATGTCTGGACCCGCGAAAGTGTCGCGCTCGCCGAACGGCTGGTGTACTGGAACCGGATACTGAAAGGCGGCACCCAACGATCGTCAGGCCCGATCCTGCCCGACGGTTACCTGACAGCCGCAAAATTCGCCGCCGAGCAACGGGTGGTGCTGTCAGGCTATCGGCTGGCGAACCTGTTGAAGGACGCCGTCGACTGATGGCAGAATCGATCGCTGTCGATAAACATTTTGAATGTAGGCCGAATTCGCGACGACTGCGTCGTCATCATCTGCCCCAGGCTCACTACGCCCATCGCATTCAATTAGTCATGAAGCGTGCAGTCATTAGATCAGCCGGTCACTTCACTGCTGATCGTTGAATATACCCCAACGCAATTTGAGCTGAATGTGATTACCTAACGTGCAACACGACCCCAATTTGAACAACATCCCGACCCTCTGGACAAAAAACCACTCTATAAAAACAGCCTTTTCATCAGTTAGATGAAAAGGCTGTCAAGTCATGACCCTAACAGGTCATACCGCCTCGATGTAACTTGCCGCGATCGCTGATGCAGTCTAGCCCAAAGTCAACGCCGATTCGCAGGCTTGCACCGCGAATTTCTGAAGCGTTCACGCTGTCCGATATGTCCGCTCTAGCCGGGGGCTCGTTCGACTTTAATCGTTCTCGTATCGGCACATAGCTGCTGTCCGGCGACAACCACCCGGACAGGACGCAAAAGAATTTACGAATGCCAAAATGTCGGGGCGTTTTGGGCACGCATCCACGATAAAATCCTGCCACTATGATGATCACAAGACGCTTCACCAAATCGGCTGCAGTTTCAAACGTCGAATCCTCCATCTCCGCGTTCACGCACGAGTTCGGAGCCATCGTCACGGAACTCTCCTCGATCGCGAGTCAAGTTGAGAAACTCCCCTTCGATACCGACGAAGGATCGCCTTTCATGGAGCTCGCTCGCCTGTTCTGCAACAGTCGCGGCAAGGCGATGGGGCGACTGGCGGAAGGACCGTATAGCGACTTGCTAATCGCCTTGGATGCCCTCGCCAAAATGCCAGGAGTCCTACCCGGATCAGCAGCGAGCGTGCAGGGTATGATTCGTGAATGGGCCAACAAAGGGCTGGACTTCTGGCTCCCGGTCGGACTTTCTGATCTGAGCGACGACGCCATGCCGCCGCCTGGGCGGATGTATGCATGGCAACGAAGACGTGAGGACGTGCTTTACGAACTAAAGCAATGGGAGGGGCAGGCACGACGCTCGCTGGACGAATCACGTACATATATGCCTGTGGACTCGATCGCAACGCTGACAGGTCGTTCCCCATCCACGGTTCGCAAGCAACTGGGGCGACATCTTCGACATAATCCATTGGCGTGCATACCGAGCCCGCACGAAGGCAAGAACGAACCCAAATTCCTCTACAATCTTGCCGCAGCGAAAAGTGTCATAAACATATCCACCATCCCGAAATCGTCGAATTGACGCTGGTCACGGTTTGTCCCATCGTCGATTCTTTCGCAGGCGGCATCGCTCGAATTTTCCGGACGATGCCGCTTTTGCACGTATTTTCCGAAGAAATCGATCGAAAGAATTCTCGATCGCACGTCTAGTCTCCTTCCCGTGCGGGTCCCGTTGCCAGGGACCACGACGCTTTTAGAAGGAGACTTGTCATGCGGATTGAGACCGTCCCGATCGATCAACTAAACCCTGCCCCATATAACCCCCGCGTTGAACTGAAGCCGGGCGACCCGGCGTACGAGAAGATCAAGCGCAGCCTCGATGAGTTCGGGCTCGTCGAGCCGCTGGTATGGAACCGCCTGACCGGCAACATCGTCGGCGGCCACCAGCGATACAACGTGCTCCTCGCTCGCGGCGACAAGGAAGTTCAAGTCAGCGTCGTGGAGCTATCGCCCGAACGCGAAAAGCTTTTGAACGTCGCGCTCAACCGACTGACGGGCGAATGGGACGATGCAAAACTAGCCGCCCTCCTCGACGAACTGACGAAACTGCCTGATGTCGACGCGACCCTGACCGGATTCGATCTACCGGATATCGCCGATTTGCTTGCAGCCACATCGGCTTCTGCGGAGCGTGAAGAAAGTTTCGACGTCGAAGCAGCGCTGGACGATGCGAGAAGCCGCCCCGCGGTCACTCGGCCGGGCGATTTGATCAAGTTAGGACGGCACTTTTTACTTTGCGGCGATTCGGCGTCGGCCACCGCAGTAAAGCTCGTGACGGATGGAGCCGAAGTCCACCTCCTGTTCACCGATCCGCCCTACAATGTTGACTATGATGCCGCGGCACGGCCGGGTGCCAAGTCGGCCAGCAAGCAGGGTGGCAGTCGGAAGCCGGCGCCGGCGCACGGATCGCCCAAACTGGCCAATGACGCGCTCGACCAAGTGGCCTACGAACGGTGGCTTGAAAGCGTCCTGCGTCATGCCGTGGGCGCACTGGCAATCGGATCGGCGGTGTATATCTGGAACGGACATCGGCAGTTCGGTCCGATGCACACGATCCTTCCGAGCATCGGCGTACACGTCTCGTGCGTAATCACCTGGGCCAAAGAGCGATTCGCGATCGGACGCGGTGACTACAAACAGCAAACCGAGTTCTGCCTCTACGGCTGGCGTGCCGCGAAAGGTCGCAGACGACACCGCTGGTATGGCGGCAACGACCAATCGACTTTGTGGCAGGTCGCCCGTGATCCGCTGAAAGAATACGTCCATCCTACCCAAAAGCCGCTGGAGCTGGCTGAACGGGCAATCCGCAATTCGACCCGCGCGGGCGAGACGGTTCTTGACCCATTCCTCGGCAGCGGAACCTCGATCATCGCCGCCGAACGGACGGGTCGCCGGTGCGTCGGGATCGAACTCGACCCGTACTTCTGCGATGTCATCGTGCGTCGGTATCTCTCGTTCCTGGGCGATGCCGGAGTCGATGAAGACCTTCGCCACCGTTACGCGGTTGATGTGAAGACGGAGGTCGCGGCATGAGCGATTCGACTGACGATCCATCTGCGATCGAACGAAGCGTTCTCGATCTGATTCGCGCGATCCAGGCAGGAACATTACCACCGAGGACGCTGACCGTCGCCGAGCGGCTGGCGTGCTCCGAGCACCTGATGTACGAAGGATTCGGCACGTCCGAGATCGCCGCGTTCCTGAAAGTAGATGTTCGTACGGCTAGGCGATACCGCTCGGTGATCGCCGACCGCAATGCAGTCCGCTACGACCCACGGTTGACCGGCGTCATCGCCGGCCGATTGATGGCTGAAACAGAAGCGGCGGTCTATCGCGTCCGAAAAATCACCCGCGCCGCCGACACGCCCGCCAGCGTGAAGGTGGATGCGGAGTACAAGGCATTATTAATGCTGGGCGACATGACACGTCTTTTGCTCGCCATGGGGCTTCTCCCGGTTGCCGTGCCGTCAGCATCATCGGCAGAGATTGTCACTGCGCTCCGCGAGGAGATCGAACGCGTCGACCTGATTCGTCGTGAACTGGTTCCCGACCATGTCGGCGTCGCCGACACATTCGAGCGGGCAAAAGAATCGCTGCGCACACTCGAAGCGGAGGTAGCGGTCGACGCTGCTCGCGCGGCGGTCGTCCATGCCACGGAGATCCAGCCGAGCAATCCGGAGGAACGACTATGAACAGTCGTGCCCGTCGCCGCCAGCGCAGGGCCGCCCGAGACGCACGTCTTCCACATACACCGGTTGAACCGATAGACGTTCTTGTTCGACGGGCGGTTGCCGCAGTCTCGACGGACGCCTTTAGATGTATTTACCTTCCGAGACTCGATATCGAGGATGAGAATGATTGCGCCATCGGACGACTCCTCTGGCAGTGGTGTCACTATGGAGAATGGGATCCCACCCCACTCGAAGTTCGTGTCGTATACACCAGTAAAAATGCGGGGCAGTTGAAAGCCGAACGGGAAACGCAGGACGTGATCATCCTCCGGGGCGTGCGGCGGGAGTTGGAAACGAACACGCTTCTGAGAAGCGATTACGGTGACGCTTGTGAGGGACCGTTTGAGTTTCGGCAAGCGACACGACATGGCGGCTATTCGTTAAGTGCGCCCGGGCGTGAACTTCAGACCGGTCTCAATCTCCGGATTGATTTTGATTGAAAACGACATTTTGTAACCGTTATATCAGGGAGATGAATGAACGTGACAATGGCCCAAATCCGGCGATCACAAAGACCCTTGCTCTGTCGCGCGAGTTAAACGGCGAAGCGTTCATAGAATTTGGCCATAGAGTCAGAGGGCTATAAGAACTACAAAAGATTCGACTTGCTGTGCCAGCGCCTGCGTGCAACAATTTTGCTCAACCCCAAGGGAGGTCTAAGA
>SXGT01434752.1_pt1 | contig 10358 bp, 8 predicted proteins | sample 3176221 | NCBI WGS metagenome assembly SXGT01 (sample SAMN11356862, study PRJNA531348) | freshwater metagenome | isolation source: freshwater sample F1-120 | place: China: Fuxian Lake, Yuxi | collected 2017-12-25
GATCGAAGAGTCGTGCTTTACGGCCGTGACCACGGTGAAGGGCTACCATCCGACCGACATGACCGCATTCTGGGAGCATGTCGAATCGCTGGTGCGCCAGGAGGCTGAGCGGAGGCTTCGTTTTCCTGACGCTGTTCGAGCAGCAGAGCACGACGGGAAACGATCAGATTCCGTTTCTCTGGTTTGACGTCGGTGACTTTGGCTTGCAGCTTCTGTCCGACGAACCCTTCGAGATCTTTGTGGAAGCCGAGGTCAACCTGGCTGGCGGGCATGAAGGCACGCAGGCCAGAGACAGTGACGTCGAGGCCGCCCTTGTTTGTCTTGGTGACGGTGCATTCCACCGTCATGCCGACAGCGACGGCGTCCCAGTTGCCCGCGATCTTGCGCGGCCCTGAGGTGCGGTTGACATAGATCAGGCCTTCGGTCGGAGCCACCTTCTCAATGATCAATTCGAGCTTATCGCCGACAGCAGGGGCTTTGCCTTCTGGAAACTGATTGGCAGCCAGGATGCCGGAACTGCGGTAGCCGAGGTCGACGATGATGTTGTCGGCGTGGACTGACTGAACAACGCCTTTGACGCGATCGCCAGAGGAAAGGGTCGACTCGTCTTTGGGAGCGGCGACGTGAGCAGGAGCAGTTCCACCGCCCATGGCAGCGGCGAGTTGGGCTTCGAGGTCGTCATCGACGTCAGCATCACGCGGAATTTCGACCGGCCCCGTGTAGGCGGCTTGCGATGCAGAAATCTGAGCATCAGAGACATCACCCAGGCTGGGGATGGCTCGGAGATTCTGGCCAGCAGAGGGATTCAGTTGTGGACGAGGTCGAGGGGTCTCGCCTGAGCCGACATCTTCGGTCAGTTGATTCTCGACGGCCGCTTCAGGACCTGCAGCAGGATCGACAGCCGAATCAATGGCCGCCTGAGTCTCTGTATCGGCGGAGAGGTTCGAAGACTCGATTGTCTCCGCGACGTCTGCCGGCACTGTTTCGGTCTGGTCAGTCAGCGTTTCTTTTGCTTGCTCGTAAGCAGCCTCAGCGGTCACCGCATCGACCGTCGCGCCGGCGGCATCGGCCATGTCGGGGCTGGTGATGATCGTATCGGTCGTTGTCGCCGTCTCTGGTGTTTGATTTTCAGGAGGGACGGACTGACCTTGTTCTTTTTCTGCAGACATCATCACGACTTCGTCATGGCTTTTGTTGATCTGGTGTCGAACTCATCGCACCGTCAACCTTGTTACTTTTAGGACTGGTTTAACGACGGGAAACAGCATCCAGGCCAAGACCCCGAAGTCAACACAAGTCAAAATTCTAACATGGTTAATCTCGAAAACGAAACCGTTTCTCCACTGTTCTTTAAGAGAAGTTCATTGTTTTTCTTTGCCGTCGATACTTGGGTTTGTACGCAATTGGCAGGTTATTGTCGTGAAATATCGCTCCAGGAGATGTTTAGGGGGTCTCGGGGAGGTAGGAAGAAGACTGTGTGGCACGACCTTGTCGGCTGTGGAAATGTGCTTCCATAAGTAACCGGCACGGCTGGCACAGCCGTGGCACACCCACAATTCGCAGTGAAAACGGCACAAGTTAATACGGGATTTCCAGCGCCCGACACAGAAACTTCATCAACGCCGAGCCTGCTTTGAACCGCGTGATCAGCGTCTCGATCAGCTGTGGCGAGGTAATTTCTTTGACGGTGAGCGGGCCGCCTGCGATGTAGTCTTTCCGCTTCAGGTCTTCGATGAGCGGGTGAGCGGGATCGAAATCAGCCGGGGCTCGTTTGAGGGAATCGCCGCCGAGTTGCATGACGTCCTTGAAGGCTTTTGACTGGGTTGCTTTCTTCCAGGCGGACGGGTCATCCAGAATCGCCTGCCGAATCATTTGCAACGGCTCTTTCTCGGGATGCCAGATGCCGACGCCGAGGAAGCATTCGTCGGGGGCGACGTGAACGTAAAACCCCGGGGCATGAATGTCGCTGCCGAACTCATGACGAAATTGAATACCGATGTTGGTTTTGTAGGGGGCCTTGTCTTTCGAGAAGCGGGTATCGCGATAGATCCGCATCAGCGATCCGCCGACTTTCTTCGAAACAGCCAGAAAGTGCGGGCTGAGCTTTTTGAGAGGCTGTTGCATCGCTTCGATGAATTCGAGCGAGGGCTCCAGCACCACGGCTTCGTAACGGGCTTTGTTCTCCGCGAACCAGTCCCGATCGTTATTGGCAGCGAGGTCTTCGAGGAACGGGATCGTATCGGAGGGGAAGCCGGGGAACTTCGTCATGATGTGTCTCAAGAGGGAAAACCAGAGTGATCGCGTACTGATGCGAGCAGCGCTCTACAGCCCCAGCCAAGGCAGACCAGCCCCGGCTGTCGGCAGCTTGACGATATCGACGGCGTTGACGTCCAGCGTGCCGCTGACTTCTTTGACGGCCTGTTCGGTCGGCATCGAGTCGAGGTTCACAACCGCGACGGCGTTCCCACCGAGTTTTTCGCGACCGAGGGCGAGGTGAGCGATGTTGATGCCGTGCTTGCCGAAGATCGTCCCGAGGTGCCCGATGAGGCCAGGTTTGTCCTGGTGGCGGTAAATCAGCAGAATGCCATCAAGGTAGGCATCGAGCTGGTGGCCGTTGAGGCGGACGAGTCGCAGGTACTCGTTGCCGAAGATGGTTCCTGCGGCTGAGACTTTGCCGTTGTCGGTTTCGACAGTGGCCTGGATGAGCGAGGTGAAGTCGCCCGAGTCTTTCGTGGTCGATTCCTGGACTGCGATGTGTCGCTCGCTGGCCATCAGTTGTGAGTTGACGATGTTGATGCGGTCGCCGAGTGCCAGATGGAGCAGGCCGCAGGTGAATGCCGAGGTCATCAGCTTGGTCGGACGCCCTGAAACATCCCCCTTGTATTGTAGCTGAACGGACTTGATGCCTTGGCCTTCGGACTGTTGGCCGAGGAGTAAGCCGAGGCGGTAAGCGAGGTCGATGTAACGCTTGACGCCCTGCATTTCCGACGCGGAAACGGGTGCAATGTTGACGGCATGTCGGACTTCATTCTTGACGAAGAAGTTGACGATGATCTCAGCCGCTTCCAGAGCGACCAGTTCCTGAGCTTCTTCCGTGGAAGCACCCAGGTGCGGTGTCAGCAGGATGTTGTTCTGGCCGATGAGACGGTTGCCCGCTTCCGGTGGTTCGCTGACGAAGACGTCGAGAGCCGCACCAGCGATGTGTCCGGATTCGAGGGCATCAGCGAGGTCGTTTTCATTGACGATCCCGCCGCGGGCACAGTTGATGACGCGAGCCCCCTTGGGCATTTTCGCGAGACGCTCTTTGTTGAGCAGGTTGGTGGTCTGGTCGTTGAGAGGGGTGTGAACGGTCGCGATGTCGCATTTGACGATCATCTCATCGATATCGCGATACAACTCGATTCCCAGTTCCGCAGCGCGGTCAGCTGAGATGAATGGATCGTAGCCGAGGACTTTCATTTCCAGGCCAATCGCACGTTGAGCGACGGCGATCCCGACGCGTCCCAGGCCGACAACGCCAAGCGTTTTGCCAGCCAGTTGCGAACCCGTGAAGTACTTGCGGTCCCACTTGCCGGCTTTCATGCTGGCATGAGCGGGAGCGATATTTCGAACCAGTGACATCATCATCGCGATCGTCTGCTCGGCGGTGGAAATCGTGTTCCCCGCGGGCGTATTCATGACGATGATACCCTCTTTGGTCGCTGCCGTGACATCAATATTGTCGACGCCTACACCCGCCCGCACGATCGCCTTGAGACGACGTTGACCTGCCAGAATATCGGCTTTGAGCTTGGTTCCCGAGCGGATGATGATTCCGTCTGCTTCCTGCAGGGCTGCTTTGAGTTCCTCGGTCGACAGGCCAGAGCGAACATCGAGCTCGATATCCGGGTGGCTGTTGAGAATCTCCAAACCCGCAGCAGAAAGGTTGTCAGTGACGAGAACGCGGCTTTTCATGGATGTTCGCTTTGCAGGGTAACGCGGAAACTCAGCGTGGATGTGCGGATCAAATACCAAAATGTCAGTGCATCAGATCATGCCATTATGATGAATCTGAGCAAGGATGCAAACGACCGGGGGATCGGACTAAAAACGGCGGCTTTCCCCAGGAAATTGTGAATGGTTTCCTATCTGGGTAGCCCGGGTAGTCCCCAACCCGGGCGTGCCGCTTCGGCACGCAAGAAACACGGTATTGGGCGTTCGATGCGCGCTCGGCGTGTTTCTTGTGAGGGGTGGCCCAGCCGTTCATGGCTGGGTGAGCACCGCGAACAAGAAGCGTCACCATACGCTTCAGTCTAAACTCACAGCATCGATATCAATTGTAACCGCATGGCGCTCGCTTCTTGTCGACTTCGTCGATCCAGCCATGAACGGCTGGACCACCCGTCGCTTCGGTGCGGAAGAAACACGGTATTGGGCGTTCGATGCGCGCTCGACGTGTTTCTTGCGGCTTCGCCGTCCGGGTTGGGACAACCCGGACTGCCTACCCGGTCTTAAACAAGATTACAGCACACCCTTCGAACTCGGTACGCCCGTTTCTCTTGGATCGTTCGCGATCGCCATCTTTAATGCTCGCGCGGTGCTTTTGAACAATGCTTCGCTGATGTGATGGTTGTTGTTGCCGTAGTGGAGGAGGTGGTGCAGGTTCATCAGGGCGTTGGCGCTGAAGGCCTGCCAGAAGGTGAAGACGAGTTCGGTGTCGAAGTCGCCGATCTTGGGGGCGTTGAAGGCGTATTTGTCGATGTACCAGGCGCGACCGGACAGGTCGACGGCGGTCGTGACCATGGTCTCTTCCATCGGGAGAGTGAAGTGGCCGTAGCGATTGATTCCCTTCTTATCGCCGACAGCTTGTTTGAGGGCTTGGCCGAGGGCGATGCCGGTGTCTTCGACGGTATGGTGAAAGTCGACGTGAATGTCGCCATCGACTTGCAGGTCGAGGTTGAACAGGCCGTGGCGGGTGAAGAGAGTCAGCATGTGATCGAAGAAGCCGACGCCAGTCGCGATGTTGTGTTGGCCGGTCCCGTCGAGGTTGAGGGTCAGCTCGATTTTGGTTTCGGCGGTGTCGCGTGAGATGGATGCGGCGCGTGGCATGAGATATTTAACCACCAAGGCACGAAGGCACCAAGGACAACGAGGAGATGAATTCTGTGTGCCATGCTTGCGGCTTTGAGCAAGCATGCTCTGCGATGCGAATGAACCCTTCAATGTCCCACTCGTATCGGCATGCTCACCCAAAGCTGTGAGCATGGCACTGTCTATTTATTCCACTGTCTTTAGTGCCATTTGACTTGAATGGTTCCTTTTGTGTCTTGGTGACTTGGTGGTTAGACCTTGGAAATGACTTGTTTGAGGGTGCCCAGGAACTGCGTGATCTCCTCATCCGTCCCGATCGTGATTCGGAGGCCGTCGCGAGTGGAGCCGAGAGGGGCTTCGGATTCGGGGCGGTCGAATTTCATGTAACGGACGAGGATCTTCTGGTCCTTGAGGAGTTCGTAGATCTTTTTGTGTTGTCGTGATTCGTGTTGCGTCCAGACGAAGTTGGCTTGGGAGGGGGTGACGGCGAAGCCTAGGGACGGCAGGGCATCGGCAAGGCGTTTACGAGTCGCGAGGATTTTGGCTCGCGTCTGATGCATATAAGCCTGATCGGTGATCGCTGCGACACCGGCGGCCAAGGCAATAGCGTCGCAGTTATAACTGTCCTTGACCTTGCGAATCCCTGCGATGACGTCGGGGTGAGCGATGGCAAAGCCCAGGCGGATCCCGGCCAGTGAATACGACTTACTCAGCGTGCGGGTGACGATGGTTGTCTTGCTGGCGTCATTGCGCACCAGTTCGCCCTGGTGTGGGGTGTCTGCAAAATCGCCGTAGGCTTCGTCGACGAGCAGGATGCCTTTTTTGGGGCGAACGGAGCTGAGTTCGTCGTCTGACCAGCGATTGCCGGAGGGGGAGTTGGGATTCGGGACGAAGACGATTTTCGAGCGATCAACAACGGGCTGACAGGCAGTTGTGTTGAACGACCAGTCGGAGTTCAAAGGCAGGTGTTCGAAACGTGCTCCCTGAATTTCTGCGAGGGTGCCGTAGAGGATGTAGCTGGGGTAAGGGAAGCTGATGACTTCGCCCGGATCGACGAAGGTTTTGAGAATCATCATCAGGACTTCGTCGGAGCCATTGCCCGGTAGAACCCAGTCCGGGTCGACATGAAACAGCGGCGCGACGGCCTGGCGAAACTTGGTCGACAGAGGGTCGGGATACATGTTGAGTCTGGTCGTAGCCGCTTTTTGAATGGCTTCTACGACCGCAGGCGAGGGCGGATAGGGATTTTCGTTGGTATTAAGCTTGATCCATCCAGCCGTCTGAGGCTGTTCGCCGGGGATGTAGGCGGTCATGGAATCAACTTGCGGGCGGAACAGGGACATGGGTAGGGCTTAGGTATGGGGGCTGAGGGCTTGGGATGAGTTTTTGATTTAGTTTTAACGCAAAGTCACGAAGGCGCAAAGGGTTGGGGAGTTGGACGGTTGACAAGCGGGGGCTCAGCCAGGTTCGAAGCGGAGTCCGTGTCTAGACACCCTCGTCCCTCAATCTGATCAGCACGAGATAGGAACATCGCATGTGGTGTCTTCGCAAGCGACTGCTCATTCGTCGTTTGAATGCATAGGTGCGGCAGCAAAAAATTCTCAAGTTGCGATTTGCCAGACAACCAGCAGCCCAGCGAGCACAAGCGTTCGGCCCAGCAGAAAACGATACCATTCGTCGGTGAATCGGCCTTCCAGCAGGTCATTGACGGATCGCGACATCTCGGACCTCGGCTAAAAAAGGAACGGATAAAACTTCACAAACGCCATGAGAATTGAAGTCACTAGGACTTCCATTCAAGATACTCCCGCGTCACGATCGTTACAACCGTTAAATTCGGACCTCGCTTGATTGAAATCCGCAGCGCTCGGACTCTGGATGTGGAAAGAGCCATTCCCGTGAAGTCACCTATCGTTTCCGCCCGCACGGTCTCCGGCGGCGACTACCGCATTGATGGCGGCAGCATCTTTGGAATCGTCCCGAAACCGTTGTGGGAAAAGACCTACCCGGCTGACCGACAAAATCGCATTCTCCAGTCGACCAACTGCCGCCTCATACAGCTGAGCGGACAGAATATCCTCATCGACACTGGCTATGGCAGCGGCTGGCCGGAGCGTTTCAATTCTCATCACGACCTGTTTTCCGGCTGCCCGATCTCGGCATCGCTGGGGAATATTGGTCTCAAACCGACTGATATTCATCACGTCATTTGCTCGCACCTCCATTTCGACCATGCTGGGGGGACGACGTCGCTGGGCGAAAACGGCCAATGGGCTCCCACATTTTCTAACGCTCAATATCACTTCCAGAAGACAGAATGGGATCAGGCGACCTCCGATGCGGTGGAGTTCCGTGGAGCCTATGATTCCGAGCGTTTGAAGCCTCTTCAAGCGACGGGACAGCTCGTGCTCCATGAGGGGGATGACGAAGTCCTTCCAGGCCTGACGCTGCATCACACGGGCGGTCACACACCGGGCCACCAGTCGATCCGGGTCGAAACCTCGGAGGGGGTCGGCTGGTATCTGGGGGATATTTGTGCCACGACTACCCATCTTTCGGTCAACTGGTGCATGGCGTTTGACCTGGAATTGCTCGTGACAAGGCGTCAGAAGATACGTTTGCTGGGTGAAATTGCCCGCAGTGGCGACATGGTCTGGTTTGATCATGACACCAAATTCGCCTCCTCGAGAATTGAGCGAATTTCGGATCACCAGTTCGCATTGGCGCGGTAACGCATCGGTTGCTTTCCGTGGCTCGTTTAGTCGTTGATGCCTCACTGGCTTGAAGTTACGTCGATCAGGCGATATAGTTCCGTTCTGTTTTGAAACGCCGTCTCGGGGCCCGACAGTCCCTAAAACCTGAATTTCACACATGTTGCGTGGATGTGTAAGGTTCGGCAACATTCGCTCACAAATCCTCTCAGCAGGCTTTTTTGATGCCTGTTGATCGTGTTTTTTGCGGGCAAGAAAGGCAATGATCCATGTCGATCGCTGAAGCTAAACCGACGAATACTAATGAAATTATCGTCAAAGACATTCTCGAAGCCGGTGTTCACTTCGGTCACCAGAAGTCTCGCTGGAATCCTAAAATGCGTCCGTATATCTATGGTCACCGCAACGGGATCCACATTATTGACCTGAAAGAAACCGTTCGCGCTCTGCTGCGTGCCAAGAAGTACCTGCAAAAAGTCTCTTCTCAAGGCAGCCTGATCCTGTTCGTTGGAACCAAGCGTCAGGCTTCGGGGCTGGTCGCTGAAGCTGCTCAATCGTGTGGTATGCCTTATATCAGCGAGCGATGGCTGGGTGGGACCCTGACCAACTTCTCAACCATCCGTTCACGTCTGCGTCGTCTGGACGAACTCGATCACCTCGAGACGACTGGCGAGATCAACGCGTTCTCAAAGAAGGCTCAGTCTCGTATCAACCGCGAACTGACCAAGATGCGACGTAACCTCGGCGGTATTCGCGAGTTGAACCGTATGCCAGAAGTCATCGTCATGGTCGACCCGACCAAGGAACACAATGCTGTCAAAGAAGCCAAGCTTCTGGGCATCAAGACGGTTGCTCTGATCGATACCGATTCCGATCCAGATCAAGTCGACCTGCCAATCCCAGGCAACGACGACTCCATGCGATCGATCGCCTACATCATCAACCACCTGGCGGCTGCTGTGAACGCTGGAAAATCAGCGATTCCACAAAAAGAAGACTCGGCCAAGGCTCAGGAACAATACAAGCCAGTTCCTTCGCTGTAGTGTCATTCGAGGCGAGCAGGGGGTATTAACCCCCTGCTTTTGCCCTCTGAAGGTGTCGCGTCGCGATCAGTCCAGGCGTCCTCGGGCTCATGAAGAACACATGAACCTCGATTGCATCCGGCGCGTCAGTCTTCTATCTGCTACGTGAAATCTGCTATCGTTACTTGCGAGCCTTCGCGTATGACCGGGGCCGCATTCAGATCTGGCGTGGCTGCTCTGGCTTTTCAAGTCAGGCGTTAATGCCCTCTCAAGCTTATCTCGCCGCGATGTCGGCGTTCTTCATCACATAATCATCGTCAACCGTATCAGGAGAATCCGATGGCCGAAATTTCCGCCGCCGCCGTTAAAGCACTCAGAGAAAAAACCGATCTCCCGCTGATGCGAGTCAAAGCCGCCCTCACCGAGGCTGGTGGCGATGAAGCCAAGGCCATGGAAATCCTGAAGTCTCAGGTCAAAGGCCTGATCGAAAAACGCGCCAACAACTCTGCTTTGGAAGGCCGCATCTTTGTGGCTGTCAAACCAGATCAGACCGAAGCGGCGATGGTCGAATTCGCTTGCGAATCTGCTCCTGTCGCTGGTGCTCCGATGTTCCTGGCTTTGGGCGAAGCGCTGGTCAATCAGATGCTCAACGGCCCGGGCGCCAAGACCGGCGAAGAACTGCTTGAGCAGACCTATAACGGCGTCAAGCTCAAGGATCAGTTCGAAGAACTCGTCAACAAGATTGGCGAGAAGTTCGTCGTTGCTCGCGTTGCGAAGTTCCAGGGCCCCGTCGGTTATTACATCCACCACGATGGCAAAACCGCCTGCGTCTTCCAGGCTGAAGGTCCTCTCAAAGAAGATCCGGTCCTCCGCGATGTCGCGATGCACATCGTTGGACTCAAGCCGATCTTCGCGACGACAGCCGAACTCGATCAGAAGGAAATCGAAGCCGAACGTGCTCGCCTGACGGAAGAAATTAAAGCTTCCGGCAAGCCAGCAAACATCATCGACAAAATTGTCGCTGGTAAGCTGTCGGTCTTCTTCCGAGACAAAGGCGTTCTGGCCGAACAAGCCTTCGCCAAAGACGAAGCCAAGTCTGTCCAGCAGGTTCTCGAAGCCGCCGGTTTTAAGCCGAAGGCCTTCACCATGTGGGTGCTTGGTAACTAGTCATTAGGGAATAGGGCTTACGGCTTGGGAAAACTTCCTGAGTGCTGAGCCCTTCCTGCTAAGCCCTAATCTCCAAGCCCTAAGCCCATTCTTCTGCTGCGCTCGTCGCCCTCGATTTTCAAACAGAGATTCCGCCATGCCGACGACTCCTGCTTACAAACGCGTTCTGCTCAAACTGTCTGGTGAAAGCTTCTGCCGCGATCGTCAAGGCGGGATCAGCATGACCGAAGTCGGGAACGTCGCTCAGCAGATCAAAAACATCGCGCAGAAAGGTGTGCAGATCGCCATCGTTTCTGGCGGCGGTAACATTCTCCGTGGCGGCGATTTCTCTTCAGCCAGTTCCATGGTCGAGCCCGCCCAGGCTCACTACATGGGCATGCTGGCGACC
>SXGT01480307.1_pt1 | contig 10357 bp, 7 predicted proteins | sample 3176221 | NCBI WGS metagenome assembly SXGT01 (sample SAMN11356862, study PRJNA531348) | freshwater metagenome | isolation source: freshwater sample F1-120 | place: China: Fuxian Lake, Yuxi | collected 2017-12-25
CAGGTGCAGGCGCACATCGCGGGTGGCTCCGACGCCATCGTTCGCGCCGTCGAGGGCTCCGAGGATTCGGAGTCGGATGGTCGCGATGCCGCCTCGAGAGTAGTGAGGTCCGGCGACGTCGTCATCGGCCTCACGGTCTCGGGCACGACGCCCTACGTGAGGGGGGCGCTCGCGGAGGCCCGGGAGCGCGGAGCGGTCACCGGACTCGTCACGAGCAATCCGGACTCGCCGCTCGCCCCCCTCGCCGACCACGTCATCGTGGCCGACACCGGCCCGGAGGTTCTCACGGGGTCGACGAGGCTCAAGGCGGGAACCGCGACCAAGGTCATCCTCAACGGGTTCTCCACGGCCCTCATGGTCGGACTCGGACGCACCTATTCGAACCTCATGGTCGCCGTCGTGGCCGGCAACCAGAAGCTGCGCGAACGAACACTCCGTATCCTCGGAGACGTGGCGGAGACGACCCCCGAGCGCACGTCCCAGTTGCTCGACGCAGCGGGGGGAGACCTTCGTGTCGCCGTGGTCGCCGCCGTCGCTGCCGTACCCGCCGAGTCGGCGGCCGCTGCACTCGTCGAGTCCAACGGCTCTGTTCGCGAGGCCCTGCGGCGGCTCGACGCGGACGGATGAGATGACCGTCATCGGGATAGACCTCGGGGGCTCCGGCTCGCGTCTGGCCGCGGAGGGCGGGACGCCGGTCTCGGGTCCGGCGTTCACGGTGTCGAGAGGTCGTGCCGATCATGCCGCCGTCGTGCGGACGCTCGTCCGGAGCATCCCGCCCACCGGTCCGGTCACCGCTGTCGGGGTGTGCGCGGCGGGGCTCCTGGCGTTCGGTGAACCGGCGTCGATCCGCGCCGCCGTGCTCGAGGCCTGGCCGGATGCCGCGGTCGTCGTCGCTTCCGACGCGGTCGGCGCGGTCGCCGGGGCGTGGGGCGCTGGCGGCGGCGGCGTCGTGGCGGCGGGCACCGGCTCGGTGGCGTTCGCGACCGACTTCGCCGACGTGTGGCTCCGCTCCGACGGGTGGGGATACGTCCTCGGCGACGACGGCGGGGCGGCATGGATCGGCTCGCGGGGGCTCGCCGCGGGGCTCCGCGCCCATGACGGTCGTCCCCATGGCTCGGAGCGGCTTCTCGAGGCACTCCGCGAAACCTTCGGCGACCCGGTGGGCCTGCCCGACGTCGTGCACTCCGCCCCGAATCCGGCCACGCTGCTCGCGTCCTTCGCGCCGTCGGTCAGCGCGGCCGCGAGCAGCGGCGACGCCGTCGCCCGGCACATCGTGGATGACGCGGCGCGCCACCTCGCGGACACCGGGTTGAGCGTCCTGCGCGCCGGCGTCCCCGAGCGGCTCGCGCTGGTCGGCGGTCTCGCGAGCGAACCCCTGATCTCGGAGGCGTTCTCCGCCCGGGTCGGAGAGCGTCGGCCGGAGGTGCGGATCTCCATCGGCGTGGGCAATCCGCTCGACGGCGCCCTTCTCTTCGCGCGACAGGCCGCGGACGGCCTCGTCTCACCCCGGGACCCCTATCTCGTGCACTTCCCGTCATCATCAACCCCCAGCGGAGGAACATCATGAAGTTCGGCGTCATCGGCGCGGGCACCTTCGGGTCCCGACACATCCAGGCATTCGACCGGCATCCCGATGTCGAACTCGTCGGCGTGCTCGACCTCAATCGAGAGCTCGCGGAGAAGTCGGTGGAGACGTTCGCGAGCACTCCCGTGCCCGTGTACACCGACATCGACGAGTTCCTCGCCATCGAGGGGCTCGAAGCCGTCTCGGTCGCGACACCGGATCACCTCCACGCGGCTCCGGCGATCGCGGTCGCGAAGGCCGGCAAGCACCTGCTCGTGGAGAAGCCCCTCGCGACGACGGTCGAGGATGCCCGTGCGATCGTCGACGCGGCCAAGGAGGGCGGCGGCATCCTCATGGTCGACTTCCACAACCGGGTCAACCCGCCCTTCGTTGACGCGTACAACGCGGTGCGGGACGGGCGCGTCGGCGACGTCAAGTACGTCTACGCGCGACTGAGCAACACGACGACGATCGCCTCGATGATCAAGTGGGCGTCGTCGTCATCCTCGCTGTGGTTCCTCGCGAGCCACATGGTCGACATCGCGCAGTGGGTCGTGGGCGAGCGCATCGTCAAGGTCACCGCCCGGGCGCTGAGCGGCACGCTCGAGAGCAGGGGGATCACGACCCCCGACCTCTTCGTCATCATGGCCGAGTTCGAGTCGGGCGCCCTCGGAGTGTTCGAGCACGCCTGGATCCTCCCGGCGGGCAACCCGGCCAACACCGACCTCAAGTTCGAGGTCCTCGGCTCCGACGGCGCGGTGTACATCGATACGACCCACAACCGCACCGTCGAGATCCACACGGCCGACTCCATGCAGTACCCGGCCGTTCTCGTGCCGCCGTACAGCCCGCGACTGACCGGCTTCGTGCTCGATGCGATCGCGCAGTTCGTCGACGCGGTGCACGGTCGCGGCGAGGTCCTCGCCACGGGCGAGGAAGGTCTCCAGGTCACCGAGGTGCTGTGCGCGATCCTCGAGTCCATCGACTCGGGCGAGCCCGTTCGGGTCGAGGCATCCTGAGCGTGAGATGACGGAGGGGATCGGCCGGGGGGAGCTGCAGGCCTTCCTCGAGCGGGGGCTCGAGGAAGGCCTGTACTCGGGCGCGTCCGCCGCGGTGTCGGTGCGCGGTCGCCGATCGCTCGCGTGGGCGGGGTCCCTCGCGTCGGATGACACGACCCCGGTCGCGCCGGACACCCTCGTCGACCTGGCTTCCGTGACGAAGACGTTCACGGCGGCCGCCGTGGTCCGGCTCGCCGAGCGGGGTGTCGTCGCCCTCGATGCGCCGATCGTCGGCGTGCTCCCCGTGGGCGGCGGAGATCGTCGGATCACCCTGCGGAGTCTGCTCACTCACACGTCGGGGCTGCCCGCCGAGTCCTTCCTGTGGCGCGACGAGCCGGATCTCCCGGCGCCGCAGCGACTGGAGAGCGTCTTCGCAGCACCGCTCGAGAGCGCCCCGGACGCGGTCCACCGGTACTCGTGCCTGGGCTACATCGCCGCTGGAGTGATCGCCGAGCGTGTCACGGGGACGTCGCTGGACGGGCTCCTCCGCGACCTCGTGCTGGAGCCCCTCGGGCTCGACTCGGTGCGATTCGGGCCCGTCGATCCAGCGCTCGTGGCCGCGACCGAGGAGCAGCCCTGGGTGGGCCGCGGCATGGTTCGCGGCGACGTGCACGACGAGACGTCGTGGTATCTCGGCGGCCGCGTCGGCAACGCCGGGCTGTTCGCCACTGCCTCCGACGTGCTCGGCCTCGCGGAGAGCCTGCTGGATGACCGGCTCTTCGGCCCCGTCGCGCGTCGGGCGCTCACGACGGATGCCCTGAAGCCGCGCCACGGTGCCGCCTACGGTCAAGCCGTCGGAGCCCGGATCGGAGACCCCGAGCTGGTCGGCGATCTCCCCGCCCTCGGGCATCCCGGGTTCACGGGCACTATGTGGATGGCGCTGCCCGATCGCGGTATCGCCGCCGCGCTGCTCACCAACCGGGTGCACCCGACCCGCGACCGCGTCGATCTCGCTCCCTTCCGGCGGCGCTTCAGCGCATGGGTCGCGGGAGAGGCAGGGGGTGCGTGAACCTCAGTCCGTCACTCGCTCCAGCAGTGCATCCGTGAGCTCCTGCCCGGCGGTGGGATCCCCGTCGTGCACGGCTTGGTGCAGCAGCTCCTCCTCCGACCCGGCCAGGAACGCCGTGAGCGGGCAGGCCTCGAGAGCGGGATGCTCCGGCCCGTTGCCGCTCGTGTGGGTCCAGTGGTACGCCAGCGCCCCGAGCGCCGTCGTCAGCACCCCCTCGCGATAGGGAGTGCTGAAGCCCCTGACCCAGTCGCGGATCTGCTCCGGCGGCATCGGCTTGGCGAACAGGAATCCCTGTCCGGAGCCCGCGCCGAGCACGGCCGACACCTCGAGGCGCTCCATGTCCTCGATCCCCTCGACGACGACGCCGTAGCCGAAGTCCTCGCCGAGCTTGGTGATCGCCGCGAGCAGCGTGAGCACCTGAAGCGGCCGGCTGTGCACCTGATCGAAGAAGCGGCGATCGATCTTGATGACATCGAACGGGAGCTCGGTGATGCGCTTGAGCGTCGAGAATCCGGAGCTCAGGTCGTCCAGGTGGATCTTCACCCCGAGCTGCACGAGCTCGCTCACCGCCTGATCGCTCGCGGCGAGGTCGATCTCCTGGGTCTCCAGCAGCTCCAGGCCGAGTCGGTGGGGCTCCATGCGGTGCCGCTGCAGGGCATCCCTCACCCAGATCGCGCTGTCGGGAGTCGTCAGCAGCTCCGGCGGGATGTTCACCGACACGTTCACGACGATGCCGTCGCGCTCCCACTGCGAGGCCCAGTCGAGCGCCTGGTCGAGCCCCTCCCGGAAGACCTGCAGGAGCTGCCCCCGCGAATACGTGGGCAGGAAGACGTCGGGGGCCTCGATCACGCCGTCGGAGCGCTGCACTCGAGCGAGCGCCTCGACCTGTCGCACGACGCCGGTTCGCAGGTCGACGATCGGCTGCATGTACATGAGGAGGTCACCGGAGATCGCCTCCGCCGCGACCGGGATGTCCTGGGGTCCCGCGGCCTCCCACCAGTGCGCCGAGCTGGGGGACTCCGTCGCCCGATACAGCGCCGCATCGGCGAGCTTCAGGAGCTCGCGGCCGGTCGACGCGTCCTTCGGGAACAGCGCGACGCCGAGGCTCATCCCCACCATGACCGTCGAGGTGCCCTCCAGTTCCATCGGAACCTCCACCGCCGTGTGGATGGTGGACAGGATGCGCTGCAGGTCGTCGAGGGCGGTGCCGGGGGAGAGGTCCGTGAGCACGATGACGAACTCGTCGCCGCCCAGTCGTGCGATGTAGTCGCCCCGGCGGAGCAGCTCGCGCATGCGCCGGGCGAACTCGACGAGGACGAGGTCGCCGGAGTGGTGGCCGTAGTCGTCGTTGACGAGCTTGAAGTCGTTGAGATCGACCATGGCGACGGCGACTGTCGAGCCGTCCTCGGCGGCCTCCGAGAGCTCGCTGCGTAAGTGACGACGGAGCGCCTCGCGGTTGGGCAGGCCGGTGAGCTGGTCGTGGCTGGCCTCGTGGGAGAGCTTCTCGCGCTCCTCGACGATGTCGGTCACGTCGCGCTGGACGCTCACATAGTTCGTGAGCCGGCCATCCGCGTCCTTCAGGGGAGTGATCGTGAGCCGGTTCCAGAACGGCGTGCCGTCCTTGCGGTAGTTGAGGATGGTGCCCTGGTACGCCTCCTCCCGGGCGAGTGCCTCGCGCAGTCGATCGAGTTCGCTCGCGGACGTCTCGGGCCCCTGGAGGAAGCGGCAGTTCCGGCCGATGATCTCCTCCGACTCGTAGCCGGTGATCTCGGTGAAGGCGCTGTTGGCGTAGATGGTGTTGCCGAGCTCATCGGTGATGAGCGAGCCCTCGGAGACCTTGCCGAGCGCGAGTGCGAGCAGCGACTCGGAGACGGGCGCGGAGTCGGTCACGGGGCCTCGATCGCATCGGTCGCGTGCTCGAACTGGAGACCGGCGATGTAGCGACCGCGCCGGTGCTGCACCCAGCGGACCCGGGCGAGCGCCGCATCCCGGCCGGAGCCGAGCGCGACCGTGTACGTCTCCCCGGAGGTGAGCCGGTGCGAGGAGCGCACGCGCGCGCCGCCGAAGCTCAGGTCCTCCAGGTGGACGGTGAACGGCTCCGCGGCGATGCCCGCGGCCTGGAGCTGGGCGACTCCCCGGGTCGTGATCCTCAGCTCGGAGCGCAGGCTCGGACTGACTCGACGCGCGGCCCCCACCAGCGTCCTCGTGGCAGCAGCCGTCATGCGCGCTCCATCCTCCCGGTCGTGTCGCACCCAGTCCGGCGACGACGTGATGACCGACATGAGACGGATGCACTGCTGCGCGCTCAACGGCTCGAACGACAGCCCCGCGAGCAGGGCATCCGGTGACTCGCTCACCCAGCGTACGGTGCCGGAGACCGGGCCGACCCCCTCGATGTCGAGCACCGACGGGGAGCGCTGCTGGCGACTGGCGTCAGCGGGCTCGAAGGCCGTGCTCCAGGGGATCGAGATCCGGGCGCCCGAGAAGCTCAAGTCGATGACTCGACCGCGCACGGGCTCGCCGACCCAGATGCTCGCGTCGACCGCGGCATCCACCTCGGTTCGCTCGGTTCCGCGCTGGCGCGGTCGCTCCAGGCAGACGAGCGTCGCCATCACCAGCCCGACGATGTTGTACAGGGTCCAGAAGGTGGTGATGACGAGGGAGTCGAACGTGAATCGGCCCGCCGAGAAGACGAACGCGTTCAGCAGCCCGTAGACCGACGCGAGGATGAGCACGATGTGGGGCAGGGCGATCGTCCAGCGGAAGTTCAGGCGATCGGTGGAGACGCCCTTGGGAGTGACCGCGAACCGCTTCGTGCTGAAGCCGAGCCACTCGCTGATGACCGCGAGTGCGATCGTCGGCGCCATCGCGATCTCGTAGACGTGGGTCCAGGTGAAGCTCCTCCGTCCCTGGGACACCGAGTTCATGCTCACGAAGCTCGCGAGGAAGTAGGGCAGCCAGATCACGAGGATCGACGGCACGTCGGCCTGCACGATCGGGATCCCGAAGATCAGGTACACGAGCGGCGCGATGATGAAGATGAGCTTGAAGATGCCGAAGTGCCAGTACACGATGCCGTCGGCGTAGAGCCAGCGCTGCATGAAGGAGAGACCGTGCAGCGTCAGCGGGCTCCACTTGCGGGCGGTCTGGATGTTGCCGCGCGCCCACCGGGTGCGCTGGGTCAGCAGGTCCCCGAAGTTCTCCGGCGCGAGGCCCGCCGCGATGACATCCGGGACGAACAGGGAGCGGTACCCGGCCGCCTGCAGGAGCATCCCCGTCGCCATGTCCTCGGTGATCACGCCCGTCGCGAACCCGCCGATCGACTCCAGCGCGACCCTGCTGAACACGGTGTTGCTGCCGACGTACATGACGGCGTTGAAGGGCTCCTTGCCGGGCTGCAGGGTCCGCATGAAGTAGTCCTGCTCGTTGGGGAGCATGTCGCCGGCGAACAGGTTGTACTGGAACGCGTCCTCGTTGTGGAACGCCTGCGGGGCCTGGACGAACCCGACCTTCCGGTCCGCGAAGTAGCCGACCGTCTTCTCCAGGAAGTCGCTCGTCGGGATCATGTCGGCGTCGAGCGTGACGATGAGCTCACCGGTCGAGTGGGCCAGCGCGTTGTTGAGAGTGCCGGCCTTCGCGTGGGAGTGGTCGGTGCGCTCGAGGTACTCGGCTCCGTACCGCTCGGCGAGCTCCCGCACGGCGGGCCGGCTGCCGTCGTCGCAGAGGTAGACCGTGAACTCGCCCGGGTACCGCATCCCCATCGCGCCGGCGAGCGTCGGCTCGAGCACCGTGATCGTCTCGCTGTACGTCGCGATGTAGACGTCGACGGTGGGGATGCGCGCGAGCCGACTGAGCGGCGCCGCGCTCGACCGGCCGTTCTGCCAGCCGATGACCGTCGAGGCGAGGAGCTGGAGGAGTCCGATCACCTCCGCGATGATCAGGATGATGCCGGCGAAGCGCCCCGCGACGTTCTCGTCGGGGAGGGTGAAGACGACGCGCCACGTGATGTAGACGATGGCCGAGGCGAGCGCGAGCGCGAGCGCGGGTCGCCGAACGGAGCCCGGTCGCTTCCGCCCGGCGATCCAGAACACGACGAGCGCGACGATGACGATGCCGGCGTACACCCCGGACCACGGCCAGAAGACCGGATCCTGCCAGACGATCGGTTCCCCCATGAACTTTCCCCCTACCCGCGCCTCCCCCGGCGCGCGTGTGGGCCATGGTACCGCGCGGGAGGCTCCCAGCGCCCCCACCTAAGCTGGGTACATGGCTCAGGAGCTCCTCGATCTCGCCCGGACGATCGCGATCGAGGCGGGAGCGCTCGCCGCCCGCCGCCGCGCCGAGGGCGTCGAGGTGGCAGCCAGCAAGTCGACCGCCGTCGATATCGTCACCGAAGCCGATCGCGAAACCGAAGCGCTCATCCGGGGGATGCTCGCCGACGCTCGACCGCAGGACGGCTTCTTCGGCGAGGAGAGCGGCGCCGAGGCGGGCTCGAGCGGACTGACGTGGCTCGTCGATCCCATCGACGGCACCGTCAACTTCCTCTACGGGATTCCGCACTACGCCGTGAGCATCGCCGTCGTCGAGGGGGAGCCGGATCCGCTCACCTGGAAGGGCGTCGCGGGCTGCGTCCTCAACCCGGCGAGCGGGGAGCTGTTCACGGCGCTCGCGGGCGAGGGCGCGTGGCTCGGGCAGGAGCGGCTTCGGGTCGCCCCGCCCGTGGAGTTGTCGCAGGCCCTCATCTACACCGGATTCGCCTACGCGGCCGAGACGCGGGCGCGCCAGGGCGAGGTCGTGGCGAAGCTCCTGCCCCTCGTCCGTGACATCCGCCGGATCGGCACCGCGTCGCTCGACCTCTGCTTCGTCGCCGCGGGCCGGGCCAACGCGTACTTCGAACGGACGCTCAGCCCCTGGGACCACGCGGCCGGCGCGATCGTCGCGCGCGAGGCCGGCGCGGTCGTCAAGGGCCTCGGGGATGCCGCGCCGAGCCGCGACTTCATCCTCGCGGCGCACCCCGCGCTCGCCGCCGAACTCGAGCCCCTTCTGGTGCGGCTCGGGGTCTGACGGGCGGCCCGCGGCTGGATTCTGGGGCCCCGCTCGGCTAACCTTTACCTATCCGTTATCTGTGCGTCGCTTACCCGCCCGCCTGATACGCCCGAAGAATCCGGCCGACCTCGAGTCGCGGCAGGCCGTTTTAGAGGAGAAACCACATGTCGTTGCGCGAGCATGACGACGTGGCGACCAATCAACCCCTCACCCGCAGGCAGGCCCGCGAGCTCGACGAGGCGTCGCGCGCGCGCATGCCGCGCACGGCGATCGCGGGCAAGGAACGCTCCCGGCTGCGCCCGAAGCGCGAGAACCGCCCGGTGATCGGGAGGCCCGCCCAGGCGCGAACCATCACCGCGCCGCACGCGCCCACGACCACTGGTCCGCGCAAGCTCCTCTCCCTCGGCGCCATGCTCTTCGCCGGCACCCTCCTCGTCGGCATGTCCGTTCCCGCGAACGCATTCATCGGCGACGGTGTCGCGCTCGCCCCCGCGGTGTCCGCGACGAAGGCGCCCGGCCAGGAGCTCGCGGTGTCCGCGGATGCCGTGTCCGCCGCCCCGCTGCGTGACAGCTTCGAGGTCATCTCCTACGCGGAGCAGCTCCGTCAGAAGTACGCGAACGTGAGCTACGCCTTCACCGCGACGACCGGAGCCGTGCGCTGGCCGTTCCCGTACCCCGTAACGATCACCGATGGCTTCGGGCCGCGCGCCGTCAACGTCTCGGGCAGCGCCTTCCACAACGGAGTCGACTTCACCCCCGGCGGCGGCACCCCGATCTACGCCATCGCCGACGGCGTCGTCACCGCCCACGCCGAGGACCAGTGGGGCTTCGGCAACCACGTCATCATCCAGCACGACATCGGCGGCCAGAACGTCGAGAGCCTCTACGCCCACATGGTCTACGGGTCGAGCCCGCTCCAGGTCGGGGAGACGATCGCCGTCGGCGACTTCATCGGGCTCGTCGGCGACACGGGCAACTCGTACGGCGCGCACCTCCACTTCGAGGTGCGCATCGATCGGGTGCCCGTCGACCCCTTCGTCTGGCTCACCGCCAACGCCGTCAACTGACGCGCGGCCCCACCCCGGCGCAGCCTAGAGCTTCAGCCACACCGTGGTGTCGCGCGGAAGCGCTCCGCCCGTGATCTCCTCGCTCGCGAGAAGGATGTCGCCGACGGGCAGCTCCACGGCCACCTTCCCGAGGTTGGCGAGGACGAGAAGGCCTCCCGTGCGGAAAGCCACGACCTTCTTGCCGTAGCCCTTCACCCACTCGAGAGAGCCGGTGCCGAGCGAGTGCTCGCGACGGAGGCGCAGGGCATCCGTGTAGAGGCTGAGGGTGCTCCCGGGCACGCCCGCCTGCGCGTCGCGCGCGAACGGAGCCCAGTCCCGGGGCTGGGGGAGCCAGCTGGCCCCCGTGGAGTTGAAGCCGTACGCGGGCTTGTCCGACTCCCACGGGATCGGCACGCGGCACCCGTCGCGACCGTACTTCTCGCCGTTCGTGCGGAACCACGTCGGGTCCTGGCGCGACTCGTCGGGGAGCTCCATGTCCTCGGGGAGGCCGAGCTCCTCGCCATTCTCGACGCGCACTGGACGAACATCGCGAGCGTCGTGCCCCGCGAGACGCCGGGCTCGGGAGGGAGCCGACGCGGGCTGCGCAGCGACTTCATCTTCTTCCGTCCCGTGG
>SXGT01053862.1_pt1 | contig 10356 bp, 11 predicted proteins | sample 3176221 | NCBI WGS metagenome assembly SXGT01 (sample SAMN11356862, study PRJNA531348) | freshwater metagenome | isolation source: freshwater sample F1-120 | place: China: Fuxian Lake, Yuxi | collected 2017-12-25
GCTGTCCGTCACCGCCCTGGGACGGACCGACCGCCCCGTCGCGGGCGGCGGCGCGCAGCTCGGCGACCGGCTGCGCCTGACCGCCGACCTCGGCGGCGGATGGCGCCCGGGCTACGCCGGCACCCAGTGGGACTCCTCGTCGCACCGCTCGCCCGAGGACCTGCGCGCGCTCGGCGCCGTCGTGTCGACCCTGCGCCCGACCGCCGCGAAGGACGTGAGCATGGCCGGCCTCGCCGGCACCGCCGGGATGCTCGCCGAGGCGAGCGGCTGCCGTGCCGTGATCGACGTCGCCGACGTGCCGGTCCCGGACGACGTCGCGGTCGGCGACTGGTTCACGTGCTTCCCCGGCTTCGCCATGATCACCACCGAGCGCCCGGACGCGTCCCCGCGCCCGGTGCTGCCGCCCCGCGTCGAGTCCGGCGTCTGCGGCCACGTCACCCAGGGGAGCGGGGTCGGCCTGCGCTGGCCCGACGGCGTCGTCACCGAGGCCGTCGGCTCCACCGTCACAGGAATGGGAGCAGCATGAGCACCTCGCACGGACCCTCGCACGGAACCGCCTTCGCGGCGGCGTCCGCCGGCTTCGGGCGCGACGGGGAGCAGAACCTCGCGCAGATCGCGGTCCTGGCCGACCAGGCCCGCGCCCGGGGGGCGTCGCTGCTGGCGCTGCCCGAGGCCTGCATCGGCGGCTACCTCTCCGTGCTCGGCCGCGGTCGCGACGGAAGTCACGACGAGTCGCCCGAGTCGCTGCCACCGGTCACCGACCTCGACGGGCCCGAGCTGCGTCGCGTCGCGCGCATCGCGGGCGACATGACGCTCGTGGTCGGCTTCTGCGAGCAGGACGGCAGCACGCGCTACAACAGCGCCGCCGCGGTGACCGGCGACGGCGTCCTCGGCGTGCACCGCAAGGTCCACCAGCCGCTGGGCGAGGGCATGTTCTACGCCGCGGGCGAGGAGTTCCGGGCGGTCGACACGCCGGTCGGGCGGCTCGGCATGCTGATCTGCTACGACAAGGCCTTCCCGGAGTCGGCCCGCGGCCTGGCCCTCGACGGCGCCGAGGTCGTCGCGTGCATCTCGGCCTGGCCCGCGTCGCGGACCGCCACGGCCGACGACGTCGCCGACGACCGCTGGACGCACCGGTTCAACCTCTTCGACCAGGCGCGCGCGCTGGAGAACCAGGTCGTGTGGGTCGCGGCGAACCAGCACGGCACGTTCGGCTCGCTGCGCTTCGTCGCGAACGCCAAGGTCGTGGGCCCCGGTGGCGACGTCCGTGCGACGACCGGCGCCGAGGCCGGTCTCGCCGTCGCGCGCATCGACGTCCGCGCCGAGCTCGACACCGCCCGCCGCGCGATGTTCCACCTGGGCGACCGCCGGCCCGAGCTGTACCAGGAGCCCGTCCATGCCTGAGATGACCGTCTCGGTGCGCTGGCCCGACGGCCACGCGTCCGACCTCTACTCGCCGTCGCTCGTCATGCACGACCACCTGAGCGCCGGCACCACGTACTCCGTCGAGGAGTTCACCCGGCGGGCCGCGACGGCACTGACGATCGCGAGCGAACGGGTGCGGGCGCGGTACGGCTTCGCGTGCACGTCGGCCGCCGCGACGCTCGAGCAGGTGCGCGTCACCGCGTCCGGGTTCGCGCCGACCGACCCGGTCGAGGTCGTGGCGATGCACCCGCCGCTGCCGCAGGAGGTCCGATGACACCGCACACCGACGTCGCGATCGTGGGCGCGGGCCAGGCCGGGCTCGCGGTCAGCTGGCACCTGGTCCGGGCGGGGGTCGACCACGTCCTGCTCGACTCCGCGACGCCGGCCCACGCGTGGTCGACGCAGCGCTGGGACGCGTTCACACTCGTCACCCCGAACTGGCACTGCCGCCTGCCCGGCTGGGAGTACCGCGGCGACGACCCCGACGGCTTCATGACCCGGGACGAGGTCGTGGCCTGGCTCGACGGCTACGTCCGCAGCTTCGACCCTCCGGTCCGCACGCACACGACGGTGCGGGAGGCGCGCCTGCACGAGGACGGGGGCTTCCTGCTGACGCTGGCGACCGCGGACGGCGAGACGGTCCTGCACGCCGACCAGGTCGTCGTCGCGACCGGCGGGTACCACCGGCCCGTCGTGCCGCCCTACGCCCGAGCGATCGACCCGGCGGTCCAGCAGCTTCACTCCCAGGAGTACCTGGCCCCCGACCGGCTGCCGGACGGCGGCGTCCTCGTCGTCGGCTCGGGGCAGTCCGGCGCGCAGATCGCCGAGGACCTGCACCTGGCCGGCCGTCGCGTGCACCTCGCGGTCGGCTCGGCCCCGCGGGTGGCCCGCACCTACCGGGGCCGCGACTGCATGACCTGGCTGAGCGACATGGGCCTGTACGACACGCCCGTCCAGCAGTACCCGGGCGGGCTCGCGGCGCGCGAGAAGACGAACCACTCCGTCACCGGTCGCGACGGCGGCCGCGACCTCGACCTGCGCCGTCTCGCCGCCGAGGGCATGCGGCTGCACGGCGCGCTCGTCGACGCGCAGGGGTCCGTGCTGGAGGTCGCCCCGACCCTCGCGCGCTCCCTCGACGCCGCCGACGCGGTCTACAACTCGATCTGCGCCGACATCGACCGGCACGTCGAGCGGCACGGCATCGACGCGCCGCCGCCCTCGCGGTACGAGCCGGTGTGGACGCCGCCGGAGGAGTCCGGGGTGCTCGACCTGGTCGCCGAGGACGTCACGTCGATCGTCTGGGCGATCGGCTACCGCCCCGACTACGCGTGGCTCCGGGTCGGGGTCTTCGACGGCAGCGGTCGCCCGACGCACACCCGGGGCGTCACGGCGGTGCCGGGCCTGTCGTTCGTGGGGCTGCCGTGGATGCACACGTGGGGCTCGGGCCGCTTCCTCGGCGTCGCCCGCGACGCCGAGCACGTGGCCGGCCACGTCGTGGCGCAGCGGGCCGCGCAGGACCGGACCCGACCGGCGGCCGTGGGCGCCTGACGTGGGTGCCTGACGTGGTCACCGTGCGGCTCGCCGCCGTCGCCGCGCACTTCGGCCGCGACGTCGAGCGCGCGCTGGCCAAGGTGCAGGGGATCGTCGAGGACGCCCGCCAGCAGGGGGCCGACCTCCTCGTGCTGCCCTACGGCACGCTGGGCGGCTACATCGGCGACCTGCGCCGACCCGACCCGGACGCGCTGCCGCCCGCGCTGCGCCTCGACGGGCCGGAGCTGCGTCGGGTCGCGGACGTCGCCGGCGACCTCGTGGTGTGCCTCGGCTTCACCGAGGACGCGGGCGGTCGGCTCTTCGAGTCGGCGGTGGCGCTCGGCGGCGACGGCGTGCTGGGCCACCACCGCAAGGTCCACCAGCCCGCGGGGGAGTCGCTCGCCTTCGCCGCCGGCGAGTCCTTCGCGGCCTTCGACAGCCCGGTCGGCCGGATGGGGCTCATGATCGACTACGACAAGACCTTCCCCGAGGCCGCCCGCTCGCTCGCGCTCGACGGTGCCGAGGTGGTGGCCTGCCTGTCGGCCTGGCCCGCGAGCGTCACGGACCGCGCGTCGCGCCTGACCCAGGACCGCCAGTCCAGGCTCTTCGACCTCTACGACAGCGCCCGCGCCGCCGAGAACCAGGTGTTCTGGGTCTCCTCCAACCAGACCGGCGTCATGGGCGGCCTGCGCTTCCTCGGCCAGGCCAAGGTCGTCGGACCCGGCGGCGACGTCCTCGCCCGCACCTGGTCCAAGGGCGGGCTCGCCCTGGCGGAGGTCGACCTCGCCCAGGAGGTCGTGCGGGCCCGACGCGTGCTGCACCACCTGCGCGAGCTCAGCCCGCGCTCGTACCGCACCACCCTCCGCGCGGTGGAGCAGGGGACGCCATGAGGATCGCGCTGCTGACCTACTCCTCCAAGCCCCGCGGCGGGGTCGTGCACACGCTCGCCCTCGCCGAGGCGCTGGCCGCGCTCGGCGAGCAGGTGGACGTCTGGACCCTCGCCCGTGGCGGCGACCGCGCCTTCTTCCGGCCGGTCGACCCGGCGGTGACGGTGCACGCCGTCCCGTTCGCGTCCCGCGACCGCGAGTCCGTCGGCGAGCGCATCGTGCGCTCGATCGCGGTCCTGCGCGACGCGTTCGCTGGGCACCGCGACGGCTACGACGTCGTGCACGCCCAGGACTGCATCAGCGCCAACGCGGCCCTGCCGTGCGTGCGCACGATCCACCACCTCGACACCTTCACGACCCCTGAGCTCGCCGCCTGCCACGAGCGGGCGGTCGTCGAGCCGACCGCGCGCGTGTGCGTCTCGCAGACGGTCGCGAGCGAGGTCGCGCTCGGGTGGGGCCTGCGGCCGACGGTCATCCCGAACGGCGTCGACGCCGCGCGGTTCGAGCACGGCGCCCGCGACGCGGTCGCGCGGGAGCGCTGGCGCGAGAAGCTCGGCCCGTACGTCCTGGCGCTCGGCGGGATCGAGCCGCGCAAGGGCAGCATCGACCTGCTGGAGGCCTTCAGCCTGCTGCGGCGCCGACGGCCGGACCTGCGCCTGGTCTTCGGCGGGGGCGAGACCCTCTTCGACTACCGCGACTACCGCAGGGCGTTCGACCGTCGCGCGCAGCAGCTCCACCTCGACCCCGAGGTGCTCGGCGTCGTCGACGACCCCGACCTGCCGTCGCTCGTGGCGGAGGCGTCGGCGCTCGCGATGGTCTCCACGAAGGAGGGCTTCGGCCTGGCGGCGATGGAGGCGCTGGCCGCCGGCGTGCCGGTCGCCGCGCGCGACGTCCCGGTGCTGCGCGAGGTGCTCGGCGACACCGTCACGTACGGTGACGAGCCGGTCTCGCTCGCCGCCGCGCTCGTGCAGGCGCTCGACGCCCCCCGCGACGCGGCCGCGGGACGCGCGCTCGCCCGGTCCTTCACGTGGGAGCGGGCCGCCCGGGCCCACCTGGACTTCTACGCCGGCCTGTCATGACGTCGACGTCGATCGGCGCCGCGCTCGACGCGCTGGCGGACCGGTCGCCGGACGCGGTGGCGGTGCGCTGCGGCGACGAGGTGCTGCGGCGTGCCGACCTGCAGGTCCGGTCACGTCGCCTCGCGGGACGCTGGCGCCGCGCCGGCGTCCCCCTCGACGGGGTGGTCGCGGTCGTCCTGCCGAACGGCCTGGACCTCGTCGTGGCCTGCGTCGCGGCGTGGCGCGCGGGCGCGGTGCCGCTCGCGCTGTCGCCCGACCTGCCGGTGGCCGAGCGGCAGTCCGTCCTGCGGGAGGCCCGTCCGTGGCTGGTCGTCGACCGTCCGGTCGACCTGCGCGCGGACGAGTCGCCCCTGCCGGACCTGCGCGTCGCGTCGTCGTGGAAGCTGTCCCCCTCCTCGGGCACCACGGGCGTGCCGAAGCTCGTCCGTGCGGCGGCCCCGGCCACGGTCGACCCCGACGCCCCCGTCGCCCCGTTCGTCCCCCGCGACGCCGTCCAGCTCGTGTCGGGACCGATGACGCACGCCGCGCCGTTCACGTACGCGATGCGTGGTCTCATGACCGGTCACGAGCTCGTCGTCCTCCCGCGGTTCGACGCCGGCGACGTCCTCGCCGCGATCGCCCGGCACCGGGTCACCTGGGCGATGCTGGTGCCCGCCACGATGCAGCAGGTCTGGCGGCACCCGGACCGTCGGACCACCGACGTCTCGAGCCTGCGGTCCGTCCTGCACCTCGGCGCGCGCTGCCCCGGGCCGCTGAAGCGCGACTGGATCGCCTGGCTCGGGCCGGACCGGGTGGTCGAGGTCTACGCGGGCACCGAGGCGCAGGGACTCACGATGATCGACGGGCGGGAGTGGCTGGAGCGGCCGGGGTCCGTCGGCCGGCCGGTGCCGGGCTCGCGCTTCGTCACGCGCGACGACGCCGGGCGCACCCTGGCGCCCGGTGCCGTCGGCACGCTGTGGATGCAGCGCGACGGCGGACGTCCCGGGTGGCACACGCTCGGCGACGAGGGCTGGATCGACGCCGACGGCTACGTCCACGTGCTCGACCGCTCCGCCGACACGATCCGCACCGGGGGGCGGACCGTCCACCCGGCCGACGTCGAGGAGGTGCTCGACTCGCACCCGGCGGTGCGCTCCTCGCTCGTGGCGGGCCGCCCCGACGACGCCCACGGCGTGCGCGTGCACGCCGTCGTCGACACCGCCGGAGCGCTCGTCGGCGTCGACGAGCTGCGGCGCTGGGTCGAGGAGCGCCTCGAGCCGGGCCGGCGGCCGTCCTCCTACGAGCTGGTCGACGAGCCGCTGCGGGCCGCGACCGGCAAGGCGCGCCGCCGCGACTGGCGGGGACCGTCGCCGCGCTGAGCCGGCACCTCAGTCCCGCACGTCGCCGTACCCCTCGCGGAAGGTCGGGTACCGCGGCGTCCAGCCGGTCGAGCGCAGCAGGGCGTTCGAGATCCGTCGACCGTGCGCCAGGGCGGGGTCGGCGGCGGGCGGGTGCGGCACGCCGAGCCGGTCGGCGAGGAAGGAGGCCACCTCGCCCTGGAGTGCCGGCTCGTCGTCGGTGCCGAGGTAGAGCGGACCGGGCTGCTGGGTCCGCGTCAGCAGGTGGACGACGGCGCCCGCGGCGTCGTCGCGGTGGATGCGGTTGGTCCAGCGGTGGGGGTCGTCGGCCTCGCCGGCCCGCACGCGGTCGGCGAGCCGTCCGGGACCGCGGTCGAGGCCGGAGAGCCGCAGGACGGTGCCGGTGGGCACCCGCTCGGCGAACAGCCGCTCCGACGCGAGCAGCATCCGCGCCGGTCCGTCCACGGGGGAGGGCCGGGTGTCCTCGGTGACGAGCGCGCCGTCGTCGGTGCCGCCGTGGACGCCGGTCGACGAGACGAGCACGGCGCGCCGCGGGGCGTGCCCGGCCGCGTCGAGCGCGTCGAGGGCCCGGGCCAGCCCGTCGACGTAGGTGGCGCGGTAGGCCTCCTCGGACCGCGGGCGCGCCGTGAGCGCCACGACCAGCAGGTCGAGGTCGAGCGGGGGGAGCGCGGGCACCTCCCGCGTGAGGTCGGCCGCGACCCCGACCAGGGGCGCGGGCACGAGGTCGGCGCGGCGTCGCACGCCGGCGACGACGTGACCGTGTGCCGCCAGCCGCAGCCCGACGTCCGCGCCGAGCGAGCCCACGCCCACCAGCAGCGGGTCGGGAGCCGGGGTCGTCATCAGAAGGGCGGCCAGGGGACGGGCGGCATGCCGCCGCTCGGGCCCGGGAACCGGCCCGTCGCGAGGAGACGGTCGCAGCGCTCGCCCAGGGCGTCGAGCTCCTCGGCCGTGACGAGCGACCCGAGGGCCTCGCTCAGCCCGAGGTGGCCCTCGGCCTCGTTCCCGCCATCGAGCGCCGTCCGGACCCGGCGGACGCCGTCGAGCTCGTCGTCGGTCAGCGGCTCGCCGAGCCACCCCCACAGCACCGTGCGCAGCTTGTGCTCGGCGTGGAGGGTCAGGCCGTGGTCGGCGCCGTACCGGTGCCCGTCGGCCATCTCCAGCACGTGCCCGCCCTTGCGGTCGGCGTTGTTCAGCAGGACGTCGAGGACCGCCATCCGTCGCAGCACGGGGGTGTCCTCGTGGACGAGGGAGACCGCGTTGCCCTCGCCGTCGAGCCCGTCGAAGACGTGCAGCAGCCCGTCGGGCACGGCGTCGGCGGGCACGACGTCGACCGCCTGCTGCTCGGGGTCGACGTCCTGCCAGACCTGCACCATGCCGGGGCCGTGCGGTCCGTCGCGCAGCCAGGTCGGCGGGACGACGTCCCAGCCGACCGCCTCCGACACGAGGTAGGCCGCGACCTCGCGCTGCGCGAGCGTGCCGTCGGGGAAGTCCCACAGCGGCTTCTCGCCCGCGACCGGCTTGTAGACGACCTGGACCCCGGCGACCTCGGCGAGGAACGTGGCGTTCGACGCGGGCATGATCCGCCCGGTGAGCACGAGCTCGCCGGTGAGCAGCGCGTCGCCGGCGACCTCGGGTCCGGACGTCACCGGAACCCGTCGGGCAGCTCGCAGACGTGGCTCTCGGGGTCGTCCATCGGCTGGTCGCACAGGGTGCAGAGCGGACGTCCCGAGCCCACGACGGACCGGGTGCGCCGGGCGAACGCACGGGCCGCGCCCACCGGGATACGCACGACGAGCGCCTCCTCGGGCTCGACCTCGACGACCTCCGCCGACTCCAGCGCGTCGGCCGGGACCTCGACCTGCGGGAACGCCTCGATGACGATCTGCGCGGTGGAGGGGTCCCAGCCCAGGCTCATGACGCCGACCCGGAAGCGGTCCTCGACGGGGTCGTCGAGCGGCTCGTCGTCGACGAGGCCGTCCGGTGCCATCGCCGGGACGCTGAACGGGTTGCCGTCCTGGGCCATGAGCTCGTCGAGGACGCCCTCGATCCGCTCGGCGAGGGCGGCCGTCTGCTCCTTCTCCAGGGAGACGCTGACGACCTCCTGGCCCGTGCGCGCCTGGAGGTAGAACGTCCGCGCCCCGGGGACCCCCACGGTGCCGACGACGAAGCGGTCCGGCCAGTCGAAGCCGTGGACGAGCGTGCTCATGCCCCCATGCTAGGAGCGAGGGGAAGCGGCCGCCCCCGGACCGGCCCCGCCACCGACCGCGGCGTCCTCGCTCGCGGGTGCCGCGCGCAGCCACGACAGGTCGCCCGCGGACGTGTTCGACGCGACGACGGTGGGCCGGCCGCTGCCGTAGCGGATGATCGAGACCGACGCGGGGTCGACGTGCAGGCGCTGGAAGAGGTCCAGGTGCATGCCGAGCGCGTCGGCCAGGACGGCCTTGATGACGTCGCCGTGGCTCACCGCGGCCCACACCGCCCCGTCGCCGTGCTCCTCGCGGACGGCGGCGTCGTGCCGGCGGACGGCGGCCACCGCGCGGGTCTGCATCGCGGCCATCGACTCGCCCTCGGGGACCGTCACGGCCGACGGGTGCGCCTGCACCGTCGCCCAGAGCGGCTCCTGCGCGCGCTCGGCGAGCGGACGACCCTGCCAGGCGCCGTACCCGCACTCGGTGAGGTCGTCCTCGACGGGCGTCGCCGGTGCGCCCTCCTGGCGCTCCAGGATCGCGGCGGCGGTGCTGCGGCAGCGCTCCAGCGGGCTCGACACGACCGCGACGAGGGGCACGACCGCGAGCCGCTCACCCGTGGCCGCGACCTGCTCGCGCCCGGTCGCGTCGAGGTCGACGCCGGGCAGGCGGCCGGCGAGGACGCCGTCGGTGTTGGCGGTGGTCCGTCCGTGCCGGACGAGCAGCAGCGTGGGCATGGCACGAGCGTAGGCGGACGCGCCTCCTGCCACGGACCGGTGCAGCTCGGACGTCCGTCCGGAGTCGCGGCACCGACGCCGCGCGGGGGTTGTGGCGTGGCTCGACGGTCGACCACGGTGCTACCCATCGGTATCACTCGGGTGCCGATGTCTCGAGGGGTGAAGCCATGACGATGCTGCGACGAGGGATGCTGCGACGAGGGATGTTGCGACGAGGTGCGATGGGGATGGTCACGGCGCTGCTGGTGCTGCTGGCGTCGGAGACGGCGACGGCGGTGACCTGGTACTCGCGGGAGGGGCCGCTGCGGGTCGTCGCGGGCGGCACGACGCTGGGTGCCGCCTACGGCAACTTCTACAACTACGCCGGGAGCCACGCCCGCAACGCCGTCGTGTGGCGCGACGTCCGGCCGGGCGGCGACGGCGTCTTCGTCGACAACAAGTTCTACTTCTGGTACACGCCGGTCGGCGGGACCAGCCCGACGTTCAACGCCGGGCGCAGCCTGCAGACCCCGCGCACGACGTCCAGCGCGTGGCGCTTCACGAATGTCCAGACGCTGCTGCACAGTCGTGGCACCCAGGCCCGGGTGCTCGCCAAGGTGTGCGAGGACCGTGCCTGGCGCCCCGACCCGTGCTCGTCGACGGTCATCCGGACCTTCTCCTACTAGCGGCCACGGGTGCTCACGATCGACGGACTCACGCTCGCGCGCGGCGACCGGCTCGTCCTCGACGCGGTCGACCTCGACGCCGGTCCCGGCCTGACGGCGGTGCTCGGCGTCAACGGTGCCGGCAAGTCGACCCTCCTCGAGGCGGCGGCAGGTGTGCTGCGACCGCGTGCGGGCACCGTCGCCGTCGCCGGCCAGGACCTGCACGGTCCTGGCCGGCGGCAGGCGCTGGCTCGCGTCGCGCTCGTGCCGCAGGAGATCGACCTGCCGGGCCGGCTCCGCGTCGGCGAGCTGCTGGCCTACGTCGGCTGGCTGCGCGCCGTGCCGAGGAGGCGTCGCGCGGCACGCGTCGACGCGGTGCTCGACGAGGTCGGCCTCGCCGACCGGGTCGGCTCCGCCGTGGGCACGCTGTCCGGAGGCATGCGGCGACGCGTCCTCATCGCCCAGGCGCTGCTGTCCGAGCCCGACGTCCTGCTGCTCGACGAGCCGACC
>SXGT01385553.1_pt1 | contig 10356 bp, 8 predicted proteins | sample 3176221 | NCBI WGS metagenome assembly SXGT01 (sample SAMN11356862, study PRJNA531348) | freshwater metagenome | isolation source: freshwater sample F1-120 | place: China: Fuxian Lake, Yuxi | collected 2017-12-25
GATGAAGCCGAACTCCTTCACGCAGCGCTCGAGCTCGGGGATGCAGTTGTCGGGGCGGACCCCCGGCGACTGCGGGAGCTGGCAGACGCCGGTGAAGTTGCCGGGGTACAGCGTGCAGACCCGGTGGATCAGCTCGTTGCAGTGCTCGGACCAGAACCGGCTGGTCGACTCGTCGCCGAGGTGGTGCCCCATGCCCATGGCGCGCGGCGAGAAGATGGTGCGGTCGGTGCCGCGCTCGCGCTGGATCCGCAGTTGCGCCGGCTCGAGGCTCTCGCGGATCTCGTCGTCGGTGATGCCGAGGCTGCCCTTGGCGGCCTGCGCCGGGTGCTCCAGCTGGTGCTTGCGGTAGCTCTCCAGCTGCCTGGGCGCCGTCGTGTAGTGGCCATGGCAATCGATGATCATGCGAACAGCTCCTCTACCGCGTAGCGCCGCGGGATCAGGTCCTGGCGGTGGCAGAATTCGATCGCCACCTCGAGGTTGCGGCGGTTGGCCTCGATGCCGAAGGGATTCATTTCCGGGTCGCCGGCGGCGCGGAAGGACTCGCGCAGCAGGCGCTCGACTTCCGCGGATTGCGCAGGCGTGACGTCGTCCTTCACCGCCACCAGGTGGTTGAGCTGGATCGCGCCGTACTTCGCGCGCCATGCCGCGGCGGCGGCGGCCGGGTCCGCGATCACCGGCGCGATGCGCGGGTCGGGGGCGATGCCGTCGCCGACGATCGCCGCGTCGATCTCCCCCGCGAGCAGCATGTCGACGATCTTCCCTCCCGGCGGGGCGCGCACCACGTTCGGCGGATCGCGGAACCCGGCGACGTGCGCCTCCTCGAACGTGACCCACTCGATGCGCCCGCAGTCGACGCCGTGGTCCTCGGCGAGGATGCCGCGGATCCACGCGCCGGTGGTCACCGAATAGGAGCGCACGCCGACCCGGCGGCCGGGGAGGTCGGCGGGGGCGAGCCGGCCACGCTCCGCGTTGCAGACGATGAGCGGGTGCTGGAAGCGCGCCACCAGCACGGCCGGCAGCAGGCGCAGCGGTTTGCCGTGCGCTTTCGCGATCAGGAAGGTGACGATGGCGATCTCGGCGACGTCGAACTCCAGCCCCCGCACCACGCGCTTGAACGCGGCGCTCGGCGGCCGCACGTCCTCGTTGTCCAGCACGACCAGCGGCGACGCCACGCGGCCGTCGCGGATGGCGCGCGTGACAGGGTAGTCGCCGAGCAGGGTCTTCAGGTGCCGGGGCCCGTTCATCCGCCGCGCAGCCCCGGGTCGCGCAACGTCGTGTCCTGTCCCGGCGGCGGATTGTCGATCGCGGCCTCCAGCGTCGCTTCCTCGCGCCAGTCTTCCGGCGCGCGCACGCGGCCGTCGCTGCCGACGAGGTCGAGGCCCCAGAAGATCTCCAGCGAATGGTTGTCCGGGTCGCGGAACTCGACCGACACCTGGCATCCGGCGCGGCGCCGGCCGTCGAAGTCGATCTTCACGCCGTGGCAGCGCAGGTGCTCGCGCGCCCGCACGACGTCGTCCAGCGTCGGCACCTCGAACGCGAGGTGGTGCAGCTCGCGCGCCGCACCATCGGCGTCCGCGCCGCCCACCAGGGCGAGGCACTGGTGGTCGGCGTTGCAGCGCAGGAACACCATCCCGCCCTTCATCATGGTGTCCGGGTAGACGTCGGAGACGCGAAAGCCGAGCACGCCGGTGTAGAACGCCACCGCGCGCTTCAGGTCGCGGACCTTCAGCACCACGTGCCCGAGCTTGGCGACCGCGAACGGCAGGCCGGCCGGCGGCGCCATGCCGCGCAGTTCATTCGCCTGCGGGCTGCGCAAACCTTCCAGATCGACGACGCCTCTCGGCATGGGTTCCCCTCCCGTGATGGCGCTACTCTATGCCAGCGCCGCGGGCGCAGGCCAATCGATTTGCCGGCCCCGCCGATGCCGGTTCTGGCATCGGCGGTCAGCGCGCGCGGCGCGTATCCCGCGCGGCTTCCCTCAGCGATTGCAGGAAGTCCGCCGCGGCCGCCGACGGCGGCCGGCTCGCCAGCGTGATCACGCCGACCGGGCCCGACGGCGCGGGGAGCTTCACCGGCAGCGCGCGGACCATGCCGAGCGCGGCGTACTGCTGCGCCACGGTACGCGGCATCACGCCGAGCATGTCCGTCTCCTGCAGCAGCATCTTGTTCACCAGCACCGACAGCGACTCGACGATGCGGCGGGGGGGCTCGACGCCGGCGTGCCGGAAGGCGGCGTCCAGCCGGCGCCGGTACGGCGCGTCTGGCGCCGGGACCACCCAGGGCCATTGCGCGAGTTCCGACAGCTTCAGCGCGCGCCGCCTCGCCAGCGGGTGGCCGTCGCGCGCCACCACCACCATCGGCTCGCTGTAGACGGCCTCGAACTTCAGGCCTTCGCCGGGCACGTCGCTCGACACGCGTCCGACGACGAGGTCGAGTTCCCCGCGGCGCAGCGCCGGCAGCAGCCCCGCCGCGCCGCCCTCGCGGATCAGCACGGTGTGGTTGGGGTGCCGCTCCTTGAAGCGCGCCACCGCGCGCGGCACCAGCACCGGGGCGGCCACCAGCAGCGCGCCGACGACGATCTTCCCGTCCGTGCCCTCGGACAGCGCGTTGATCTCGTCGCGCGCGTGGTCCAGCGTGGCGAGGATCGCGCGCGAATGGCGCACCAGGCTTTCGCCGTAGGCGTTCGGCGCCACGCCGCGCGCGCTGCGCTCGAACAGCTGCAGGCCGAGCAGGCGCTCGAGGTCGGCGAGCAGCCGCGTCGCGGCGGGCTGCGTCATGTTCATCGCCGCGGCGGCCCGGTGCATGCTGCGGTGGTCGTCGAGCGCGGCGAGCAGGCGCACCTGCCGGATCTTCAGGCGGGAGCGCAGGTACCAGTCCTGCAGGATGGGCTTGGGCGGCATGGCGCGTTCGCGGGGGATGCAAGATCCGGTATCGGGCCGGCGGACAATTGTATTTGAACCCCCCGGGTGCGGCGCGTAGAGTGGCGGCGGACTTTCCGGGGGAGGAAACCATGGCATCGGCCGCATCCGCATTGAAGCTTGTCCTGCTCGCGCTCGTGTTCGCCGCCGGCCCGGCGTTCGCGCAGCAGGGCAAGGTCGAGGTGCTGTGGCTCGGGCAATCGGCGTTCCGCATCACCACGCCGGGCGGCAAGGTGATCGTCACCGATCCGTGGCTGCTGAGGAACCCGGTGACGCCGGCGAAGTACAAGGACCTCGCCGCGCTCGGCAAGGTCGACGTGCTGCTGGTGACCCACGGGCACGGCGACCATGTAGGCGACGCGCCGGCGCTGGCGAAGCTGCACGGCATCCCGATGTGGGCGCCGGGCGACCTCAACATGACGCTGACGACGCTGGGCGTGCTGCCCCCGGCGCAGCTGCCGCGCTTCAACAAGAGCGGCCGCGTGACCCCCGCCCCTGGCATCAAGGTGACGATGACGCGCGCCGAGCATTCGTCGGTCTACGTCTGGCGCAATCCGGCGACCGACAAGGACGAGACGCATCCCGGCGGCGAGCCGGTGGGCTTCATCATCGAGTTGGAGAACGGCTTCCGCATCTGGCACATGGGCGACACCGGCGTGTTCGGCGACATGAAGTGGATCGCCGAGTACTACAAGCCGGACCTGGTGCTGATCCCCATCGGCGGGCATTTCACGATGGACCCGGTCGACGCCGCCTACGCGCTGCGCGAGCTGATCAAGCCGAAGTTCGCCATCCCGATGCACTACGGCACCAACCCGTTCAACAAGGGCACGCCGCAGGAGCTGATGCAGGCGCTCGGCAGCACGGCCACCAGGGTCCTGCCGCTGAAGCCGGGCGAGGCCGCCGAATTCTGAGAAGGGACGCCGTGAACGTTTCCGAAGTGATGGTGCAGTACCTGAAGGCCGCCGGCGTCGCGCACATCTTCGGCTATCCGGGCGACCCGAGCGTCGAGTTCATGGAGGCGGCGCGCAGGGCAGGCATGGACTTCGTCCTCGGCCGGCGCGAGGGCACGGCTGGCCTGATGGCGGAGGCGTGCGGCTTCCTCACGGGGCGTCCGGGCGTGTGCCTGTCGACGCTGGGCCCCGGTTCGTCGAACCTGGTGAACGCGGTGGCCAACGCGTGGCTGGATCGCGTGCCGATGATCGCCATCTCCGGCCAGATCGAGCGCAAGCGCGAGCAGGTCTTCACGCACCAGGTGCTGGACCACAACCGCATGTTCTCGCCGGTCAGCAAGTGGACCACTCACGTCGCGCCTGACACGGTGGCGACGGTGATGCGCAAGGCGCTGCGCACCGCGGCCGCCGAGCGTCCCGGCCCGGTGCACATCACGACGCACGCCGACGTGGTCGGCGCCGTCGCGTCGGACGACGCCGTGGCGCTGCCGCCGATGTCGCTGCTGCCCGCGCCGCACCAGGTGTTCGCGCCCGACGCCACGTCGGCTGACGTGCCGCGGCGCGTGCGCGACGCGCGGCGGCCCGTGGTCCTCGCGGGCATCTCCGCCCAGCGTGCCGGCGCTGGTCCGGCGCTGGCGAAGCTCGCCGAGGTGCTCGGCGTGCCGGTGGTGGTGGCGCCGATGGCCAAGGGCGTGCTCGCCGAGGACCACGACTGCTACGCGGGGACGCTGGACATGGCCTGCAACGCGCAGGTCTGGAATTTCCTCAAGGGTTGCGACCTGCTGCTCGCGGTGGGCTTCGACGCAGTGGAGCTGATCAAGCCGTGGCAGCTCGCCGTCCCCACGATCCACATCGATTCGACGCCGAACACCGACCAGATCTACCCGGCGGATGCCGAGATCGTCGGCGACATCGCTGCCATCCTCGGCGCGATCGCGGACGCGTGGCAGGGCGAGGCGAAGTGGGCGCGCGCCGACATCAAGGCCCAGCGCGACGCGCTGCGCGCGGCGTACTACGCGGGCCGCGTCGACGGACGGCTGAACCCCACCGACGTCGTCGACGCCGTGCGCGACGCCATGCCGCGCGACACCATCGCCTCCACCGACGTCGGCTCGCACAAGCTGCTCGTCGGCCAGGGCTGGACGTCCTACCTGCCGCGCTCGCTGCTGATGACCAACGGCCTGTCGTCGATGGGCTATTCGCTGCCGGCCGCGATCGCCGCCAAGATCGTGCACCCCGGCCGCCCGGTGGTCTGCTTCATCGGCGACGGCGGCCTGGCGATGGTGCAGGGCGAACTGCGCCTCGCCGCCAGCCTGAAGCTCGACCCGCTGGTGGTGGTGTTCTGCGACGACAGCCTGAACCGCATCGAGATCAAGCAGGCCAACCGCAGCTACCCGAGCTGGGGTACGCTGATCGAGCCCACCGACATCGAGCTGCTCGCGCGGTCCATGGGCTGCGAGGGCGTCGCGGTGGACAGCGCCGGGGCGCTCGCCCGCGCGCTGTCGGCCCCGCGGCCGAAGGACCGGCCTACCGTCATCGGCGCGCGCATCGACCCTGCGCAGTACACGGCGCAGTTCTAGCCGGCACCAGCAAGAGGAGGAACCAGCCATGATGAGAGCGTTCATTGCACTGCTCGCCGGCCTCGCCTGTTCGGCGGCGTTCGCGCAGGCCGACTGGCCGAAACGCGAAGTCCGCGTCTTCGTCGGCTTCTCCGCCGGCGGCACCACGGACATCATCGCGCGGCTCATCGGCCAGGAGCTGAACAAGGCCTGGGGCCAGCCGATCGTGATCGAGAACCGCGCCGGCGCCACCGGCAACATCGCCGCCGAGCTGGTGTCGAAGGCGAAGCCCGACGGCTACACGCTGCTGATGGGCTCGGTGGGTCCGCTGGCGGTGAACGCGAGCCTGTTCAAGTCGATGCCCTTCGACAACCTGAAGGACCTCGCGCCGGTGACGCTGGTGGCGCACGTGCCGAACGTGCTGGTGATGAACCCGAAGGCCATGCCGGTCAACACCTTCGCCGAGTTCGTCGCGCTGGCGAAGGCGAACCCGGGCAAGTACTTCTACGCGTCGACCGGCAGCGGCACCTCGTCGCACCTGTCGGGCGAGCTGCTGAGGATGCAGGCGGGCGTGCAGCTCACGCACGTGCCGTACAAGGGCGCGGTGGCGCTGAACGACGTGCTCACGGGCGAATCGGTGCAGGTGATGTTCGCGACCACGCCCTCGGTGGTGAACCACATCCGCTCGGGCAAGCTGCGCGCGCTCGCCGTCACCAGCCTGAAGCGCTCGGCCGGACTGCCGGACATCCCGACGATCGCGGAGTCCGGCTATCCGGAGTTCGACGCCTCGTCCTGGTTCGGCCTCGTCGGTCCGGCCGGCCTGCCCGCGGAGGTCGCGCAGAAGGTCGCGTCGGAGGTGGCGCGCATCCTGCGCGTCCCCGAGATGCGCGAGAAGTTCATCCAGCAGGGCACCGACCCGGTCGGCTCCACGCCCGAGGAGTTCGGCGCCTACATCCGCGCCGAGACCGCCAAGTGGGCGAAGGTGGTCAAGGCGACGGGCGCACGAGTGGACTGAGCGCGTCGCGCACGCGCGCGGCCACCCCGGCCCAGTCGCCCGGGGACGCCTGACGGAACAGCCGCGTGCGCGGGTACCACGGGCTGTCGTCGCGCCCGTCGTGCCAGTACCAGAGGCGGCCGCGCGAGAACGGCAGCATCAGGAACACCGGCTTGCCGAGCGCGCCCGCGAGGTGCGCCGTGGTGTTGCTCACCGTCACCACGACGTCGCAGGCCTCGATCAGCGCCGCGAGCCCGTCGAGGTCGCTGAAGTTGTCGATGCCCTCGACCCGCGACACGCCGATGCCGTGGCGGCGCGTGAAGTCGGCGCGTTCCGCGGCGGTGTCCGTGTACTGCAGGTCGACCGCGTGCACGCCCTCCAGCGCGAGCAGCGGCCGCAGTTCCTCAAGCGGCATGCTTTTCTGCGCGCCGAACTTCGGCGCCCCGCTGCGCCACGAGATGCCGCACACCAGCCGCGCCCCGGGCGGCATCGCGCCGCGCAGCGCGCGCGCGCGTTCCGCATCGGCAAGCAGCCACGGCGGCCGGCCAGCCGGGAAGTCGCTCCAGCCCTTTCGCAGGTAGCGGCCGAGGCTTCCCATCGGCACCTGCGCCTCGACCGGCTCGCCGCTGGCCTGGCCCAGCGCGGTCACGCCGAGGCCGGGAAAGCTGCGTCGCACCAGCGGCACCAGCCGCGGCGACACCGCGACGAGCGTGCGCTGCGCGAATCGCGAAAGCTCCGCGGCCATGCCGAGTTGCAGCACCTGGTCGCCGATGCCCTGCTCGCCCCACGCGAGCAGCGTGCCCTTCACGCGGCCACCGTGCCACGCCTTGCCGTGGAAGCCGAGCTTCACGAGTCCGGGCACCGCGCCCCAGCGCAGTTCGTCGTACTGCGCCCAGCCGCGCTTGAAGTCGCCGGTGAGCAGCTGCAGCATGCACTGGTTCCAGGCGGCTTCCGCGTGGCCGGGGCGCAGGTCGAGCGCGCGCTGCAGGTCGGCGAGGGCCTCGGAGTGGCGATTGAGGTCCTGGAGGATGCCGGCGCGCGCGATGAAGGTTTCCACCTGCTGCGCGTCGAGGCCGATCGCGGTGTGCAGCGCTTCGAGCGCCTCCTGCGGCCGGCCGAGGTCGTTCAGCGCGACGCCGCGGTTGGCATGGGCGCCGGCAAACCCTGGCATCAGCGCGACCGCCTTGTCGAAGCTTGCAAGCGCCTCGGCAAAACGCCCGAGGTAGTGCAGCGCGTTGCCGCGCCCGTTGTGCGCCTCGACGGAATCCGGTTGCAGCGCCAGCGCGCGTTCCAGGCAAGTCAGCGCGTCCGCATGCCGTCCGAGGTCGGACAACGCCGTGCCTCGCAGCCTGTGCCCTTCGGCGAGTCCCGGGTCGAGCCGGATCGCATGGTCGGCGCCGGCCAGCGCGTCCATGGCCTGGCCGAGGGCGCGCAGCGCGTTGCCGCGGCGGCAATGGGCGGGCGCGGAACCGGGGCTGGCGGCGACCGCGCGGTCGAAGCTGACCAGCCCATCTTCCCGCCGGCCCATGTCCCACAGCAGGTTGCCGCGAAACAGATGCGCGTCGGCGTGGCCGGGGCGCAGCGCGATGGCGCGCTCCAGGCTGCGCAGGGCTTCCTCGCGGCGGCCAAGCCCGGCGAGCGCCGCGCCGCGCTGCACATGCGCCTCGGTGAACCCGGGGCGCAGCGCGATCGCGCGGTCGTAGCAGGCCACGGCCTCCGCCGGCCGTCCCAGCGCGCGCAGGGCCTGTCCCATGTTGCAATGCGGCTCGGGCATGCCGGGGTCGATCTCGGAAGCCCGCGCGAAAAGCGGCAGCGCTTCGGCGTGGCCGCCCAGTTCGCAGAGGGCGTTGGCGAGGTTGCCGAGGATGCCCGGGTTGCGCGGGTCGGCGTGGCGGGCTTTCTGGAAGTGTTTCACCGCGACCGGCAGGTTGCCGCGCTGCGCCTCGAGCACGCCGAGCATGTGCCAGCCCTCGCTGTGTGCCGGATAGGCGGCGAGCAGCGCGCGATACCCGGATTCGGCCGCCGCCATGTCGCCGCGCCTGTGCGCGGCATTGGCGGCCTCGAAGGCGAGCGCCGCGGTGGCGAGCGAACCCTGCGACGCGCCGCTCATGGCGCGGCGAGCCGGCCGTTCCAGCCAGCCGCCTGCTCGACGGCTGCCGCAAGGTTCAGCAACGCGGTGTCGCCGCGGAAGCGTCCCACCAGTTGCACGGCGAGCGGCAGGCCGTCGCGGTCGAGACCGACCGGCAGCGTGATCGCCGGGTGTCCGGTGAGGTTGAACGGCATGGTGTAGGGGAACCAGGCGGCGCGCACTTCCGGCAACGCCGTGCCGTCGATGTCGACCGGATCGAACAGGTTGTCGCCGATCGGCAGCGCGGTCCGCGACAGCGTCGGCATCAGCAGCGCGTCGAAACGGGCAAGCCATCCCTGCACGCGGCGGAACAGCGCGCCGCGCCGGAACGCGGCCTGCATCAGGTCGCCGGCGGAGAAGGCCTCCGCCATCTCGACCTGGCGCACCAGCGTGGGCGTCATGATGTCGCGGTGCTTCTCCAGCAGGCCGAGGAAGCGCGCGCGCCAGGTGGTGTGGTTGATGACGCGCCACAGCGGCTCGATCGGCTCGAACGCCTCCTCGAGCGGTTCCAGCACCGCGCCCCTGTCCGCGAGCTGCTTGGCGGTGCGCGACAGCGCATCGAGGACCTCGCGCGCGACGTGCGTGTTGCCCAGCCTGGGCATCAGCGCGATGCGCATCCCGTCGAGCTTCGCAGGCGCGATGCCCGACTTCGCGTAGTCGCCGGGCGGCGCATATGACCACGGGTCGCTGGCGTCGGCGCCGGACAGCGCCTGCATCATCAGCGCCGTATCGCGCACCGTCCGCGTGGTCGGCGTGACGAAGGTGTAGCAGCCGAACGGGTCCGGCGACTGGCTGTGCGGGATCGCGCCGACGCTCTGCTTGAGGCCGACGACGCCGTTCGCCGCCGCGGGGATGCGCGTCGAGCCGCCGCCGTCGGTCGCGATGGCGAGCGGTGCGAGTCCCGACGCGACGGCGACCGCGGCGCCGCCGCTCGAACCGCCCGCGCCGCGCGTCGCGCTCCAGGCGTTGCGCGTGACACCAAAGAGCGGCGCGTCGGTGAAGCCCTTGTGCCCGAACTCCGGCGTCGTCGTCTTGCCGACGAGGACGGCGCCGGCCGCCTTCATGCGCGCGATGGCGGCGGCGTCGGTCCCGGGGACATTGCGTTCGTGGATGCGCGAGCCGTAGGTCGTGCGCACGCCAGCCGTGTCGACGAGGTCCTTGGCGGTGTAGGGAATGCCGTCCAGCGCCCCCAGCGCCGCGCCTCGCGCGCGGCGCTCGTCCGAAGCGCGGGCCGCGGCGAGCGCCTCGTCGGCGCAGACAGTGATGAAGCAGTTCAGCGCGGGCTGCAGGCGCCCGATGCGCGCCAGCACCGCGCGGGCGACCTCCACGGCCGACGCCTCCCCGCGCGCGAGCAGCACGGCGAGTTCATCCGCCGTGCACAGGCAGAGGTCCGGCGCCACCGCTCAGTTCTTCCTGATGTTCCAGTAGAAGTTGCCCGGCCCGGTGACGATCCCCGAGATGTTCTTCAGCATCGCGGCCGGCTGGCGGTACTCGCCGATCGGCGCGTGCGTGCCGATCTCGAACGCGCGCACCTGCACCGCCTCGGCCAGCTTCTTCTTCTTCGCCTCGTCGGTCTCGCGCATGAACTGCGCGCGCAGGTCCATGATCTTCTGGTCGGTGCCCCAGCCGAACCAGCCGGATTTCTCGCCGCGCGAATCGAGCGCCGCGTTGCTCACCGGGTCCCAGATGTCGGGCGCGTCCCACGCCGTGAGGAACAGGTGCCAGCCCCCCTTGTCGGGCGCGTCCTTCTTCGCGCGCCGGCCGACCAGCGTCTGCCAGTCCATCGCCTGCAGGTCGACCTTGA
>SXGT01817522.1_pt1 | contig 10356 bp, 9 predicted proteins | sample 3176221 | NCBI WGS metagenome assembly SXGT01 (sample SAMN11356862, study PRJNA531348) | freshwater metagenome | isolation source: freshwater sample F1-120 | place: China: Fuxian Lake, Yuxi | collected 2017-12-25
CCCGCTCTGGCCGAGGCCGACGTGGGCATCGCGATGGGGACCGGCACCGACGTGGCGATCGAATCGGCGGGCGTCACCCTGGTCAAAGGCGATCTGCGCGGTATCGTCAAGGCGCTCAAGCTCAGCCGTCACACGATGCGGAACATTCGGCAGAATTTGTTCTTCGCCCTAATCTACAACGCTCTCGGCGTGCCGATCGCGGCCGGGGTGCTCTACCCCATTTCAGAGCATCTATTGCTCAACCCGATGCTTGCGGCCGCCGCAATGAGTTTCAGCTCCGTATCCGTTGTTGTCAATGCGCTGCGATTGCGGACCATGACGCTGACGTGAGCTGTCACAAGGGTATTACCACTTCGTCGCCCCATCATACCGCCCGAACACGTCGGCCAGCGCGTTCATGATCTCGCCGACCGTGCAGCGCGCTTCCGCTGCTTCGAGCAGCATCGGCATCAGATTCGCTTTTGTCGCCGCGATGCGTTTGATTTCGTTTAGCGTTCGCTTGACGGCTTCCAAATCGCGCGTCGCCTTCACCTTCTTCAATCGGCCAATCTGCTCCGCTTCTACCGCGTGATCGACCTGCAACAACTCCAGCGGCTTCTCGTCCTTTTCGACAAACGCGTTGACGCCGACGATTAGTTTGCGCTTGGCGTCGATCTCGCGCTGATACTGAAACGCAGCGTCGGCAATCTCGCGGCGGAAGAAGCCCGCTTCGAGCGCCTCGATCATGCCGCCTTTTTGCTCGATCTGCTCGAAGTAGCGGCGTGCCTCGTCCATCATCTGGCGCGTCAATGTCTCAACGAAGTAGCTGCCGCCCAGGGGATCGACCGTGTTCGTCACGCCCGTCTCATGCGCGAGCACTTGCTGCGTGCGCAACGCCAGTGTGACGGCGTGTTCGCTCGGCAACGCCAGCGTCTCGTCCATGCTATTGGTGTGCAGCGATTGGCAGCCTCCCAGGACCGCGGCCAACGCTTGATAGGCGACGCGGATCAGGTTCACTTCCGGTTGCTTGTCTTGCAGCGAGCAGCCTGCGGTCTGGGCGTGCGTTCGCAGCTTCCAGGACGATTCCTTCTTGGCCCCGTACTTGTCGCGCATCGCCTCGGCCCACAGGACGCGCGCGGCCCGATACTTGGCGATTTCCTCGAAGATATCATTGTGCGCATTGAAGAAAAAGCTCAAGCGCGGCGCGAAGTCGTCGATGGCCATGCCGCGTTCGATGCACTGGTCGGCGTAGTGGAATCCGTCGGCAAGCGTGAACGCCAGCTCCTGAACCGCACTCGAGCCGGCCTCGCGGATGTGGTAGCCGCTGATGGACACGGTGTTCCACTGCGGAACTTCCTTTGCGCAGAACTCGATCACGTCGCAAACGAGTCGGACCGACGGCTCCGGTGGAAAGACGATCTCGTTCTGGGCGTGAAATTCCTTGAGAATGTCGTTCTGGATCGTGCCGCGCAGCAGCTTCCAATCGACGCCTTGCCGTTTGGCGTTGGCGAGGAAATACGCCATGACAACGATCGCCGGCGCGTTGATCGTCATGCTGACGGAAACGTCTTTCAGATCAATGCCGTCGAAGAGCACGGTCATGTCGTCGAGCGAATCGACGGCGACGCCGAGCCGGCCGACTTCGCCGAGCGAACGCGGATCATCGGAGTCGAGGCCCATCAGAGTTGGCAGATCGAACGCCGTGGACAGGCCAGTCTGCCCCTTGCCCAGCAAAAACTTGAAGCGTTCGTTGGTCTGACTGGCGGACCCGAAGCCCGCGAACTGGCGCATGGTCCATAGCCGCGAACGATACATCGACGCATGGACGCCGCGCGTGAACGGATACTGCCCGGGGTAGCCGAGGTCGGTGTCCGGATCGAGATCGGGCAAATCGTGCGGCGTATAGAGCGCTTCGATGGGCACGCTCGACACGGTGGTCGGCGGCTCCTTGCGCGGCGGGGCGGAGGCGTTTTCTTTCTCCCAGCGGTCCTGCGCGGCGTGATCGGTGACGGTGGACATTTTCTAACCCTCGGACAGTTTCTGCCCATTAGGCCTCATTTTGCAAGCAATGAATTTGGCAGCGGTCGTATTTCAAGAATGTAGACCGCCTCCTCAATCTCGTAGACGGCAAATCGAGCTGTTAGCGGCTCGACGATGCCATGACACACGACACCCCCTTCATGGATCAAGTTGTATTCGGGATCGCCCCACTGAAGAGGATGAGTTTGAAGATGCACCACGATTTGGCGGAGTGCGTCGACGAATTGGGGTTCAATGCCCACCGCCTTCGCGGCCTCATGCAAGACGGCGATTTGCTTGAGCACGCCGGGCTTGTGCGACACGCGAAACTTCATCCCTGCTTCTCCAGGCCACGCTCAAGCTCGGCAATAACTTCATGAATCGAAGGCCTGTCGTCCAGGTGAGCAAAAACTTCTTCCCTCGTGAAATTGGGCGGAGACCATTCCTTGCGCAAAAAGGCATAGAGGGACTTCAAGTATTGATCCCGCTCTCCCTGTGATCTCGCTAACTCCTTGCGCAGTTTCTCGCGCTCGGCAATCAAATCCGCGCAAAGGCTCTCCCATTTTTTGCAGTCGGCCGCGGCGTCGGGCGAACCGCCGAATTGGGATTGAAATTCACCGGCTGGGGTCGGTAGTGCTTGTGGGATCGACATAATTGCCTCCGTTGTCATCATACCATGATCTCACGAATCGGTTCGCCGTAGTCGACGTCAAGCCGGCGTCGCCCCGGCACTTCGAGACGCCGCGCGTCGATGCCGAGCTGGTGCATGACGGTCGCGTGGATGTCGGTGATGTAGTGACGATTCTCGACGGCGTAGAAGCCGAGCTCATCGGTCGCGCCATGAACGACGCCGCCTTTGATGCCGCCGCCGGCGAGCCAGGCGCAGAAGCCAGTCGGGTGATGGTCGCGGCCATCGCCTTGCGCGCCGGGTGAACGGCCGAACTCGGTGCCCCAGACGACGAGCGTGTCGTCGAGCATGCCGCGCTGTTTGAGATCCTTCAGCAATCCGGCGATCGGCAGATCGACTTGCGATGAGAGATTGCTGTGATTGGCGCGGATGCCGGAATGGGCGTCCCAGGCGCCGCCGCCACCGCCGCCGTGGAAGATTTGGATGTAGCGCACGCCGCGTTCGACGAGCCTACGCGCGGTCAAGCAGAGCTGGCCGAAGTTCTGAGTGTTCGCTTGCTGCATGCCGTAGAGTCGGCGCGTCGCTTCGGATTCTTGCGTGAATTGCAGCGTTTCCGGAATCGCTGTCTGCATGCCAGCCGCGAGTTCGTAGGCGCGGATGCGGGCGCGCAACGCGGGGTCATCGGGATACTCGACGCCGCTCAAGCGATTGAGCCTATTGATGAGGCCAAGCTCGGCTTGCTGCTCGTCAGGCGTCATGCCAGGCGTGACGAACGGCAGGGGATCGCGTGCGCCGACGTTGAGCCGAACGCCGGCGTACTCCGGACCGAGATACGAGGAGCCATGCGTCCACGAGCCGCCGCAGCAGTCGCCGGTCGGCGTACCGAGGACGACGTACTGCGGCAAATTCTGGTTGAGCGTGCCGAGGCCGTAGTTGATCCACGAGCCGATGGTCGGGAAGGCGCCTTCGCGGACGTGTCGGCCGGTGTGCCAGGTGAGCTGGGCGCCGTGATCGTTGTGGTTGGTCCAGAGAGAGCGCACGACGGCGATGTCGTCGGCGCATTCGCCGATGTGCCGCCACCAGTCGGCGACCATGAGGCCCGATTTCCCATAGCGCCGATAGCCGGTGTTGAGCGCCATCAGCGTGTGTCGATTGCCGTGCGAGGGATTGCCGGCGATGACGTCACGCCCCTCGAATTCGAGCACGCGGCGATGCGGCGTGTTGGCGATGGTCATGCCGGCGTAACGATTGAGCTCCGGCTTGACATCGAAGCTTTCGACGTGCGAGACGCCGCCGCACAGGAAGATCCAGATGACCGACTTCGCCTTGGCCGGGAAGTGTGGGCCCCGCTCGTTTCCGTTAGCCGGACGCGCAAGCGACGGACCGTCCAATCCGTCGCTTGCGCGTCCGGCTAACGCGCGCTCCTGGGCAAGCATCGCCCCAAGGACGACACCCGTGAAGCCCATGCCCATGTCGGCAAGAAAGTGGCGGCGCGTGATGCCGTCGTGCGGTTGGCGGTTCATGGAAGATCCCCCCAAATTCGGTTGCGGTTTGCTAGGAATAGCATACCCAATGAAAGGGAGTGAGTCGAGCGCGAAGGCCGAGCGAATGAGACACCGCCCATGTGAACGAACGCGATTACGGCAAATGTTCGAGATCGTCCAGATCCTTGGCACGTCCCGCTGCGGCTTTGTTCGTCTTCAAGTGGGCAAGACTGATGACATCGACCAGGATACCGTCGAGCTTCGCGCGTTTTCGCGAAGGGTAGCATTCTGCGAATTGGACCCCGGAAATGTCGTTGAGAATTTCCAGGCGGATCGGCGGAACGCCCATGCGAACGATCTTGCTTTCATCGAGAAATAGATCGGCGGACAACTCAGGAACATCGAAGCCGAACGCGATCAACACGGCGACCATTTGCGCGGCATTCTCGAAGGATCGTTCAATCCAAACGTCCATCTCGCCGGTGGCGCGCGGATACCCGTAGTGGCCGACGGCATACCCGCCGATCAGCAGATACCTAACGTGCTTTTGATTGCACAACTTCAAGAACTCTCTGAAGTCGTCCGGCAGCAGCTTTGCCATAGTTGATCCGGCGCATGAGTTCCATGGCGCGGAGCCGCGCCTGTGGCGTTTGGCGAATCCAATAGGCCCGATCTTGCTCTTCCGCCTCCGCGAACGTGGTCACGGCGAAGGCGTCGCGACGAATGTTAGACCTGGCAAGCCGCGCTCTTTTTTTCATGTTTGACGCCCCCAAGCAATCGAGAATGACAAGCCAATCTACCACGCGGCTGTTACCTACGCAATGGCTGGCTCACGCCAGCAAATGCTCCAAAATATACATCTCCAAACCCTCGTAGTCGCGCTCCTCGCGGAAGGCCTCGATCTTGTCGGGCTTAACGCTGCGCACGAGTTGCACCATGCGCTCGAAGATCGCCTTGCTGTTCGCCAGGTGCTGGGTCTGCTCGTCGGCGCGCGTCGTGCGCATCGCTTTCACGTCGAGGCCGATGCAGCCGGTGTAGCCGCCGCGTTCCAACACCCACACCGTGTTGAAGGCGCGGCGCAGATCGACGGAGCCAAAGGTTTTGTCCTGGTCGTACTTGAGGCCATTCTGATCGTTGAGATGGACGCTCCAGAGCTTGCGGTGCCAGAGGGCGTAGGCCATGTCGTCGGACGGATCGAGGCCGGCCAGGATCGAGTGCGCCGATTCGATCAGAACGCCGACGCGGCTCGGGTCCGCGGTCCGATAGGCCAGGCCCATGAAGTGGCCGACCGTCGGGCAGTACGCCTGGTCCATCGGCTCGTTCGGCTTCATTTCGCCGAGGATGCGGATATGCTTGTCGTGTTCGAGCATCGCGTTGACGGCCTCGACAATACGGCCGACCGCGGTCATCGGGTCTTTCGCCTCGCGGATGTAGGTGCCTTCGCGCGCCAGCCAGAGCACCATGTCGCGGCAGTCCATGGCGTTGGCGATGTCGATGGCCCGCTTCGAGCGCTCGATGGCGTACTTGCGGTCCGCCGTGCTGTTGGACGTGTAGCCGCCGTCCATCGTCTTGGGATGCTCCCACAAGCGCGGGGCGATGAATTCGCAGAAGAGCCCTTCGTTGTCGAGCATCTTCTTGACGCGGGCGACGCCTTTCATGAGCGCCGAGTATTCGAGATCGATCGGCACCACGTCGTCATCGTGGAACTGGACGCCGTCGAAGCCGAGCTTCTTGTATTCTTTGATCTTGGCGCCGAACTGCACCTCCTTGCGCGCCTCCGGGCCGAACGGATCGCGGCCAGTAGAGATGTTCCAGGGGCCGAAGGTGAATCGATACTTGGTGGGTTTGGTGGACTCAGCCATTGCGATGAATCTCCTCGGATAGGGTGGGAATTGAATCCGTATTTCGTTTAGCGCTCGCATGGCGCCGCGCGAACGCTAAACGAATTTGGGGTTGTTACTTACCCGCGATGTCTAGACAGTAGATGCTCTGATGATCGCGCAGATAGAGCCGCTTGTCCGAGATCGTCGCGTTGGTGCGATTCTTCTCGCCCAGGAGCGCGACGCGCGAGGTCTCCTCGTACTTCATTGGATTGCACTTGGCGACGACAACGTCGCCTTTGTTCATCGTGATGAAGAGATGACCATCCGCGAGCGTGACGGCGGCTTTGCCGAAGTTTTTCTGCGTCCACATCAGCTTGCCGGTCTTGGCGTCGACGCAATTCAGATGCATCTTCTTGACGTCGAAGTGGCCGGTGATGCCGTAGAGATACCCGTCATGATAGACCGCGTTCGCCCAGTAATTTTCCATGACGCTCTTCTTGCCCTTGCTTTCCCAGAGGACCTTGGGCCCAGCGGCGGAAAGCTCGAACATGGCACAACCAACGTCTTCACCAGAGGAAACGAAGAGCTGATCCTTGCCGATCAAGAGCGGCGTGCAGATGTTGCAATCGTACCCGGTGCGCCATTCGATGCGCCAAAGTTCCTTGCCGGTGTCGGGAGTGGTCGCAAATAGCCCGGCGGCGTTGAAGAAGATGATCTGCTTCTGCCCAGCGACGGTGACGGGCATCGGCGTCGCATAGCCGGCCTGCTCATCGCCGCCGCCTTTCCAGACGAGCTTGCCATCGGCCTTGTTGAAGGCGGCCACGGCGGCACCTTTGGCGCCCGGCAGCGCATGAACGAGATCGCCATCAACCAGCGGCGACGCGGCGAGACCCCAGGAGAGCTTCTTGCCGCCCAGGTCCTTCATCAGGTCGATCGACCAGACGATGGCCCCCTTTTCGACATCGAGACAGGCAAGCGGTCCGCTGGGCGAATGAACGTAGACAAATTTGCCTTCAACGGTCGGCGTGGCGCGCGGGCCGTTGCCGTAGCCGTTGGTATACGCCGCGGTGAGCTTCGTCTCCCAGAGTTTCGTGCCCTTGACGGCATCGAGCGCCAGAACGTATTCGCCGCCGTCGTGCTGGACCTGCGTGATGGCCCGACCATTGGCAACAGCGACGGTCGAGTAGCCTTCGCCGCCGGCAATCTTCCACAGCACTTTCGGCCCGGCCTTCGGCCAGGCGGTCAGCAGCCCCGTCTCCGGCGACGCGCCGTTGCGATTGGGCCCCAGCCAGTTCGGCCAATCGGCGGCCCTTAGCGTCGGAACAGCGAAAACGAGAACGATAAACGGGAGCATGATCTTCTTCATGGCAATTAACCTCCTGTTAGAGTTTGGTTTGGTATTCTAGTCGGCGCACGTTCAGTTCGATACGGAAAAGTTGGAGAAACTCGCGGGGTTTGTCTCTAGATCAGAAAGGAGCCCAAACGAATCACCTGTGCAGACGGCATTCGTATTGATCATTGGTCCGATGATGAGTCAAATCATCATGCACTCATTGGTTCTTCATGAGAGTTCATAGAATAGCGGCGTCAGGAAACTTCCCTCCATACGTACATTCAAGTAGAACACCTGCCAAGCGAACAGGAACATGCCAGCAAAAACCATTTTTCATATCGCCGTATTGCCGGGCGACGGGATCGGCATTGACGTCACCGAGGAAGCGATCCGCGTATTGCGGGCCGTGGAGAAGGCCTTCGGCACGTTCACGCTGAAGATGACGAAGTATGACTGCGGCGCGGTCTGTTATCAACGCACGGGGCACGATCTGCCGCCCGACACGCTCGTCGCCTGCTGTCAGGCCGACGCGATCCTCCTGGGCGCCATGGGCCATCCCGGTATCCGCAAACAGGACGGCACCGAGTTGACGCCGCAAGTGACTCTGCGCGTCGAGCTGGATCTCTACGCCGGCGTCCGGCCATGCAAGCTCTATGCGGGCGCGCGCACACCGTTGGCAAATGTCAAGCCGGGCGACATCGATCTTGTCATCCTGCGCGAACAGACGGAAGGGTTGTTCGCCTCGCAAAACGGCGGCGTCGTCCTGGGCGACCAGCTTGCCACCGATACGCTGGTGATGACGCGCAAAGGCATCGAGCGCATCTGCGAATTCGCCTTTCGTATCGCGCTGGATCGGCCGCGCCAGCCGAACAATCCACCCGCCAAGGTGACCTGCGTGGACAAGGCCAATATCTTCAAGAGCTACGCGTTCTTCCGCAAAATCTTCAACGAGGTCGCTGCACGAAATCCGTCGGTCTTGAAAGGGCACGCCTACATCGACGCGCAGGCGCTTTTTCTCGTCCAGAAACCGCAGCAGTGCGACGTGCTCGTCACCGAAAACATGGTCGGCGACATCCTCTCGGACCTGGCCGCGGGCCGGATCGGCGGCAAGGGCATGGCCACCTCGGCGGACATCGGCGATCAGCACGCCGTCTTCCAGCCCGCGCACGGGACCGCTCCCGACATCGCCGGCAAAGGCATCGCCAACCCTGTCGCCGCCATTCTCTCGGCAGGCATGATGCTCGATTGGCTCGGCCGACGGCATAGGAACATTGATCTCACGCACGGCGCCGAACGAATCGAACGTGCCGTCACCGAGGTCCTTGCGGCTGGCAAGACGCTCCCGGTCGATCAAGGCGGCTCCGCATCGACGCAAGCCGTCGGGCAAACTATCGCGGAGAGAATTTGACGGGCGCCTGCTTTCCGGTTCTGCCGATTCTAGCGAAGATTATACCCGTTTGTAAACATACTCCCTTTCGTTAACACATGGACGCCACCAGGCTGTTGCACGCCGTGCGTGAACCGCTACAATGTGGCATGATAATGTCGTGTCCGCGCGGTGCATGTCCCAGCTTCGGGTTTCATGGGAACGCGGAAAGGGTAGGCGATGGAAAAATGGCTCTGCTGGGGAACCCTCGGGACCACCGGTCTGCTGCTCCTAATCTTCCTCCTGGATTTGATTCTCGGCATTCCCTTTGACCGCTTCGATTGGATGGTGGACATCATCGGCATGATCTCGTGCGGCGTGGTGGGTTATCTCACGTGGGAATCGTACCGGGAATTGCGCTGACCATCGGCTTGCCGTTATCCAACCAGTCCGAACAATGCCTCAAGCACGCCTTCGACCGTCGCCTGCGTCGCCTCGGCCGCGACGGGAAAACCGAGCTTGCGCACCTCCGCGCTCGTGACCGGACTAATCGTCACGAGCTTGATCTCGCCGGCCTCGATGCGGCGTCGGCACGTGGCGTCGAGACGTTCCAGCAGCGCGCGCGCGATGTTGGAACTGGTCAACGTGACATAGCCGATCTCGCCGCGCCGGAAGGCGTCCATCACCTCGTTGTCCCCCTCCAGCGCATCGACCTGAGAATAGACCGCGATCTGATCGACCTGGCAATGCCCGGCGAGCTGTTCACGCAGAAGCTCCCGGCCGCGATCGGCGCGGGCAAGCAAGACGCGGTCGCCTGACTTGATTTGCGCGCGCAATGCTTCGGCCAAATCCTCCGATTGAAAGCGCGCCGGCACGAGATCGGCACGCAGATGATAGGCGCCGAGCGACTCCGCAGTCTTTGGCCCGATGGCGGCGATGCGAATGTGCCCCAGGACGCGCAAATCGAAGCCGATCATCTCCAGCCGGTCCAAAAAAGCGTGGACCCCATTGACGCTGGTAAAGACGAGCCATTGATATTGCCCCAGCGTGCGTATCGCCTGATCCACCGAAGCCCAATCGGCAGGCTCGCGAATCTCGACGGTCGGCAGGACGAGTGGCACGGCGCCAAGCTCAAGCAGACGCTGCACCAGCGCCCCGGCCTGACGGCGCGGGCGCGTCACGAGGATGCGTTTGCCGAACAGCGGGCGGTGCTCGAACCACGCCAGGTGTTTGCGCAGCGTCACCGCCTGGCCGATGAGGATCAACGCGGGAGGCGCCAAACCCTCGTCACGAACTTTGCGTGCAAGCTCGTGGAGAGGTGCCTCGATCGTGCGCTGCTGTCCTAATGTCGCGGATTGCACGACGGCCGCGGGCGTCAGCGGGTCCTTCCCCTCGGCCAAGAGGGCTGCGACAATCCGATCGAGCCGGGACATGCCCATGTAGATGACCAGCGTGCCGGGAAACCGCGCCAGCGCGTGCCAGTCGAGAATGCTCTCGGGCTTGCGCGGGTTCTCGTGGCCCGTCACGAAGGCGACGGCGCTGGCGCAATCGCGATGCGTGAGGGAAATGCCGGCGAACGCCGCCGCGCCCAAGGCCGCCGTGATGCCGGGGACGATCTCGAACGGCACGCCCGCCTGGTGCAAGATCTCGGCCTCCTCGGCGCCGCGGCCGAACACGAACGGATCGCCGCCCTTCAAGCGCACGACCCGGCGTCCGGCGCGCCC
>SXGT01261196.1_pt1 | contig 10355 bp, 9 predicted proteins | sample 3176221 | NCBI WGS metagenome assembly SXGT01 (sample SAMN11356862, study PRJNA531348) | freshwater metagenome | isolation source: freshwater sample F1-120 | place: China: Fuxian Lake, Yuxi | collected 2017-12-25
AACTCCGAGCTGCGGGCCCTCGCCGAGGTGTACGCCGGTGACGACTTCTCCGACCGGTTCGTGTCGGACTTCGTCGCCGCGTGGGCCAAGGTCATGGACGCCGACCGGTTCGACGTCGCCTGAGCCACTCGCTCGTCACCGGAGCCCGGATCCCGCCAGGGGTCCGGGCTCCGGTGCATCCAGGGCGTCGTGGGGCTGCCGCGTGTCGCAGGACGGCCCTAGGGTCGAGCCATGGGCCGCTTCCTGTTCGACACCGCCACCAGCATCGACGGCTGGATCGCCGACGAGCACGACTCCCTCGACTGGCTGTTCGCGGTCGAGGGCGGCGAGGAGCCGGCCGACGGCCTGTTCCCGGCGCAGGCCCGCGTCATGGTGCAGGGGTCCACCACCTACGAGTGGCTGCTGCGCCACGACGACCTGCTGGCCCGGCCGGAGAAGTGGCAGGAGTTCTTCGGCGAGCGTCCCGTGTTCGTCTTCACGACCCGAGAGCTGCAGGTGCCTGCGGGAGCCGATGTCCGGTTCGTCTCCGGTCCGGTCGTCGACGCGCTTGCCGAGATCCGTGGGGCGGCTGGGGAGGGCGACGTGTGGGTCGTCGGCGGAGGAGACCTCGCTGCGCAGTTCCTCGAGGCCGGAGCGCTCGACGAGATCGCGGTCTCCGTCGCGCCGGTCACCCTGGGCTCAGGTGCGCCGTTGTTCCCGCGACGCGTCGAGAGCGACCGGCTCCGGCTCGTGAGCGCCGAGAAGGTCGGTCCGTTCGCCCGCCTCGTCTACGAGGTGCGCCAGGCGGCTGCCCAGGACGCGTCGAGCTAGACCCAGACCCCCGACGTGCCTCGACGGTGTGAGCCCACCAGGTGGGTGTCGACGATCCCCACGGCCTCCATGAGGGCGAACATCGTGGTCGGCCCGACGAACCGGAAGCCCTCCCGCCTCAGCGCCTTCGCCAGGGCGTGCGACTCCGGCGACGTCGTCGGCACGTCGGCGAACGTCTGCGGCTCCGGCGTCTGCTCGGGCCGGTGCGACCAGATCAGGTCGGCCAGGCCGCCGCGAGAGCGCAGGTCGACGGTCGCCCGCGCGTTGGCGATCGTCGCCTCGATCTGGGCGCGGTTGCGCACGAGCGCGGCGTCGTCGAGAAGCCGTTCGACGTCGTGCCCGGCGTATCCCGCGACGACGTCGGGGTCGAAGCCGCCGAACGCCGCGCGGAAGGCCTCGCGCTTGCGCAGGACGATCGCCCAGGACAGTCCGGACTGGAACGCCTCGAGGCTCAGCCGCTCGAACAGGCCGCGCTCGTCGCGGACCGGCAGGCCCCACTCGGTGTCGTAGTAGGCGCGGAGCATCGGGTCCGAGGCCGCCCACACCGGCCGCGCCAGACCGTCCTCGCCGACGACGAGGTCCCCGGTGCTGCTGCTCTCGCTCACGCCAGTCGGGTCGCGCCGCGACGAAGGGCCTTGTCGGCGACGCGGTAGCCGTCGCGCGCCATGGCCCGCCACATCTCGAGGCCCACGGCGGGGTCGTCCTCGGTGATCCGCTCGATGGACGCCGCCGACAGGACGAGCAGGCTGAGATCGCCATCGGCCCGGATCTCGGTCTCCTGCACGTCCTCGGTGCCGAGCGCGAGCTCGCCGAAGGACGTGCCGGGCTCCATCGTCACGAGGTTCATCCGCGAGCCGTCCGGGCCCTCGGCGCACGCCACGGCGCGGCCGTCGATGATCAGGTGCACCCCGGCGAAGTCGCCCCCGGCCTCCAGGACGATCTCGCCGTCGGCGTGCTCACGTTCCTCCAGGGCGTCGCGCACGACCTCGGCCGCGTGGTCGGAGAGTCCGCTCATCAGCGGGTGCTCGCCGACGGGGTCGCTCGTGGTGAGGTCGCCGCAGTGCCGGTGGATCAGCTCGTCCTCGGCCCAGGCCAGCGCGCTGCTGACGTCGGGGAAGCGGCGGGTGGCGCGCTCGTTGTCGGCGTCGGGGTCGGGGATGACCTCGCCGGGATCGACGACCACCGCCTCGGCGCCGGACTCGCGCAGGCGGTCGCGCAGGGCGATGAGCGTCTGCCGGCTCACCGTCGCGATCTCGTTGACGTGCGTGAAGTCCAGCACCGCGAGCTCGGGGTCGTCGTCGACGATCGAGCGCACCACCGACTCGGCCCCGGAGAACAGCAGGTCGCCGTGCAGCTCGTAGACGCGGCACCGGTCGCTGACGCGGTCCAGCGCCTCCTGCTCGGCGGGTGTCCGCCGCCGTCGCGACCGTGCCTGCGAGAGGGGGAAGGAGGAGCGCAGGGCACTGCGCGAGCCGCGACTGACGTGCATGATGTGCAGCTCCATGTCGTGCGACATCCGCTCGAAGAGGGTCACCCCGCGGGCGCTGTTGCCGTGGGAGTCGAGCCGTGGCGAGAAGACCGCGATGCCGACCTGACCGGGCAGCACGCCGATGATGCCTCCACTGACGCCGCTCTTGGCCGGCATCCCCACGGCGGTCACCCAGTCGCCGGCTGCGTCGTACATGCCGCACGTGGTCATGACGCTCAGGACGTGCTCGACGAGCGGGGCGTCGAGGACCTCCTCCCCGGTGCGTGGCTGGATGCCGCCGTTGGCGAGGGTCGCGGCCATCAGGGCGAGGTCCTTGGCGTCGACGGAGATCGAGCACTGGCGGACGTACTGCGCCAGGACCCCCTCCGGGTCGCCCTCGAGGATGGAGAACTCGCGCAGCATGTGCGCGATGGCACGGTTGCGGTGCGCCGTGGCCAGCTCGGAGTCGTAGATGGCCTCGTCGACGTCGAGCTCGCGTCCGGCGAACCGACCGAAGCCCTCCAGCGCCCGCGCGAACCGCTCGTCGCCGTCGTCACCGGCGAGCAGCGACGTGGTGGTGATGGCGCCGGCGTTGATCATCGGGTTGAAGGGGCGACCGGAGTCCGGCGCCAGGCTGATCTCGTTGAACGCGTCGCCGGACGGCTCGACGCCGACCTTCTCCAGGACGGCCTCCATGCCGCTGTCCTGCAGGGCGAGAGCGTAGGTGAAGGGCTTACTGATCGACTGGATGCTGAACCGGGTCTCGGCGTCGCCGACGGTGTACACGCGACCGTCGACCGTGGCCAGGCAGAGCGCGAACCGGTCCGGGTCGGCCTCGGCGAGCTCGGGGATGTAGTCCGCCACGGCGCCCGACGTCCCGGCGCACGCCTCGACGATCTCCTCCAGGTACTGCTGCACGGGGTTCTTCACGACGGGTCCTCCGGTGGGCCGGCTGGGTGTGGTGACCGTCCCATCCTGCCTGCCGACGCGTCGGGCGTCGCTCGCGCACCGCGACCGCGGGTACGGTGACGCCGTGACCGAGCCGATCGAGGAGCGCCTCGAGGACGATCCTGTGGGCACCGGCGACGCGGCGGCCCGCCCGTCCGCCCTGCGCACGGCATTCGTGCTCTGCGCGGTGCTGGTCGCCGCCACCCAGCTGGTCCTCATCACCGCCGCGGCGATGCCGCCCAACCGGGCGAGCGAGGCGCTGCGGCCCGCGACGGGCTACCAGAGCCCCTTCTTCACGCAGAACTGGCGACTGTTCGCCCCGTCGCCGATCTCCGCGGACCGCTCCATCCTGTTCCAGGCCGCCTACGAGGTCGACGGGGAGCTCGTCACCACCGAGTGGGTCGACTGGACCGACGTCGAGCTCGGAGTCGTCCGGCGGCACGTCATCGGCGGCCGCGCCGGCTACGTCACGAACAAGCTCTACTCCTCGCTCGCCGGTCGCCATCGTTCCCTGAGCGACGAGCAACGCAGGGTGGTGGAGACCGTCGACCCGGCGTCGACGCCGTCGTGGGAGGACGTCGAGCAGCGGGTCACCGACGCGGCCACGGACCCGACGCAGCAGCTGCGCGCCTCCCGCTGGCTCACCTACGAGGAGTCGGTCGTCGCGCTCGGCACCGCGGTCCTGCAGGCGCGTGAGTCCGATGTCGAGCTCGTCGCCGTCCGCTACCGGCTGCGCTCCCAGGGCGTCACGCCCTACGCGGAGCGAGTCCTCGAGCCCCAGGAGCGGGAGACCGCCCGTCCGGCGCCGATCGAGCGCACCAGCGGGTGGCGGGCGCCGCTCCCGCCGACCGAGGCCGAGCTGGAGGCCGTCGTGCGCTTCGACCGGAGGCACCGATGAGGCAGCTGCTCGAGCCCGCCACCACGTGGCTCACCGAGGCCAAGCACGCGCGCCGCGGCCTGGCCGTCACCCGCATCGTGCTGGGACTGATCGTCTGGACCCAGCTGCTCGTGAACGTCCCCGACCGGCACTACACGTGGGGCGACGGGACCGCCTGGAGCGAGCCCATCCGTCGCCTCGACGCCTGGCCGTCGTTCCTCGGAGCGTTCGTCGCTGCCGACGGGCGGCTGTTCGACCTGCTGTACCTGGCCACGATCGTCGCCGGCTTCCTGCTGATGCTCGGCTGGCACACCAGGACGATGACCGTCGCGACGCTGCTGCTGTGGCTCTCGATGTACACGACCAACCCGTTCGTCGGGTCCGGTGGTGACGCGGTCCTGCGGATGGTGCTGCTCTACCTGTGCTTCACCGAGGCCGGCGCCTTCTGGTCCCTCGACGCGCGTCGCGGGCGCCCGACACCACGGCTGCCGGAGTGGTTCGGCACGACGCTGCACAACCTCGCCGTCGTCCTGGTCATCCACCAGGTCGTCATCGTCTACGTCGCCTCCGCGCTGTGGAAGGTGCAGAGTCCGGTCTGGCTCGACGGCACGGCCGTCTACTTCCCGCTGCAGGTGGAGGCCTACTCGCCGTGGCGCGACCTCCTGCACCCGATCACGAGCGCCGAGCCGATCGTGCTCGCCGCCACGTGGGTCTCGGTCGCGATCCAGCTGATGTTCCCGGTGCTGCTGCTGTACCGGCCCCTTCGTGCGATCGCCCTGGTCATGATCACCGGGATGCACCTGTCGATCGGTCTCGCGATGGGGATCATGTACTTCTCGCTCGTCATGATCGCCGTCGACATGATGTTGGTGAGTGACATCACATGGCGTCGGATCGAGGGAGAAGTGCGACGGCGGACCGGACGATCACCCTCCAATACCGCAGTTTCGGCGATGGCGCCGATCGACCGGTGACCTTCCTGCGACATACCGGGCGTACGCCCGTGTCCATCATTCGGGCGTCCCGTGTTACCCATCGTGCCTGAGATGTGATTAAGATGTCGGCCAGTGCGCCACGCCACAGGTGGGCGTCGTCACACGGACCTGCGTCGGACTTGGGGAAGAGTCCGGCCAACTTGACTGGGAGTACGTCTTGAAGAAGCTCGGAAGAAACACCTTGGCGTTGGGGATGTCGACGCTGCTCGTCACGAGCGCGGTGGCCCTCTCGGCCAACGCCGCCCCCGGCGATGTCGCGCAGGCCAACTCCAGCGCCATCACCGCCACCGGACTGACCGAGATCGTCAACACCGGGGTCTGCCTCGCCGAGTCCGCAGACGGCACGCCCGTCGCGGTCGAGGACGCCGAGGGCATCTGCGGCACCGGCCTGGAGCTGGCCGGCGTCACGGGCACGGTCAACCAGACCGCCAGCACCGACCTCGACGGCAACCGCGGCACCTCCGAGGCCGCCGCGTCGGTCGAGCAGGTCACGCTGACCGAGCTGCCCGACATCGACCTCTCGACGATCGACGAGGACGTCCTCGGCATCGAGACCGGCACGATCCTCGACGGCATCATCGATGCCGCCGACCCGCTTCTGCAGCCCCTGCTGGAGGCGGCACTCGCACCGATCGCCACCGCCGTCCAGGAGGCCGCGCTCACGCCGATCCTCGAGGCCGTGCAGGGCAGCCTGCCGGTCGCCGTCAACATCGGCGCCGTCGCGAGCCAGTGCTCGGCCGTCGCCGGCGAGCCGGCCGTCGTCGACTCCACCGTCGCGAGCATCGACATCGTGGTCGGCCCGGCCGACGACCCGATCCTCGTGGTCCCGATCGACCTGCCCACCAGCGAGAACGCCGCGCTGGTTGGCTCGGTCGCACCGCAGGAGCTCGTCAACGGCCTCATCGACGGCCTCGAGGCGACCCTGAACGAGAGCCTCGGCGGAGCGCTCGGCCCGCTGAGCGACCTGCTCGCCACGGTCCAGGCGGACCTCGTGAACGCCCTGCTCGACGCCGTCGGCCCGGCTCTGCTCGATCCGGTCGGTGAGGCCCTGACGCCGATCCTGACCGGCACCGTCAACCAGGTCGAGCGTGACGGCGAGGCCGCCGAGGTCACCGCCCTGAGCCTGGCCGTCCTCGGCGACACCGCGACGCTCGACATCGCCCGCTCCAGCTGTGGCCCGAACGGTCTCGCCGTCGTCGACGACCAGGCCGCCGCCGCAGGCGACGACACGCAGGCCGATCTCGACGCCGACGCCCAGGCCGACGGCACCATCGCCGACGCCCAGGCTGACGCCCAGGCCGACGCCATCGCCGACGCCGACGCCCAGGCCGACGCGGACGTGACCACCTCGCTGCCGAACGCCGGTGCTCCGAACCTGCTGCCGTTCTGGCTGCTGGGTCTGGGTCTGGTGGCCTTCGGTGCCGCGGTGCTCGTCAACGAGCGGCGACGCGCCCTGATCTGATCCATCCAGATCACGACCTCTGCCCGGTGACGTGACGTCACCGGGCAGAGGTCTTTCTGAGCCCGGGATACTCGATCCCGTGTCATGTCCGCGTCGACGAGGGAGGGAGCCCCGGTGAGCGACGAGACCGACCCGCGCGACCCGTCCGAGCCCGGTCCTCCTGAGGCCGCGGTCGACGGCGCCCACGACGCCGAACCACGGACGTCGCCGAGGGACGAGACGGCGTTCGAGGTGGACGCGGCCACCGGGCCCGTCGACGGGCCCGAGCGCGACGCTTCTGCGTCGGGCGACGACACCACGGCCGACCCCGGCCAGGGCTGGCGAGCCGTGCTGATCCTCGCGCTGGCGACGGTCGCCGTCGTGCACTCGGTCGTCATCGCGCTGTTCCTCGCCCCCGACGGGCCGGTGCGCGACGCCGCCGGCCCCTCCCGCTTGTCCTTCTACGTCAACCCGTACTTCCAGCAGTCGTGGGACGTGCTCGAGCCCAGTGCCCAGCGTGTCGACGAGTCCCTGGAGATCCGCGCCCGCGTCCAGGTCGACGAGGACACTGTCGAGGAGACCGGCTGGATCGACGTCACCGCCGCCGACCTGCGGACGCTGCGGCTCAACGCGGCCCCCGACCGCATGTCGCGGGCGGCTCGGCGCCTCGCCACGAACCTCAACGGCGTCATGTTCGAGCTCGGCATCGGCGGTCGAGCGGTCGTGGGTGCGTCGACGACCGACGGTGAGGGGAACCGGGTGGCCGCGGGTCTGGCCGACGAGGGGGTCGATCCACTGCTCGCGGGTCGGTTCGTGCGCCTGGACACGATGCTCACGCGGTTCGCGAGCCTGTACGCTCGGGCGAGCCTCGACGACCCGGTGGTCGAGGTGCAGTACCGGGTGGGGCGCCGCGTCGTGCCACCGCGGGAGGACCGGGACGACGTGCGGGTCGGCGACGTCGAGTTCGGCCTGTTCACGGTCGGGTGGCGCCCGGCGGTCACGACACAGGAGCGCGAGCAGCGCGCCTTCGACACGTGGGTGAAGGGAGACTGAGGCGTTGTCCAGGATCGCCGTGTCCGAGTCCAGGGGCGAGGTCGTCGAGTGGTTGACGGCGTCGCGCCACGCCGTGCACGCCCTGGCCGCTGCCCGCATCGGGGTGGGGCTGGCCGTGCTCGGCCTGCTGGTCACGAACTTCGGCAACCGCCAGGCGTGGGTCGGCGACGCGTCGCTGTGGGCCGAGCCCACGCGCGCGGTCAGCCGCTTCCCGGAGATCGCGCTGCTCGACGGGGTGAGCGCCGACATCCTGACGGTCGTCTACGTCGTGGTCATGCTCGCCGCGGTCGCCTTCGTCCTCGGCTGGCGCACGAAGACCGCGAACGTCCTGCTGCTGGTCGGGTTCATCGCGGTGACCGGCCAGAACCCGTTGCTCTCGACGGCGTCGGACAATCTTCTACGCATCGCGCTGCTGTGGATGCTGCTCATGCGCCTCGCGGACGTCTGGTCGCTCGACGCGGCCCGGTTGGAGCGACCCGACAGCGAGCAGGCAGTGCCGGAGTGGTTGCGCACGGGGCTGCACAACGTCGGGCTCCTCGGACTCGGGACGCAGGTAGCCCTGGCCTACCTGGCGGCCGGTCTCGGCAAGGTCGCCCAGGCGCAGTGGCAGCAGGGGACGGCATTGTTCGGCACGCTGCAGCTGCCCGAGTACCGGCCCTTCCCCTGGTTGTCGGACCTGCTCAGCGTCGGCACGGTGCCTCTCGCGCTGGTCACCTGGACGGTGCTGGTCTCCCAGCTGTTCTTCGTGCCGGCGCTCGTGAACCGCACCACCCGCAACACGGTCGTCGTGCTCGCCGTCGTCGTGAACCTGTTCTTCGGCGTCGTGCTCGGCACCCTCTGGTCGGCGCTGGCGGTGGTGGCCGTCACGGGGCTCTTCCTCAGCGACGACCTGTGGGAGGACCTCGGGTACGTGCTCGCGGACGTGACGGCACCGGTGACCGACCGGGTGGTCGACGCCTGGTACGTGGTGACGGACCGGGTCGAGGACTGGTGGTTCCGGTTCGTGCTGCCCCCGGTCGACTGGGTGCGCGCTACGGTGTTCCGCCGCTGACCTGACGAGCCGTGCGTCGGCCGGCGAGGACCAGCACGATCACCGGGACCACGAGCAGGCCGGCCGCGGCGTTCAGGACCTCGAAGCCCTGCCAGGCGACGACGAGTCCGGCCAACAGACCACCCGTCGCACCCGACAGGCTCATGGTCATGTCGCTGAAGCCCTGCAGAGGTGTGCGGACGTCGTCCTCGACACTACGGGTCAGCAGGACCGCGCCGGCGATGACGCTCGCGGACCAGCCGATGCCGAGCAGCACGAGCCCGACGGTGATCTGCAGGTCGGAGTGCCCCGACGTCCCGGCGACGGCGACCGCGGCCACCAGCACGATCTGACCGAGCAGGATCGTGCGGGCCGGGCCCCAGGCGTCGGCCAACCAGCCCATCACCGGCGACAGGGCGTACATCCCGGCGATGTGCAGGCTGATCGTGAGCCCGATGACCTCCAGGTCCGAGCCGTGGTCCTGCATGTGCACGGGGGTCAGGGCCATGACGGCGACCATGACGGCGTGGGCGGCAGCGATGGCGACGATCGCCGTGGCGGCGGCGCCGCGGACGTGGGGCAGGGCGTCGCGGATGCGCACGGGCGGGGGAGCGGCCACGTCCCGCGCGGGCAGGGGGTCGGGCCGCAATCCGACGGCCGTGAGCGCGCCGGCGAGCGCGAAGGCGGCCAGGGAGAACAGCATCGGCCCGGAGATCTCGGGGATCGAGAGAGCGCGACCGACGGCGGCCCCGGGCCCGGTGAGGTTCGGCCCGGCGACGGCCCCGATCGTCATCGCCCAGACCACCATCGAGAGGTCGCGACCGACGCTGCGCCCGTCGGAGCGATCGGTGGCGGCGAACCGTGCCTGGAGGCTGGCGGCGGTGCTGACACCGAACAGCGCGAGACCGGCGAGGGCCAGTGGCAGCGAGCCGCGTGCCGACCCCGCCACCACGAGCGCCGCGCCGACGGCACCGACGAACCAGCCGACGGCCAGTGCCGGCCTTCGCCCGCGGCGGACGGCGAGGGTGGCGAGAGGCAAGGTCGCCGCTGCGGCGCCCAGGGTGAGAGCGACGGTGGCGGTGCCCGCCCAGCCGGCCGAGCCGGAGACCTCACGCACCAGCAGCGCCCCGACCGACAGCCCGGCGCCGTTCCCGACGCCGCCGACCACCTGGGAGGCGGCGAGCACCCCGAGGGTGCGCCGCTGCGGGAAGGTGGAGGTCGTCGTCACCAGCGCAGCCTACGACCCCCTTATCGGTGCCTGTGCCACCGAATGGAGGCGGACCCACCGGGATCGGTGCCTCCCCAACCGATTGCTCGCCCTTCACGTTGGTGAGACACCGATCGTCGGGGCAACTCCTTGATCGGTGCCTGTGCAACCGAAGGGGGCGTCCTCGCCGCGCTCGGTGCCTGCCCAACTCAGAGCTCACCGTTCAGGTTGCTCAGGTACCAATCAGGAACCTGAGCGCGCTGGAGGGTATCCGTTCACTCGTAGGCGACGCCCGTCGCGTGGATCGGACAGTAGCCGTACGGGTTCTTCGCAAGGTACTGCTGGTGCTCGCTCTCGGCGTAGTAGTACTCCTCGAGCGGCACGATCGCCGTGGTGATCTTCCCGTACCCGGCCGCCGTCATCTTCTGCTGGTAGCGCTCGCGGGACCGCTCCGCCTTCTCGGCCTGCTCCGGCGACGTCGTCAGGATGATCGAGCGGTACTGGGTGCCGCGGTCGTTGCCCTGAC
>SXGT01544863.1_pt1 | contig 10355 bp, 10 predicted proteins | sample 3176221 | NCBI WGS metagenome assembly SXGT01 (sample SAMN11356862, study PRJNA531348) | freshwater metagenome | isolation source: freshwater sample F1-120 | place: China: Fuxian Lake, Yuxi | collected 2017-12-25
GCCGAGGACCTCGAGTTTCCCGACGCGAGCTTCGACCTGGTGATCGGCCGCGCCATTCTCCACCATCTCGACCTCGACAAGGCCTATGCCACCATCGCGCGGGTGCTGCGGCCGGGCGGCACGGCATTGTTCCTGGAGCCGCTCGCGCACAATCCGCTGATCAATCTCTACCGCCGCTGGACGCCGCATCTGCGGACGGAGGACGAGCACCCGCTGACCGTCGCCGACCTCGCCGCCGCACGCGCCCATTTCGCGCGGGTCGAGCTCCGCTATATCACGCTGCTCTCGATCGGCGCGCTGGCGCTTGCCAAGGCGCCGCGGCTGTTCAAGCCGGCGCTGGATGTGCTGGACCGGGCCGATGCGGCGCTGTTCGGCGCGTTGCCAGCGGCCGGCCGCTGGGCGTGGACCGCAGGCATGATCATGGAGAAGAAGGCCGCCTGATCCTTCAGGCCGGCTGCGGCGTCGACTGGTGCCACGGTACCGGAGCCGCAGCCTTGCGCCGCGCCCTCGCCATATTGTCCAGCCCCATCTGCGCGGCGAGGATCAGGTAGGCGAAGGGCTGAAAGGCGATGCCGACGAACAACGAGCCGACCAGATAAACGAGCTGCGCGTTCTGGAGGGCGCCGGCGAGCGGCGCGATCCAGGCATCGTCGCCCTCGGCATGGCGGAAGCGGCGGCGGAGCGCTTCCATCCGGAACAGGCAGGCGGCGTGGAGCAGCAGCCACAGGGTGAGGCCGGGAAAGCCCTGCTCGCCCAGCATCTCGAAATAAGCGCTGTGATAGGCGCGGCCGGCATCCTGGGTGGTCTGCGCGCTGGCCGCGGTGAAGCCGCCGCTCCCCTGCGTGCTGACCGTCCGCACGGTGACGCGGTTCTGGAGATAGGCGTCGAACCCGCCACCGAGCGGATGCTCGGCGGCATAATCGATCGTCCAGGCCCAGATGGCAAGGCGCGTGGAGGCGGATTCGTCGGCCTGATATTGGCCGATCGTCTCCATGCGGCTGGTGAAGGCGGGCGGCAGCAGCGGCAGCGCGGCGAGACCGGCGAGGCCGATCAGCGACAGATAGAGCAGACGGCGCTTGGTGGCGCGCAGCATGAGCAGGCCGAGCGCCGCGATGCAGACCAGCCCGGTGCGCGCCTGCGTGCCGATCGGCATCAGCAGGCACGCGAACACCAGCGCATAAGCGAAGCTCTTCACGCGCCAATCCGGCCGGAAGAGCGAGCCGTGGCGCGCATACCAGAGCAGCAGCGGCACGAAGGCGATCGCCGCCGTCGACAGGATGCTGCCTTCGTAAAGGCCGGTGTTGTTGTTCACCAGCAGGAGCTGCGCGCCGTAGCCGCCGCCGGAGATCAGCGTCTTGATCCCGGCGCCGATGATGATCGCCGAGGCCGAGAGCAGGGTGACGAGCAGCAGCGCCTCGATGCGGATGCGGCTCCAGAGCGTCGATGGCAGGAATGCGGCGAAGACCAAAGCCGGCATCACCCAGTCCCACTTCTCGCGCGCGGCGACGGGGAAGTCGGCGCCGGAAAAGGTGGTGGCGGTGACGTAGAGGAGGAGGGCGACGATCAGCCCCTGGCGGATGCCGAAGCGGCTTCCCCGCTTGGCGTCGAACAGCAGCCAGCCACCGAGCGCGAGCAGCGCGAAGATCTGCGAGATCGAGGCGCTGGCGAGCAGGTAGTAGGAGAAACGCTGCGGCTGAACGATGTCGACATAGACGTAGCCGAGCACGAGCACGAACGGCCGCCGGATGCCGAGCGCCACGATCGCGAGCAGGAAGACGATCAGGCCGAGATCACGCATCGTCGATGTCCGGATGCGTTGCGATCCGCCACGCAGCGAGAAGGATGAGGCCGTGGCTTAGCGCCAGCGCGAACGTGTCGATCAACCCCGGCCTCCGGTTGAACCGCCCATGTCGCGGTTCCGCATTCACCCCCGCCCGCTCAGGCTGAGCTTGTCGAAGCCCTGTCCTCCCTACGATCCCGGAGAAGACGGACGACCCTTCGACAAGCTCAGGGTGAGCGGGGTGCGGGTCTCTACTGTTGATAAGCGGTCTACCGCGGCCCGGTTGACGCGGCGTTAAGCGGGGCGTGGCAGGAGGATGCGCATGCGCGTCCTCCACATCCTCGATCATGGGCTGCCGCTGCACAGCGGCTACACCTTCCGCACGCGCGCGATCGTCAAGGCGCAGCAGGCGCGGGGCTGGGAGGTCGCCTGCGTGACCGGGCCGCGCCAGGGCGCGTGCGCGGCATCGGAAGAGGAAGTGGACGGCATCCGTTTCTTCCGCACCGCGCCGCCGGCGCCAGCCCGTGCACCGCTCGGCGAGCTCAACGAGATCGGCGCGCTGTCGCGCCGCACGCGCGAGGTGATCGCCGGCTGGCGTCCGGATCAGCTCCACGCCCATTCGCCGGTGCTGTGCGCGCTCGCGGGGCTCCTCGCCCGCCGCGGGACGGGCTTGCCCCTGCTCTACGAAGTGCGCGCCTTCTGGGAGGATGCGGCGGTCGGCAACGGGACCGGGCGCGAGGGCTCGCTGCGCTACCGCGCGACGCGGGCGCTGGAGGGTTGGGCGGCCGCTCGCGCCGATGCGGTGGCGGTGATCTGCGAGGGCCTGCGTGACGATCTCGTCCGGCGCGGCATTCCGGCGGCCAAGATCGTGGTGTCGCCGAACGGCGTCGACATGGACCTGTTCGGCTCGCCCCCTGCGGCGGACGGCGCGTTCGCGCGGACGCTCGGCCTCGACGATGCCGAGACGGTCGCCTTTATCGGTTCCTTCTACGATTATGAGGGGCTCGACGACCTCATCGCCGCGATGCCGCGGCTCGCCCGGCGACGGCCGCGAGCGCGTTTGCTGCTGGTCGGCGGCGGCCCTGCGGAGGCCGCGCTGCGGGCGCAGGCCGCCGCCTCGTCGGTCGCCGACCGCATCCGCTTCATCGGACGCGTGCCGCACGAGGAGGTCGAGCGCTATTATGCGCTGGCCGACGTGCTGGCCTATCCGCGCAAGCGCATGCGGCTGACCGATCTGGTCACGCCGTTGAAGCCGCTGGAGGCGATGGCGCAGCTGAAGCTGGTGGCGGCGTCCGACGTCGGCGGTCACCGCGAGCTGATCCGCGACGGCGAGACCGGCACGCTGTTTCCGCCCGGCAATCCCGACGCGCTGGCCGATGCGCTCGCCACCTTGTTCGAGCGGAAAAGCGAGTGGCCCGCCCGCCGCGCCCGTGCCCGCGCCTTCGTCGAGCGCGAGCGTAACTGGTCGTCAAACATTGCGCTCTATGCCCCGGTCTATCAGCGTCTCACCGGCAAGGCTGCGTAATGGCGACCATTTTTCCAGCATCAGCTTCCTCGCGACGGCCCGGCCGCGCCTTCGACCTCGGCGTGGCGGGCTTTGCAGCCGCCGCAGTCGCCTTCGTCTTCTTCGCCATTCCGGCCGACCTGCTCGGCGGGTTGATCGGACGCACGCCGCTGCCGAGCCTGGTGCCGGCGGCCGCGCCGCCGCTCGGCGCAACCGCACGGCTGCTGCTGATGGTGGGCGCGGCGGGGCTGACCTTCGCCGCGCTCGTATTTGCGCTCGGTGCGCTGTCGCAGCCGGTCAAGCCGCAGCGAACCGCGCTCGACGTACCGCGCCTGCGCCGCGCCGACGCTCATCCCGACGCACCTGCACGGCGGCCGATCCTGGCTGGGCTCGACCTCGGCGATCCGCTGGAGCTCGACGGAGAAGCAGCGCCGGAAGCGCCGCTGCCGGCGCGCGGCGAGGAGGTCCCGGAGTTCCTCAACCGCGTCGAAGTCGACGACGCGTGCGAAGTTGACAAAGTTGACACGTGCGAAGCCGAAACCGCGCAGCGCCCGGCGTCCACCGAGGTGTCGCCGTCCTTGCCGCCGCTTGGCCGGGAAAGCCTGGCCGAGCTGATCCAGCGGCTGGAGCAGGGGCTCGCCCGGCACGGCGGCGCGGCGTTCGCGCCCGTGCCGGCACCCTTGCAGCGTTACGAGCCGCAGCCGATCGCAACCGAGCCGCCGGCGCCGGCCGACCCGCTCGGCGAGGCGCTCGCCGAACTCGAGCGGATGGCCGCGCGCCGCTGAGCCGGTTCACCCATCCTCCACGGTCAGCGCTTCAAGGCTGAGCGCCACCACCATCGCGCCATCGAGGCCATAGCGACGCTGCGACACCAAGGCGATATCGGCGAGTATGTGACCGCGGAGCCGGAACTCCGCCTCGTCGAGGTTGGCGAGCAGCGCATCGGTAGCGGCCTCGGCCGCAGTGCCGGCGAGCCGCAGGTCGACCGTGTGGCGAGCACCGCTGAAGGTCGCGCTTGCCCACGCCTTGCTGGTGACCCGCTCCACGACGACCTCGGCATCGGCACCGATGCGCTCGCGCAGCGCCCGAAGCAGCGCCGTCGTTGCGTCCTGCCTCAGCGGCTGCACGATGCGTTCTCCCACCGCGCGTCGGCGCATTCGAGGAAGGCGATGATCCGGGTGGCGATGCGCGGCCCCAACACCCGGCCCCGGCGCATGTCGAATACCAGCCGCGGATCGCGTGCGACGAGCCGCCCGAAGCGCGTCGGCGCCATCCCGCTTCTTTTCAGGAATCGTTCCACTCGTGCCTCCACCATGATCCTCTCCGACTCGATCGTTCCTTTTATGTTCTCTTATCCGATTTCCTATTTGTCTAGGAAAATTCCTATGGTAGTGGCGATAGCATGACAAGCACGGACGCCCGCGCTGCGCTGGAGCGGCTCATCCGCGAGCGCGGCGAGGATTATGCCGGGTTGTCGCGACTGATCGGGCGCAATGCAGCTTATGTGCAGCAATATGTCCGCCGCGGCACGCCGCGCATCCTTGCCGAGGCCGACCGCCGGACGCTCGCCCGCTATTTTGGCGTGGCGGAGACCGTGCTTGGCGGCCCGGCGGAGCAAAGCACGGCCGAGCATGTTGTCGTGCCGCGCCTCGAAGTGGAGGCGTCGGCCGGTCCGGGCGCGGCGACCGGTGCCGAAGCACGGTCCGGGACGGTGGCGTTCGACCCGATTTGGCTGCGCCGGCTCGGCGTATCGGGGCCGCAGGGGCTGTCGTGGATCGCGGTGCGCGGCGACTCGATGGCGCCGACGCTCGGCGATGGCGACGAGCTGCTGGTGGACGGCGGCGACGGCGCGGCGCGGCTGCGCGACGGCATCTACGTGTTGCGCGCCAATGATGCGCTGCTGGTGAAGCGCATCGCGGTCGATCACGGCCGGCGACGGGTACACGTTCGCAGCGACAATCCCGTCTATCCCGGATGGGAGGCGGCGTTCGCCGATCTCGTCGTGGTCGGACGGGTGGTGTGGATGGGGCGGCGGGTCGCCTAGGCGGCGGCGCGCATCAGGCGGTCGCGGCCCGCGGCCTTGGCGCAATAGAGCGCGTCATCCGCCCGCTTCATCACGGCCGCCGCCGAGCCCTTCGGACCGAGTTCGGCGATGCCGATGCTGGCGGTGACGCGGATCGACCGGCCGTCGTCGAGCAGGAACGGCTCCGCGCCGATGCGTGCGCGAAAGCGTTCGCAGATCGCCTCGGCGGCTGGAAGCGGGACGTCGCGCAAGAGCAGCACGAACTCCTCTCCGCCGACGCGCGCCATCAGGTCGCCGGTGCGCAAGGTTGCGCGGCCGAGCTCGCCAATGCGGCGCAGCACGGCATCGCCGGCGGCGTGACCGTAGGAATCGTTGACCGACTTGAAGTGATCAAGATCGAGCAAAGCGATGCACCCTCGCGCCGACGGAGCAGCGAGCGCCGCGCCGAGCGCCGCCTCTAAGCCGCGACGATTGAGCAGGCCGGTGAGCGGATCGCTGCTGGCAGCGGCGCTGAGCCGCGCCTCGCGATCCTTGCGCGAGGAGATGTCGCGCACCGAACTGACGAACGCAACGGGACGGCCGCTGCCGTCGCAGAGCGCGCGGCTGTGGGATTCGTGCCAGGCGACGCGCCCGTCGGGCAGCAACGATCTGAACTCGGCGATGAAAGTGCGGTCCGGCGCTTCGAACGCCTGGCGCATGACCCCGACGACCTGGTCGCGGTCCTCACCGACGACCAAGTCCAAAGCATTGCGCCCGACCAGGTCATCCGGCGTGCAGCCGAACAACGCGCCGGCCGCGGGCGACACGAAGCGGATGGTGCCGCTAGAGCCGATGCTGAAGATGGCGTCTCCGCTATGCTCCAGGATCGCACGCAGGCGCGTTTCGCTTTCCTGCAGCCGATCGAGCAGGCTCTTGCGCTCGCGCAGGTGCGCTGCGGCCGGCAGCAGCGTCATCACGGCGACCGCCAGGTAGAATTGGTAGAAGTGCGTCTTGAAGCCGATCGAAGCGTCGAGCAGCGAGATCGGCCCGCGGCCGTCGACGGTCAGCACCGCCGAGATCATCGTGAGCAGCAGCAGCGACACCGCCGCGCCGAACCGGCCGAGGCGAAACGCCGCGATCAGCATCGGCAGCATCGGCAGGAAGAGCAGGGGGAGGTTGCGCTGCCAGAAGGTGGCGAACACCGCCAAGGCGACCAACCCGATCAGCGCCGCCGCCTCGGCAGCGCGGATCCGGTCCACGCCGCGCACCCAGCTGCGGATCTCGCCGGTGTAAAGCAAGGTCGCGAGCGGGCTGAGCACGAAGGTGCCGAGCAGGTGCCCGGAAACCCAGTTGCCGGCATTGTTGATGAACGGGGTTCCGGTCGCCCACGACACCAGACCGGCGCCAGGCAGCGCCGTCAGCACAGCAGCGGCAGCCGCCACGCCCGCAAACAGCAGGACGTTGGTCAAGCTGTCGAAATAGCCGGAGCGCAGGCCGAACCGGCGCAGCAGCGCGACGACCAGCGCGGCTTCGGCGAGGTTGACCAAGGCCAGCCCGGGCGCTGCCGCCGGCCCGACGCCGAACAGGCTGGTCGCAAGGACGCTGGCGAGCGCACAGGCGGCGAGCGGCAGCGGCCACGCCCGCGTCGGCCGCCGCGCCAGGTCTGCGATCAGAAGCGCGCTGGCCAGCCAGACCAGTGCCACGCCGCCGTCGAAACGCGTCCAGGAAATGGTGACGGCGGCGATCGCGAAATAACCGCAGGCCAGCAGAGCGACGGCTCTTGCCTGCGAACGGGGAGAAGCAACGACGGGCGCGGACACGATCCCGTGCTAGGACGCGAACGGTTAAGGAGCCGCCAACGAGATCGTCGGCCGGTCAGCGGCGGCGGTCCTGCAGCCACAATAAGAGCAGCACCAGCGCGCCGGCCGCGGCACCGACCAAAAAGCCGACGCTGGGCTGGCCCGCAACGACGCCCGCGACGGCCCCGGCGATAATGGCCCCGGCAAGAATGGCGCCGCCGGCGCGGCTGGGCGTGTGGTTCGTCATGGCACGGGCGGGAATGGCGCAACCCGCGGCCGCGCGCCAGCCCCGAAACGGGGTGAACGCGCCGTTCACCGCACCCCTCGTCAGATTGGCAAGGCGGCGCCGGCTAGGTCGCACGCATCGCCAGTTAGCCAACAGGTAGAGCGCCTTGGATCACCACGTGCATGTCAGCGATCGCGGCGCCATCACGGACGCCACCGATCTCATCGCGCTCTACGGCGCCCACGCCGCGGACGAGGCGGCCTCGCGCGCCGAGACCAGCCGCAGCGTCGGCAACGTCATCCATTATTGCCGCTGGCGCCAGATCGAGCGGCTGGTGGTGTTGATCGCGACGGAGGACGTGATCGGCACGGTTCACTAGTGCTGCGCACCGGCGGCTAGACGTCGCCGGCGGCCGCACGACCGGTGACCATGATGTCGAGCGCATAGCGGCCCTGGTCGCTGTCGCGTTCGAGCGGCGAGCGGAGCTGCCGCGACAGGCCAGTGACGATGCGGTCGAACCGATCGAACAGCCGTTCGTCGCAGGCCGTGGTTCCGCGCAGGCTCTCCGACTGGAGGCTGAGCCGAGCGCCGCCGCGGTCGTTGCGCTCCAGCGTGACGACGACGCCGCCGGCGCCGCAGAACATCACGAACTCGACCAGCTCGGTGATCAGGAACGCCACCGACACGGCCACGTCCTGAGTGACGTAGAACGGCTCGATGTCGATACGCAGCGGCATCGACGCGGCCTGGGCCGGCGCCGTCGCGCGCAGATTGGCGCCAAGTTCGGAAATCAGCGAGCGCAAGGAAACGCCACGATTTTCCTCGAGCTCGGCGAAATGGTTGCGGTGCACGACCGCGAGCGCATCGACACGGCGCTGGATGGACGCGTAAGCGGCAGCAACGTCGTCGCTGGTCGCGCCGCGGGCGTGGAGGTTGAGTAGCGAGGCCACCACCTGCAGATTGTTCTTCACGCGATGGTGCACCTCGCGCACCAACCGCGTCTGCCGTTCGAGCGCGGCCTCCAGCTCGCCCTCGTGCCGGGCGACGGTGCGGGTGAGCTTGTCGAAAGCCGAACCGAGCGCGCCGATCTCCTTGGCCGGCGTGGACAAGGCCGGCAGATCGAGGTGCCGGTCACCCGGCTGATATGCGGACACGGCGCTTTCCATGCGGCCCAGCGGCTTCACTAGGAGCACGTTGACGATCGCCCAGCCGATCGCGCCGGCGGCCAGCCACATCGCCACCGGCAGCAGGATGATGATCAGCTCGGCCGCGCCGATCGGTTCGGCGGCGGCCCGAAGCCGGAGCGACAGCCGGCCACCGAGCGCATCGGCCTCGACCTCGATGATGTCGCGGTAAGGCTGGCGGGCGAGCTGGTTGCTCAGCCGCATGACGCGGCCATCCTGTTCGAGGGCAAGATCGTAGGGCATGCGGACGGCGCCCGGCAGAGCGGCGAGATCGGACAACACCGCGCGCGGGAATTCCGCGGTGCCTTCCGGCCGGCCCGCGGGGTCGAACACGGCGAGCCGCAGCACCTCGCGATCGGGGACGATCTCGACCACCGACTGCGCCTCATCCATCAGCGGGCGCGGCCAGGACGGCCGGTACCCGGGTGTGGCGCAGCGCGGCCGGTATCCGCCGGCGAACAGGGCATAACGGCCCTGCAGCTCGCGGACCTGCGAGAGCCGCTGGAGCGTCGCCTCGCAGACGCCCGACTGGGGAGAGGTCGCCGCCACCGCGGCGTTGGCCGAGCGAATGGTGAGCACGAGCCGCCCGATCGCGGAATCGATCCGCTGCGCCTGAAGCTGCACCCGTGCCGCCGCGGCATCGCGGCGCTCCGCACTCTTGTCGCTCGCAGATTCGACGGAGGCAAGAATCGCGATCAGTCCGAGCGGGAACAGTCCCAGCCCGAGTATCAACATCATCTTGAGGCCGGTGGAGAGCCGCGCGAAGCCCTCGACCAACGATGATCGACGCGTTTCAATCACCGGCGAACGCCGTGTCTCGGGCCGAGATCAGCCGAGCTTGCCGAGGAGATCCAGCATCTCGGGCGGGATGCTTTCGTCCACCGTGCGCTGGTAGATGGAACGAAGAGCAAGGCCCACCTCCGGCTTCGGCTCCTTGTTGTCCGGACGGGATTGGCGCGATCTGGCGTCTTGATCCCGACCCACCTTGCTCTCTGATTTGCGCGACCGCTCGCCATCCTGATCGTTTTCGAAATTCAAATCCCGTACCCCTTGCGGCCTGGTCGCCGCGCCCGCGCATCACAGATCCCCGCGCCGGCACGACTGATGCTCGCCGACCGGAAACGGGGTTACTCGCAGCCGGCATCTCGGCCACGCGGGCATGGAAACAAAAGAGTCCCCCGATAGTTCCACGTCCGAAGCGAGCTTTTTCCGGCATCGTTGCATAGCCGTATCGTGCGGCGGCGGCGGCTTGCAATGCGCCGCGCACCCCGACACATAGGCCCCAAATCCGGGATCATCGAGGAGTCGCTTTCATCATGTCGCTTGGTCAGGAACTCGCCCCGCATCTTCCGTTCCTGCGTCGTTATGCGCGCGCGCTGACGGGCAGCCAGGCGCATGGTGACGCATTCGTGCGCGCATCGCTGGAAGCGATCGTGGCGAGCCCCGGGGAATTTCCGCGCGACGTGGATGCGCGCCTGGGCCTGTACCGGACGTTTCATGCAATCTGGTCGTCCGCCAATATCGAGGACGATCCCGAAGGCCTCGCCGACGACGACGCGGAGGGCATCGCGCAGGCGCGGCTGGCGCGGATCACGCCGCTGTCGCGCCAGGCGCTGCTGCTGACGGCGATGGAAGGGTTCACGCCGGAAGACGCCGGCTACCTGATCGGCGCATCGGCCGGGGAGATCGAGAATCTGGTCGGCGAGGCGCTGGCCGAAATCGAGCGGCAGACCCGGGCGGAAGTGCTGATCATCGAAGACGAGCCGATCATCGCCATGGATATCGAGACGATCGTGCGCGATCTCGGCCACACGGTGACCGGTGTCGCCGTGACCCGCGACGAGGCGGTGGCGCAGGCGA
>SXGT01080933.1_pt1 | contig 10354 bp, 4 predicted proteins | sample 3176221 | NCBI WGS metagenome assembly SXGT01 (sample SAMN11356862, study PRJNA531348) | freshwater metagenome | isolation source: freshwater sample F1-120 | place: China: Fuxian Lake, Yuxi | collected 2017-12-25
ATGCGCGAGCCGCCCCGCGATACGACCGACGGTCTGCGGCGTCAGCGAGATCTCAGGGACGAGGAGGATCGCCTTCTTGCCCGCGGCGAGGCAGCGCTCGATGACCCGAATGTAGACTTCGGTCTTTCCCGCACCGGTGACGCCGTGCAGCAGGAAGGTGCGGTGCTCGCGTGCGGCGACCTTCGTTGCCACCGAGTCGACCGCCTTCTGCTGGTGTTCGTTGAGGGCATGCCGCACCGCCGCCTCGTCCGCCGCCGGCACCAGCTCTTCGAGTTCTTCGGCGAGCATCACCTTGCGCAGCAGGCCGTTCTTGCACAGCGTCTGCCACGGGCTGTCGCTGGTGTTGGTGCGGTGGCGCAGGTCGAAGATGCGCATCGGGCCGCCGTACTCGAGCACCGTGCGCAGCACGCGCGACTGCGCCTGGTGCTTGTCTTCGAGTTCGACGACGGCGGCCATGGCAAGATCGTGCGGCGCCTTCAACTCGACGTGCGGGATCTGGCGCACGCCGCGCTGTTTCGCGACCATCGGCAACATCGCGTCGAGCGCCTCGCCGAGCGAACAGCCGTAGGTCTTCGCCATGCGCGCTGCGAGTTCGAGCAAGGTAGGCGGCAGCGTGGTGTCGGCGTCGAGCACCCTCTCGATCGGCTTCACCTTGTGCGGCGCCAGCTCGGTCGTTGGCGCAACCGCGGTGACGATGCCGCCGAGCGCCCGGCCATGGAAGTTCACGCGCACGCGGTTGCCGGGGCGCACCGCCGTGCCGAGCGGCAGCGCGTAGGTGAACTCGCGCCGCAGCGGCAGGTTCAGCGCCACCTGCACGTAGATGCGCGGCGGCGGTTCGGCGTCGAGTTCAGTCATGCGCGCGGCCAGTGGAGCGCGCGCGGCGGCAAACGCAACCGGGACGCGGTGGCGACCCCGGGGTCGCTCAACCCTTCAGGAAGTGCGGCCCGTTGACCCAGGCCTTCCAGGCCTCTTCGAGCGCCTTCCAGTCGGCGTCGGTGAAGTTGCGGAACGCGGTGTCGCTCGCCAGCTTCGAGTCGCCGTGCACCAGCATGACCTTGCGGTACATGTCGAGCACTTCGCCCCACCGCGGGTCCCAACCCTTCTGCTTCTCGCCGCGGCGGAAGAAGTCGATCATCGAGAATGCCTGCGCGTAGTAGTAGGGCGCGCGTTCGCCGTAGAAGCGGCGGCGATCCCAGTGCACGAGGTCGCGGAACGGCACGAAGTCGCCGACTCGCACCATGTTCTTGCAGTCGGCGTAGCGCATGTCGCTGCCGATGTACTTCCAGCCGGTCGGGCCGTAGCGGTAGGAGCCGAAGTAGTCACCGTGGCCTTCGTCGAACCAGCGGTGCAGGTCGTCGTTCTTCGCCGTCTGCGGGTGGTCGAAGTAGAAGTCCGAGTACTGGTGCCAGCCTTCGTGGTAGGTCACCGTCTCGGTGGCGCCCTTGCCCATCATCTGGTCGCCGCCGAGGAACACCACCAGCTCCTTGCTGGTTGGCGAGAACCAGCCGACGACGCCGGGCGGCGACTGGCCGTACTTCATGAACTGCTCGTAGGTCGCGCACAGCCGGAACACCGAGTAGCGCAGCTTGCCGAGCTGGTCCTTGTTGCGCGTCCGTGTTTCTTCGGCCGCGGCGGCGGCTTCGGCAGCGTCGCCGGTCTTGCTTCCCGTGGTCGGCCCTTTCACTTCGGGGATCGACTTCGGGTCGGGGAAGACGGCCTTCGTACCGGTCGGATCGAGCGTGTACGACTTGTGGTACAGCTCGCGCATCTTCTCCAGACGCGACGCGTAGAAGATCGCCTCCTTGCGCGCCTTGATCTTCTCGTCCGGTTTCTCGAAGTCCCAGGAGTAGATGACGACGTAGTTCGGCTGCGTGAAGTAGTCCCAGCCCTGCAGGCCTTCGATGTTCTTCTTCGCGGCCGCAAGCGCCTCCTTCTTCTCGGCGTTGTCGGCGAACTGGTCGCGCTTCTTGTCGAAGTCGTCGCCGCCGGTGTCCGCCGCGAGGGCCGTGCCGCTCGGGATGATGCGGTCGATCAGCGTCTTCCACTTCGACTTCGGCACCCCCGGCTTCTCCGTCTCGAGCGGCATCTCGATCACCAGCGCCACCTCGCGATCGGGGAACGTGTAGACGGCCGCTTCGCAGTGCACGACCCCACACGGGCCAAAACCACTGCGGTCCTTCCACACCCAGTGCGTGTAGGGCAGCTTGCCGCCCTTGCTGCTCTTGGGTTTGCCGGCGACGTCGATCGTGACCTGGGTCTTCTCCTTGTCGTCGAGCCACTCCTTGAAGGTGGTCTTCGGCTTGATCCCAGACGCGATGATCTTCTTGATCTGCTCCTTCAATTCTTCGGGGATGCCCTCGGGCAGGCCCGAGTCGTCTCCCTCCTTCTTCTTCGCCGAGAACTCGTAGACGTCGCAGTACCAGTAGTACTGGGCCCGCACGAAGTCGGAGTCGTCCTTCGGGCGGAAGCGGGCGCGGTGGTAGAGCGCATTGTCGCCAAGCTGCATCGGCAGGCGTTCGAGACGGCTCGGGGCATCGATCTCGATGCCGACCGAACTGATCTGCTCCTTGCGCCAATCCTGCGCCGCAAGCGGGGCAGGCGCGGTTGAGACGAAAAACCCGAGCAGGGCAAGGAGACGGGGCAGTCGCATGTTCACTCCTCCGGGGGGGAAGGCGCAAATGGTATCGGCCTCCGATTGCGATCGAAAGCCATCCCCTCCATTGACCCGCGAATCGTGGCGAGGTTCCCAACCACCTCATTTGTCCCGGCAAAGCACCAGTTGGTCGCGCGCGGCGACGAGCTTTGACACAACGTTGACGAAGGCGACCACGCACGGCCAAAGTCGCCGCCGCATGCTGCGCCACTTCTGTGTCTCCCTCGCCATCGCACTCTCGTCGCTGCTGCCGGCCCAATCGAAGGACCAGCCCGCGCGCGTCGTGCCCTACCCGATCGACTTGCCGGATGCGTTCTCGGCGGCGGTCGCGGCCGGCACTCGCACGCTGACCGGCAGCCCGGGCCCAGCGCACTGGACCAACCATGCGCACTACCGCCTGCAGGTCGAACTCGATCCGGCGGCGGCGCGACTCACCGGCAAGGCGACGCTGACTTACCGCAACCGTTCGCCGCACGCACTCGAGCAACTCGTCGTGCACGCTTACCAGGATCTGATGAAGCCCGAAGCGATGCGCACGCGCACGGTGAAGCCGACCAATGGCCTCGAGATCACGGCGGCGAAGCTCGACGGCAAGACGGTGCGGCTGCGCGCGCGCGACACGCGCATCGTCGTGCGGCTGGAGAAGCCACTGGCCAGCGGTGCCGAGGCCACGCTGGAGATCGACTACGCGTTCGACGTGCCGGTTGCCGGCACCGCGCCGCGCATGGGCCACGAAGGCGACAAGGTCTACTACCTCGGCTACTGGTATCCGCAGTTCGCGGTGTACGACGACGTCGACGGCTGGGTCGCCGACCCCCACCGCGGCAACGGCGAGTTCTACATGGGCTACGCCGACTACGACCTCGAGATCACGGCGCCGGTCGGCTACCTGGTGCGCGCCACCGGCGAGCTGCAGAACCCACAGGACGTGCTTACCAAGAACGCGCAGGAGGCGCTGGCTCTCGCTGCAACCAGGCGCGAGATCGTGCACGTCATCGACGCCGACGACCACGAAGCGGGCAAGGTCACCGCCGAATCGCCGACCGGCAAGCTGACCTGGAAGTTCCGCGCCGACAACGTGCGCGACGCCGCCGTCAGCATCGCCCGCACCTACTTGTGGGACGCGACGCACGCGGTGATCAAGGACAAGGACGGCCCCGGCAAGGACGGCACCTGCATGATCCATGCGGTGTACGAGCCGCGCTCGGGCGATTGGGTGCGCGCCGCCGAGTATGCGCGCCACACCATCGAGTACATGTCGGCGCACGTGCATCCGTATCCGTGGCCGCACATGACCGCGTGCGAGGGCATCATCGGCGGCGGCATGGAGTACCCGATGATGACGATCTGCGGCGGCACGCGGCCGGCGGACGTCATCGCCCACGAACTCATCCACATGTGGTTCCCGATGCTGGTCGGCAACAACGAGAAGCGCTTCGCCTGGCAGGACGAAGGCTTCACGTCGTTCTGGACCACGCTGTGCCGCGACGACTTCCAGAAGCGCAAGAACGGCCCGCGCGGCGACGTGCTGGAGTACGCGGCCGTGGTGCGCGGAGGTGGCGACGCGGCCTGCATGCGGCACGGCGACACCTACGGCAACGACGACTTCGGGTTCGCCAGCTACAGCAAGCCCGCTGCGGTGCTGCACCAGCTGCGCGGGCTGCTCGGCGACGAGGTGTTCTTCGCCGCGTTCCGTCGCTACACCGCCGACTGGACCTACAAGCATCCGACGCCGTACGACTTCTTCCGCAGCTTCAGCGCCACCGCCGAGCAAGACCTGGAGCCGTACTTCCGCACGTGGTTCTTCGAGACCTGGAAGCTCGACCATGCGATCGCCAGCGTCGAGCCGAAGGACGGCCAGACCGTGGTCACGGTCGAAGATCGCGGCCGAGCCGTGCACCCGTGTGTGGTCGAAGTGACGCTGGCCGATGGCGCGACGTCGCGGCAGGTCATCGCCGCATCGACCTGGCGAACCACGACCCGCACCGTGCTCACCTTCGCCGGCACTGCGACGGCGGTGCAACTCGACCCCGATGTGACTTCGCTCGATTGCGAACGCCCCAACGGCGCCTGGAAAGCCAAGTGACCCGAGCGCACGGCGTAGCCAAAATCGCTAGCCGGCGGCGCGACCACTCGCTGCTCCCGCCGCAGCTAGCATTCGCCGCTGCGTGATTGTTCCCCCTACCGCCCGGAAGGCGCCATCCTCGTGCGTCTGAACCGCCTGCTCGCGCTGTTCGCCGTCGCCACGATGGCCACAGGGCTGACGAGCCAGGAGCCGCACCTTGCGCTCGAAGCGACGAGGCTGCAAGCCATCGAGCCGACATCCGGCTGTGCCGGCATCGTCGAGACCCTGGACGACCGGCTGTGGTTTGCCTTCTTCGATCGCCTGGTGTGGCACGACGGCCGCGAAACCGGCAGCGTGACGTTCCTTGATCGCGAAGGCCGCGAATCGCCGGGATCGCTGCGCTGCCTCGCCGCATGTGCCGATGGCGGCGTCGTGATCGGCTGCGCCAACGGCCTGTGGGTCGTGGCGCCGGGCTCGAATGAAGCTACCGCGCTCGCGGGCCCCAGGATTCGCGAACCGGAGGCGATCCACGCCAGCGCCGATGGCAGTGTCTGGGTGCTCGCTGCAAGCGGCCTCTTCCGCCTCGATGCGGATCGCGTGCCTACCCCAGTCGATACGCCATCGCCCGCGCACCCCGTCGTCGGTCTCGCCATCGACGGTGCGCACGTGTGGGCCTGGAATGAGCGCGCTGCCTTCCGCATCGTTTGGCGCGAGGGCCGCAGCCATTGGCGCCAGATCGCCGCCCACGCAGGTCTGCGCTCGGGCGTCGCCCACGACGGCCGCCTCACCGCCAACGACAATGCAAGTCTGTTGGCGATCGACGAAACGGGCAACGTCATCACCCTGCGCACCTCGCCGGCATGGAACCACGTCAAGCGCGTCGTGCGCGGTCACCATCATTGGTGGTTGACCGACCACAATCGCCTGTGGGCGGTGCCGTTCGGCGAGGCTCCGGCGCGCGAAGTCGCGTTGGTGCAGCAGGAACGCTTCGTGCAGGGCCCGCTGCAGGTCGTGTACGTGGATCGCCAGGGTCTGCTGTGGTTCGGCAACCGCGGTGCGATCCGCCGCGCCGTGGTGCGCGCCGGAATCGAGAACCTGGTGATCGACGGGCCAGTGCGCGAAGAGAGCGTCACCGCCTTCGCCGAAGTCGATGACACGGTCTGGCTCGGCACCAGCCACGGCACGCTGCTGCAGTTCGTGGGCGACAACTGGCAAACCGTCGCGGCCCCGTGGCCAATCGGCGGCGTGCGCGGCGACGTCTGGGTCGGTGCGATGACCGCCGACGCCAGCGGCGAACTCATCGTCGCCGCCCGCCGCGCCGGCGTGTGGCGTCGTCGCGACGAGGCCTGGCTGCCGGTACTGCAGCCGGACAACAACCTGCGCTGCCTGCTGGCCACCGCCGACGGCAACCTGTGGATTTCGCACGGCGACGCGATCGAACGCACCGCCGCCGACGACAGCTCCACGCGCGTCGAATTGCCGCCTGGGAATCGCCCCGCGATCATTGCCGACCTTGCCGCACTGAGTGACGGCTCGCTGCTGGTCGGCAGTTTCCGCAATCGCCACGCGCTGCATCGACTCACCAACGGCGCCATGCAGATGGAGCCGGTGGCGATGGAATGGGAAGGCGCGTCACTGCAGCAGATCCTGGTCGACGCCGCTGCCGATCGCATCTGGGTGTCGGCGCTGAACGGACTGTGGTCGGTCGATCTGGCCACGGCAATCCGGGCCAACGTGTTCCCCACCTCCGCCAGCCAGTGGCTGCGCAACGTCGTCCACAGCGATGGCGGCCGCTTCTGGATGACGCAGCAGAACCAACTGCTGCACTTCGACACTGCGTCGCTCGTCGCCCATCGGCTGGGCACGGTGCATGGGGCGCATCCGATTCCGTATGTGGCGCGCGCGGCCATGCGCCGCCGCAACGGCGAGATCTGGTTCGGTTCGCAGGGTGGCTACACCCGGATCACCGGCACGCCCGAACAGGCGATGGCCTGGCCCGTGCGTTGCTCGCGCATCGGCATCGAGGTCGCGGGCAAACGCCACGCCGACGTCGAGCCGTCGGCGCTGCGGGTGCAGGTGTTCGAAGACGAAGCGCAGCTGCGCTTCCATTGCACGATCATCGATCGCTCCAACGAACGCCCGCCGACATGGCGGCTGCTGTTGCGCGACACGATCGGCACCACCCTCACGCCGCCAGAACCGCGCATCGAACGGTTGCCAGCAGGAACGTGGAGTGCCTTCGCCATCGTGCCGACTCCCGATGGACGCGAAGAGGAGGTGCCGTTCGGGACGTTGACCGTGGTCGCGCGTCCCGCCTTGTGGCCATGGCTCGTGCTCGGCGGCGCCGTGTTGCTGGGGCTCGCCGGCTGGCAGTGGCGGTCCACGCGACGCCGCACCGTGCTGGCGGGACGGCGCCTGCACGTCGATGCCGCGATGGTCGCTGGCTGGCGGCGCCCGGAGGAGATTCTCGACATCGCGCATCTCGCCATCGCCGCCGCCGAAGACGCGCTGCGGCGGACCGGAGCTTTGCACGCGACGGTCTGGCTGGTGCGCAAGAGCGACGATGCGCGCATCGCGATCGCCGACTTCGGCATGCATCTGCCGAATGCCGAGGAACGCGCCCGCCGCTGCCTGGCTGAGGGCTACTGCCTGCACGACCACGTCTGGTTGCTCGAGGAACGCCCGCAGCGCCTCGCGTGCGTGCAATTGCGCGGCGGCGTCGTGCAGATCGAAATGCTGCTGCATGGGCTGCCGTGTCTCGACGGCAACACCATGCAGGCCATCGAGGAACCGTGTGGACCGGTATTGGCCGCCCTGCACAAGCTGGCCTGGCTCGACCGCCTCGAACACGATTTCGTCGATCGCACGTCGATGCTCGAAGCCGAGGCCCACGATCTGCGCGGGGCGCTGACGACGATGCGCCTGGCGGCGTTCACGTTGGGACGCGCGGCGCCGGAGACGTCGGTCGGCGCCCTGCGCGAAGACGTCGGCCGCATCCGTAGCAGCAGCGATCGCATCCTGGCGGCTCTCGACACGATCTTGAACCAGTTGAAGGCGTCGCAAGTGGCCCAACTGGCCCCGCACGATCCCATGCAGGTCGTGCGCGCGCGGATCGAACAACTCGATGCCTCGGCGCAGCAGAAGAACCTCCGCCTCGAAGTAGCGACGAGCAAGCCGGTCCTGGCCCACCTCGACGAAGTGTTGTTCGGTCGCGTGGTCGACAACATCCTCGGCAATGCGATCAAGTACTCGCCGAAAGGCACCCGAGTGCGCGTCGAATGCGAAGTGACCGAACGCGAATGCGTGGTCCATTTCGATGACGAAGGTCCGGGCTTCGCCGCCGCCGAACGCGAGTCCGTGTTCCTCGCCGGCGTGGTCGGCAGCGCCACGCCGACCGGCGGCGAGACCAAGACCGGGCTCGGTTTGTGGATCGCGCGGCAAGCGATGCGCGCCATGCACGGCGGCATCTGGGTCGACAACCGCAGCGGCATCGGTTCGCGGGTCAGCGTCTGGCTCCCGCGCACCCAGCGCAACCCGCCCGCGGACGGCGCGGCCTCCAACTAGCCGCAGATGCAGACGCGCGCGGTCGTGTCCTGACCAGTCGCTGCCTGCGCCGCGGCGACGAGCCGACGCGACATCGACGCGAGATCGACGGCGGTCTCTGCCCCGAACTTGCGCAGCACATTGGTGCGGTGGATGTGCGCTGTGCGCAAGCTCAGTTCCAGTTCATGCGCGATCTGTTTGGCGGTCATGCCGCGCGCCATGAGCCCGAACACCTCGGTCTCGCGCTCAGTCAACTTGCGGCGCAGCTCCTGCAAACGGCGCAGTTCGACGCGTTCCGCTGCGAACGTCCGCGCCTGCGGCACCATGCGTTCCACCTGGTCGAGCAACTGCTGCGGCTGCGGGGGCTTGGCCAGGAAGCCGACCGCGCCGCGTCGCATTGCGAGCACGACGCGCTCGACCGCGGCATCGCCGCTCATCACCAGCGTCGGCATCAATTCGCAGCGCGCCATCAGGTGTTCGAGCAGATGAAATCCATCCATGCCCGGCAGCGTGAGGTCGAGCACCAGCAGTTCGGCGGCGGTCGGGTCGTAGGCCTGCAGGAACAACTCGGCGCTCTCGTGGCAGACCACCTCGACCGGCAACAGCCGCAAGACGCCCGCGATCGCTTCGCGAGTGTCCTTCTGGTCTTCGACAATGTGGATGCGAACGTGCCCGGTTTGGGTGGCAGTGCTCATGCTGACAGAGGCGGCGATTCTCCGCATCCTGCGGCGGGAAGCCACCCCCCCTTTCGGCTAGCTCGGTCTATTGCCTACCGCCCGATCAACTCGAGGTAGGTCCGCCAGGTCGAAGGCGTGTGCGCGAACTCGTTGACGAACCACAGCCACATCGACCCCAACTTCTGGTTGGCTTCGATTGCGCGTTCGGCGAACACGTCGCCTTCGTCGAGGATCTCGAGGTCGCGGCACCTGGTCGTGCGCACCAGCCACTCGTGCACGCGTTGCGCGCGCGCCAGGTCGTCGGCCTGGCGCCAATCGAAACGGGAGAGTTGCTCGGCGGCGACGCGCAACCCACGCGCCCCCTGCTGCTCCAACTGCAACAACACCTGTTCCGGACAGTCTGCCTCGCTGGCGATGCGTTCGACCAGCTCCCGCGCCTTGCGGGTGGCCGTCCCCGCCGCCGGTGCCTCGAACTGCGGCAAGGTGCGCCGAAGGGACAGCCTCGCTTCGTCGATCGGCGCCACGGCGCGCAACCGTTCGATGTGCGCCAGCAACAGCACGCGCGCGGCCTCGCGGTTGCTGCTGGCCAAGGCGACCCAGCGTGGCTCGCTGGTCGAAACGTAGTCCTGCCACTCCATCGGCACGCGGAAGGAATGGAACGTCTGCGTGCCACCGCCGGACTCCGTCGCCGCCGCATCGCGTTCGGAACGGGCAGACGCGATGGTCGAGTAGTGGATCTCGGTTGGCATCGCGCGCAGGAAGAACACCGCCAGGAACAGCAGGGCCACCAGCGACAGCGACACCGCGACGATCCAGCCGTAGCGGCGACGGCGCGATCCCGGCAGCGGCGGCGGGCCGGCGGCGATCGCTTCGGCGACTTCCAGGCGTTGCTCGCGCGCGTCGGAGTCACGGTGCTGGCGCCGCAACCTGCCCATCGCGAAGTACCGGCGCAGACTGCGCGTGCGGCTCGATTCCACACTGCTGCGCACCATCGCCCGCGCCTTCTCGGCGGCCTTTTGGGCGATCTTGCCGGCCTCGCGGGCGGCCTTCTGCGCGATCTTGTGCGCGTGCCGCATCGCTTCGCGCGACGCGCGACCGAACCCGGTGTACGGATCTTCTTCGGGTTTGCCCGGCTCGGCGGCCGGCGCAGGGCCGGGCGGCGGCGGCGCCGCCGATCCTGATGACGGCGGCGGCGGCGGCGTTTCGGCACCGGCCCTGACGTCGGTCCAGGCCGCGGCTCCCGCCGTTGCCGGCGCCCCGAACGCAGACAGCAGGTCGTGCACACTCTGGAAGCGCGCCGCCGGATCCTTCTGCAGGCACCGCTGCAGGATCGCGACCTCGCGCGACGACAGGTGCGACGGCATCGCCGGCGGTTCCATCTCGTGCTTCTTCAGCACTTCCCATTCGCTGTCGCCG
>SXGT01156704.1_pt1 | contig 10354 bp, 9 predicted proteins | sample 3176221 | NCBI WGS metagenome assembly SXGT01 (sample SAMN11356862, study PRJNA531348) | freshwater metagenome | isolation source: freshwater sample F1-120 | place: China: Fuxian Lake, Yuxi | collected 2017-12-25
CCGCCGCCCATACAGGCGCCGTGGATCGCGACGATCACCGGCACGCGAAAGCGCTCCACCCGCGCGAAACGCGCCTGACCCTCCGAACTCGCAGCCGACGCCATCTCGGCCGTCGTGTAGGTGAGGAACTCCTCGATGTCGGCGCCGGCGATGAACGAATCAGGCTTGCCACTGATGAGCACCACGCCGCGCACGCTCGAATCGCGCTCGAGTGCATCCCAGACGCCGTCGAAATCGTTGATCACTGCCCGCGAGAACTTGTTGACCGGCTCGTTGGGCAGGTCGAACACCACGACAGCGACATCGCCGTCACGCTCAACTCGAAACGCGCCGCTGGACCCCGTCATGCGCGCTCCACAACCATCGCGAAACCGAGCCCGCCGGCCGCGCAAACCGTCATCAGCCCAAACTGCCCGCCGCGCCGCGCAAGTTCATTCACGAGCGTCGTCGTGATGCGCGCGCCCGTGGCGCCAAAGGGATGGCCAATGGCCACCGATCCGCCCATCACATTCAGCTTCGCGCGGTCCACCTCGCCCACCGGCGCACTGAACCCCCCGCGCGCGGCCCACTCTTTCGACTCGAACCCGCGCAGATTCGAGAGCACCTGCGCGGCGAACGCCTCGTGCATTTCCACGAGATCAATGTCCTTGAGCGAAAGCCCGGCGCGCTGGAGCGCGATGGGAGCGGCCAGCACCGGCGCCTGCAGCAACTGTTCGCCCGGATCCAACGCCGCGTAGGCGTAACTCCGGATGTAGGCCAGCGGCTTGAACCCCAGCGCCTTGGCCCGCTCCTCGCTCATCAGCAGCACCGCAGCCCCACCATCCGTCAGCGGTGAGGCGTTCCCCGCGGTCACCGTGCCGTACCTGCGATCAAACACCGGGCGCAGCGCGGCGAGCTGCTCCAACGACGTGTCGGACCTCACGCCGTTGTCACTCGCAATCACGGTCTCGTTGTTCCGACCGGTGTGCATCGGCACGATCTCGGCTGTCAACCGGCCATCTGCCGTGCCCGCCGCCGCGTTCTTGTGCGAGGCCAGCGCCAGCGCGTCCTGATCGGCGCGGGCAATGCCGTTGATCTTCGCCATCTTGTCCGCCGACTGCCCCATCGACTCACCCGTCGTCGGTTCCGCAATCGCCGGCGTGATGGGAATCAGGTCGCGCGGCCGAATGGCCGCCAGCGCCGCCAACCGCTTGCCCAGCGTCTTGGCCTTGGACGCGGCAACGAGCGCATCCGAAAACCCGCGCGAATGCAGGATGGGCACGTTCGAGAGCGCCTCGGCACCTCCCGCAATCGCCACATCCGCGTGGCCAATCGCGATCTGGTCGGCCGCGTCCGTGATCGCCTGGTTTGCCGATGCGCAGGCGCGCCCCACGCTCCACGCCTGCACCCCTTTCGGCAGGATCGGCATCAGCGCCACTTCGCGTGCGATGTTGGGCGCAAGCACGGAGGGAATCACCGTGCCGAACGCCAGCAGCTCCACGGATTTCGGATCAACACCAGTGCGGTGGATCAGCTCGCGCACGGCGACCTTGCCCAGCTCAATCGCGCTGACGTCCTTGAGCACCGTCCCGGCCCTGGCGAACGGGGTTCGGACGCCACCGATGATGGCAACGCGACGCGGGTAGGCGGGGGAAGTCATTCATTGAATTTGCCCCCCGGACAGCCGGGTTGCCATCATTCGCACTGCCTCTTCTCCCGTCGCGTCAGCCCGTACCACCCCGAAACCGACCGTGACCTCAGCCGCATCGCCCGCCATTTCCTGGCGCGACACCGCGCTCGCGCGACTCGGCACGGACGTCTTTGACGTGCTGATCATCGGCGGTGGCATCACCGGCGCAGGGATCGCCCGAGATGCGGCTCTGCGCGGGCTGACCGTCGCACTCGTTGAGCAGGACGACTTTGCCGCCGGCACCTCCAGCCGATCATCGCGCCTCATCCACGGCGGCGTGCGGTATCTCGAGCACGGCTACCTGAAACTGGTGTTCGAGGCGAGCCGCGAGCGTCGCGCGCTGCTCCGTAACGCGCCTCATCTGGTCCGCCCGCTCCGGTTCACCTGGCCCGTGTACCGTGGCGCGCGGATCCCGCGTTGGAAGGTCCGCGCGGGGCTCGCCCTGTACGACACACTCGCGCTCTTTGGAAACGTCGGTCGCCACTCGGGCCTCTCACGAGCCGGAGTCCTCGACGCCGAACCAGCGCTCAAGGCCGACGGGCTCGTCGGCGGCGCTTCCTATTGGGACGCTGCCACCGACGACTCGGCGCTCACCCTCGCCAACGTGCTCGACGCGCGCGAGGCGGGCGCCATTGCGCTCAACCACGTTTCCGTCGAGCGGCTGACGGAGACCGACATGCGCGTCACGGGCGCCGTCGTTCGCGATGGCATCACGCAGCACACCGTGACGGTTCGCGCGCACGTCGTGGTCAACGCCACCGGCCCGTGGACCGACTCCATTCGCCGGATGGAGGATCCTCTCTCCACCCCTGCAGTCCTTGGCACGAAGGGCGTGCACATTGCGGTTCCTGCACATCGGGTGGGCAACCGCGCCGCTGTGACGATGCTCTCGCCTGTGGACGGCCGCGTGATGTTTTGTCTTCCCGCCGGCGAGCAGACCATCGTCGGCACCACGGACACGGCCACCAACGCACGACCTGAGCAGGTCCGCGCCAATCGCGGCGACGTGCAGTACCTCCTCGATTCCGTCAACGGCTTCTTCCCCGGCGCCGCGCTCGGCCCGCGCGATGTCATTGCCGCGTGGGCCGGCATCCGCCCGCTCGTCACGCGTGGTAACAGCGGCGATCCCGCATCGGCTTCGCGCGAGCATGAGATCACGACCGGGCCAAAGGGCGTGGTGGCCATCTCCGGCGGCAAACTCACCACCTACCGCGAAATCGCCGAGCAAGTCACCAATCTCGTCGCACGGCGAGTCGGCAACAGCACGCCGTGCAGCACGGCTGCGCGCGCGCTTCCCGGCGCTCGCCGTCAGCCGGTGTTCGGCCTGCTCTTCGAGCCGATCCTCGAGGGGCAGCAGTGGACGCTCAGCGATGCCACCAACGCCGTGGAACACGAGATGGCCTGCACCCTCACGGACATTTTGGTGCGGCGCACCAAAGTCGCGTTCGCATCGCGCGATCACGGCATCCCGCAGGCGGCTCGCGTCGCTGCTGCAGTCGCGCGTCACACGGGATGGGATGCCGCTGAATGCGCGCGCCAGGTGGAGATGTATCGCGCCGAGGCGGCGCGACTCTTCGATGTCGACCCCTGAACACAGCTCCGGCGATCAGCCGGCGCTGGCCCACGTCAGCCCAAATCGTCCGGCGTTGCGTCGTGAATCGTGATGAGCTTTGTGATCTTCAGCTTGCGCGTGCGAGCCGGAAGCTTGAGCAGCACCAGGTCGCCCACTTTCTTGCCGAGCATTGAACGGCCGATCGGCGACGACATCGTCACGTGGTGGTCTTCGAGTTCGAGCGCATCACCAAAGACGAGGTGGTAGGTCTCCTCGACCTTCGTTTCCTGATCGAATACGATGATCTTCGACCCGAGACCGACGGCGTCCCTGGCGATCTGCTCCAGATCAATGGTCTGCAACTTCGCGAGACGCTCTCCGAGCTGACCCAGCCGCGCCTTCACCAGGCGCTGGCGTTCGAGCGCAGCCTTGTACTCCGAGTTCTCGCGCAGGTCGCCCATCTCCACCGCGCGCCGAATTTCCGCAGGCAGCGTCACGTTGAGTTCGTGGCGCAGCTTGTCGGCTTCCTCGTTGAGCTTGGCTTTCAGCGCTTCGATCATCGGTGCGGTCCCGGCAGGTTGACAGAAAAACGCGGCGCCCGGCTCGTGTCATCAAGTCCGGGCGCCACGTTATGATTGTAAGATACCTGCGAATCGCGGGTGCTGCAAACCGTTGAACCACAAGGAGTTGGGTTGCTGCGGATTGAACGGCACGACGATGTGACCCGTCTTCACTTCTCCACCTGGCGCAGCCGGAGGGCGGGCTATTCCGTGAGCTGCTTTGCCGTGCGTGGCGTGGTGGTGGATGCCGCGTTCGACGATGCCGGTCCCGAACTCCTCGCCTGGATCCGGGCGAACAAGCCTGAAGGCGTGATTGTCACGCACGCGCACGACGACCACGGTGGCAACGCAGAACTCCTGGCGCGAAGTGGCGTGCCAATGTGGATGGCGCCGGACACGGAGAAACTCCTCGGCACTCCGCAGACACGCGGCTGGCACCGCAAGTGGGCCTGGGGCGGGATGCCGCTGCTGCAAAGCCGGTTCGAGCGCTTCGAACCGCGCGGGCTTGAAATCATCGACGCTCGCGGGCACTCCCCCGATCACTACGTGGTCTGGGATCCCCAAACCGAGACGGTCTTCGCCGCCGACCTGTTCCTCGGTGTGAAGGTGCGCGTGGCGCACCCCGTGCACCGCGAAGATGTGCGTCAGCAGATCGGCTCGGTGCGCAAGATTGCGGCGCTGAAGCCCAAGCGCGTGTTCGACGCGCACCGCGGCCTGCTCAAGGACGGTGTCGCACTGCTGAACGCCAAGGCCGACTGGATCGAAGAGACAGTGGGCAAGATCGACCAGCGTATCGACAAGGGCTGGGACGATGCCGCGATAGCAAAGGATGTTCTGGGCAGCGAAACGCTATTCACGTACGTGACCTTCTTCGACTGGTCACGCGCCAACTTCGTGGCGAGCGTGCGGAAAACGCACGGAGGCAGATCAGCGAGCCGCTGACGTTCTCCGGAGCGAGCGCTCGCAGCCGTTTTTTGGCGAGGACGCGCTCGCGAAGGAGAATGTCAGGGGCGAGCCACCAGCAGCTACTAGATGTTCGCTTTTCGAAACTCGCGCGCGAGCTGTTCCATCAACTTCGGCCGTGCGTCATACAGGCGCTTGAGCTTTCGCGGCTTCCGCTTGGCCAGCGCGTACGACGTGAGCAGCGGCAGCGCGACCGTCGTGTCCATGTAGCAAACCACGGCGTCCGGCAGACGGTCGGGGTCGATCTTCCCCCAGCTCACCGCCTCTGCCGGCGTGGCCCCCGAGAGTCCGCCCGTATCGGGCCGCGCATCGGTGACCTGCAGGAAGTAGTCGTGGCCCTTCTCGTCGATGCCCAGCACTTCCTGAATCTGCGGCTCCGTCTGCAGCGCGAAATTCTTCGGGCTTCCGCCGCCCATGATCGCAATTGCACTCATGCCCGCCTTTCGCTTGCCGAGTCCGCGCTTGGCACCGAGCACAATGGCAGCCGTCTCGTTGACGTCCTGGTTGGGGTCGATGATGCAGCGGCCGCCTTCGAGCGCCAGCGCCGCCACGTTCATCCCGATGCTTGAGTCGCCCGGCGACGACGTGTAGATCGGCACGCCGCAGCGATACGCGGTGGCGAGCAGCGACTTGTCCTTGAGGCCCAGCACACGCCCGCGCTCCCAGAGGACCTTGCCGCAGAGCCAGTGGAACTCCGCGCTCGACATCGTGCGCTGGAACTCCTTGCCGCGAATCACCTGACGGAAGAACGCGTCGGTGGAGAGCAACACATCGTAGTCGAAGACGATGTCATAGATGCGGACGACACCTTCCTCGCGCAGCACCACGTCACTCTCGCCGGGGTTCCCACGATGCATCGAGAGCCCAAGGCCGAAGTGCGTGTCGTGATAGAGGTTCGCGCCCGTGGAGATGATCCAGTCCACGAACCCCGCCTCGATGAGCGGGATGATGCAGCTCATGCCGAGTCCCGCCGGCGTGAGTGCACCCGTGAGGGTGAGGCCCACCGTGACATCCGGCGCGAGCATCTTGTTCGTGAAGAGCTGACACGATTCGCGCAGACGCCCCGAGTTGTACGACTGGAACACCTCGTCGATCATCTGCTCCACCGACTCCGTGCCGTCAATGCGCCGCGGCGCAATGCGCGCGCCGCGCAGGAACCGGTTCGCCCCAACCACCACGTGCTTGGCGCCCTTGGCCTCGCGCGCCTCCGCCGCCTTCTTCTGCGCGGCTTTTGGGCCAGCCGCACTGGCGTGTGGCTTGGCGCTGGTGCCGTGCCGCGATGCCTTGAATCCACCACGCTCTCGTTTGTCTGTCATTTCATCGCCGCCGCCACTTGGGCTGCGTAGGCTTGGGCCACCAGCTCGACTGCTTCGGCCGGATCGTCGGTGAGGTGCATCAGGTCTACGTCCCCATCATTGATCTTCTTCTCGCCGGCCACGCGGGTCTGCAACCAGCGAAACAGCCCCGCCCAGTAGTGACGGCCAAAGAGAATCACCGGGAACTGTGAGATTTTTCCGGTCTGAATCAGCGTCACTGCCTCAAACAGCTCGTCGAGCGTGCCGTAGCCGCCCGGGAAGATGATGAAGGCCGCGCTGTACTTGATGAACATCGTCTTCCGCACAAAGAAGTAGCGGAAGTTCACCAGGGTATCGACGTACTTGTTGGATCCCTGCTCGAACGGCAACTCGATGTTGCAGCCCACCGAGCGTCCGCCGCCGAGCTTTGCGCCCTTGTTGGCCGCTTCCATGATGCCCGGACCCGCGCCCGTGATCACGGCAAAGTCGCGCTTGGCGAGCAGCCGGCCCACTTCCACGGCGGCCAGGTACTGCGGATCGTCTGGAAGCGTCCGGGCCGAGCCGAACACGGTCACCGCTTTCTCAAGACCGGCGAGTTTGTCAAACCCTTCAATGAACTCGCCCATGATGCGCATCACGCGCCATGGGTCGCCGCGGGTGAACTCGTCGGTGGGCGTGACACCCTGGAAGAGCTTGGTGTCCTCCGTAATCACCGGGTGCTTGACGTTCCGGATCGCGTCATCAATGCGCGACGGCACCGAATTCGACCGCTTCGGCGGTTCCGCTGCTGCCGCCGCGGCGATCGCAGCCTTCGCAGCCGCCTTTGGCCCCAAAGGGGCCTCCACTAACCGCTTTTCGCCCGGCTTTGTCTCTTTTCGGCTCGCCATCCCTTGAGTTTACTTTCCCGCGTGACCTCCCGCGACGGTTCGGCCAACCTGCGCCCCTCGGTGGTGATCCTCGTGGCCGACGGCGCGAGGCCCGACTCCCTCGCTTCCGCCATGGATCGGGGCGAGCTGCCCGCCCTGGCCCGGCTGCGCGCGGAGGGCGGCAGCCACGTGGTCACCTCGGTCTTTCCGTCGGTGACCGGTCCTGCCTACACGCCATTTGTCATGGGTCGCTACCCCGGCCCCGTGGGCGTTCCCGGCATTCGCTGGTACGACCGCGAGCGCACCCGCGCCCGCTGGCCGGTCTACTCGCGCAGCTATGTGGGCTACGACATCCAGTCGGTGAACGGCGACATCGACCCCGCCTCGCCAACCCTTTGGGACCTCTCCACAAGCCGCCTCTCCAACCTCAGCGTGATAGAGCGCGGGCTCCGGAATCGCGAAAAAGTGGCCCGCGGCGCCGGATTTGTGTTGCGCGTAGCGGTGACGCACTTCCGTGGCAACGTCGCAGGCTGGATCGACATCGACCGTCACCTCGGTGAACAGGTCGCCGCGCGCATTGCACACGACAAGCCCGAAATCGCCTTCTGCGCGCTCACCGGCATCGACAAGACGTCGCACGCCACCGGGCACGATTCCGCCGCGGTCCTGGCGGCGATGCAGAACGTGGATCGCACCGTGGCGCAGATCCGCGCCGACGCCGAGCGCGATGGACGATGGGAGCAGATGCACCTCTGGGTGGTGAGCGATCACGGGCACTCGCCGGTGAAACAGCACGAGGATCTCGCCGGCATGATTGAGGAGTGGGGGGTCAGGGTGCGCGCCCACCCATTTACCATCGGCCGAAACCAGCGCGTGGCCGTGATGGTGAGCGGCAACGCGATGGCGCACCTCTCGCTCGACATTGGCGAGACCGCGCGCCCCTGGTGGCCCAGGCTCTCAACCAAGTGGGAGTGGCTCGCTCAGCGATTGCTTGAGCGTGAGTCCACCGATCTGCTCATCCTTCCGCATTCAACGGGCGAGATTGAACTCCGCTCGCGCAGTCGTGGTCGCGCGCGCGTGCTCGTCGCGAACGGCCGCTACTCCTACCGCCCCGAATCCGGCGACCCACTCGGCATAGGCGAGCAGTCGGATCTTTCTGACGAACAGGCCTACGACGCGACAATCGCGAGTGACTACCCCGACGCGCTCGTGCAACTCGTGAACCTCTGCGCGAGCCCGCGCTGTGGCGACCTGCTCATCAGCGCCTCGCGCAACTGGGACCTCCGCGCACGTTACGAGCCCATTCCCCACGTCTCCAGCCACGGCGCACTGCACCGCGAGCATATGCTCGTGCCGTTGATCACGAATCGGCCGGCCGCGCGCACACCGCGGCGCACCGTGGATGTGTTTGCGAGCGCAGCGCAGTTGCTCGGCGCGGCGCACGACCCGCGCGTGGACGGACGTTCCTGGCTCTAGGGCCGCGCTGACCGTGGGCTGCGCGCGGCGCCGCTACTCGCTCGCGTCGCGCAACAAATCCTTGAGCCGCTGGGCCAGGGCATGCTGCCGCTGCCGCAACTCGGCCACGCGCTCGGGATGCGCGCGCAGCACCAGATAGCGCCGGATCGACTGCCAGACGAATCGCCGCGACTCGCCAATCGCCATGGCCGTGAACGCGAAGGACGGCAGCGCAAAGAACGCAATCACGCCGGCCCACCACGCGGTGAACCACCCGAACATGAAGGCGAGCAGGGCGAACCAGGCGATGAAGATCACGCCGCCATACATCACACGGAATGTGGGGATGGAATCGTCGCCCTCTTTCTTCGAGGCCTTGGTACCGACGGCACCGGTGAGCTCGCGCGGAATCCAGAAGAGGAACAATCCAATCGCCGCAATCGGCGTCATCAGCAGCAATGGCACTCGCCGCGCCAGCCAGGCCACGGCAGATCCCGCCGACACCTGAGCGCGCAGCGTCATCGGCGTGAGCCCCAGCCGAATCAACAACCGTTCGTGTGATCGTACCTCGCGCGCCACCGCGCGCCACGCCGAATCATCACCCAGCCGCAACCGGGCGAGTGCCTTCGTTGTTTCGGCCAGGCGCTCCACTTGGGCTGCGGGCGTGCGCGGCGCATCGAACTCCGTCGCCCAGATGGCCTCCGCCATTCGCACGAGCTGCTCGTCCTGCCAACTGTGCAGGTTGAGCGTCACGGCGCGCATGGACTGCTCGATCCGCCGAGTGAGTTCGCGCACCGCCTCGCGGTCACCAGGTCCACGTGCCGCGAGGTCGCTCCATTCCGGAGACGCGCCCCGGATCACACGCGCCGGACTCCGGAACGTCTGCCGATCGCGAAACACCATGCCGATTGGCACGATGGGAAACGCCTTTCCGCCGAGCTGCTCCGCTGCGCCCAGCGCAATGCGCGCGGCGCCTGTTTTCAGGGGCTGCAGGCCCGATGCGCTATGGCTCGTGCCCTCCGGAAAAATCCCGACGGCGTACCCCTGAGCCACCGCGCGGTACACGTCGCGGAAGGTGTCGAGGTTTTGGGCCACGAGCTTGGGATTGTCCTGCCGCCGATAGACCGGCACCGACCCCACGGCTTTCACCAGCCAGCCAAGGCCTGGATAATGAAAGAGGGGTGCCTTTGCCATGAACCGCACCGGGCGCTGCGCGGCGTCGGTCACGAACGCCACATCGAGCAGCGAATTCGTGTGATTTGCGACAATGAGTGCCGGGCCCTTCACCGGCGCCTCGGCTCCGCCCACCGTCGCCCGGTAGTATCCGTGCGCGGCGAACCGGCTCATGGTGGGCATCGCGCGAAGCATCCACATCGTGGTCGGAATGATACCCGCCTGCCGCCGCACTCCACAGCGGTTGATGCCCACCCTCCGCGGGTCAATCTTACGGTATGGGCTGGACGCGCCTCTCCCTCACGCTCGCCGTTCGGGCGGTCCGGCATCCCTCGCTGGCCGTGGACCTGATGCGCGTGGCCTGGCGTTTTCGGCCGCGCGACTGGTACAAGCGCCCCCCGTTCCTGCCGCTTCCCGATCGCGACTATGTGGCCTGGCGCATGCACACCGCCTACGGCGATCACCACGCCCTACCCCCCGCAGCCGACATCGAGCGCTACGCGCGCTGGACACGCCGCATTCCGTGACCGGCACGCCGGTCGCCTCGGGTCCAAGGCTCGCCACTCAACTCAAGGCGCAGGCCTACGGCATCGGATTCGACCTCGCAGGCATCGCCACGCTCGGCCCCGCTGACACCGCGCCCGAATTCGACGAATGGCTGGCGAAAGGCCACGCGGGCACCATGGACTATATGGAGCGCCACGCCGACCTCAGGCGCGATACCACTCGTCCGCAGCCGGGCATGAGATCGGCGCTCGTCGTGGGCCTCAACTACGGCGGCACGCAGCCCACCGGCGCCGTGGCACGTTACGCGCGCGGCG
>SXGT01270914.1_pt1 | contig 10354 bp, 6 predicted proteins | sample 3176221 | NCBI WGS metagenome assembly SXGT01 (sample SAMN11356862, study PRJNA531348) | freshwater metagenome | isolation source: freshwater sample F1-120 | place: China: Fuxian Lake, Yuxi | collected 2017-12-25
CAAGGAGCTTATCGCCCGCGCAATCAACTACAACTCGCCGCGGACCAAGGGGCCGTTCGTCGCCGTCAACCTGGCGGCGGTGCCCGAGACCCTCATCGAGAGCGAGCTGTTCGGCCACACGCGCGGCGCCTTCACCGACGCCCGCGCCGACCGCCTGGGCCTGTTCGCCGAGGCCGACACCGGCTCGATCTTCCTCGACGAGATCGGCGAGCTGGCGCTGCCGCTGCAAGCCAAGCTCCTGCGCGTGCTGCAGGAGAAGCGACTGCGGCGCGTCGGGGGCAACGAGGAGCTCCCGGTCAACGTGCGCGTGCTCAGCGCCACGCACCGTGATCTCGCGCGCGAGGTCAGCGCCGGTCGCTTCCGCGAGGCCCTCTACTACCGGCGCAAGGTCGTGCAGGTCGAGGTGACGCCGCTGCGCGAGCGCCGCGAGGACATCCCGGTGCTCGTCGACGCGTTCCTCGGTGGCCTGCACGAGGAGCACAAGGCCTCCGGCCGCGCGCGTCCGCAGCTCGCACGCGAGTGCCTCGAGCGCCTGCTCGCCCACGACTGGCACGGCAACGTGCGCGAGCTCCAGAACGAGATCACGCGCATGCACGCGCTCGGCGGGGAGTTGCTCGGGGCTGAGCTCGTCGCGCACCTCTCCAAGGCGCCGCGCGTCGCGGGCCAAGGCGGCGTGCGCGGCCTCATCGGCCGGCGCATGGAGGAAGTCGAGACCGAGATGATTCGCGCCACACTCGAGCTCACCGGCGGCAAGCGCGGCGAAGCCGCGAAGATCCTCGGCATCCCACGCCGCACCTTCTACAACCGCCTCAAGACCCTCGGGATCGATCCGTGAGTGTCGCTTGGCTCGCCTGCGCCGTACTCGGGCTCTCCGGCGCACAGGACTCGAAGCCGCGCGCGCGGCTCCTTGTGGCGATCTCCGTCGACCAGCTCGTCCCCGAGACGCTCGACCGGCTCGCGCCCTGGCTCTCCGGCGGACTCGGACGCTTCGTGCGCGAGGGGCGCATGTTTCCGCGCGCGGCGCTGCTCCACGGCGACACCGAGACGGGACCGGGGCATGCCGCGTATGGCACGGGGCGCCTGCCGCGCAACAACGGCGTGATCTCGAATGACTGGCTGGCGCGCGAGTCGCGCGACTCCGTGTACTGCTTCGCGGATCCGGATGCGCGCGAGGTCACGAGCGGCGGCGTGCAGGCCGAGGCCGGCACCTCGCCGCGCCAGCTGCGTTGCGACGGCATGGCGGACTACCTCGAGACGTCCGCTCCGGGCGCGCTCACGGTCGCGATCAGCTCGAAGGATCGCTCGGCGATCGGCATGAGCGGCCGGCGTGCGGACCTCGCGCTGTGGTGGGACAAGAAGCGCGGCGGCTTCCGCAGTTCGACGTGGTACGGCACCGAGCTGCCGGCGTGGGTGCGCGAGCACAACGCGAGCTGGCAGGCGCGTCTGCCGTTCGCCGAGGGCTGGGCGAGCGAGCTGCCGGCGGACTTCGCGCGCTCGGGTACCGCACCGGACGAGCGCGACGGCGAGGTCGGTCGACCGGGGCAGCGCTCGTTCCCGCACACAGTCCCGCCGCGTGGCGCGGACCTCGACGAGAAGGCGCTCGCGACGCTCTCGAAGTGGGCTTACGAGGGACCGGCGAGCGATGTCATGGTCTGCGAGCTCGCGCGCGAAGCCGTGGTGAGGCTCGCGCTCGGCAGCGACGAGGTGACGGATCTGCTGTGCGTGAGCCTCGCGGCCTGCGACGTCGTGGGGCACGCCTACGGACCGGGCAGCGTCGAGGTCGCTGACGTGTTGCTGCGCGCGGATCGCGAGCTCGGCGCGCTGTTCGCGCTGCTCGATGAGCGCGTGGGGAAGGGACGCTGGGTGGCGGCGCTGTCCGCGGACCACGGCGTGCTCGAGTTGCCCGAGGCACTCGTCGCGCAGGGCTATCCCGCGCGCCGCATCACCGGCCGCGAGATCGCCGACACGATCACCGAAGCCCGCAACGCGGTCCACGCGCGTTACGGCGCCGATTTTTTCCTGTCGGGCAACTATCGCGGCGTGCGTCTCGACGCGCGCGCGCTCGCGGAACGCGGAGTCGAGGCGTCCGCGGTGCGCGAGGCCTACGCGAGCGAGCTGCGCAAGTTCGGCGCGAGCTGGATGGAGCACGCACTGACGTGGGACGAGCTGCGCGCGATCGCGCGCGAGGGTGCGAAGGCGTCGAGCGGTCTCGTGGCGATGGAAGCCAACTCGTTCGACGAGGAGCGCACGAGCGACGTCGTCACGCTCCAGAAGACCTACACCTTGCCGGGCGTCGTGGTCGGCACGAGCCATGGCACGCCGCACGAGTACGACCGACGCATTCCGCTCGCGTTCCTCGGCCCCGGCGTCGCGCCCGGCCGCGACTATCGCGACGCGTCCTCGATCGACGCATTGCCGACGCTCTTCACTCTCGCTGGACTGTCGGTTCCCGAAGGGCTCGACGGCCGCGCGTTGCCGGTGCGCTAGCCGTCCGAAGGAGCGCGACGCGGCGCGGGCGCGGCGGTGCCGCGGAAGAGCTGCTCGAGCGCGCGCAGCACGGGTTCGAGCTGCGGGTCGGGGCCGGGTGCGGTGGAGGGAGCCTCCGCAGGAGTGGCCGGCGGTGTCGCCTTCTGTCCGAAGCGCCGCGGCTCGCGTTCGAGGCGCTCGACAGCAAGCAGTGCAGCCTGCGCGTCGACGTAGCTGGATTCGCGCGCGAGCACCAACTCAAGCTCGGCGCGCGCGGCGGGCGCTTCGCACAGGTCGAGCAGGCCGCGCGCGCGCTCGACGCGCGCCGCGAGGGCGAGTTCGATGTCGCCCGTGAGGTCGATGCAGGCGCTGAGGCGCGAGGCGGAGCCGCGCAGCGCGCTCTCGGCGCGCAGCAGGTCGTCGCGGTCGAGCGCCGCGAGCGCGAGCCGACGCTCGATGCGCGCCGCGTCGTAGAGCGGGCGTGCGTCGGTGGGACGCTCGAGGATGCGCAGGCCGTGCAGCGTGAGCGCCTCTTCGTAGCGCCCGAGACCGGCGAGTACGGCGGCGCGGTAGAGCAGCGCGGAGTCACGCTCGAGCGCCGTGAATAGGGGCTCGAGCACCGCGAGTACCTCGCGCTCGCCTTCGCCCTGCGCACGCGCGAGCGTGGCCGCCAGCTCGAGCGCCTCTGCGCGAATCTCCGGCAGCCCGTCGAGCGCGGAGGTGCGCAGCACGTCGAGAATGCGCTGGCTCGCCTCGAGCTGCTTCCTGCGGTCCTTCCTTGCCTGCCCCTCGGTCCACAGCTGTCGCGCATCCGCGATCGCGCGCTGGGCCACGGCCACGGTACGCTCGCGTCGTTCGCGGTCGCGCGCAGCCTCGGCCTGCGCCTGGCGCGAAGCCGCGTCCACCGCCTGCTGCTCGGCGACGCTTACGTCGACCTTGCTGTCGTTCCACTGCCGCCACACCCAGCGGAACGCGCCGCCGAGCGCGAACGTGATCGCGAGCGCGCCTGTGGCGAGTCCGGTCTGCAGCGGATGGCGCCGGCACCAGCGCACGGCGGGATCGAAGAAGCGCGGCGTGCGCGCGGTGACGTGCCGGCCGTCGCGCACGGCCACGAGGTCGTCGCGCAGGTCCGCGGCGGTTGCGTAGCGACTCACCGGGTCCTTTTCGAGGCAGCGGTGCAGCACCGCCTCGAGGTCGCGCGGTACGCCGGGGCGCAGCTTGCGCAGGCGCGCGGGCTCGCGCTGCAGGATCGAGTGCAGGATCGCCGACGGCGTTGCGCCCGTGAACGGTGGTGCATCGCAGAGCAGCTCGTACAGCGTGACGCCCAGCCCCCAGATGTCCGTGCGCGCGTCGATGCGCCCGAACTCGCCTGAGATCTGCTCGGGTGCCATGTAGAGCGGCGTTCCAACGAGGTCGCCCGACTCGGTGACGCTGCCATCCTCGGAGTCGGTGTGGCGCGCGAGGCCGAAGTCCGTGAGCAGCACGCGCTCGCCGTCGCGCAGGAGATTCCCGGGCTTCACATCGCGGTGCAGTACGCCGCGCCCGTGCGCGTGCGCGAGCGCGCCGGCGACGTCGATGCCGATGGCGATCACGTCCTCGACGGGCAGCGGGCCGGCCTTGAGCACGCGATCGAGCGACGGCCCTTCCGCGAACTTCATTGCGAAGTAGTGGTAGCCGCGTCGCGAACCGACCTCGTACACGGCGACCACGTTGGGGTGCGCGAGGCGACCCATGGACTGTGCCTCGCGAAGAAAGCGCTTGACCGTGCGCTCGCGCAGCGCGAGTTGCGGTGGCAGCACCTTGAGCGCCACGCGCCGCCCGAGCCCGCGCTGCTCGGCCTCGAACACCATGCCCATCGCGCCCTGCCCGACCTGGCGCAGCACGGTGTAGCCCTCGAGGTCGCGGTCGAGGGCCGCGGCAGTGACCTCGAGCGCGGTGCGCGAGTCGGTCAAGTTCGGGCGCTCCGCGCGCGCTAGCGGGTGCTCACGGCGCGGTGCACGGCGAGCACCGAGTCGAGGATCGCGGGGAACTGGTGCAGGCGCAGCATGTTGGGGCCATCGGAGGGCGCCTTGTCCGGGTCGGGGTGGACCTCGAAGAAGAGCCCGTCGACGTTGCCGGTCGCGACCGCCGCGCGCGCGAGCGCGGGGACGTGCTCGCGGTTGCCGCCGGTCGAGTCGCCCTTGGCCCCCGGCTCCTGCACCGAGTGCGTCGCGTCGAACACGACGAGCGAGCCGGTGGCGCGCAGGTGCTCGAAGCCCGTCATGTCGACGACGAGGCGTCCGTAGCCAAAGCTCGTGCCGCGTTCGCACACCATCACGTTGGGATTGCCCGCCTTCGCGCACTTGGCGACGACATTCTTCATGTCCCACGGCGCGAGGAACTGGCCATTCTTGATGTTGAGCGGCTTGCCCGTGCGCGCGGCGGCGATGAGCAGGTCGGTTTGGCGGCACAGGAAGGCCGGGATCTGCAGCAGGTCGCAGACCTCCGCCGCGGGCGCGCAGTGCTCGGGCAGGTGCACATCGGTGACGACGGGCACGTTCCAGCGGCGCTTGATCTCGGCGAGCAGCTCGAGGCCTTCGGCGATGCCCGGCCCGCGCGTGGCGGCCGCGCTCGAGCGGTTGGCTTTGTCGAAGCTCGCCTTGAAGACCAGCGGGATGCGGCGCTCGCGCGCGATGCCGACCAAGGTCTCGGCGATCTGGTGGGCGAGCTCGGGCGTCTCGAGCACGCAGGGGCCGGCGAGGAGGAACAGCTCGCCGCCGCCGAGCGCGAGCTCGCCAACTTGGACCTTGGGACGGGAGGGTGCGGTCATCGGTGAGGAATGAGGATGCGGCGGCCGGTGGCGCTCACGGCGAGCTCGACCGGCGTGTGGCCGCCGGAGTCGCCGTCGACATGGTAGGGCACGGGGGCGCTCGACGTGACGCGCAGGTGGCGCGCGCGGCGCAATTCGCAGCTTCCGCCGGGCAGGCGGCCCAACAGCCCGCGCATTCCGGCCGCGGCGAGCCCGAGCAGGCCGCCGTCGCGGAACAGGTAGACGTCGAACTTCCCGTCGTCGAGCACGCGGGTGGGGGAGAGCCGCAGCACGCCGCCGTAGTGGATGATGTTGCTCGCCCACAGGCTCTCGACGGGGCCCTCGACGCGCTGCCCGTCGAGCTCGACCGCGAGCTGCGGGGGCTTCCAGCGCCGCAGCGCGCTCAAGGCGGCTGGCAGGTAGGCGAGCTTGGTGATCGGCCCCCTGCGGCGGCGCTCGACCTCGTGGACCACCAGCGCGTCGAAGCCGACGCCGGTGACGAGGAACGAGAGCCGCCCGTTGACGTCGGCGACGTCGATACAGGTGCTCCGGCCTGCCTTCACTAGCTCGAGCGTGCCGGCCGGGTCGCGCGGCAACCCGAGGTCGATCGACAGCACGTTCGCCGTTCCGAGCGGCAGCAGCGCCACGGGCAGCCCGCTTTCCCCGAGCCCCTCGAACACCTCGCGCAGCGTCCCGTCGCCCCCGACGGAGGCGACCAGATCGAGCTCCGCGCGCCGCGCGCGCACCGTTTCCAGCGCATCGCCGCGGTGCCGCGTCAAGTGCAGCGCGCTTTCGATCCCAAGGTGCGCGAGCCCCTCATGCAGCGCACGCCCTGCCCGCTCGCCGCGACCGCGCCCCGCGACCGGGTTCGCGACCACGAGCGCGCGACGGAACGGCGAAGGGGCGCTGGATGCCATGGGCGAGGGGAGGGAAGATAGCAGCGTGGACCCGCGCTCTCGCCCGCTCGTCGTGCTCGGTGGCTCCGGTTTTCTCGGAGCGCAGGTGCTGCGCAGGGCCGCGGCGGCGGGATGGGAGCGGGCGGTCTCGCTCTCGCGGGCCACGGGCCTCGACCTCGCCGCGGCCGATGCGCGCGCGATCGAGAGCGCGCTGCGCAGCCACTCGGCGGGCGCGGTGCTCTTGTGCGCCGCGATGGCGAAGATCGACGAGTGCGAGCGCGAGCCGGAGCGCGCGGTCGCCACCAACGCGCGCGCGCCGCGGGAAGTCGCCCGCGCGTGCGCCGCGCTAGGCCTGCGACTGGTCCACGTCTCGACCGACCTCGCCTTCGGCGCCACACCGGCGCCTCCGGGCGGCTTCCGCGAGGACCACGAGCCGGCGCCGATCTCGATCTACGGCCGCACCAAGGTCGCGGGCGAGCGCGCGGTGCTCGAGGCCCATCCCGCGGCGCTCGTCGCGCGCATCCCGCTGCTCTACGGCGACTCGCTCGGCCGCGGGCTCGGCGCCACCGACGGGCTGCTCGCTGCCCTCGCGCGCGGCGAGGCCCCGACGCTCTTCAGCGACGAGTGGCGCACGCCGCTCGACGTCTTCGACGCCGCCGACGCCCTGCTCGAGCTCGCGCACGGCTCGCTCGCCGGTCTACTGCACCTCGCGGGCCCCGAGCGCATCTCGCGCGCCGAGCTCGGCCTGTGCGCCGTCCGCGCCGCAGGCTTGAGCGTCCCGCTCCGCACCGCGCCCCGCTCCTCCGCCCCGTCCAGCAACCTGCGCCCCGCCGACGTGTGCCTCGACACCACGCTCGTCCGCTCCCACCTGCGTACCCGCCTGCGCCCCGTCCGCGAGGCGCTCGGCGGCTAGGGCGCGCAGGCGGGTGCGGGCGGCACTCGCCAAGTCTCGCTAGCGGTAGCGCCAGACCGACGCCGTCGGGCCAGCGCTCGTGCCGCCGCCGATCAGGAAGATGGAGCCGCCGTGGGTGACGAGCGCAGCGCCCACTTGCAACTCCGGCGGATTCTCGAGCGGCTCGAAGCTGAATGGGGCTGGGTTCACGAGCTGCAGTCCCCGCATGGGACCCGCTTGCGGCGTGTAGATCCAGCGCCAGAAGGCGCGATCCGCCTGGTTGAGCAAGTAGATGTGGTCACCCATGCGGGTGCACATGGGATTGCTGTGGGTGAGCGGCGAGGCCGGCAGCAGCGCCCACGAGTTGAAGCGCGGCGAATAGGTCACGAATCGGCCCGGCTGGGACGGTTCGTAGGAGCCGAAGGTGAAGAGGTCGCCGCGCACCGCCACGCCGGACGTGTCTCCGAGCGGCGTAGGCAGCGAGATGTTCGCGCCGCTGCTCCACGGTCCGGTCGGGGCGCCCTCGAGGGAGGGATCGTAAACGTAGCAGGTGCTGCGGTACTGCCAGCCGCCGACCCAGACTCGGCCGCCGAGCACATACAGCTTGCCGTTGAGCTCGTGCAGCGAGGGCGTGAGGCGCGCCTCTGGAATCGGGGTGCAGGCAGTCCAGCTTCCCGTGCGGGGATCGAGTCGCAGGAGCTGATTCGAGATGGCGTAGTCGTAGAGATAGCCGCCGAGTACGTAGACATAGCCGTCGAGCCCGATTGCGCGCGCGGAGCGAATGCCGGGTCCGGGAAGGTCGGCCAACTGGGTCCACTGGTTCGCAGCGACGTCGTACATCTGCACCGTCCGTGTCGGATTCGAGGAACCAACAAGCGTGCCGCCCAACGCGAAGATCGCGGACCCACAATTGGCTGCAGCCAAGTTCATGCGTGGCTGGGGCAGGGAGGCCATGCGCTGCCAGCGCAGGCTGCTCCCGTTGGATCCGGCGGCTGCCAGGCCCCCGGTCGAGCCGATGTCGTTGCGCGTACCGTCGAGGTCGTTGAACGCCGGCGCCGGATCTCCAGCGTTGATGGCCGGCGAGCTGGGCTGCAGAGTAAAGTCCCCGTTGGATGGGAGCACGAAGGCAGGATTGCCATCGATGCAGCCCGTGCCGGTCCAAGGGAAGGCCGCCTCATTCTCCACGAGCGAGTAGGTCGCGTTGGCCGTGCCGCCGCCGAAGACGCGGATGGGGTCGCCCGTGTGGCTCCAGAAGATGCAGTTCTTGAGCACGGCGTGACCGTCGCCGTTGAGTGCGGGTCCGTATGGCGCGCTGTTGCCGTAGAACGTGCAGTTCGTGATGTTCGCTGTCCTATTGATGAACAGGAAGATCGCGCCGCCATTCTGGGCGGTATTGCCCCAGAACACGTTGTTTCTGCACACGGAAGTGCTCGAGAGGATTGCGATGGCGCCGCCTTGTCCAACCGCCGAGTTGTTCACGAAACGGTTGCGCTCGAGATGGACGGTGTCGTTCTCGTAGGAATAGAAGCCGCCTCCATTCCCTGCATCGTTGTTGATGAACCAGTTGCCCACGAACTTGCCGGAGCCGCCATTGATCACAAACACGCCGCCTCCGAAACCTCCGTCGCCGTCCCGGATCGTGAAACCCTCGACGATGGAACTCAGGGTGGTGCCGGCGGCCAGCGTGAGCACGGTGGCATTCGTTCCCGCTCCGCTCAGGATGGTGGTCGCAGGACCGTCGATCGACCGCAGGTGGACGTTCTTGGCGGGGAAGGAGATTGGGCCTGAGTAGGGACCCGCTCGTACGGCGATCTCGTCGCCAGTCACGGCCGCCTGCAACGCGGCCTGAATCGTGGGGTAGTCATCGGGCACGCGTCGCACTTCGGCCGCGGCGGGCGCGGCGATCAGGGCGGACATCACGCTCAGGGTGCAGGACAGTCGGAGCAGTCTCACGGGTGTTTCTTCCAATGCGCGCAGACATCGGTCCTTGGTACTTGGCGGAAAACGGAGACGGAGGGTCCGACTCCGAACTTGTGGAAATTGAGTGCGCGAGTTTGGGATTCGTGACGCGCTGGTCCGCATTCCCGCGCCTAGCGGGTGCGGAACTTGAGCGCCGGGGCCCACTGCAGGAAGCCACCACGGGGCCAGCTCGGCAAGAACTCGCAGCGCAGCATCTGAGCCCACGCGACTGTCGCCGAAGGGGCTGGGGCGCCTCCGGAACTCAGGCGCACGCACAGGGTGCCGTTGCCGCGTGCAAGTTCGCGCAGTCGCTGCAGTGCACGTTCCGGAGGCCGTACACGCTGCACGTTGTACTGGTCCCAGAGCTCGCGGCTCCAGTCGAACGAGCGCCCCGGCACGAACTCGGCCACCGTGACGAGCGCTTCGAAGCTCGGTCCGAGTTCGACACGACTCCAGGCCGTCGGCCCCGTGCGCTGCGGACCCGCGGTGAGCTCGACCTCGAGTTCCTCCCAGCCCGAGGGCAACTTCACAAGGAAATCGACGCGCGCTTGCGCGCCAGAAGAGTCGGGGGCGAAGTAGACGCGGTCGGCGTGGAATGGGCCACTCGCGACCGGTGCGCTCTCCCAGATGCGGGTTGCGGAGCGCCGCTCGGTGATCCCGGCCAGCACGGATTCCTCGAGCGCCGAGTAGGCCAGCGTGGTGGTCCACTCATCCTCGCTCTGGTCCAGCTCGAACGACACGCAGTGCAGGCGGTCCCGAGCGAGCTGGAGCTGGAAACTCCGCTCTCGGAATCCCTCGCACCGCAGCGCGAAGGTGTGCTCACCGAGCGGAAGTCGCAGGGCGCTGATGCCGGGAGCGCCGTGGTAGGTCCGGCCGTCGACTTCGAGCTCGATGGCGGGCTCGGGCGTCGAGACCTGCACCCAAGCTCCGGGGGCCTCGTCGGCGACGCCCGCTCCGTGGAGCCGCGGCACGCCATGGGGTGGCTGCAGCACGAGTAGTTCTCGCCGCGGTGCCGCGCGCTCGATCTCCCATTCGCCTTCAAACCAAGGGCCTGCATCTCCAAAGCGAGCGCGCCAGGAGTGGGATCCCCGCCCGAGCGAAAGTCTCAAAGGGGTGGTTCCCCGCTCGACGTCGTCCACCCACAGCTGGTAGCCCGATGGATAGGTGTCGACATCAAGTTGCACGGGCCAAAGCCAGAGCGCGAAAACGCCTGAGAGCGCGGCGAAGGCAGCAACCGCCCGCGAGCGTCGCGATCGCAGCGCTGCTCGCAGCACTCCCCGCAGGCGACCCCCCGTGTCGCTGGAGACTGATTCTCCGCGCGCTCCCGCGGCCAGCGCTTCGCACAGCTCTAGC
>SXGT01312114.1_pt1 | contig 10353 bp, 9 predicted proteins | sample 3176221 | NCBI WGS metagenome assembly SXGT01 (sample SAMN11356862, study PRJNA531348) | freshwater metagenome | isolation source: freshwater sample F1-120 | place: China: Fuxian Lake, Yuxi | collected 2017-12-25
CGGTGGATTGACCGGCATTTTGCGCACACGATCGTGTGTTCGCGGTTCGTGGGCGACGATCTCAGGCGTGCGGGCATTGATCGCGTCTCGCAGGTGCCACTCGGCGTGGACCTTGAGCGCTACACGCCCGCGCTGCGCGACCGGCGTGACGAGGTGCGTCGCAGCCACGGCCTTCCGATGGGACCGATCGCCGGATTTGTCGGCCGGTTCGGTAAGGAAAAGGAGTTGGACGTGCTGGTGGCGGCCTGGCCGCAGGTCCACCGCAAGACGGGCGCGATGCTCGTGTTAGTGGGCGATGGCCCTCAGCGGGCCGCGCTCGAGGCCCAGGCGGGCGGCGCGAGCTGGCTGCGGTTCCTCCCGTTCATGCGCGACCGCGACGCGCTGGCGAGCCTGCTCGCCGCATTCGACATCGTGGTGGCCCCAGGGTCGAGCGAGACATTCGGTTTGGCACCGCTCGAAGCGATAGCCTGCGGAACGCCGGTGCTTTCGGCTGACCGGGGCGGGATGGCCGAGCAGATCGAGGCGGCCGGCGCCGGAGAGCGGTTCGTGTCGGGCAACCCGGGTTCACTGGCCGAATCGGCGATCCGGCTTCTGGAGTCGGACCTCGCGATGCACGGGCGGCGCGGCCGCGCGCATGCGGAAGCCAACAATGATTGGCGGTCGGTGTTCGACCGGATCTTTGCGGTTTACGCGGCGGTCGCAGCCGAGGCGAGTCCGTAGTTACCCAGGTTCAGGTGGGCCGGGCGGCTAGCGGCTGGCAGGATATTCTTGTATAGTCATATCTGAATATCCTGGAACATTCCCTCCGAGGATGCCGCATGCCTGTGAATTCTGCTGCGCGAACGCGCTGGGTGTCTGCTGCCGTCGCGGCGGCCGCGGTCGCAACGGGATGCGCCGAGCCGGGTGAGCCCAAGCCGACGCTTGCGGCGTTCGATGAAGCCGCGTGGACACCGCCGCGCGAGGCCGACATCCCCGCAGACTCGATGGGCGCGAGCATCAAGCGTGGCCTCTATCTCCTGCGCTTCACACCTGAGAGCCTGCCGACCTACGCCCCGGGCGGAATGCGCTGCACGAGTTGCCATCAGGAAGACGGTCTCAAGGCAACCGCCGCGCCGTTGACCGGGTCGCACAGCCGATTCCCCAAGTACATGCCGCGGAGCGGAGCGGTGGTCACGCTCGCGGACCGCGTCAACTACTGCATCACCCGATCGCTGGCCGGTAGCGTGCTGCCCGTGGGAAGCCGCGAGATGACCGACATCCTCGCCTACTTCGCATTCATTTCGCGCGACGTGCCGGTGGGCGCCAGGATGGCGGGCGCCAACGGGCTGATTGCCATGAAGGACACGCTGGTGGGCGACGCGGCTCGCGGGAAAGCCAAGTATGAGACGACCTGCGTGGTGTGCCATCAGGTGGACGGCGCCGGCAACGGTGCTATCCCACCGCTCTGGGGTCCTCGGTCATACTCGATCGGCGCCTCGATGTCGCGCGAGGAACGCGCGGCGAGCTTCATCTCGCACAACATGCCGCAGACGGCGCCCGGCACGCTGACGGCACAGGAATCGTTCGACCTTGCCGCGTACATCAATTCGCACCCGCGCCCTGATTCTCCCGGCAAGGAAAACGACTGGCCCATGGGCGGGGCGCCCAAGGACGTGCCGTATGCGACGAAGGGGCACGAACCGTATCGAGCGCCGGCCTCGCTGGTGCCGCGTGCGCGCCCGGCCGATGCGATCGTGCCGAACCCGCGCTCGGCGCGCAGTGAAAAGGGCATGAAATAGCGTTCCGCAGGTCCGTGCAGTTCCCGCGACGGCGTCCGTGCCCGCGCGAAATGATTTCAGGAGGAGCAGATGGCACACCCGGCAGCACATAGTCACTCAATGACCACGGCCCCGAGCGCGGGGCTGCCCCCGTGGGCGCGGTACGGCATCATTTTCGGCTTCGTGAGCGCGGCGTCGATCGCACTCTGGGCCCCGATTGGCGTCTCCGGCACCTACCCGCGAATGATCGGCGCGATTCTCGGTGAGCTGACTCCCGAGTACGCGGCGGCCAACCCCTACCTCGTGAGAATGGGCTCGGTGCTGAAGCCCGAGACGTTCCTGCTGATCGGTCTGCTCATCGGGGGGTTCATCTCGTCGCGGTTTGGCCGCGCGCGCCTGGCGGCACGCCGACTGGAGATGGTGCACCCGGGGGAGAAGACGGACTTCGCCCGCTATCGCGATGCCTTTCTTGGCGGCTTCCTGATCATCGTGGGCGCGCGCATCGCCGGCGGGTGCACGAGCGGGCACATCATCTCGGGGATGACACAGCTCTCGGTGAGCGCATTCATCTTCGCGGCCGGCGTCTTCGCCTCCGGCATAGCGACAGCAAAACTCCTGCAGAGGGGAGGGAAGTAGCCATGGATCGCATGACTGCACTTTTCGTGGGCATCGCCATGGGCGCGCTGATCCAGCGCGTACAGGCATCCAACCCCGGCATGATTGCGCGCAACCTGCGCCTGGAAAACCTCAGCGTCATCAAGTTCATGGCCACGACCATCGCCGTGGGGGCGATGCTCGTCTATGTGATGTCGCTCGTGATGCCGATGAACTTTGACGTCAAACCCACCTACGTCGTTGGCGTGCTCGTCGGCGGCCTGGTGTTCGGCGTGGGCTTTGCGCTGAGCGGGTATTGCCCGGGCACCTGCGTCGTTGGCGCCGGTGAGGGGCGCAGGGACGCGGTCTTTGCGTTTCTCGGTGGCGTGGTCGGTGCACTCGCCTTCACGCTCGCCTTCACCACGGTGATCGCGCCGCTGAATGCGCTGGCCGACTACGGCAAGATCACGCTGGCCGATGTGCTGGGCCTGCCCGCCGTGGCCGTTGCGTTGGCGCTTGGCGTCGTGTTCATCGCGGTTGTGAAGTGGCTGCCGACGAATCCCGGCCGACCGGCGCTCGGAGAGGAGGCGTGAACCCGAGCCGGGCTGTACGCCCGCGTCGCGAGCCCAGCCGGGCGTTGTACGAGGCAATCGCCCGGCATTTTCGGGTGCTGGGCGAACCGGTTCGTCTCGATCTCCTGCACGTCCTGTCCGAGGGATCGCAGTCGGCGTCGGCACTGCTCGAGCGCACGGGTATGTCACAAGCCGGCCTCTCCAAGCACATGTCGGCGCTCTGTGCGGCGGGATTCGTCCGCCGATGGCGCGATGGGGCCTACGTTCACTACGCACTCGCGGATGACCGCGTGCTCGCGCTCTGCGAGTTGATGTGCGACCGCCTGGAGTCGGCGGCGGCGAGCACCTTCGAGATCGTGGCCGCGCGCTAGGTTCCGCGCGTGCCCAGCATCCTCGTCACGATCCACGACGTGGCTCCGCCCCTGATGCCGCAGGTGGAGCGGCTCTGGGAAATCTGCGCGCGGCGCAACGTGGTGCCGGGCCTTCTGGTGGTTCCCGACTGGCACGGCGTCTGGCCGATTGAGCGCGACGCACGCTGCGTGGACTGGGTGCGCGCGCGGGCCGCTGGCGGAGCCGAAGTGTTCCTGCACGGCGAGCGGCATGATGAAGTGGGTTCGCCGCGCGGCCTCAGAGACACGCTGCGGGCGCTCGGGCGCACCAACCGGGAGGGGGAGTTCCTCACCCTTGGGTACGACGCGGCGCGCGCGCGGATTGACCGCGGGTTGGCGCGGCTGCGCGCGCTGGGCCTTGCGCCTATCGGGTTTGTGCCGCCCGCGTGGCTCGCTCGCCCCGACACTCACCGCGCGGTGCGCGATGCGGGCCTCGCTGTGAGTGAGGACGACGGGACGATCTATGCCTTTCGTGCCGGGCGCACGATCGCGTCACCGGTCGTGCGCTGGAGTTCGCGCGGCGCGCTGCGGGCGTACGGGTCACTGCTGCAGGCGAAACTGAGGTGGGTGTTGCAGCAGGGACACAGCGTGGTGCGCATTGCGTTGCACCCGGCCGATCTCGATCATCCTGCCACGGCGGCGTCCGTGGAGCGCACGCTCGATCTTTGGATTGGAGCGTATGGGCCAAGCGGTTACGCCAGCCTCTGATCGCGCCGCTGGGCGTGGCGCTCGCGCCCGCCGCCAGTAGATTCGGGCAGCGCAGGACCGCCCAAGGAGACCCGATGACATCCAGCACGACGAACGGCCCCTCACGCCGCGACTTCCTCGAAAAGAGCGCGATGCTCGCGGCGCTTGGATTCGCGCCGCGCGCGATCAGCTTTGACGAGTGGGCGCTGGAACGCGAACGATCGCGCCTGGCGACGCCGGCGAACTTCCGTGGTCGCCCCTGTGTCGTGGGATCGGGGAACGGGTTTCATACCGATCGCCCGTCGGGCATCAAGATCGCCTACGACAAGATCGTGAAGGGCGACGACACACTCGACGCAATCATCGCGGGCGTCAACACCCAGGAACTCGATCCCGACGACACCTCGGTGGGCTACGGTGGCCTCCCGAATTCCGAAGGTGTGGTGCAGCTCGATGCGAGTTGCATGCACGGACCCAGCAAGCGCGCGGGTGCCGTGGGCGCGCTCGAAGGCATCGCGACGCCGTCGCTCGTGGCCAAGGCGGTGATGGAGTACACGGACCACATCTTCCTCGTGGGGCGCGACGCCAAGCGATTTGCCCTGGCCATGGGCTTCAAGGAACAGGACCTGCTCACGCCCCGTACGCGCGCCGCGTTTGAGCGATGGAAAGCCGATCCTCGCGCCTACTCCCCGTGGGTCAAGCAGCCGCCGGGCAAGTTGCCCCCGGCGCAGGGCGGCTTCGAAGACGAGGACTACTTCGCTGAACGCGGCATCGAGTGGACGCACGGCACGATCAACATGAACGCGGTGAATGCCGCGGGCGATCTCAGCTCCTGCACCACAACGAGTGGTATGGCGTGGAAGGTGCCGGGCCGTGTGGGCGACTCGCCGGTGATTGGCGCGGGCGAGTACACGGACAACACGGTTGGCTCCGCGGGATCCACGGGCCGCGGCGAGTCGAACATCATGGTGTGCGGTTCATTCCTGGCCGTGGAGTACATGCGGCAGGGCCTGTCGCCCGAAGCGGCGCTGATGAAGGTCTGCGAGCGGGTGATCGAGCACACGGAGGCGAGGCTGCTCGACGAGCGCGGCCGGCCGCGGTTTGACCTCCAGTTCTACGCGCTGGCCAAGGACGGTCGTTACGCCGGCGTGACGGCCTATGAAGGCGCGAAGTTCGCCGTGTGCGACGAAAAGGGGCCGCGGCAGGAAGAGTGTGCCTACCTCTTCAAGCGAACGGAGCGGCCGCGGTAGTGCTGCGCATGTTCCACCCGGCGGTCCGCCAGTGACCGTCCGGGACGACCAGGAGTTTGCCGAGATGCGGCGCCGCGTGCGCAACGCGGCCCTGCTGCTCATTACGCTCTTTCTGACCGGCGTCGTCGGCTACAAGGCCGTCGGCGGAACCGAGCACACCTGGCTCGACGCGTTGTACATGGCGACGATCACGCTCACGACCACAGGGCTGCGCGACGTCATCCCGACCAACACGCCGCCGGCCGAGGCGTTCACGATCGTCTACCTGATTTTCGGCGCAACGGCCGCGCTGTACACGCTCTCGACCATCACGGCGTTCATTGTCGAAGGCGACCTGACCAGAGGGTTTCGGAGGCGCAGGATGCAAGCAACGATTGACAAGATGCAGGATCACTATGTGGTGTGCGGGGCGGGGCAGACCGGAACGGCGGTGTTGCGCGAGTTGGTGAACACGCAGCGCACGTGCGTCGTGATCGAGCACAACCACTCGCATATCGCGAACGCCGAGCGGGATTTCTCAGGCGTGCCCATCCTCCACGGCGACTGCTCGGACGACGAGACGCTGGCCCGGGCCGGCGTGGCGCGCGCTGCCGGGATCGTGATCTGCACCGACGACGACAAGGTCGCGTTGGTGACCACGGTTCTCGCCCGCCAGCTCAATGCCAGGATTCGCGTGGTGGCCCGCGCCACCACCGATCGTGCGGCATCGCGCCTTCGCCAGGCTGGCGCCGACGGCGTCGTGGCACCGGCGCAGATTGGCGGCATGCGCCTGGCCAGTGAACTCGTGCGCCCCAGCGTGGTGAGCTTCCTGGACCAGATGCTGCGTGACACAAACCGCAACCTGCGGATTGAGGAGGTGGCGGTGCCGGCAGGCAGCGCGTTTGTCGGCCGACCGGTATCGTCGCTCAACCTGCACGAATACGGCAGCGGACTCCTGTTGCTCGCGCTGCGGCATGCCTCAGGGGATTACGTCTTCAACCCTGCGGCAGACACGGCGGTGGCCGCCGGTTCGCACCTCATCGTGATGGGCGATCCGGCATCCGTGGCGCATCTGGACCAGGAGGCCGCGCCGCGCGCGGCCTGACCAGGACTATTTCGGCGGCGGTGGCTCGCGCCGCGGCGCGCGGTCCATTTCCATCAACTGTGCGGTGGTGCGCGCCAGCAGGGTGTCGAGTCCTCCAATGCCGCCGCGCGTCGCGACGCTGCCGGTTTGCCAGGAACGGAGCGCGTAGGCGCGGTGGGCCGTCAGGTCCCGGAGGGTGAGCTGCCATCGAACGCTGTCGCTGCCGACCGAAAACACGGATAGCGAGGCGAACACTTCGGCATTCAACACCTGTGCCAGGTCGTCCACCGTCCGCGTCTTCTCCAGCAACGCGCTTACGCTGTCGGGCGGCACAATCAGGAACCGCTTGGTTGAGCTGATCGCGCGGCGCACGGAATCGGCCAGGGCCGCGGCGACGGGACGCGCCGCCTCGAGCGAGCGGCTGATTCGCGGTTCGGTGACCACCACACGGCGCGCGGGCCCGAGAGTCGTGGCGCGCTTGGCGAACATCGTGGCATCCAGCGCATTGACGCGAGCGACCGCCACGAGCCCACTCTGCTCAATGGCGCGGAACACCGAGTCCAGTTCAGGCGTGAGGCCGGCCAAACGGGGCGGTTGGGGGGCGCCGCTGTTCTCGACGAAGACGCGAGTTGCGCCTCGGGGCGGCGCGCCTCGCCCGTCAGGTGGTGGAATGGTTCCGCGCCGGCCGCCACCGTCGAAGCCCCGGGCACGTGCCTCTGCCGACTGCTGCACGCGAGCGAGCGAGTCGAATACGGCGCGCTGTATCTCATTGCGGATGGAATCGGCCATCAGCTTCAGCGCTTCGCTGGTCAGCGCCACAGCTGGCGCGGCGCTTGGCGCCTGCGCGCGCGCCGCTCCGGCCGAGTCTGCGGGCCGCCGCGCCGCGGTCTGCCGCGCAATGCTCGCTTCCACGGCCTTCGCAATCATCAAGGATTCGGCGCGAGTGAGCAAAGGCCCGGCAGGTGACATGGTCACCGTGTCGCGCGGAGTTGTCGTGGGTGCAGCGGTTTGCTGCTGGGTCTGTTGCCAGACTGCCACGGCGCCGAGCACCACGGCCGCTGCTCCCACCAGCACCCACGGGCGGCGCGAGGCGTCTGCGCTGCCGAAATCGCCTGACGACAGCGTGAGCGCATCGAGTTCGTGCATCAAGTCCGCCGCGCTTTGCCACCGAGACTCGGGACGCTTCTCGAGGCAACGCATGATGATCGCCGAAAGGCCGGGCGGCACGTCGCGCCGCACCTTGTTGATGGGCTCCGGCGTGCGCGTGAGCTGCGCGGCCATCGTTTCCTGCGGGGAGTTGCCGGCGAACGGCATTTCTCCAGTCAGCAACTCGTATGCGACCAGGCCGACGGCGTAGAGATCCAACCGGTGGTCGGCGGCTGGATCGCCCGCGAGCTGTTCGGGCGCCATGTAGGCCGGCGTGCCAATCGCCATTCCGCTGGTTGTCATCCCCACAGCGGGCATCGAGGCCGAAATCGCCTTGGCAACGCCGAAGTCGGTGACGACCGCATGCTTGCCGGAAAGGAGCACGTTGCCGGGTTTGATGTCGCGGTGGATCACGCCGCGGGCGTGCGCGTAGCCGAGCGCGTCCACCACATCATGCATGATCCCGGCGACTTCTTTTGCAGTGAAGCGACGCTTTGCCTGCAGGGCGTGCTTCAGGGACTCGCCCTCGATGAACGGCATGGTGTAGTAGAGGATCTCACCGTGCTCGCCGGCAGAGTACAGCGGCACGACATGCGGGTGCTGCAGCTGGGCCGCGAGCTGCACCTCGCGCCGGAACCGTTCGCGGTTCACCCCGGCGGCCAACTCGGGCGGGAGCACCTTGATGACAACCTGACGCCCAAGCGCCCGCTCGGTGGCCAGGAACACGCGACTCATGCCGCCCCCGAGCAATTCGCGCTCAAGGTCGTACCCGGCCGCGAAGGAGGCGCGGATTTCGTCGGTGGTCTGCGGGCGATCGCTCATGGTTGTTCTTTAGACACCTGCAACCACTGGAATGTGAACCCCACGGGCTGACTTCGACCCGCGCGGTGCTTCAACGTTTCGGGCGCCCCGGCCGTCGCCTGGCGCCTCACGGCGCCTGAAACGCACCGCTGGCACGCGCCACTCGCGCCGCTGCATCGGTCAGGTGCCGCGCGGCCTGTGCGATCTCGCGCGTCATGGTATGCTGCTCTGCGCTCGACGCCGCCACCTGCTGCATGGCGCGCGAAAATTCCTGTGTGAGCGCTTCCAGCTGGCCCACCCGCTGGCGAATGTCACCGGCCAGCGCGCTTCCGGCGCCGGCCGATTCCGCCACCGAGTTCGTCAGTCGCTCGGTCTCGCCCACGGCCTGATCCACTTGCTGCAGCGATCCGCGGCCGTGCGTGGTGGCATCGTGAACGGTGCCAAGCGCGGCCAGCGTGCGCGAACTCGCACCCCGCGCGTCGCCAACCCGGGCCTGCACGCCCGCCATGAGCGTTGCCGTTCGCTCGGCGGCGTCGGCAGCGGAGGCGGCCAGCCGACGCACCTCGTTCGCAACGACGGCAAATCCCTCGCCGTGCTCACCCGCCCTGGCGGCCTCCATGGCGGCGTTCAGCGCCAGCAGCTTGGACTGCCGTGCGATCTGCTGCACGAGTGTGACAAACTCGCGCACTTCCTCCAGTGCCTTGGCAAGCGACTCGGTGGCCGCCACACTCTCCCGAAGGTCGGAGGCGAGCGTTCCGAGCTGCCCCACACTCGCATCGAGCCGCGCGTAGCTGTCGGTGGTGAGGGTTCGGACTCGGGCGTTGCGCTCCAATTCGTTCTGCGCGAGGGCCGTCACCTGCCGGGCGAGGTCGTCCAGGTGCGAGGCGTCGCCATTGAGCTGGGCAATGTTGCGCACCATTTCGGAGGCCTGTGCCGACAAGGACGAAGCGGTGCCGGCCGCCGCCGTGCTGGCGCCGGCCGCCTGTTCCGTGCGGCGTGTGATCTCGGTGGCCAGACGCGATGCGTCGGCAGTGGTGTCGTGAAGGAGTGCGGTGCGTGTGCGGAGTTCGGCCGTCATCGCGGCCATGGCTCGCGCGAGGCGGCCGACCTGTCCGCCCTCGTCGAGATTCGAGGCCCGGCGGGTCAGGTCGCCCATCGCCACGGCTTCCGCCACGTCGGCCAGGCCCTGCAGCTGAGCGCCAATCCGGGGCGAAATCCAGAAGCGAATCGTCAGCGCCGTGGCCAGCACCATCAAGGCAAGGGCCAAAAGGGCGAGAAAGGTGAGCTCGCCGCGGCCCATCAGGCGCGCGAGAAGGTCCTGGTTGATCCAGATGAGCACCAGCGTGGCGGCTCCAGAGATCCCGGCGATGAGGGAGGTCGCCCGGTCAATCCCGTGGGCCCGGGCGGGGGCTTGAGCAGGCACCGGCGCGGCCGGAGCCCCGAGCATCGCGCTTGTTCGGGCTGTCCGTCCGGCTAAATTCTCTCGTAGCGGCTGACTCATCCTGACCCTGGAAAATCCCGTTTGGCCCGAGGGGCGTCCTTGGGGCATCTGAGCCCTGGTCGCCCCTTTCCCGTACTTATGACCCCACCGAATCGCCCCACCGCACCCGGCGCCACCGACGAACCGCTCGCCTACGATCCGGCGCGCGTCGAGCGAACCTGGCGCACGCGCTGGGCCGAGCGCAAATCCAACGAGCCCGACATCACCTCCGGCGCGAAGCCGTTCTACGCGCTGATGATGTTTCCCTATCCGTCGGCGGAGGGGCTGCATGTAGGCAACCTCTTCGCCTTCACCGGGAACGATATCTTCGCCCGCTACCAGCGGCTACGTGGACTGACGGTATTCGAGCCGATGGGCTTCGACGCGTTTGGCATCCACTCGGAGAATTACGCCCTCAAGGTGGGGATGCACCCGGGTGAGCTGATCCCGCGGAACGTCGCGAACTTCACCGAGCAGCTCACACGCGCCGGGCTGATGATTGACTGGTCCCGCACCGTGGATACCACGGCGCCGGACTACTACAAGTGGACGCAGTGGGTCTGTCTGCAGCTCTTCAACCGCGGGCTGGCCTATCGGAAGAAGGCCGCCGTGAA
>SXGT01352499.1_pt1 | contig 10353 bp, 11 predicted proteins | sample 3176221 | NCBI WGS metagenome assembly SXGT01 (sample SAMN11356862, study PRJNA531348) | freshwater metagenome | isolation source: freshwater sample F1-120 | place: China: Fuxian Lake, Yuxi | collected 2017-12-25
AGACGGTGAATCAGACGGTGAATCAGACGGTGAATCAGACGGTGAATCAGACGGTGAATCAGACGGTGAATCAGACGGTGAATCAGACGGTGAATCAGACGGTGAATCAGACGGTGAATCAGACGGTGATCCCGCGACCTGATCTGCCCGACCGCCCGTATTACAAGGCGACACGCCGGGCGGGGTAGGACAACTTGCGGTGACCTGGGCTTACCGTGAGTTCGTGCTGGATCTTGAACCGCATGGCCCGCTGCCACCCCAGGTCTACTGGCGACGACGAGGGTTAGCCCTCGGCATCGTGGCCCTCGCCGTGGCGCTTGTTGCCGGCGTCGCCTTCGCCATCTTCGGCGGTGCCGACTCGGCGAAGACCACCGCCAAGTCCGAGACCGTGCAGACGCCGCAACCGGAGAACAAGACCCCGGTCGTCCCGCCGGCCGAGGCCAGCCCTGCCCCGACTCCCACCGAGACCGCGGCCGTGGCGCCGCCCCCGGTGCTCCAGGCCGGGGATGACTGCCCCGATTCCAGCCTTGCCGTCAAAGGCATCAGCAACGCCCCGCAGTACGTGATCGGCGATCAGCCGAAGTTCACCATGGTCGTCACCAACATCGGCCTGGTGGCCTGTAAACGCGATGTCGGCGCGGCCGTTCTGGCCGCCTACGTCTACACCCTCGACAACAACCGGCTGTGGTCGAACCTGGACTGTGCCCCCTCGAACGAGACACTCGTCAAGACGTTCAACCCGGGTGAGCAGGTGACCACCGAGGTGACCTGGACCGGGATGGGTTCGGCGCCGCAGTGCCCGCTTCCGCGTGAGCCGATCGGGCCCGGTACCTACAACCTGGTGGTCCAGTTGGGCAACCTACGCTCCGCTGCGGTGCCGTTCACGCTGAGCGAGACACCGCCGCCTCCCCCGGTCGAGCCGGCTCCGATGGGCGAGCCCGTGCCGGCTCCGCCGGTGGACGCCGCTCCGGTGGATGCCGCACCGCCTGCTCCGGTGGGCTGAGGCGCTACCCGCAGTCACGACCAGTCGTCGTCCACCGGCCGATGTCCCGTGGTGGCCACCGCCGGCCGGACGACCGTGAGACGTGCCTCGGCGATGGATCTGATGGTCCGCAGGGCCTCACCGATCGTGGCCGCTTCCCGGGTTCTCAGGCCTTTCGGCGCCGGACCGCACCCGGCGGGCACCAGGGCGGTGGTGAATCCCAACCGTGCGGCCTCCGCCAGCCGCCGATCCATACCGGTGACCCGGCGTAGATCGCCGGCGAGTCCGACCTCGCCGATCACCACCAACGTGGCCGGCAGTGGGCAGTCGATGAAGGCGGAGGCGATCGCCATCGCCACCGCGAGATCTGCGGAAGGGTCGGTCAGGCGCATGCCGCCGACGGTCGACAGGAAGATGTCCATCGCTCCGATCGGTACGGCCGCGCGCTTCTCGAGCACCGCATTGATCATCGCGACCCGCGAGTAGTCGATGCCGCTGACTGCGGCGCGCCGAGGTGCGGCACCGTTGGGCGGGGCGGCGAGCAGGGCCTGGATCTCTCCGATGAGCGGGCGCTTGCCGTCGAGCGTCACTGTCACGGCGGTGCCCGGGACCGGTGTCGGACGCTGGTCGAGAAACAGCCCTGAGGGGTCGGTGACACCCTGTATCCCGTTGTCCTGCAGCAGGAAACACCCGACCTCGTCGGCAGGACCGAACCGGTTCTTGATCCCCCGGACCATTCTCAGCGTGGTGTTGCGGTCACCCTCGAAGTGCATGACCACGTCAACGAGATGTTCCAGGGAGCGCGGTCCGGCGATCGCTCCGTCCTTGGTGACGTGACCCACCAGGACCATGGCGACGGAGGACGACTTGGCCGCCGACGTCAGCGCCGACGTGACCGCCCGCACCTGAGTGACCCCGCCGGGCACCCCGTCGCTGTCTCCGGCGGTCATGGTCTGCACCGAATCGACGATCACCAGGCTGGGGTTGACCGCGTCGATGTGACCCAGCACCGTCTGGACGTCGCACTCGGCTGCCAGATAGACCTCGTCGTGGGCGCAACCGGTGCGCTCCGCGCGCATCCGGATCTGGCCGGCCGACTCCTCGCCCGAGATGTAGAGCGCCCGGCGTCCGGCCTGCGCCCAGCGGTGGGCGACCTCCAACAGCAGGGTGGATTTGCCGACGCCCGGGTCGCCGGAAAGCAGGCTGACCGAACCAGGCACCACGCCGCCCCCGAGCACCCGGTCGAGTTCGTCGACGCCGGTCGGGAAATGGCGGGTGCGGTCCGGATCGACCGCTGTGATCGGGACGGCCGGGGCGGTCGGACTTACTGCCCGTCGGTGCGTCCCGCCGACGGTGTCGAGACCGGCGACCTCGTCGAGGGTTCCCCAGGTGCCGCATTCCGGGCAGCGGCCCAACCACTTCGCCGCGACGTGTCGGCATTCCGAGCACCGGTATTGCGATCGGGTCTTGGCCACGCCGATGACGCTAACCGGCGGGTATGACAACCCCGCGCATCCACGCGGGGGTGTCCGGCTACGAGCTATTCGGCGGCCGGCTCCCCGGCCGAAATCGGCACCGCCACCGTGGTGGCCCCCGCCTTCTCGAAGGTGAAGGTGAAGTTGTAGGTCAGCCCGTTGGTGATCGGCTTGGCCAGGGTGACCTCGGCGGCCGGGGATGCCGCGGTGCCCATCGGTTCGGCTGCGCCGCCCTTCGCGCCGACGACCAGGGCCCCGTTGGCGGGGATGGCCGCATCACCGCTCAGCGCGATGGATCCGATGTCGGAGGTGATGCTCACCAGCTTGTCGGGGACATCGGGTGAGTCGTTGGCGGCCACGAACAGCAGCGGCACCGTACTGCCGGGCTGCAGGAAGTCACTGGTCTGACTGGCCTGAATGTGGACGTTGCGCAGCGCGATCGACTTCACGGTGGCCGACGTGCCGTTGACGGCGGCCTCCTGGGTGGCGGTCTGCGCGATCTGGCCCGCGCTGCAGCCGGTGAGGATCAGGCCGCAGGCGGCCACACCGGCGGACGCGGCGACGAGGCGGTTCGTCAAGCGGTTCACAGCAGCCTCCTGCTCAGCCAGGCGGTCGGCACGGTTGTCGGCCGCCGCGGTTCGACTATGCACAGTAGTAGGTCGAGCGGCGCCGCGGTAGACACGGCAGTCGAGACCGCGCCGACGGGCCCGCCGCCGGTGTCTGCGGAGGTGTCGGTGCAGATCACCGGGGCGCCGTTGCAGAAATCTTCGCCGCTGTCAACCCCCGGTGTTCTCCCGTGATGCCCCTGACCTGCACCGTTGTTCCGCGCGCGGGGATGCCCCGTGCTAACATTGAAAGGTGAAAGGGGCTCTAATCTGATGATTTTCAAGGTCGGAGACACCGTTGTCTATCCTCACCACGGTGCTGCATTGATCGAAGCGATCGAAACCCGGACCATTAAAGGTGAAGCGAAAGAGTATCTCGTTCTCAAAGTCGCGCAGGGTGATCTGACCGTTCGAGTCCCCGCGGACAACGCCGAGTACGTCGGTGTGCGTGACGTGGTCGGCCAGGAAGGCCTCGACAAGGTTTTCCAGGTGCTGCGCGCGCCGCACACCGAGGAGCCGACCAACTGGTCTCGGCGGTCCAAGGCCAACCTGGAGAAGCTCGCCTCCGGCGATGTTAACAATGTTGCCGAGGTTTTTAGAGACCATTGGCGCCGTGATCAGGAGCGCGGCCTCTCCGCCGGCGAGAAGCGGATGCTCGCCAAGGCGCGGCAGATTCTCGTCGGTGAACTGGCGCTCGCCGAGAACACCGACGACGCCAAGGCCGAGACCATCCTCGACGAGGTGCTGGCCGCCGCGTCGTGAAGGCGCCCTGAGGGCGACCGGTGACTGAGACCGTCGCGATCGTTCCGGCGGCCGGCTCCGGTGAGCGGCTGGGCGCCGGAATGCCCAAGGCCTTCGTTCAACTCGACGGCCAAACCATGCTTGAGCGCACCGTCGATGGACTGCTCTCCTCGGGTGTCATCGAGCGGGTGCTGGTGGCGGTGCCCGCCGACCGGGTCGGTGAGACCGCGGCAGTGCTCGGCCGCCGCGCCGAGGTCGTCGAAGGCGGCCCGGAACGCTACGACACGGTGCGACGCGCCTTGGGCGAAGTCGGCGATCCCGATTACGTCGTCGTTCACGACGCCGCCCGCCCCCTGACCCCCGTCGAACAGATCCGTCGGGTGGTGGCAGCTCTGCACGAGGGCCTGCGGGCCGTCATCCCGGTTCTCCCCGTCATCGACACGATCAAGGCCGTCGACGCCAACGGTGTCGTGCTCGGCACGCCGGAACGGTCCGGGCTCCGCGCCGTGCAGACCCCGCAGGGATTCGAGACCGCGCTGCTGCGGCGGGCTTATCAACGCGCTGGGGCGGCGCCGGTGACCGATGACGCCTCGCTGGTGGAGAACCTCGGCACGCCTGTGTACACCGTCGCCGGCGATCCGCTGGCGTTCAAGATCACCACCGCCCTTGATCTGCTGTTGGCCCGGGCGGTGCTCGCGCCGTGACGCTGCCCCGGGTCGGTGTGGGGACCGACGTCCATCCGATCGAGCCTGGCCGGCCCTGCTGGCTGCTGGGTCTGTTGTTCGACGAGGCCGACGGCTGCTCCGGTCACTCCGACGGTGACGTGGCGGTTCATGCGTTGTGCGACGCGCTGCTCTCGGCCGCCAGGCTCGGCGATCTGGGGTCGGTGTTCGGCGTCGACAAGCCGCAGTGGCGCGGTGTCACCGGGATGCAGATGCTCGCCCATGTCCGCACCCTTCTCGAGCAGGCAGGTTTCGTCATCGGCAATGCCGCGGTGCAGGTGATCGCCAACCGGCCCAAGGTCGGACCACGCCGTGCCGAGGCGCAGGCCGTGCTCTCGGATCTGCTCGGGGCACCGGTGTCGGTATCGGCGACGACCACCGACGGTCTGGGTCTGACCGGGCGCGGCGAGGGTGTGGCCGCCGTCGCGACTGCCCTGGTCGTCGAAACTTCCCGGTAAGCTGCGACGTCGTGAGCACCGGCCTGCGCCTGCACGACACCTATCGCGGTGGCGTACGCGACTTCGTGCCGCTGCGACCCGGCCATGCCTCGATCTACCTCTGTGGTGCGACCGTGCAGGGAATGCCGCATATCGGACACGTACGCAGCGGGGTCGCCTTCGACGTGCTGCGGCGATGGCTGTCGGCACAGGGGTTGGACGTCGCGTTCATTCGCAACGTCACCGACATCGACGACAAGATCCTCACCAAGGCGGCGGAGGCCGGTAGGCCGTGGTGGGAGTGGGCGGCCACCCACGAGCGCGCATTCACCGCCGCCTATGACGCCCTGGGGGTCCTGCCCCCGTCCGCTGAACCCCGCGCGACCGGACACATCACCCAGATCGTCGAACTCATCGAGCGACTGATCGACACCGGCCACGCCTACACCGGGGCCGGGGACGTCTACTTCGACGTTCTCAGCGTCGCGGACTACGGGAAACTCTCCGGCCATCGGATCGATGACGTCCATCAGGGCGAGGGCGCCGGTACCGGGAAGCGCGACCAGCGCGACTTCACGCTCTGGAAGGGCGCCAAGCCCGGTGAGCCCTCCTGGCCGACCCCCTGGGGCCGGGGTCGGCCAGGGTGGCACTCGGAATGTGTCGCCATGGCCCACGAATATCTGGGCGCCGAGTTCGATATCCATTGCGGCGGAATGGATCTGGTCTTTCCCCACCACGAGAACGAGATCGCCCAGGCCCGGGCCGCCGGCGACGGTTTCGCCAACTTCTGGCTGCACAACGGCTGGGTCACCATGGGCGGGGAGAAGATGAGCAAGTCGCTGGGAAATGTGCTGGCGATTCCGGCGGTGCTGCAGCGGGTCAGGCCCGCCGAACTGCGGTACTACCTGGGAAGTGCGCACTATCGCTCGATGCTGGAGTTCACCGAGACCGCCCTGCGCGACGCGGCGAAGGCCTACTGCGGCATCGAGGACTTCCTGCATCGGGTCCGCACCCGGGTTGGCGGCGTCGCCGCGACGAGTTGGCCGGCGAAGTTCGGAGCGGCCCTCGACGACGACCTCGCGGTTCCGGCCGCGCTCGCCGAGGTACATGCGGCCCGGGCCGAGGGGAACCGAGCACTGGAGACGGGTGATCATGACACCGCACTGGCCAGGGCCGGCGAGATCCGCGCCATGACCGCCATCCTGGGCTGCGACCCGCTTGACGAGCGCTGGGAGACCAGGGACGAGACCGCGGCCGCACTGGCCGCTGTCGACGTGCTGGTGGGCGCGGAGTTGCAGCGCCGTGACGATGCCCGGCAGGGCCGTGACTGGTCCGCCGCCGACGAGATTCGAGATCGTCTCAAACGTGCGGGCATCGAGGTCACCGACACTGCCGACGGCCCCCAGTGGGCCCTGCTCGACGGGTACGGAAGCTAGATGGCCGGCAACTCGCGCCGCCGCGGCGCGGTCCGCAAGGAGGGCACCAAGAAGGGCCCGACGGTGGGCTCGGGCGGTGTTCGCCGGCGCGGCCTCGAGGGACGCGGTGCCACCCCGCCGGCCCATATGCGGCCGGGTCATCCGGCCGCTAAACGCGTGGCCCAGCAGAACCGCCAGACCCGCAAGCCGGGAAAGCCGACCGATGAGACCGAGATCGTCCTGGGCCGCAATCCGGTCCTGGAATGTCTGCGTGCCGATGCGCCGGCCTCGGCGCTCTACGTCGCACTCGGCGCCGAGGCCGACGAGCGGCTCACCGAATCGGTGACGCTGGCCGCCGATCGCGGCATTGCCATCTTGGAGGTTCCGCGCGCCGACCTCGACCGGATCAGTGCCAACGGCATGCACCAGGGCATCGCGCTACAGGGTCCCCCCTACGCCTACGCCCACCCGGACGATCTACTGGCCGGCGCCACCGGCGATGTTCAACCGGCCCTGTTGGTGGCGTTGGACAACATCTCCGATCCGCGCAACCTGGGCGCGATCATCCGGTCGGTGGCGGCATTCGCCGGCCACGGGGTGCTGATTCCGCAGCGGCGGTCGGCGTCGGTGACCGCGGTGGCCTGGCGGACCAGTGCGGGTGCGGCGGCCCGGGTGCCGGTCGCCCGGGCGACCAATCTGAACCGGACACTGGGCCAGTGGGCGGCCGCCGGGGTGCGGGTCGTCGGACTGGACGCCGCCGGCGACACCACCATCGACGAGTTCGACGGCACCGGGCCGATCGTCGTCGTCGTGGGATCCGAGGGCAAGGGGCTGTCCCGGCTGGTGCGGCAGAACTGCGACGCGGTGCTGTCCATCCCGATGGCCGGACCGACCGAGTCGCTCAATGCGGCCGTCGCCGCCGGGGTGGTGCTTGCCGAGATCGCTCGGCAACGCCGCGCCTGATCACTTTCGGCCCACCCTCTCCCAGCGAGCAGACGCGCAGTTCCCATTCCCCCGGCGTGTCGGCGCAACTTCGCGTCTGCTCGCCGGGGATGGGGGTGGGTCGGGGTTCAGGACCAGGGGTCGGTGCGCTGCCAGAGCGTCGGCAGATGCAGTTCCACCCCGTCCCTCTCGGCCAGAGCGCCGAGCACCCTCATCGTGACGTCGAGGTCATCCCCGGCATACGGAAGAGCGCGCAACGGCTCGGTCAGTGGCCGGAAGAAGTCGTCCCAGTGGATCAGCACCACCCGACGGGCGCCCACCGCGCGCACCGTTTCGTTCCAGTATCGGGCGATGTAACCCTGTGGCTGGACGCCGAGTTGGCCGACGCCGAGGTAGGCCACGTCGGCGCGTTGCCCGGCCAGCGCGCCCGGCAGGAATCCGGCGCTGCCCTGGATCAGTAGGCGACGCCCGCTCGGCCGGTGCAGGACCAGCGTCGACCATGCCTCGCCACAGCGGTAGGCCGAGGCGCGTGCCGGTGGGACCACCGGCGCGTCGATGACGCCGGGGAAACGGTCCGGCGGGCAGTGCTCGGACTCGATCAGCGTGACCGCGAACGAGCCGATCGTCATCTCGACACCGGGGGTCGCCACGACGATCCGATCCTCCGGAAGCCCCTGGCCGCGTGCGACGTTGGCGGCCGACCCACCGCCGATGAGGAGTGCGCCGGTGCGCTCGGCGACAACCGCGCTGTCCAGGGCGTGATCGAAATGGGTGTGTACCGGCAGCACGGCGTCCAACCGGTCGATACCGGCCCGCATGAGGGCCGCGTCGATGCGTTCAGGCGACGGCGTCAGCCGGCGCAGTCCGACCTCGCGGAGACTCGGGCGGGAGAAGAATCCGTCGGTCAGCAGGGCGGCACTGCCGTCATCGACCAGCAGTGTCGAGACGCCCATCCAGGCGACCGTCACGGCGGCCCCCGGATCCGCGGTGGTCAGGTTGACCCGGTCCCGGTACCGGTCGATGTCGGGACGACCGAACTTCAGGCGCATCAGACGAAGGCTTTCAGTGCGACGCCGGCGGAGAGTAGATGGGCGCGAACGGCTTCGGCGATCCCGACCGCCCCGGGCGAATCGCCGTGTACGCAGACCGACTCCACCTCGAGGGGGATGACGGTGCCGTCGACAGCCTCGACCACACCGGCGGCGACCATGGTCAGGGTCCGCTCCGCGATCCGCTCGGGTTCCCGCAGCACCGCGCCCGGTTCGCCCCGGGGGACCAGGGTGCCATCCGGCTGATAGGCGCGATCGGCGAACGCCTCAGGGACAGTCCGCAATCCGAGTCGGGCCGCTTCGGTGAAGAACACCGAACCCGCCAGACCCAGCACCGGCAGCGCCGGATCGACGGCGTGCACGGCCTCGGCCACCGCCCTGGCCTGTTGGCGATGCGCGACGATGGTGTTGTAGAGCGCCCCATGGGGTTTGACGTATCCGAGATCCGAACCGGCCGCGCGAGCCAGGGCCCGCAACGCACCGATCTGATAGATCACGTCGGCGGTCAGCTCCGCGGGGTCCACCTCGATCCGGCGCCGGCCGAAGCCGGCGAGGTCGAAGTAGCCCACCTGGGCCCCGATCCGCACCCCGCGCCCGGCGGCGGCGCGGCAGGTGCGGGCAAGACCGATCGGGTTGCCGGCGTGGAAGCCGCAGGCCAGGTTCGCACTGGTGACGACGTCGAGCATGGCGGCGTCGTCACCGAGTTCCCACACTCCGAAGCCCTCAGCGAGGTCGGCGTTGAGGTCGACGGCGGTCATGAGACCAGCCTAGGCAGCCGTCGATCCTGGGAGGTCAGCAGGGACTTACTACCTCTGCCACGTCAAGGAGAAGTTACTGACGTACGACGGCGCCGCCACCGACCGAGGCCTGTCGGCCGACGATCCAGACGGCCAGCCAGATCCCGCAGGCGATGGTGACGATGAGGAAACTCGGCGGCAGGTTGAAGATCGCCGAAGCGGTCAGTCCGGCCCACACCGAGAACACGCTGATGACCGCCGAGATTCCCATCGCCAACACCGGGCGCGGAGTCAGCGCGATGGCGGTCGCCGCCGGTGTGACGATCAGGGCGAACAGCAGCAGCGTTCCGACCACCTGCACTGCCATCGTCACCGCGAGAGCCAACAGCACCATGAAGAGCATCGAGAGAGCGCGCACCGGAACGCCTTTGGCCTCCGCGACCGGTGCGTTCACCGAACTGAACAGCAGCGGCCGGTAGCACGCACCGATGCATAATCCGAGTACTGCCAGCAGAACCGCGAAGGCAGTCAACTGGTCGCGGGAGATCGCCAGCAGATTTCCGAACAAGACATTGGTCATGGTGTTGGAGCTTTTCGTCGCCTGCGAGTTGAAGAACAGGCCCAGTCCGGTGGCGAATGCCAGCGTCGTCCCGGTGACCACGTCGCGATCATCGGCGCGTGCGCCCAGTGCGCCGATGAACAGGGCGCCACCCAGGCAGAACACCCCGAGTCCGAGCACCGGCGGCAGCCCGAGCAGGACTGCTCCGGTGGCTCCGGGCAGTCCGATATGGGCCAGGGCGTGTGCCGCGAACGCGTTACGGCGGATGACGATGAAATAGCCGATCAGTCCCGCCGCCAGCGCGATGATCGTCCCCCCGATCAGCGCGTTGCGCATGAAGGGCGACATCAGGATGTCTCGCCAGTTGTCCTGGTAACCCATCGCCATGAGCGTGGTGCTCACAGCACGCTCCGCATATACAGGTCGCCCTGGGCGGTGTGCGCGACACGGATCGGAGTCCCGTACAAGTGGGTCAGCAGCTCGTCGTCGACCACGGTGTTGATCGGTGCGTAGTGGGGGTGTTGATCCAGGATGTAGATCGCGCTGTTGAGGATGGGTAGCAGGGGGTTGATGTCATGGGCGACCACCAGGATCGTCATTCCCAGCTTGTGGTGCAGGCCGGCGAGGAGGATGACGATCTCCCGCTGGCTGCGAATATCAAGCGATGCCAATGGCTCGTCGAGGATCAG
>SXGT01915380.1_pt1 | contig 10353 bp, 9 predicted proteins | sample 3176221 | NCBI WGS metagenome assembly SXGT01 (sample SAMN11356862, study PRJNA531348) | freshwater metagenome | isolation source: freshwater sample F1-120 | place: China: Fuxian Lake, Yuxi | collected 2017-12-25
GAAATTATTTTTTATAGTATAACTATATTTCTTTGTTTGCTGTTTTCGGCGTTCTTTTCATCTGCTGAGACCGCTCTTACGGCGGTTTCCCGCGCTCGTATTTATCAATTAGTAATGGACGGAAATAAGAAAGCGGCGATTGTCAGTCGTTTGCGTAAAGAAAAAGAGACGATGATTGGCACGGTTTTGCTCGGCAATAATGCTGTTAATATTGCTGCTTCGGCAATAGCCACCACCCTTTCTGTTCGTTTGTTTGGTGATGGCAGTGGTTTGATTGTTGCAACTGTAATTATGACGCTTTTGGTTGTGATTTTTAGTGAAGTTTTACCAAAGACTTATGCCATACAAAATTCAGAAAAAGTTTCTTTAATATTTGCTACCCCTCTACAATTTTTGGTGAAGGTTCTTTGGCCGATTACCTATAGCATTCATATATTTATTCGTGTGCTTCTAAAAATTATCGGTATTGATATTAATAAAACCAATAGCTTAGTTTCAGCAACTGATGTAATTCGCGGGACAATTGAGTTGCATCATCGCGAAGGTAAGATGATTAAGCAAGACCGCGATATGCTCGGCAGTATTCTGGATCTCAACGATATAGAGGTGCAGGACATAATGGTACACCGCATGGAGGTGGAGACTTTGGATGCGGATTTGCCCGCCAGCGAGCTGATTAAAAGAGCCGTTTCCACTATGCACAGCCGCATTCCTCTGTGGCGCGGCGAGCCTGATAATATACTTGGCGTGTTGCATGTTAAAGATTTGATAAAAATCATGGGTGAAAAGCAGGAAACCCTAACCAATGATGATATTCTTTCGATATGCAAGAAACCTTGGTTTATCCCTGAAACTACCTTTCTTCGTGACCAGCTGCTCGCGTTTCGCAGTAAAAGGCAACATTTCGCTTTCGTTGTTGATGAATATGGCGGTTGGCAAGGCATGGTGACGCTGGAGGATATTATTGAGGAAATCGTTGGTAATATTGACGATGAGCATGATGAGGTGGTGAGCGATATTCAAAAGCTGGACGAAACCACCTATCTGGTTGATGGTGGGGTGACGCTTCGTGACCTAAACCGCCATCTTGGCTGTAGATTGCCTGATGATGACGCCTCGACCATTGCTGGTCTGCTTATTCATGAGGCGGAAACTATTCCGTCGGTTGGTGAGAAATTCCATATTCACGGTTTTGACTGCACGGTGATGGAGAAATCGGCTATGCAAATCACCAAAATAAAACTGGAAAAACGCAAGGATTCCAGCATGAAAAACGATATAGAGCTGTGACAAAAAATGACGGACAGGCGGCTGGCGGCTACATCGTGGAGTTTGTGGCAATCGGCAAGTCAGTAAAAGCCACCGCCTTTGACCCAGCTAGCCTTCGGGAAGTGTCGGTAATCGGCTCACGCAGTGCGTCGCAAAAGCAACTTGCAGAACTTGCCGTCCGCAAATTGGAATATATGATAGAAAAAAACGCCACAAGCGAATAAAAAGCTTGAAATAGGCGGGAAATTATGTATTGTATGACAATCTGAGGTGGCTAGAAGGTGGGTTTTACCCGCCTTTTTTGTTGCCTTTTTGTCATACCGCCACAATGTTGTTTTTTGTGCGGTATCCATACCATACCGCAAATATATAGCCAATTTGCTAAGCATGGATGCCAGCCTTCGCTGGCATGACAAGTACGGTTTATAAGGAATATACAATGGACGCATTATCGCGCATAGAACAAATTATATCGCCGTCGCTTGCCGCGCTTGGCTATAATTTGGTGCAGGTGAAATTGATGGACGGCAAGCGCAAAACGCTGTCTATCATGGCGGAACGGGCGGATGATAGGATTATGGGTTTCGACGACTGCGTGGAAATAACCAATACAGTTTCCGCCCTGCTGGATGTTGAAGAGCCAATTTCTGGCGCGTATAGCCTTGAAGTTTGCTCCCCCGGTATTGATCGACCGCTAGTAAAACGCGAGGATTATTCGCGCTTTGCGGGTAATGAAATAAAAGCGGAAACCATGATTCCCGTTGGCGGGCGTAAAAGATTTCGCGGCAATTTGCTGGGTATTTCTGGCGATATGGTGAACATAGAAACCACCGAAGGAAAATTTGAATTGCCGCTTAGCTCTATAAAAACTGCAAAGATGGTGATGACCGATGATTTGGTTGCTAAGTATCTGAAAAAGCAGGATGCTGAAAACAAACCTAAAAAAGATAAAAGAAATAACTAACTACGGTCTACGAACTACGATAACTACGAATAAACGAAAGGATAATATTATGAGTGCCAAAAAACCTGCTGCTGGGCAACCTGTGTATGGGCAACCGATTTATGGCAGCACCGAGCTGCTTCAGATTGCGGATGCTGTGGCGCGTGAAAAAGGCTTGCCAAAGGACGCGGTGGTTGACGCGATGGAGCAAGCAATTCAGGTGGCTGGTCGGCGCAAATATGGACATGAGCATAATATCCGTGCGGAAATTGACAAAAAGACTGGCGAAATTAAGCTTTACCGCGTGCGTACGGTGGTGGAAGTGGTCGAAAATGAGGTGACCGAGCTGACGCTAGCACAGGCGAAAAAGCTGGATAAAAGCCTTGAGCTTGGCGATGAACTTAAAGATTTGTTGCCACCGATTGATTTTGGGCGCGTTGCCGCGCAAACCGCGAAACAGGTGGTGCTACAAAAAGTGCGGGATGCTGAGCGCGACAAGCAATTTGAAGAATTCAAAGACAAAATCGGCGAAATTATCAGCGGCGTGGTTAAGCGCGTGGAATATGGCAATGTGGTGGTGGATTTTGGGCGCACCGAGGCGGTTATTCGCCGCGATGACCTAATCCCACGCGAGTTGTTCCGCGTTGGTGACCGTATCCGCGCTTATATCGCTGATGTCCGCCGCGAAAAAACAGGGGCGCAGATTTTCCTTTCGCGCACACACCCTGATTTCCTTGCGAAACTATTTGCGCAGGAAGTTCCTGAAATTTATGATGGAATTATTGAAATTAAGGCAGTGGCACGCGATCCAGGGTCGAGAGCAAAAATCGCGGTTCTTTCCAAGGATTCCAGCATCAACCCTGTGCTTTCTTGCGTTGGGATGCGCGGCAGCCGTGTTCAAGCGGTGGTTGGTGAATTGCAGGGCGAGAAAATTGATATTGTGCCATGGTCGCCAGATGCCGCAACTTTTGTGGTGAACGCGCTGTCATCGGCGGAAGTTAGCAAGGTGGTGATTGACGAAAACAAAGGGCGCATTGAAGTTGTTGTGCCTGATGACCAGCTGTCACTGGCGATTGGTCGCCGCGGGCAGAATGTTCGCCTTGCTTCGCAGCTTGTTGGTTGGAGTATTGATATTCTTACCGAAGCGGTGGAATCTGAACGCCTCGCCGAGGAATTCAACACGCTTTCCGCGCTGTTTATTGAAGCTCTTGATGTGGAAGAAGTTATCGCACACTTGCTAGTTACTGAAGGCTTTACCTCTATTGAAGAAGTGGCGTTTGTTCCACTTTCTGACCTTGCTTCTATCGAAGGGTTTGACGAGTCTGTTGCTGAAGAGCTGCATAACCGCGCACAAAACTGGTTGGAAGCTAAACAGCAAGAAAAATCTGCAAAATTAAAAGCTTTGGGTCTGGAAGATTCGCTTATCACCTTCGTGAATGAGCATCCAAACTTAAAAGACGAATGGCTAGAAAATTTTGGCAAAAACAAGGTGCTTACCCTTGATGATTTCGCTGATTTGTCTTCGGCTGAATTGCTTGATATTTTGCCAAATGGTTCAATGAACTTGGACGAAGCTGGCGAGCTAATTATGGCGGCGCGGGCGAGCTGGGAGTGATTTTGTGTCGGTGTCGGTTGTCGGTGTCAGAAATATGTATAACCGACACAGACCACTGACACCGACACTGCGATTTTGCTAGCCTTTAACATTTAACTAAACTATAAAAACAGCCATGACCGAAAACAAAGACAGTTCTAAAAAAGAAACCTTGAAAGTTGCAAGCCCTAGCCGTTTGCAGCTCACGAAGACTGTGGAAAGCGGCAAGGTGAAGCAAAACTTTACCCATGGTCGCTCCAAGTCGGTGACGGTTGAAGTGCGTAAAACCCGTACATTCACGCAAGGGGCGGGTGCTGGCTCAATGGTTGAGGTGCGGCAAGCGGGCAGTATGTTTGGGGCGGATGATGACTCCATGCGTCATTTGACCAATGAGGAACGCCAAGGCAGATTGAATGCGCTCAAGCTTGCGGAAGAGCGGGCGAAAGAAGAGGCGATTCGCGCCGAAGAACGCCGTATTGAGGAAGAAAAAGCGCGAGTTCTGCGTGGTGATGCGAAAATTGTAGAGCCAGAGCCAGCGATAGAAGAGCCAGCGGAAGTTGTGGTTGAAGAGCCAAAAGAAATAAAAATTGCAAAGCCCGCTCCTAAGCCTGATTTTGTTGTTCCGTCAAAGAACGGGATCGTTACGCCGATTAAAAAGCCAGCGTTTATGGAGGTTGAAAAAGCGCAAGCTGCGCCGCCAGCTGCGACGACAAAACCAGTAAATAAGCCGAATTTCTCTACTCCTGTTCAATCTGAAGAAGCAGAAAAGAAGGAAAAGGCTGGCAAGCTTAAACTAAAAGGTCTGGATGACCGCCGTTCATCTGGTAAAATAAATATAAATCAAGCACTTTCAAGCATGGAAGAGCAGCGCGTTCGCTCGCTTGCTTCTATCCGCCGCGCCCGTGAAAAAGCCATTAAAAAAGCCATGGGCGGCAGTGTTGAGAGTGAAAAAGTCATCCGCGATGTGGTGATACCAGAAGCGATTACCGTTGCCGAACTGGCAAACCGCATGGCAGAGCGCGTAGTTGATGTTATTAAAACCCTAATGAAACTAGGGATTATGGCGACTGCTAACCAGACCATTGATGCCGACACGGCGGAGTTGGTGGTTGGTGAATTCGGGCATAAATTCAAGCGCGTTACCGAGGGGGATGTGGAAAATGTGCTGAAATCGGATGAGCAGGAAGCTGAGGAAAATCTGCAGCCGCGCCCACCTATTGTGACCATCATGGGGCATGTGGATCATGGTAAAACCTCACTGCTTGACGCACTACGAAAAACTGATGTGGTGGCGAAAGAAGCGGGCGGAATTACCCAGCATATCGGCGCGTATCAGGTGGAAGTTGAAGGCGGGCAAAAAGTTACCTTCCTTGATACTCCAGGGCATGAAGCCTTCACCGCGATGCGGGCGCGGGGCGCGAAAATCACCGATATTGTGGTGTTGGTGGTGGCGGCTGATGACGGCATCATGGAGCAAACCAAAGAGGCAATCAGCCACGCGAAAGCGGCAGGTGTGCCGATTGTGGTGGCGGTGAATAAAATTGATAAACCAGCAGCTGATCCGTCGCGGGTTAAGCAGGAATTGATGCAATATGACCTCGTGCCTGAGGAATTCGGCGGCGATGTGATGGTGGTGGAAGTTTCGGCAAAAGCAAATCTGAATTTGGACAAGCTGGTGGAAACTATCTTGCTGCAAGCCGAAGTTCTGGAGCTAAAAGCTAATCCAAACCGCGCAGCGGCGGGCATCGTGGTGGAAGCGCGGCTCGACCAAGGAAAAGGCGTGGTGGCAACTGTTCTCGTGCAAAAAGGTACACTTAAAGTTGGCGATATTGTGGTGGCGGGTGCGGCTTATGGGCGCGTGCGGACACTGATTGACGATAAAGGCAACGCGCTTAAACAAGCCATTCCAGGGATGCCTGTGGTGATTTTGGGCTTGAATCTTGCGCCTGAAGCGGGCGATGTGTTTGCCGCTGTGGAAAATGAAAAAACTGCCCGCGACATTGCCGAATACCGCGAACGACGCATCCGCGAGCAAGGCGTAATTTCTTCCGCCCGCACCATGGAAAATTTGTTTGGGGCAGCAGCTGGGACTAACGCAAAAGAACTAGCGGTGGTCATCAAGGGCGATGTGCAAGGCTCGGTGGAGGCGATTGCTGGCTCTATCAGCAAATATTCAGGCGATGAGGTCGCTGTGCGTGTGCTGCATAGTGGCGTGGGCGCGATTACCGAATCGGACATAACCCTTGCCAAGGCAACGGGCGCGATGATTATCGCCTTTAATGTTCGCGCTGCGCCAAAAGCGAAGGAACTAGCTGCCAAAGAAAAAGTGAATATACGCTATTATTCAATTATTTATAATGTGGTGGATGATGTGAAGGCGGCACTATCAGGAATGCTATCGCCTGCGCTTCGTGAAAATTTCCTCGGCTACGCGCAAATCCGTGAAGTCTTCAATATCAGCAAGGCGGGCAAAATCGCTGGCTGTATGGTGACTGACGGCATCATCAAACGCGGCGCGAAAGTGCGCTTGCTGCGCGATAATGTGGTGATTCATGAAGGCACGCTCAAAACCCTAAAACGCTTCAAAGATGAAGTGAAAGAGGTTAAAAGCGGGCTAGAGTGCGGTATGGCGTTTGAGAATTACGAAGACATGCGCGTGAATGATCAAATCGAAGCCTTCGAGATTGAAGAAACAGCTAGGAGCGTTTAGCGTATGGAGGGTGAAAAAGCTTTTATCGGATATGCGGTCGCCGCGTTATTTGGTGGCATTGTTACTTACGCCCTAAAATTTCTTGAGCCAAAAGCTAAGTTGGTATTCTGGTTTCCTCATTCTTTTCGTTACCATATAACAAGCCAGAATGTCACAATCCATACCCAGTCTTATCTATTGCAAAATATGGGTTATAAACAGGCTAAAAATATAGAAATTGTGCATCTTAAAAAGCCAGATTTTTTCAAGTTAAGTCCTAGCCTTCTGTATACTGAAAAATTCACACCTGATGGAGAGCATGTTCTGTGTATGGATTCTTTGGCATCTAAAGAATTTTTTGCACTGGAGATTTTGAGTTATGGAACTCTGCCCGAGTTACAATATATTCGCTATGAAGATGGGCAGGCAAGACAAATACAGTTTGACTTTAAGCCCAGCATGGAAAAATGGAAAATAACAGCCATAAGACTGCTCATTTTAACTGGAGGAATTACAATTATTTATTCAATAATTATGGCGGCTATGCAATTATATGACCTCGCCACCTAGCCACAAAAAGCTGCCTATAAAGCAGCATATATCATATCATCAAGAACCATCTTCAGATGATTCCAGAATTTTACGATTAAATTGTTTTCAGTTGGTTTCATGAGTAAAATTTACCATATGGTAAGTTGGAATGCAATAGTCTTTATTACATAATTTATAACTGATATCATTGCAGCAAAGATAAACCAATTAAATATTTTATTTTATAAATCAATAAATTAGATTGCCGACAACTATGAACGATACAATAGACACATCACATTTTTCCAAAAAACCAACCTCACCGCGCAATCTTCGCGTTGGTGAGGAAATTCGCCACGCGCTGGCGGATGTTTTGATTCGCGGCGAGGTTCACTCTATGGATTTATTCGGCGCGTCTATTACGGTTTCGGAGGTGCGCGTCAGCCCAGACCTTAAAAACGCTACCGCCTTTGTTATGCCGCTGGCGGGAAAGAATAAAGAGGGGTTGCTGGAAGCCCTCAAAAAATCCTCCGCCGAGCTGCGCCATCTGGTTTCCAAGCGCGTAAAACTGCGCCATGCACCCAAAATTTTCTTCGCTCTTGACGAATCTTATGACGAAGCGCAGCGCATCAATAACTTACTGCAAAAACCAGAAGTACAGCGAGATTTGAAACCAGAAACATAATATTTGTAAAACAAGGAATGCTTATGGCTAGCCCAATTATTTTGAATAGGGGATTTCTAGAAACAGATAGTGATCGTCTGGAGTCTATGGCTCCAGATGCTATTATAGAACGTTTTTCAGCAGGGATTTTGCGCTTAAAATTGGAAAAATTATTCAACCAACAAGAAATTGCTGACCCGATAGCAAAAATAGTCCCAAAATGGGAAGAAGAACAGCCATTTAGGGGGATCGGCTTGTTGCAGCAATTTACTACCTCAGATCCAGAACAGGTTGATACATCTCATACTGCTCGTGGTATAATACTTGCCTATAAATACGCAAAAGAAAATAATCTATTTGCAGATAGGGTAATTTTAGAACCAATAGTAAAAGAAATCAAAGAAACTGTAGAAAAATGCCCAGATTCATTTGAAAAAAGAGATCTTCTGAAGCACCTAGAAGTTTTGCCGAATTCAAAATTTGTAGCTATGCCATAAAATTATGATAAACGGCTGGATAAATCTTGATAAGCCTGTGGGGATGAGTTCGGCGGCGGCGGTGGCGAAGGTGAAGTGGCTGCTCTACCAATTGCCAAGAGCCGAAACAGACGAAAAAAGAAAAATCAAAATTGGACATGCGGGGACGCTTGATCCCCTTGCCTCGGGAATTTTGCCGCTGGCACTTGGCAAGGCGACCAAGACCGTGCAGTATATGATGGATGCGCAGAAGGCTTACGAATTCAGCGTAACATGGGGGCAAGAGCGCGAAACTGACGATGCGGAAGGGCAGGTGGTTGTAAGCTCTGATGCTCGCCCGACCATCGCCGAAATCCAAGAAATTCTGCACAAATTTACGGGCGATATAATGCAAACACCGCCTAATTATAGCGCGATAAAACTTGGCGGCAAGCGGGCTTATGCCCTTGCTCGCGCTGGTCAAGCTGTGGAAATAAAATCTCGGCAAGTATCGGTGGTATCTTTGGAGATTGTGGGGGGCGACACTAATGTAACCGATTTTCTCTGTCACTGCGGAAAAGGGACATATATTCGTTCACTCGCTCGCGATATGGGGCGCGAACTTGGGTGTTATGGCTATATTTCTGCCCTTCGCCGCGTTATGGTCGGAAATTTCAACGAAGCAAATGCAGTGACTTTGCCAGCATTGGAAAGCATGGTGAGTGCAGGAAAACTTGATTTTTTGCAGCCAGTGGAGGAAATTTAAGAGGCGGAAAGCTTCAGCCCGACGACTCCAGAAATAACCAGCGCGATGGAGAATATTTTTAGCGCGGTGGCTTGCTCGCCGAAATAAAATATTCCGATGATGGCGATGATGGCTGTGCCCACTCCCGCCCAGATGGTATAGGCGATGCTTAGGTCAATTTTTCGCAGGGCAATGGTGATGAATGCGAGTGCCATTCCGTAAAACACGAAAAGCAGCACAGAAGGAAGTAATTTACTGAAACCATACGAATATTTCATGGAGATAGTGCCAGCGACCTCTGATAATATTGCCGCAAAAAGATATAGCCAGTGCATAGTAAGCCCCCCTTATTTATTATAGTCATCGCATATTATTAGCTGAAAAACAAGGGATTGCTATACTGTTGCAAAAATGTCGTAGTTTCGGGGAATTATGTAAAATAAATCTCTAAATTTGCATTTATTTATTCCAGTTAATCTTTCCTTTACTCCTCCTATGCTATTGCTTGTGTCGTTATGGCGCGATTTTGCCATTAAGATATTAGGTTGCTTTGGAGGTTTATATGAAAAAATCTATTTTTTACTATTTGATGTGTGGGGTGATGGCGTTGCCAAACCTTGTATTGCCAAGTACAGCTTTGGCTGCGGATGCAGGGGCGGTTGATGACCTCGGCACTCTTTCGCTGGAAAGCTTGGGGAGTATTGTAACCTCGGTTTCGCGCAAGCCAGAGGATTCATTTCGTGCCGCCGCCGCTATTTATGTGGTGAGTAATGATGATATTAAAACATCGGGTGCAACGAGCGTGGCGGAAGTGTTGCGCGGCGTTCCCGGATTGGATGTGGCACAAACAGAGTCTAATAGCTGGGCGATTTCCTCGCGCGGGTTTAACGGGCAGTTTGCCAATAAATTACTGGTACAAATTGATGGTCGTAGCGTTTATACGCCGCTATTTGCTGGGGTATATTGGGACGAGCAAAATATGCCGCTTGAAGATATTGATAGAATTGAGATTATTCGTGGGCCCGGAGCGACGCAGTGGGGAGCTAATGCGGTAAATGGTATTATCAATATTATCACGAAAAGTTCGGCTGCTACCCAAGGTTTATATGCCAGCACTTTGGTGGGCAATCAAGACCATAATGTAACAGATGTTCGCTATGGCGGAAAGATCGGGGAACATGCTTACTACCGCACTTACGCTGAATTTTCCGATCGCGCCTCAACTCCTTTAGTTACCGATGGTTCTAGCGGTCATAATGCTTGGCAGATGGGTAAGGTCGGCTTTCGTTCAGACATTAATGTTTCAGACACACGCAAAATAACTGTGCAGGGGGATGCTTATTCTAATAGTTCAGATTTATATTTATCAATCCCATCCTTCACTAGCTCTAGCGGGTTAGATTCGTTTTCTGATGAATTTAATGCTCGTGGTATGAATATATTGGGGAAATGGGACGAAAAAC
>SXGT01236464.1_pt1 | contig 10352 bp, 5 predicted proteins | sample 3176221 | NCBI WGS metagenome assembly SXGT01 (sample SAMN11356862, study PRJNA531348) | freshwater metagenome | isolation source: freshwater sample F1-120 | place: China: Fuxian Lake, Yuxi | collected 2017-12-25
CCCGTCCGCGCCCCGCCCTCGCCGTCCTCGGCTCGATCGACGAGTGGCGCGCCGCACGCGCCGAGGCCCGCGCCCTCGGCCTGCCGCGGCACCCCGATCCGCCCAAGACCTGGGACACGCTGGCGGCGATCGACGCCGTCGTCGCGCGGGTGCCGCTGACCGGCCGCGTCCTCGACGCCGGCGGCGAGCTGTACTCGACGCTCCTGCCCAGCCTCGCGCGCTACGGCTACCGCGACCTGCACGCGATCAACCTCGCGTTCGACCGCCCCCGCCGCCGCGGCCCGATCGTCTACCAGCCCGGCGACGCCACACGCACCACCTGGGCCGACGGCGCCTTCGACGCCATCACCTGCCTGTCGGTGATCGAGCACGGGGTCGACGTCGAGCGCTTCCTCGCCGAGGCCGCGCGGCTGCTGCGGCCCGGCGGCGTGCTAGTGATCTCGACCGACTACTGGCCGGCGCCGGTGCCGACCCACGGCCGCACCGCGTACGGCACGCCGATCAAGATCTTCGATCGAGACGACCTCGGCGCGCTGCTCGCCGCCGCCGCCCGCCACCAGCTCACGCCGCCGGCGACCGTCGAGGACGCGCTGGCCGCGGCGCCCGCCGAGCGCGCCGTCACCTGGCAGCGACACGATCTCCGCTACACGTTCGCCGTCCTGACCTTGATCCGCAACTAGCGCGCGCCGGCCCTGCCACCGACGCAGGCCACCGTGTGGCCATGCGCATCGCAGTCATCGGCACTGGCTACGTCGGCCTCGTGGTCGGCGCCGGCTTCTCGGACTTCGGCAACCACGTCACCTGCGTCGACATCGACGCCACCCGGATCGCGCGGCTCCAGGCCGGCGTGATCCCGATCCACGAGCCCGGGCTCGACGCCCTGGTCGCGCGCAACGTCGCGGCCGGCCGGCTCGAGTTCACCACCTCGACCGCCGACGGCGTGGCCGGGGCCGAGGTGGTGTTCCTGGCGGTGCCGACGCCGTCGGACGTCACCGGCGCCGGCGATCTGCGCTACGTCGACGAGGCCGCGACCGCGGTCGCGCGCGCCGTCACCCGGCCGACCTTGATCGTCACCAAGAGCACGGTGCCGGTCGGGACCGCCGCCCGGGTCGCCGCGATCCTCGCCACCCACGCGCGGTTCCCGTGCGCGGTGGCCGCGAACCCCGAGTTCCTCAAGGAGGGGGCCGCGGTCGCGGACTTCATGCGCCCCGACCGCGTGGTGCTCGGCGTCGACGACGCCCACAGCGAGCGGGTGCTGCGCAACCTGTACGCCGCGGTGATCCGCACCGACGACCGCGTCCACGTGATGGACGTGACCTCGGCCGAGCTGACCCAGGACGCCGCCAACGGCATGCTGGCGGTGCGGATCGCCTTCATGAACGAGCTGGCCAGCCTGGCCGAAGCGGTGGGGGCCGACATCGAGCCGGTGCGCCGGGCCTTGGGCGCCGACCCGCGCATCGGGCGGCACTTCCTGTTCCCCGGCCCGGGCTACGGCGGCTCGTGCCTGCCCAAGGACGTCCGCGCGCTGGCGTTCATGGGCCGGGCCGCTGGCCGCCCGCTGCAGATCGTCGAGGCCGCCGACCGGGCCAACACCGACCGCCGCCGCGCGCTCGGGCCGCAGGTGGCGGCGCTGTGCGGCGGCGACGTCGCCGGCAAGCGGATCGCCATCTGGGGCCTGGCCTTCAAGGCCGAGACCGACGACGTCCGCGAGTCCCCCGCGCTGCCCCTGATCGGCTGGCTGCGCGAGCAGCGCGCCACCGTGGTCGGCTACGATCCCGCGGCGATGCCGACGCTGCGCGCGCTGATCGGCGACGACATCACCTACGCCGCCGACGAGTACGCGGCCGCGGTCGGCGCCGACGCGCTGGTCGTGCTGGTCGAGTGGAAGCAGTTCCGCAGCCCCGACTTCCGGCGCCTCGCCGACACGATGGCCTGCCCGGCGGTGCTCGACGCCCGCAACCTGTGGGACCCGATCGACCTCGAGGCCCGCGGCTTCGACTACCGCGGCGTCGGTCGCCCCGGCGGCGCGCCGCGCGCGGCGTAGCGCCGGGGGCTCGTCGTCCGCCGGGCGACGTCACTCCAGCCGCGCCACCACCGGCTCGACGTCGGCCACCGCGATCGCGGCGTCGGGCGCGGCCCGCAGCTCGGCCGCGGTCGGGAACCGCTCGGGCCTGAGCTGGCCCAGCTCGCGCTCGCACAGCGTCGACCAGCTCGAGAACCAGCCGAAGTCGGTCGACGCCTGCAGGCACTTCTCGAAGCCGAGCAGCGACGCGTCGGTGTGCGGCGCGGCCTCGGCCTCGAGGGTCTCGCAGTACGCGTCGACCGCCTCCTCGTAGGGCCGCAGCTGCGCCGGCACCTCGGCGGTGTACAGCGCGTCGGCGAAGTTCTGCTGCACCTGCCCGAACCGCGCCGCGGCGGCGATCGCCGTCGCCGGGTCCTGCACCTGCTTCACCAGCGCCGCGTAGCGCGCGCCGATCGTCGCCGACAGCTTGTCCTTGGCGCCGTACCACGCCTCGAACCGGCGCAGCGAGCGCGCCGCCACCGCCGGCTTGGCCGGGTCGAAGTCGAGCCCCGCCGGGAACTTCATCGCCAGGAACGCCTCGTACTCGACCTCGGCCTGGTGGAACCGCGCCTGCGCGTACCAGTAGCGCGCGGCCTTGGCCTCGGCGCCCAGCGCGCCGGCGTGGGCCTCGTACGCGGCGATCGCCGCGGCGAACGCCGCCTGCGACTGCTTCACCTTGGCCGGATCGCGCGGCACCACCGTCACCTTGATCTTGGTCGGCGGGCCGCACTGGGTGCGGACGCCGACGTCCAGCCGCCGGCCGCGCGTCGCCACCGCGCGCTCGCGGTGGACCTTGACGCAGGCGCCGTCGACCGTGGCCACGGGACAGCTCGCCTCCCACAGCACCTGGCCGATGCGGGCCTGGGCGGCGATCACCTTGTCCGCGCCGCCGTGGTCGCGGTGCCGCTGCAGGTACGCGCGGTAGTGGGCGACGATCGCGTCCCGGTCGCCGCGCTTCTCGTAGATCGCGCCCAGCCCGAAGAACGCCGCGGCCGCGACCGCCGGCTGGCGCCGCGCGAAGGTCTTGATGAAGTATGTGGTGTCGGCGATGGCCAGGTCGTCCTGGCCGGCGCCCTTGCGGTAGAAGACCGCGTCGCTCATCAGGTCGTAGGCGTCGCCCATGCCGGCGTACTTCTTCGCGTACTCCTCGAACATGCCGGCGGCGCGGTCGTAGTACGCGACCTGGGCGTAGACCGCGCCCAGCCGCGCCAGCGCCTTGGCCGCCTGCGGGCTCGCCGGGAACCGCGCGCGCAGCTCGGTGAACGCCTCGATCGCCGTCGACAGCGACCGGCCCTGCTCGAAGCACAGCCCGGCGTTCCACAAGAGCTCGTCGGCCTTGGCCGCCTCGGGGTTGCGGTTGAACAGGTCCAGGTACGCCGCGCCGCACGCGACGAAGGTGGCCAGGTCGCCGCGCGCGCGGGCCTCGCGCTCGAGCCGCTCGGCGCGCTCGCGGCCGGCGATCACCTCGTACTCGGCGACCCGCCGCCCCAGCTCGCCGCGATCTTGATCGCCGCCCGCGGCGAGGAACTCGGGGTGCGCCGCGAAGTAGCCGGTCCACCGCACGATCTGATCGGTCTGGCCGGTCTCGACCAGCAGGTTGAGCAGCAGGTTGGCCGCGTAGTAGGCGGTCTCGTGTCCGGGGTGGTGCTCGATCAGATCGACGTAGCGCGGGATGGCCTCGTCGTAGTGGTGGAAGCGCCGGTACACCTCGGCCTGCAAGAACGTCATGCCGATCCGCTCGGGGTCGCGCGGATCCTTCACGTAGGTCGCGTAGTCGGCCATCGCGCCGAGGAGCGCGCGCTCGGGGTCGGGGATCGGCGTGGGCGGCGGCACCTTCCCGGCCGCGGTCACCGCCGCGGCCAGCTTCGGTCGCGGATCGACGTCGAGCGCGTTCTTCCATGCGCGCACCGCCGCGTCGGCCGACTCCTTGATCAGCGCGGGCGTCACCCGGCCGCCCTTGACCACGGCGGTGAACGCCGCGCCCGCCTCCTGCCAGCGCGCGGTCTGCCGGCGCGCGTCGCGCTCCCAGTCGGCGCGCACCCACGCCAGCTCCGCCCGGTAGTACCCGGCCTCGCCGGCGTCGGCGGCGTCGGCGAACTCGGCCAGGTACGCGCCGTACAACCGATCGGCGGCGGCCAGCACCGCCGGGTCCTTGGTCTTGACGCCCTCGCTGTGCCAGGCCCGCGCCAGCTCGCCGGCCATCGCCGCGGCATCGTCGCGGCAGTCGGTGCGGGCGTCGGCCGGCAGCTGCGTGGTCTTGCGCAGCGCGCCCCACAGCGCGGCCAGCCGGGCGATCTCGGCGGCCTTGTCGTCGAGCGTCGCGCCCGGCAGCGCCAGCGTCGCGCGCGCCACGTCGGCCTGCCACCGGCACACGTCGGCGTGGCCCGGCGCCGCGGTCAGCAGCTGGCGCAGCGCGAAGATCGCCTTGTCGCTCTTGCCCTGGTCCAGGTACAGCGCGGCCAAGGACGCGTACATCGTCGGCGCGCGATCGGCGTCGAGCTTGCCGAACGCCGCCCACGCCTTGCCCACCTGGCCGAAGTCGGCGTACGCGCGCACAAAGTCGTTGAGCGCGGCGGCGTGCAGCGTCGCCTGCGCGGCGTCGCCGGCGGTGTCGCGCACGACCTGCGCGAACTGGCGGCCGGCGTCCTCGGGGCGCCGCTGGTTCAGGAACACCCAGCCCAGCCGGTAGTTGGCGTAGTCGAACATCGCCGCCTGCGGGAACTGCAGCACCTTCTGGTAGAAGACCGCCGCGTTCTCCAGCTCGTCGACGCCGAAGTAGTAGTCGGCGAACGCCACGTAGGCGTCGGGCACGTAGCGCGACTGCGGGTGGTCCTGCAGCAGGCGCTGGTAGATCACCCGGGCCTGCGCGCCGTCGCCGCTCTGGGCCAGCGCGAAGCCGAACCCGAACAGCGCCTCGTCCATCCGCGGGTAGGTGCGGAAGCGGGCGTCGGCGGCCAGCGCCGCGAACACCGCGAGCGCCTCGCGCAGCTCGGCCGCCGCCTCGGCGCGGTGGGTCTTGGCCGCGCGGGCCAAGGTCGCGCGATCGGCGCCGCGCGCCCGGTCGGCGGCGATCGTGGCCTCGGTCGCCTTGAGCCGGTGGTAGCGGTTGTCCTGCAGGTACAGGTCGGCCAGCCGGAAGTGCGCGTCGGCCAGGTCGTCGACATCGGCGGCCGGCGTCGACGCGATCAGCTGCCGGTACAGCTCGATCTGCTGCTTGTGGATCGGCACGACCTTGCCGCGGATCGCCAGCGCGTCGGCGGCGGTCAGCGGCGGCGGCGCGGCGGTGACCTTGGGCCCCGGCGGCCGCGATCGCTCGCTGATCGTCACGTCGACCTTCACCGGCGTGGTGCGCTTGTAGACGGTGTCGTCGGCGAGCGCCGGGGCGACCGCCGGGGCGAGCAGCGCGAACGCGACCAACGAACTCAAAGCACGGCGGCGCGAGCCAGCCATCGGCAGACCTCCAGGGGCGCGGACCCGACGCGGGCCCTGCGCCACTGCTAGAGGCGACTCGCGGCGCGCGGTTGCACGACCGCGGGGCAATTCGCCCCACGTCCGCGGCTACAGCCGCCCGATGTCGGCGACGAACACCCCGTAGGCGCCGAGCCCGTCGCCGCCCCAGCCGTCGCCGACGTCGAAGCCCCCCGACGCGTAGCCGGCGACGATCACGTTGCGGGTGCGCGGATCGATCGCCACGCCGACCCCGACGTCGTCGCCGCTGCCGCCGCGCGAGATCGCCGCGCGGTAGGCGCCGGTGCCCTGATCGTAGCGCGCGACGACGACGTCCGACGACGACGGCGCGAACGCCAGCGCGCCCCCGCCGAAGTCGGCCCCGGCCGAACCCAGCGTGCCGGTCGCCACCACCGCGCCGTCGGGATCGAGCGCCAGATCGAAGACCTGCTCGTACGCGGCGCCGCCGTGCGCGTGCGACCACACGTGGGCGCCGCTCGCCGCGGTGAGCCGGGCCAGGAAGAAGTCGAACTCGCCGCCGACCGCGACCGGCGGCCCGCCGGCCAGGGTCGCCCATCCGCGCGAGGCGCCGCCGACGAACACCGCGTCGCCGGCGACCGCCACCGCGTACAGATCGCTGTGGGTCGAGTCGTCGATCGCCTGGGCCCACCGCGCGGCGCCGGTCGCGCCGGCCAGCCGCGCCACGAAGCCGCGGCGGAACCAGGTCGAGGTCAGCGTCACGCCGCCGAGGTCGAGGCTGCCGCCGCCGGGGTTGCCGAACGAGCCGACCAGGTAGACGTCGCCATCGGGGCCGGTGGCCAGGTCGAAGCCGGCCGAGCCGCCGACGCTGGGCACCGGCCGCTGCCAGACGATCGCGCCGGTCGCGCCCGCCAGCTTGGTCAGCGTCATCGCGCCGGTCGTGCCGTAGGGGTTCCAGTCGGTGTTGTGCACGACCAGCACGTCACCGGCGGGGTCGATCGCGACCGCGGCCGGGCGGTCGTAGCCGGCGGCGCCGAACCCGGTCGACCACAGGTGGTGGCCGCCGGCGTCGAGCATCACCACCATCGCGTCGTAGCCGCCGACGATCGGCAGCGGCCCACCGCCCAGGTCGGTCGCCCCGACGTAGCTGCCGACCGCCACCACCCGATCGCTGCCATCGGCGGTGATCACCGCGACCGCGGTCACGACCTCGGCGAACCGCCGGGCCCAGCGCGCCGCGCCGGTGGGGCCGCGCTTGATCACGAAGCCGTCCCACCCGCCGCCGGCCGGCAGCGCCACCTCCCCGGCGAAGGTCAGCGTCGACGACGCGGTCTGGCCCCCCAGCACCACGTCGCCCCCACCGCCGATCGCGACCGCGTGGTTGCTGGCGAACTCGTGGTGATCGCCCTGCCCCCACAGCGTCCACAGCCCGCAGCACGACGGCTCCTCCCAGATCCGCGAGCCGTCGCCGGTGGCGGGCGCGAAGTCGGCCTCGCTGTAGGCCGGCGCCTCGGTGCGGAAGCCCATCCAGCTGCGCCCCGGGCGGGCGCCGACCCGGAGCTCGCCGCCGGCGCCGGCGACGGACGTGCGGGCCGGCGGATCGGCGATCCGGACCGCGCCCCCGTTGATGGCGCGCACGCCGACGCCGCCGTTGCCGCTGCCGGTCACGTGCATCAGCGCCAGGTAGCCGGGCCCGTCGGCGCGCACCGCGTCCCCCACCGAGTCGTCGATGCGCACGTGGAACAGGTACGAGCGCTGCGCCGCCGGCGCGGCGAAGCCGTGGCCGCGCGTGCCGCGCAGCCAGCTCTGCTGGATCTCCCAGTTGCCGCTGTACCCCTCCTCGGCGACGTTCTCGCCGACGTGGGCGCAGCGATCGAGCACCGAGTTCACGATCTGGATCGATCCCGACAGGTTGGTCGTCCCGCCGTGGAAGAACTGGACGTCCTCGAGGAAGCTGTCGGTGATCGAGTAGGTGCCGCCGGTGCGGCGCACGTGACGCCCGACGTTCTTCGACGGCCACGGCGGCATGACCACGCCGCCGCGCACCCGCACACTCGCCAAGCTCGAGCTCCCCGACTGCGCCCACACGCCATCGAGCTCGCTGGCCCGGACCCGGACCAGCGCCGCCGCGTCGACCTGCAGGCCGACCGAGAACGCGTTGGCGACGGTCACCCGCAGGCCCGACAGCACGAGCGAGCCGGTCAGGCCGCGCGCCAGGAGCGTCGGCGCGCTCGCGCCCCCCGTGCTGTTGCGGATCTCGCACGTGGTGCGGGCGAACCGCAGCGGCGGATCGAGCGCGCGCGCGGTGGCCAACGTCAGGGTGTCGGCGGTGTTGCCGACGACGATCGCCACCTGGCCGGGCGCGCCGGTCAGGTACGTCCCCTTCCAGCGATCGGGCGTCCAGGCCTTGGGGATGAGCCGCAGCGGGTCGGCGGGATCGGGCCGCCCGACGCGCACCGAGGCCAGGCCGTGCGCCGGATCGATCGACCACACGCCCACGTCGCCCGGGCCGATCAGGTCGCTGGCGGCGATCGGCGGGCCGGGCGCGCCGGCGGTGGCGGTCAGCTCGGCCAGGTCGGCCCGCAAGGTCAGCGCGCCCTCCTGGCCGACGCCGGGCACCGCCACCACGCCCTGCGTCGACCGCACCGCGGGCAGCGCGAGGCCGCCGGGGCCGACCTCCTGCAGATCGGCGCCGGTGCAATCGATGACGTAGCGCGTGTTCGCCAGCTCGAGCGGCACGTCGGCGATCGCGCGCTGCAGCGTCCGGTACGGCGCGTCCTCCGAGCCGTCGCCGGTCACGTCGTCGCCGGGGCGGCCGCCAGGGTTGACCGCGCCGCGCACGTAGATCTCCGCGCGGGTCTGATCGGCCGACTCGGTCTGGGACAACGCGGGGGGCTCGGCGCACGCGGCCAGGCCGAGCAGCGCCACGACGATCACGCGGGTGCGGTGCATGCCGGCCGCGATTGCACGCGGTGATCCAGCCGCGACGGCCCGGCGGGTCGCGCGGTTGCACGGCGGTCGCGCCAGAGCTGCGCAGCGCCGCGCCGACCTGGCGACGCCGACCTGGCGCGGCCGCGCGATCGGGCGTGGACGCGGATCCCCTGCGTGGTAAGGTGGGCGGGTGCGCGCGCTGGCGGTGCTCTCCATGCTTCCCCTGGTGGGCTGCTTCGAGGCGGTCGACGGCGGCGCGTGCGGCAGCGACAACGACTGCCCCGGCGCCGCCTGCACCCGGGTCGGCGAGTGCGCCGAGAACCCGTACGCGCTGCGCGTGAGCTGGACCATCGCCGGCCAGCCGGCCAGCGCCGCCGCGTGCGCCAGCATCAGCGAGCTGGAGCTGTCGATCATCGATCCGTCGACCGGCACCGCCCACACCGTGCGCCCGGTGCCGTGCGCGCCCGGCTCCTTCTTCTACGACAAGCTGCCGCAGAGCTACACCGACGTGCAGCTGTGGTCGTTCGGGCTGTCGGGACAGCGCGGCGGCTTCGCCAGCGGCAGCGCGATCGGCAGCAACGGCGCGCTGACGCTCGACCTCACGCGTTGACTTCCGCAACGCGCTGACGCGTCGCGCCATCGCGCGCATCGGATCGCCACGCAAAAGCCGCGCGGCCGGCGTGCGCGCGCGGGGGCGAGTCGCTATGGTGCGCCACCCATGACGCTACCCGATTCGGCTCGGGTCGAGCCCGAGCAGGCCGTCCCGACGACCGTCGACGAACTGGCGCCCTTGTACCGACAGATGCTGGCGATCCGCCGCATGGAAGAGGCGGCCGCCAAGGCCTACTCCCAGGGCAAGATCGGCGGCTTCCTCCACCTCATCATCGGCCAGGAGGCCGTCTGCGTCGGCTCGATCGCCGCGCTCAAGCCCGACGACTACGTCGTCGCCACCTACCGCGAGCACGGCCACGCCTACGCCAAGGGCATCGCCGCGCGCCCGATCATGGCCGAGCTGTACGGCAAGAAGACCGGGCTGGTGAAGGGCCTCGGCGGGTCGATGCACCTGTTCGACAAGCCCACCAACTTCCTCGGCGGCCACGGCATCGTCGGCGGCCACGTGCCGCTGGCGGCCGGCGCCGCGTTCGCCTCGAAGTACCGCAACGACGGCCGCGTGACCGTCTGCTACTTCGGCGACGGCGCCGCGACGATCGGCGGCTTCGCCGAGGGGCTGTCGCTGTCGGCGCTGTGGAAGCTGCCGATCGTGCTGATCTGCGAGAACAACCAGTACTCGATGGGCACGCCGCTCTACCGCTCGCTGGCGGTCGAGGACGTGTCGTTGCGCGCGCTGGCCCACGGCATGGCGCGCGATCGCTTCGACGGCGACGACGTCATCCGGGTCAAGCGGCGGATCGCCGAGGCGGTCGACCGCGCCCGCGTCACCGGCGAGCCGACGCTGGTCGAGATCGTCACCTACCGCTTCCGCGGCCACTCGATGAGCGACCCCGGCCTGTACCGCACCAAGGAGGAGGTCGAGGAGTGGCGCCGCCGCGATCCGCTCAACCGCGCGCGGCTGCGGCTGCTCGAGGTCGGCATGGCCGAGGCCGCGATCGAGGCGCTCGAGGCCGACGTCAAGGCGGAGATCGAGGACTCGGTGAAGTTCGCCGAGGACAGCGCGCCGGCCGACGCCTACGCGCCGTACGTCATGAAGGGAGCCCACTAACCATGGCGGTCATCAGCTACCGCGAAGCGCTCAACCAGGCGATGCGCGAGGAGATGGAGCGCGACGCCAGCGTCTTCGTCATGGGTGAAGAGGTCGGCCACTACAACGGCGCGTACAAGGTCACCCAGGGCCTGCTCCAGCGCTTCAGCGAGCGGCGCGTCGTCGACACGCCGATCGCCGAGATGGGCTTCGCTGGCGTCGGCGTCGGCGCCG
>SXGT01497597.1_pt1 | contig 10352 bp, 9 predicted proteins | sample 3176221 | NCBI WGS metagenome assembly SXGT01 (sample SAMN11356862, study PRJNA531348) | freshwater metagenome | isolation source: freshwater sample F1-120 | place: China: Fuxian Lake, Yuxi | collected 2017-12-25
AGCCTGGCAGTGCCTCTGTGAACGCTTCGACTTGGCAGTTGCCTGACAAGACGCATCACTCGAGGCCGAGGTGACTGGCTAAGTCTTCTCTCGTGCGACTCTTTCATTCGCGACTCTCCTCCGGCTTACGCCGGCGCACCCCAATCCCTTCGCTCCCCTCGCTGGTGAATGATCTCGCCGAGGCCACGTTGCAGTGGAACGTGAAAATCTTCTTGAGCCGGTGCTCGGCGACGGCTTGAGCGAGCGCGATTTGATTGGCGACTTGCTGTGCTTTCACTTCATCGCCGTTGATGAGCACAGTCCCGTAGCTAAGTTGCTGGCGACTGATCGCGTTGTGGCCGGTCTCCCGACCGAGCCACTGGTCATCGACCGAAGGTCTCCTCTTTCGAGCGGCTGGATTCTTTCTGGCTCCGATGCCGGTTGCTGGATCGGGGAGACCTTCGGTCAAACGGGGTGGCACGGTCGGGAGACCGGCCACAACAGAGGGGAGCATGGCGGACGTGACGACCGAGATCACCACCTTGTAGTTGCAAATGATCTTCTGCTTCGCGGCCTCGGCGAACGACAGCGTGTGGACGACGGAACCGTAAATCTCCGTCCGAATCATCGAGTAGACTTCGACCGGCTCTCCCTCGGCATCGTGCCGCTTCAAGTCGTAATGCCGAGGCGTCGCCGTCAGGAGCAGCCGCTTGCGAATCGGCAGGTTGTCGTCCTTGAGCGCGAAGCTGAACTTGGCTCCCTCTCGGCCAGCGGTCTTATGAGCTTCATCGAAGATGCCGATGTCGAATCGCAAATTGCGAGGCATCCCGCGCGAGACGACATCCGCCGATTGATAGGTCGAGAAAATGATCTTCACGCCGTCGAACGAGTGAGCCAGAAATTCTCGAACCTGCTCCGGCTTGGTGCTGACCGAGATTTCCAACTCCGTGGACCGCATGACCAATTCGTCGTCCCATTCCGACACGTTGCGTCGCGAGATCAGCTTCCGCGAAGACCTCAAAGGCATCGCCCTTTGGCTTTTCGTCGCGCAATGCCTGGATTCGGCGTTCAAGCTCCGAGAAAGACTTGATGCCCGCGAACAGATCAAGCCGGCGAAATTCGAGAGCCTTCAGATGCCGAGAGGCAGGCATGTTTTCGATCGGTGGGATGGGCTTCGGAAGCGCACTTTGAAATCCAGACGGGCATCAGCGTAGCGACTCGACCATGATCGACCATCAGGCTTCGTCCTGCACGGGGTTGGACAGCGAACCGATCTTCTCGATTTCGATGGTCACGGTGTCGCCGTGTTTGAGGAACACCGGTGGCTTGCGTGCTCCGCCGACACCGTGCGGCGTGCCGGTCAGAATTATCGTACCCGGCAACAACAACATGCTGCCGCTGAGAAATTCGATCAGCGTCGGCACGTCGAAGATCATGTCGTTCGTGTTCCAGTCCTGCATTGTCTGACCGTTGAGGATTGTCTTGATGCTCAACGTGTTTGGATCGGGAATCTCATCGGCAGTGACGAGACACGGCCCCAGCGGACAGAACGTCGCGAACGTTTTGCCTCGGCACCACTGCCCGCCGCCACGCTTGATCTGCCAGTCGCGAGCGCTCACGTCGTTCGCGCAGGTGTAGCCGAGGACATATTTCAGAGCATCCGCTCTTGAGACGTTCTTGCACTCCTTGCTGATGATGACCGCCAGTTCGCATTCGTAATCGACTGCGTCGCTCCGTAAATGCCGAGGCAGCAGAATCGGATCGCCAGGATGATTCACCGCTCCGCTGTTTTTCATGAACAGGACCGGCCATTCGGGGATCGCCTGGTTGCCCTCTTCCGCGTGACGGCGGTAGTTCAAGCCGATGCACAGCACATCGACCGGCGCGATTGGCGTGAGCAACTTGGCGACATCAGCTTTCTCGCCGGTGTCGCGGTGCTGAGCGAAAATGTCGCCGTCGATCCGTGTCGCCGAGCCGTCGGTGTTTTGGCGTCCGTAGTGCGTGTTCCCGGCGGGATCGCGATAACGAATGATCTTCATGAAGTAGGCTCCTGAGGTGTGGGGCAGGTTTTCAACCTGCCAGTCAAAGCGGGCAGGTTGAAAACCTGCCGCACCAGCGGCGGGCATTACGACAATTCGCCGTCAGTGTTGCAAGCGACTGCTGCAAGCGAGAATCTTCCGCCATGAACGACACCATCATTGATCTCCTGCCAACATCAGCCCTGATCCCCTGCCCTGCTCTGCCATATCCCGATGAGGGAAATGTTTGGGAGGCCCTGTGGACTCCGCCGGAAATCGACCCGACCGCGTGGGTCGCTCCGAGTGCGAGGGTCATTGGCCGAGTGCGGCTGAAGGCGCGCAGTTCGGTCTGGTATGGCTGCGTACTGCGCGGCGACGGTGACTTGATCGAAGTCGGCGAGGACACGAACGTCCAAGACGGCTCGATTCTGCACGTCGATCACGGTTTTCCCTGCGTGCTGGGCAACCGGGTGACGCTCGGCCATCGGGCTTTGGTCCACGCGGCGGTGGTCGGTGACGAAGCCATGATCGCGATCGGAGCGACCGTGCTCAGCCGCTGCGTGATCGGCGAGCAAGCCCTGATCGCCGCCGGAGCGGTCGTGATGGAAGGAACGCAAGTCCCGCCGCGAACGCTGTGGGCAGGCTGCCCGGCTCGCAAGATCAAAGACCTGACCGACGAACAACTGGCGCGAATGGCGCACGCTTGGAAGCATTACGTCAACAACGGCCAACTCGCACTCGCAAGATTCGGGCGACGACACATTGATGAAATTCTGACAACCGTCCGGCCAGCCTGAGTCCCAGTGACATCGCCCCGGTCGAACGACGTTCCCAAATCGCGAAACATCGCGCTATAATCCCGTCCCGCCTGACCGGCCCCAGCGGCGGGTGAGACTCACAAGCCCACAATTTTTGACGTTCTTTGAGGAGTGTTCGGCCCCCATGCTCACATCGCGAGTTCTTCTGCTGGTTGTCTTGGTGTTTGCCGCCGCGTTTACTCGGTTGGTGCCCCATTTGCATAACGCGACGCCAATCGCGGCCATGACACTGTTTGCCGCCGCCTACTTGCCCAGCCGTCGCTGGAGCCTGTTGCTGCCGCTCATGGCGATGTTTCTCAGCGACATCGTCTTGTACGCGACCAAAGACGCGGCCTTCGTCAATCAGGCGATCAGCAACATGGTCGTCGTTTACTCGACGTTCGCCGTGATTGCACTGATGGGCCAGTGGCTGCGTCGGCGAGTGACCGTGGGCCGAGTGATCGGAACAACGCTTGGGGGCTCAGCAGTTTTTTTCCTGATCACCAACTTCGGAGCGTGGCTGTCGTTGAGCCAACCGCTGAGTGCGACCGAGCCGGCCACCTACGCGCGCACGCTGAACGGATTGGTCAATTGCTACTTCGCGGGAGTGCCGTTTTTTCAAGGGACGTTTGCCGGCGATGTGGTTTACTCGGCGGCGTTGTTCGGCGGCCTCGCACTGCTGGAACAATTCGTTCCGCAAATCAAGCCGCAGCTCGTTGAGGCAACCGTTCGATAGCACTGGCGTTCGGACTCAAGAAGTCCGTGATGCCCAACCGCGACGATCAGACGCCGCTACCGCGTCGTCCGCGTGACGCTCGATAGCCGTACTCGATCGCGAACCAATTGGCGTAGCGTTCGCGATCCTCGGTGCGAGTGTTGCGCGTGTCGAGCACATGCCCGATCTCGTGGATCAAGACGTTGTTCAGGTAGAAGTCCTTCAGGGACTCCCGCGTCCAAGTCAAAGTCCACTCGTCGCCTGCGTCTGACCAAACACCGCCGAACATGCGTGCCTCGATCTGCTGTTGAGGTGTCGGTGGGCGGACATAGGTCTCCACCAGCGATTCCTCGATCGGGTACAGGTAGACGCTGGCTCCCCACTGCATTCCGTAGCAAGGAAACAACTGCCGCTTGCGAGTCATCCGGCTGAGTTGCACGACCTCGACTTTTTCCACGATGGAAATCGGCAGCAAGGACAGCCGTTCGCGAATGTCTTGAACTGTGACAGGATGCAAGAACGTCGGTCCCGGAGGCTGAACCACGAATTGAGGAAGTTTGTGTCGTTGCTGCTCACTCGATCGCGGCTTGTGCCAATCTTCTTGGGCGAAGAACGCGGATTGCTCGCCACTGCCACCGCCACCGCGTTTGCGAAAGGCCGCTACGGGACGGGTCGCGGTGTTCCGCCGACCATTGTGAAGTCCGGCAACCGAGCGGTTTGTCGAGTTGTTCGCTGAGCGTTTCATGGCGTTCCCTTCGCGTGCTGCGATGGGGCTTTCGGAGGTTTTCGATTGGGCGGACTTGGGGGCGAATCCGCCGCGAAGTGGCCGCCATCGTCCGGCCCGGTCCAGCCCCTCGCTACCTGTACAAAATAAGAGACAGGCCCACCGAGAGTTGCAGCGATTTCCGGTGCCTGGACAGTTTGACGGAAGCCAGTTCGCAATGAATACTCGCTGTCCGCCGGAAGCGTCGAAAGACTCCGCCATCATGCGCTTGGAGCAAGCTTGAGGGCTTGAGTGGGACGCGCGACGCGATTCCAATTCGTCCGGCTCTGTTCACTACTCGGCCGCGAGTTTTTCGACTGGCCCTGACGATTGTGCCGATTGCGCAACGGAAGATCGGCGATCCGGGAGGTTGGCAGAAGCGACGTCGGCACGGTTATTTGGCTTTGATACCCGCCGTCTTGTACGACTCACCCGCTTTGGCAACCAAAAATAATTCGGCGGTCGGAGCAGTCGCCTCGAATTGGATCGCGGGAATTCGCGCGCCGCCATTGCCGAGCAGGTCGCGTTCGCCGTTCGCGGCGTTCTCGGTCTTGCGGTCCGTCCAGTTGTTCTCGATCGGTTTGTCCGCGCTCATCAGCAAATTGAATTTGTTCTCGTCGTAACCATTCGCGATGAGCAACTCCGCCTTCACAGCGCCAGAAAACAAACAATTGCGCCATTTCAGATCGCCGGATCCTTCGCCTGGCATTGCGTCAAACAACAAACCGGATTCGGACTGATTGCGGAACGAGCAGTGATCGATCAGCACATTCTTCGCCACCACACCTTCGGCGAAGCGAATGCCGCTTGTTGATCCGGTCGCTCCGCAGTTTCGGATGATCAACGACTCGACAGAACCTTCGAGGAGCACGCCCGCCGACATCGAACCAAAAAATCGGCAACGTTGCACTGTGACACGTTGAGTCGCCCCGCCAGTACCCGACTTGCCGATCTGCACACCGGCCGCTGTGGGAGAGGCTTTCTGAATCGTGATCGCTTCCAGGACGATGCCTTCCGCTCCTTCGCCACCCACCGCACTGCTCAGTTCGATGCCAGACTTTCCAGGATCCGAGATGACACAATTCCGAATTCGACAGCGTTCGACGGAGCCCGAGATGACAATGCCCTTTTCCTTTTGCGGAAATCCAGACAAATCAATGTTCATATTCTCGATCGTCACGCCGCTGCGGTTTTTGATGGTGATTGCAGGCTCGGAAAGGCTGGGTGATGTTAGCGTCACTGGCTTTCCGGCGGTGTCCGAAGTCAGAAGGACTTCGCCGGGAAATGACTCATCGAAGACGATCGCTTCTTCAATCGTTTGGCCAGGCTTCACCTGGATGAGGAATCTCAACGGCTTTCCGTTGGCGGCCTTTTCGTGCTCCGCACGGCTCTCAACCGCAGAATGAACCGCTCGCCCAATCGATTTGAATTCGCCGCCGGCTCCAACAACCAGCGTTACCTCGTAAGCAGCTGACTTTTTCACACCGCCCGCCGTGCTGCTTCCGACCGATTTTCCCATTTTCCCCTTCTTGGTGGACTTCACGCCTGTCTTGCCGGATTCACCCAACCCACGAGTGCTCCACCAGGCAATGCCACCGATGACCACAACAGCCGCCACGGCCAACGAGACGTATCGAGCTGCGGGCTTCTTGAGCAGATCGCGAATCGAGTTCGCGGACTTTTTGGGACGTGGTACTACCGCCTCCGTGCGGCCGGCCTCGAAGGACAAATCGGAGACATCCGATTCTGGCTGTGGCGTTTCAATGACCACCGTTTCCACAAACAAAGGCTCAGGGGGAGCCGGCTCGGTCGAACCGACCAGTGCATCTGGTTCGGCTTCCACTGGGGGTGTCTCTTCGCTTTGTGAGCCAAAGAGCGTGAAAAGATTGTCGTCCTGTGCGATTTCTGCCGGGGCTTCCACGGGGGTGATGATGGTCACGTCATTCGCGGCCTGATCGTCAAACTGAAAATCGGTCGGGAACTCTGTCGATTCCGAAGATGTTTCCGCAAAAAAATTGATTGGCACTGACTCGGATTCAGCAGGAGTCGCCCAGGGAACGGCAGCCATCACGGGTTGCACCACTGGCGTTGCGACGACTAGGGCTGCGATCGGCACAACCGGCTTCGCAACGAGAGGAAGCGGGGCTGCAACCGGCTTGGCAATCGGAATAGCAATCGGTGGCGATGCGACCGGAGCAACAACCGGCACGGCAATCGGTGGAGCAACAGGTAACGTCGTCGCAGCGATCGGCGCAGTCACCAAGTTCGAAACCACCGGCTGAGCCGTCGGGGTTAAAGCTGGAGCGGCTGTCGCTATTGCTGGTCGCGAAATCTTGGTGGCCGATGATTCATCGGCGTCTCGTGGAATCAGTACGGAACCCAAGACGTCGGAAGTCGGCTTCAGAATCGCCGGGTCACTTTGCAAGTCGCGCAGCAGAGGAGCCGATCGTCCACTCGCTGAATTTCCACGCGCGAGCGGGATATGGGACTGTTTCCAATCGGCCCCGGCATTGTCGGCCAACCACTGACGACAGGCCTCGGCGACTTCCGCCGCAGATTGATAACGATCCTCCGGTTTCTTCTCGACCATCTTGCTGAGAATCACGGATAACGAGCTGGGACAATCGATCCGCGAATCGGTCAGCGGCGGAAATGGCTTTGTCTGATGCCACATCAGTCGCTGCGTCAGCGTTCCTTCCGTGAAGGGGGGATTGCCGGTGAGCAAAAAATGCAGCGAACAACCCAAACTGTAAATGTCGGCCCGCGTATCGACCGAGTGGCTGTCGAGTGCCTGCTCCGGTGCCAGATAATCGGCGGTGCCGAGCACTTTTTCGTCATGCGCCACCGTCAGTGGATTCTCGGCCTGGTCATCGAAGAAACGAGCCAATCCCATGTCCAAGAGTTTGATGGTACCGTTGGTGTCGATCAGTAAGTTCGCCGGCTTGATGTCCCGATGGACGAGACCCGCTCGGTGCGCGTGTTCGAGTCCCTCGGCCGCCTGCCGAATGTACTCGACCGCGTCAGCATAGTCGGCGGGTCCGTTGCGAATGATCAGTTCCTGCAGGCTCTGGCCGTTGACGTACTCCATCACCAAAAAGTGAATCTCCGAGTCACGGTCTTGAGCGCTATCGACGTCGTACGCTCGCACGATATTTGGGTGATCGACGGATGCAACCGCCTGAGCCTCTCGGTGAAATCGCGCCAGGTAGGACGAATCATTGACTCGCTTGGAAGGGAGCACTTTGATTGCGCAGCGGCGCTTCATCAGCACATGCTCGGCCAGATAAACGGAGCTCATCCCGCCCTTGCCCAACAAGTCCAGCAGCTTGTATTTACCGAGTGAAAATCCCTTGTGCTTCCCAGCCAGCAACTTCTCGGCCTGCCAACGCGTGATGACTTCGCCGCCGACCAGCGCATCTGCAATGGACTGAGCCTTCGTGACATCGACCCCGCGAGCTTTGTATTCCAGCAATAGTTTTTGGAGCTGATCCTTTTCGATCAAGCCGCTCTGCCGAACGACCTGCAAAAACGATTCGACGGTCAGCTTGAGGGCCATGCGAGATCAACCCAAACGTGCGGCGCGAAAATCGATCACGGATTTTTGTGGTCGGAAAAACGAGCGGGTATTAGACCAGTCGTTCCTTGTCCTTGCCAAGAGGTCGTCACCTTCTTGACGCTCCGCATCGAAGCCCGATACAACGCCACCCCTTGCCCCCTTCGTCTAGAGGCCCAGGATGTGGGATTCTCAGTCCCAATACAGGGGTTCGAATCCCCTAGGGGGTACTGATATCTTGTGCAGTAGAGTGCATGAGGCGGAAAGGCCCGGAAACACCGGGCCTTTTTCGTTTTCACGAATCGGGCGGATAACCGTCTTGCCGTCCGTTTCGCTCATTTCCGCCGCTGAGTGAGTCTGATTGTGAGTCGCTTTTTGGAAGTGGTCGTCAGTGACTTGAAGGTAATGCTTGGCCGCGATCAGTTGGCTGTTGCCCAACCATGCCGTGACGACGTGGAGCGGAAACGTCTCGGTCAATTCCGTCTCACGAGTGCTGCGGAGATTCTGAAACAGCTTCGGCCACGCGGTCAGTCCAGCTTTGTCGATGATTCGCAGGAGTTGTGTCCGCAGGTTGGCGTTGCAGTCGCGGTAGCGGGTGACGACGAACTCGGCCCCTTCCACCGCTTGGTCCCAAGCCATTTCCAGGTGGGTACGGAGTTCCGGGAAGATCGGCACGAGCCGAGAGTCCTTTCCTTCGTGATGCTCCGTCTTGGGGCTGCGGATCAGCAGCCGGCCGCGTTCCCAATCCACGTCTGCCCAACGGAGCGTCAACGTCTCTGAGGGCGTCCGCAGGCCACCAAAACGAGCCAGAGCGAAGATCAACCGCCATTCGTTGTCGGGACACGCTGCGATGACTTGAGCGGCCACATCACGCGAAATGAAATGCTCACGCAACTTGTTGGCTTGAACGGCACAGCCTTTCATGTCGGCGAACGGGTTCTCGACAATCAACCGCTTGCGGAGTGCAGCACGAAACAGTTGCTTGGCTCGTCCGCAGTGACGGCGGACGGTGTTATCGCCGAGCTTGGTCAGCATCCATCTCCGCCATTCATCGGAATCACCGGGGGTCACGTCTCGTAACGGCTTGTTCTCGCCGAAGTGAGCGACCAGGTGACGGCGGACCTGTAGGAGATTGATCCGAGTTCTCAGCTTCACGTCCGTTCGGCTGTCAACATAGGCGTCGATGAACTCGCCGAGCTTCGTGGTATCCTCCTGGCGTTTCGCTCGCGGAGCGATCAGCCCCACAGCCACCATCCTCTTGGCCAGGACGTCGGGAATCTCGCCCACCCACGCCGCGACTTCGGGAGCGAGTGGACTACGCGACAGCTTCGCTTCCACGAGAGCTTCGATCTTGGCGAGGATCGTCTCGGCAGCCTTCATCGGCAGCTTGCCGATTCGCACGATCTTGCGTTGGCCGTTGCCATCGCTGAATTGAATCTTGCGGTTGCCGTTCGTGTCGGTGCTGATGCTGGCCATCGTTTACTTCTCCTAGCGGCGTTTGGCCGCAGGCTTGGGTGTCTTGGTGATTTGCAGACCGAGCACTTCGCCGATCTTGTCGAGTGACTGCATCGAAAGCCCGCACTTGCCGTGAACGAACTTGGACAACACGGACTTGTCGATGCCGGTGATCTTGGACAACTCGTTGCGGCTCATTTCACCCGCTTCGATGAAGTGGCGTAGCTGGTCTGTCAGGGCTGTTGGTTTGGTTTTCATCGGCGGAAGGATATTCGCGGGTTGAGTATTGTTCAACCTCAGTCCTCCCCCGGTCATTTTTCTTGCCGGTCGGTTTGGTGACGGACCCCGCCGGCCGCATATCGACGCAACGAATCCCGTAGCCGCGTAGCATCGCCTTGAGCAGCCGGCGAAGTCGCGGAGTGAGCGGGACGGGGTTGCGCGGCTCGGCGTCCTGAATTGTCAGGGTGAATCGTTCGCGGGGCGGCATGGTCGGGGACTCCGTTCTGAGGCGTGAGGGGCTACGACTTGTACGACTTTGACGACGTAAGCCGGTCGGCAGGTCGTAGAAGTCGTCAACGTCGTTAGGTCGTGAGGTTGGCAAACCAGCGTTCTGTCGCGCGTCCGACTTCGGGAGCGGGATCGTCTTTGCGGTAGGCCAGGCCGTTGTCGTGGAGCAATCGCAGAGCTTCGGCGATGTCCCCCGCCGTCTTGTTCTTGTGGAAAACGTCGTGGAGCATCTCCGTCCGGGTCAGTCCGACTTCCGGGACTTGCCGCAGCTCGGCGAGCAACGTGTCCGCTGTGCGGTCTCCGAGTGACGAGCCGAAGATGTGGGCCGCCGAGCGTTCGCAGTAGTCCCACAACGCCAAGCCCGCTTCCAGGTGCTCCAACTTGATGACCGGCGACGAATCGAGCAGCGCGTACATGCACGCCAGCCGCATGACCTGCGCTTCGGCGCGAGCCGTCACCGCTCCCAGCAATCCCGGTTTGCCGGCCGAGAGCACGTCATAGACGCGGCACCAGCGATCACGAGCTTGATCGTCTCGGTCGAGCCGGCCCGCGTCGGCCGCGAACC
>SXGT01941793.1_pt1 | contig 10352 bp, 8 predicted proteins | sample 3176221 | NCBI WGS metagenome assembly SXGT01 (sample SAMN11356862, study PRJNA531348) | freshwater metagenome | isolation source: freshwater sample F1-120 | place: China: Fuxian Lake, Yuxi | collected 2017-12-25
ATGACCTCGCCGGAGTACACGGCCTACTTCCAGGGCCTGCCCCCCGAGGTCCGCGACCGGCTGGTCGGCGAGCACAAGCCGCTGTACAAGGGCATCAGCGCCGACCTCGTCGACGACGTCTACGACACGCTCTACCGGCTCGGGGCCTCCGGCCCGGTGCCCACCGACCTGCACGCCGGGACGTCGCTCGTCGACGCCGCGTGGGACGCCGCGGCGGGCCGGTACGTGCTCGACCTGCACCACGACGAGACCGACCGCGGCTTCCGGACCTCGACCGCGTCGCTCGTCCTCGCCACGGGCTACCGGGCCGAGCTCCCGGCGCTCGTCGAGCCCCTGCGCGACGTCCTGCGCTGGGACGACCGGGGTCGCTACGACGTCGCCGCCGACTACTCGATCGACGACGCGCACCGGGTCTTCGTGCAGAACGCCGAGGAGCACACCCACGGGTTCGTCGCGCCCGACCTCGGCATGGGCGCGTTCCGCTCGTCCGTGGTCGTCAACGCCATGTGCGGCCGCGAGGTCTACCCCGTCGAGCAGCGCATCGCCTTCCAGACGTTCGGGGCGCCCTCCGACGACCGCGACCTCGTGCGAGGCGGCGCGTGAGCGCGCCGGCGCCCGCGGACGGCGCCACGCGCGCGGTCGGGTCCGTGACGATCGAGCCGCTCGACCTGGAGCGCGACCTCGGGCTGCTGCACGCCTGGGTCACGCACCCGCGCTCGGTGTTCTGGCTCATGCAGGGCGCGAGCCTCGACGACGTGCGGCGCGAGTACGGCGCCATCGTCGACAGCGAGCACCACGACGCGTGGCTGGGTCGGGTCGACGGACGGCCGGCGTTCCTCGCCGAGACGTACGACCCGGCGCGCTCCGACCTCGCGCCGCACCACGACACCCGGCCCGGCGACCTGGGCATGCACGTGCTCGTCGCGCCGCCCGTGCGTCCGGTGCACGGGTTCACGGCCGCGGTGTTCGCCGCCGTGGTCCGGCACTGCCTCGCCCAGACGACGGCGGACGGCCACCCGGTCGAGCGCGTCGTCGTCGAGCCCGACGCGGGCAACACCGCCATCCACGCCCTCAACGCGCGCGCCGGGTTCACGGTGCTGCGCGAGGTCGGGCTGCCGCAGAAGCGCGCGCTGCTGAGCGTGTGCACGCGCGCGCAGTTCGAGCGCAGCGAGCTCGGCGCCCCGCCCGACCGCGACCCGACGGGAGACCCCGCATGACCGCGACCCTGCCCGACCGTGCCACCGGCTCCGCCGGGGCCGCCGCGCCCCCGCTCGACACCGCCGACCACCTCTCGCCGCGGGTGCTGGAGGTCGCGCAGCGCCGGCTCACCGCCAAGGCGCGCGGCGAGCTGTCGCACGAGCGGCTGCTCGCACCCCGTCCCGTCGTCGACGCCCCGGGCTGGTGGTCGGTCTCGACCGGCACCTCGACCTGGCGGTTCCACGCGCACGTCCACGAGCTCGAGCACTGGGTCGTCGACCCGTGGTCGATCCTGCGCGAGGTGCAGCCGGACCCCTCGACGGGCTCGGGGAGCGGTGGCGGCGCGGACGTGGTCGCCGGCCCGGTCGACGTGCTGGAGCTCGTCGCGGAGCTGCACGCCGACCTCGGCCTGCCCGAGCACCTCGTCGCCACCTACCTGGAGGAGCTGAGCAGCACGCTCGCCGCGTGCTGCTGGACGATCGTGCACCACGACGCGAGCGTGGCCGAGCTGCTCGAGGCCGACCTCGCGACCGTGGAGGCCGCGATGCACGAAGGGCATCCCGCCTTCCTCGCGACGAACGGACGGATCGGGTACGGGCTCGACGACTACCGCGCACTCGCGCCCGAGACGGGGTCCGAGGTGCACCTCGTGTGGCTCGCGGTCCGACGCACCCACGCGCACCTGTCGCTGGGCGCGGGGCTCGACGAGCACACCCTGTACGCCGGCGAGCTCGACGACGACGAGCGGGCCGGCTTCGACGCGCGGCTGCGCTCGCTCGACCTCGACCCGGCCGACTACCTGCTCGTCCCCGTCCACCCGTGGCAGTGGACGAACAAGGTCGCCATCACCTTCGCGGCCGACGTCGCGCGCCGCAACCTCGTGCCGCTCGGGCACGGTCGCGACGTGTACGTGGCGCAGCAGTCGGTGCGCACGTTCCTCAACGTGAGCGACCGGTCGAGGCACTACGTCAAGACCGCGCTCTCGGTCCAGAACAAGGGCTTCCTGCGCGGACTGTCCCCGCACTACATGCGGGGCACGCCGGCCATCAACGACTGGGTCCACGAGCTCGTCGACGGCGACGACGAGCTGCGCGCCCGGGGCTTCTCGGTGCTGCGCGAGCGGGCCGCGGTCGGGTACACCGGCGGCGTCTACCAGCAGCTCGCGCACCGGACGCCGTACCAGCGGATGCTCGCGGCGCTGTGGCGCGAGACGCCGAGGCTGGCCGAGGGCGAGCGTGCCGCGACGATGGCCTCGCTGCTGCACCGCGACGGCGAGGGCCGCGGGCTGGCCGCCGCGACGATCCGGGCGTCCGGGCTCGACCCGGCCGACTGGGTCCGCCGCTACCTCGACGCCTACCTGCGCCCGGTGGCGCACTGCCTGTGGGCCCACGACCTCGCGTTCATGCCGCACGGCGAGAACGTCATCCTCGTCCTGCGCGACCACGTGCCGGTGCGGGTCGTCATGAAGGACGTCGGCGAGGAGGTCGCCGTGCTCGGGGACGGCGACCTCCCCCCGGACGTCGAGCGGATCCGCGCGCGGGTGCCCGAGGGCCAGCACGCGCTCGTCGTGCTCACCGACGTCGTCGACGGCTTCCTGCGGTTCCTCGCCGCGGCGCTCGCCGAGGACGGGGTGCTGCAGGCCGACGCGTTCTGGACGGTCGCGGCCCACTGCCTGCGCGACCTCCAGGCCGACCACCCCGACCTCGCGGCGAAGCACGCGCGGTACGACCTGTTCGCGCCCGAGTTCGACCACTCGTGCCTCAACCGGCTGCAGCTGCGCAACACGCTGGAGATGGTCGACCTCGCCGACCAGGCGCAGTCGCTCCTGTTCGCGGGCCGCCTGGCGAACCCGCTGCACGGACGGTGACCGGGTGAGCGTGCTCCGGGTGCGGGCGGGCTCCGTCGAGGCGCTCGCCCACGCGCAGGGACGGGCGACCGCGGGGGTGCTCGCCGACCGGCTGGAGGAGGACCTCGCCCACGTCGAGGCGACCACCGGCACCGCGTGGGACGCGTTCTGGCGACGCACCCGGCTCGTCGGCGTCGCCGAGCGCTCGTACGAGGCGCTCGACGAGGAGACGCGCGGGTTCCTCGCGGCCTACGGCGACGGCGTCCGTCCCGAGCTGCCCGGGTGGCGGCCGTGGACGCCGCTCGCCGTCCTCGCGATGCACCACGTCCTGTTCGGCAGCCTCGGCCACCACCTCTGGCGGCGGCACGTGGCGCGGACCCTGGGTCCGGACGCCGTCCGCCACCTCGCCCAGGAGGTCCCCGCGCTGTCGGGGAGCAACGCGTGGGCCGTCGGCGGTGACCGCACCGCGTCCGGACGGCCCATGATCGGCGCCGACCCGCACCGCATCGTCACCGTGCCCGGCGTCTACCAGCGCGTGCACCTCGTGGCGACGGACGAGGACGTCGACGTCGTCGGACTGACCTTCCCGGGCATCCCCGGCGTCCAGCACTTCGGCCACACCGGCACCGTCGCCTGGGCGATCACGAACGCGATGGCCGACGTCCAGGACCTCGTCGAGGTCGGGGTCGAGGTCGGTGGGCTGAGCGCCGACGGCCCGGTCGTGCTGTCGTCCGACGACGGGGTCTCGCTGGCGCTGCGCACGGCTCCGTTCCTCACCGACGACCTCGGGCTCGGGGCGCTGCTGCCGCTGCTGCGCGCCCGCACCGTCCCCGACGTCGACGCGGCCCTCGACCGCTGGGTCGACCCGGTCAACGACGTGCTCGTCGCCGACCGCGACGGTGCCGTCCTGCACCGGGTCGCGGGGCGGGTGCCGTGGCGCGACGCCGACGGCGCGTGGACGGGGTGGCAGGTGCCGTTCCGGCGCGAGGTCGGGTCCGACGAGCACGTCGTCGTCGCGAACCACCGCCAGGGCGAGCACAGCCGTCGCGTCTCGGGGGAGTTCGCACCCGCGCACCGCGCCCTGCGGCTGCAGCAGCTGCTCGCCGGTCGCGACGGGCTCACGGTCGAGGACGGTGCCGCACTGCACGCCGACACCCTGCTGCTGCCCGCCGGCGCGTGGCAGCGGCGCGTCGCGAAGCTCGCGCTCGACGACGACGTCGACCCCTCGGTGGCCGTCCTGCGCGAGCGCGTCATCGCCTGGGACGGCCGGATGGACGCCGACTCGGTCGACGCCGGGCTGTTCGCCGCCGTCCGCTCGGCGACGATCCGCACCCTCGCCGCCGACCCCGTGCTCGCCCCGCTCGCCGTGCCGTCGGCCGAGTCGGGCGTGCTGTTCGCGCCGTGGCTGCACCTGGAGCCGCGGCTCGTCCTCGCCGTCGACCGCTGGCTCGACGAGGACGACGTGCCCCTCGACCTCGACCTCGACGGCGCACTCCTCTCGGCGCTGCACGAGGTCGCCCCGTCCCTCGACGCCCCGGTGGCCTGGGGCGACACCCACACGTTCGCGCCGCTCTGTGCCGACCCCGTCCCGCTGTCCGGCGACGACGGCTGCGTCCTCTCGACCGCCTCGCTCGTCGGCGTCGACGACCGCGTGTGGCGCGGACCCGTCGCGCGCCTCGTGTGGTGCCTCGACGACCGCGCCGCCAGCCGCTGGACCGTCCCCGACGAGCTGGACGTCTGGGCGTCCGGCTCGACGTCGCCCCTGGAGGTGCCATGACCGTCGCCCACACCCGCGCCACGATGTCCGCGCGGTTCAGCGTCCGCCCGCTCGACCCCGCCGGCGACGCCCCGCTCGTCCACGGCTGGGTCACCCAGGACCGCGCCCGGTTCTGGGGCATGACCGACAAGACCGTCGAGGAGGTGCGCGACACCTACGCCTTCGTCGACTCGCTGCCGACCCACCACGCCTTCCTCGTCCACGAGCACGTCGGCGGCGGCGCCGAGCCCGTCGCCCTCGTCCAGACGTACGAGCCGGAGCACGACCCGCTCGGCGAGCACTACGCCGTGCAGCCGGGCGACGTCGGCGCCCACCTGCTCGTCGCCGAGGGCGCGCGCCGCACCGGGTTCACGGGCGCGCTCGTCGGCTTCCTCGTCGAGTGGGTCTTCGCCGACCCCGCCGCGCAGCGCCTGGTCGTCGAGCCGGACGTCCTCAACGACAAGTCCGTCGCCCGGATGGTCCGCAGCGGCTTCGCCCCGGGTCCGGTCGTCGACCTCGGCCACAAGCGCGCGCAGCTCGCGTTCCTCGTGCGCCCGTCCTGATCGCGGGACGAGGGGGCGACGCATCCTTGACCGAGGCCGACGCCCCTTCTAACGTCCGGGCCATCCAGCGGCTGGGGGTCAGGATGGGTCATCACGACGGTGGACGACGGACGTTGCTGCGCGCCGTAGCCCGCGTGGACCCTGGTCCCACGCGGGGGCGCGGCGCCGGCGCTCCGTGGAGGGGGCGACGTGGGAACGGTCGGCCTCGACCTCGGCCTCCGGTGAGACCACGTCGGCCTGCTCGGCAGGCGGTCCTCGCCGCGATGCTCCTCGCGGGGTGCGTGGGGCCACCCGGTGAGGTCGACCTCCCCACGCCACCCCCTGACCAGGTCACGTCCGACACGACCCTGCTCCAGGGACGGCCGAACCCCTACCGCGACCCCCGGTCACCGGCCCTGCGCTGGGCTGAGGACCATCGCGACGACCCGCGCAGCGCCGTCATCGCCGCCCGGATGAAGGGCTCCTGGCCCGCAGCGACCTGGTTGGACGGGTCCTCGGTCGCGCAGGTCGAGCGCGTGCTCCGCGAGGCCGCTGCTGTCGACGCGATGCCCTTCCTCGTGAGCGATGCGCTGCCGGGTCCTCGGTGCGACGCCCGAGATCGGTCGCGCGGCGGTGGTCCCGCCGCGTACGCGGCGTGGACCGAGGACCTGGCTGGTGCCATCGGCGGGTCGGCAGCCGTCGTCGTCCTCGAGCCCGGCAGCATCGCGCTCGCCGGCTGTCTCACCGATGAGCAGCGAGCCGGCCGGACGGCGATGCTCACTGCCGCCGTCGAGACGCTCGCGAGCAGCGGCGCCACGGTCCTGGTCGACGCCGGTCCGGGCGACGGCGGCGAGGCCACCGGTGTCGCCCGCCGTCTGAGCGACCTGCTGAGAGACGGCGTGGTCGGACTGGCCTTCGGCGTCGGCACCTACCAGGAGACCGGCGCGCTGGAGGAGTACGCCGAGCAGGTGCGTACCGCGCTCGGCAGCGAGGCGGAGCGGCTGCACCTCGTCCTGGACGTCGCCCGGACCGTCCCGAGGGGCGAGGACGTCGCCCCTCTTGCCTGCAACCCGTCGGCCGGCAGGGCGTCGCCGGGCAGCCAGGTCCTGGGTGACACGGGGTACGTGAAGAGGCTCTGGATCATGGCGCCGGGGCTGTCCGACGGCGAGTGCGGAGGCGCGTCAGGTGTGCCGCGCGGGGCCTTCGACCCGGACCTCGCGGTGACCGCGCTCGACCTCGACGTGAGCCAGCGGGGCTCGAGCGAGGGCTAGGGTCCTGGCCGGACCGGCTCGCCGGTCGCCGCGTCGTAGAGCTCGACCTCGTCGAGGGGGACGGTGCGGCGCGCGACGCCGACCTTGGTCCAGGCGAAGCCGTCCGGCGGCTCGTCGCCGACGGCCACGAGGTGGACGCCGTCGACGTCCGGCTCGACGGCGGCGACGAGGTCGAGCCCCTCCCACCGGGCGCGCAGCCCGACGTGCGCGGCCGGGCGGACCGGACCGCGGCCGTTGCGCCAGCCGTAGGCCGGGGTGTCGTAGTACGAGACGACGCGACGTCGGCCGTCCGCCTCCAGGCGCCAGAACGCCGCGCCCGACGGGGCGCGGGTCGTCCGCAGCGACCAGCCGGTGCCGACGTCCACGCGGTCGACGACGACGCCGAGCAGCTGCGGCACGACGAGGAAGTCGACGAAGCGACCCCGGCCGGGACCGGGGTCGGGGTGGCCGAACGCGGCGCGCGCGGCGTCGGCGTCGGCGAAGGTGGCGTCGTCGAGCGGCACGACCGCGCCGCCCACGACGTCGTCGCCGCCGAGCATGACCGCCGTGGTCTGCTCCGGCGTCAGCAGCAGGAACCAGTGCGCGGACGCGGGCGCGGTCACGGCGTCAGGAGGACCTTGCCGGTGGCGCGTCGCTCGTCGATCGTCCGCAAGGCCTCGGCGACGTCGTCGATCCCGAACGTCGCGCCGATCGGCGGCTTGAGCGCGCCCGACTCCAGGTGCGGCAGGAGGTCCTGCCACTGGCTGGCGACGTAGCCGGGCCGGGCCAGCACGGACGCGCCCCAGCCGACGCCGACGACGGTGGTGTTGTTGAGCAGCAGGCGGTTGACCTTGACCTCGGGGATGGACCCGCCTGTGAAGCCGACGACGAGCAGCCGGCCGCCCTCGCGCAGCGAGCGGAGGGAGTCGGTGAAGCGGTCGCCGCCGACGGGGTCGACGACGACGTCGACCTGGCCGGAGGCCTTGACCGCGTCGAGGAAGCCGTCGGCGAGGACGAACTCGTCGGCGCCGGCCTCGATCGCGACGGCGCCCTTCTCGGCGGTCGACACGACGGCGATCACGTGCCCCGCGCCGTACGCCTTGGCGACCTGGATGGCGGCGGTGCCCACGCCGCCGGCGGCACCGTGGACGAGCACGCGCTCGCCGGTGCGCAGGCCGCCGCGCTCCAGCAGGCCGAAGTGGACGGTGAGGTAGTTCAGCAGGACCGCCGCGCCCTCCTCGTAGGAGAGGGCGTCGGGCAGCGGGAAGGTCATGTCGACCGGTGCCACGGCGAGCTCCGCGAAGCCGCCGAGCAGGCAGAAGCCCGCCACGCGGTCACCGGGCGCGAAGCTCGACCCCTCGGGTGCGGTGACGACCTCGCCGGCCACCTCCGAGCCCGGCACGAACGGCAGGTCCGGCTTCATCTGGTACTGCCCCCGCGTCTGCAGCACCTCCGGGAACGAGACGCCGGCGGCCCGGACGCGGACCAGGAGCTGACCCTCTCCCGCGGTCGGCTCGGGCAGCTCGCCCACCTCCACCGCGTCGGGACCGTCGAGGGACGTGATCTGCACTGCACGCATGCCTGGACAGTACACGGGCTAAGCGGTTGCTCACCCGTTGCGCGGTACCCGCCGGAGGTAGGTGACGCACCACGGAGGTGCGGGGAGGTACGTGACGCACCACGACGGCGCCGCGATGGTGCGCCACCTACCTCCGCGGGGGCGGTGGGGCGTCACCTACCTCCGCGGGGGCGGTGGGGCGTCACCTACCTCCGCAGGGCCCGCTCGCCGCGATGTGAGGGGTTGTGACGGTTCCCGCCGGAGAAACCGTCCACAACCCTTCACGTCGCGAGGGACGAGCGGCCGCGGAGGACGACGGGGGCCTTGTCGCGGGGGACGTTGGTGATGTTGCGCAGGCGGGGGGTGGTGGGGGACTCGGTGTGGACCTCGAAGCGCTGCAGCACCTCGCGCAGGACGACGGTGCCCTCCATGAGGCTGAAGGCGGCGCCGATGCAGCGCCGGACACCGCCGCCGAAGGGGATCCAGGTGCCGGCGGCGACCTGGCCGTCGAGGAAGCGGTCGGGACGGTACGCGTGCGCGTCGGCGAACGAGGCCTCGCGGCTGTGCGACAGCATGATCGACGGCGCGACGGTGGTGCCGCGCGGCAGCCGACGGCCGGCGACGACCTGGTCGCTCTGCAGCGACCGGGCGACGAAGTCGATGATCGGGTGCAGGCGCATGGCCTCCTTGAGGCACGCCTCCAGGAACTCCTCGTCGCCGGTGTCGGCGGCGTGGGTCGCGCGGGCCAGCAGGTCGGGGTGGCGGCCGAGCTCGTGCAGCGTCCACGACAGTGCCGAGGCCGTCGTCTCGTGGCCGGCGAGCAGGAGCGTCACGAGCTGGTCGCGCAGCTCGGCGTCCGTCAGCGCGGGCGGGTCGGGGTCGTCGGCGCCGCCCCTCAGCCGCCGCGACAGCACGTCGTGCCGGCCGTCGAGGTCGGTGGCGCCGCGCCGGTCGCGGATCTCGGCGTACAGCAGCGCGTCGACCTCGCGCAGGTTGGTGAAGAACCCGCGCCACGGCGGCACCCGCCGCAGGCGGGGGAAGATCCAGGACAGCAGGATGCCCGCGTCGATGTCGACGATGCGCGTGACCTTGGGCCGCAGCACCGCGAGGCGCTGCTCGTCCGTCACGCCGAACACGACCTGCAGGATGATCTCCAGCGTCATCGCGTTCATCGCGTCGAGCGTCACGAGGTGCTGGCCCGGCCGCCACGAGTCGACCGCCTGCTTGGCGATGCCCTCGACGAGCGGACGGTAGCCGCGCATGGCCGGACCCGTGAACGCCGGCATCAGCAGCTTGCGGCCGCGCTGGTGCTCGTCGCCGTCGGTGATGAGCAGGGAGTGGTCGCCCATGACGGGCTTGAGGATCGCGTTGCCCTCGCCCGCGTGGAACTGCGCCGGGTCGGCCGCGAAGATCTCCTTCACGTCGACCGGGTCGCTGTGGATCACGAGCGTGCGTGGTCCCGGCAGGATCTCGATCGAGAACGTGTCGCCGTAGCGGGCGTGGGCGTCGCGGATGAGCGGCCCCCGGTCGCGCATGAACCGCATGGTCATGCGCAGGTGGTTGCCGCGTGGACCGTCCGGCACGTCGTAGCGCGTCGGGTCCACCGTCCGTCGTCCGCGGCCGACCATCGGGCTACGCCGCCCTCTCCCAGGCGAAGTCCGCGGTCTCGACCTTGCGGGTGGCCCACCAGTACCGGAACGTGAACCCCGGCCAGATGGTGCGGTTCTTGCCCTGGCTGTCGAGGTACCAGCTCGTGCAGCCGCCCTGGCTCCAGACGCCCTTGCTGACCTTCTCCTGCAGGGCGTCGTTGAACGCGCGCTGCGCCTGGGGCGTCGGCTCGACGGCCTGCGCGCCGCGCTCGTCCATCTCGTCCAGCATCGAGATGATCCACTTCGTCTGCTGCTCGATCATGAAGACGACCGAGTTGTGCCCGAGCGCCGTGTTCGGGCCGAGCAGGAAGAAGAAGTTCGGGAAGTCCGTCACCGAGATGCCGAGGTAGGTCTCGATGCCCTGGTCCTTGAACGTCTGCGACAGGTCGCGACCGCCCTTGCCCGTGACGTGGACCCACTCGAAGGCGTCGGTGACGTGGAAGCCGGTGCCGTAGATGATGACGTCGGCCTCGCGGAACGTGCCGTCCTTCGCGCGGATGCCGTCGGGCGTGATCTCCTCGATGCCGTCGGTGACGAGCTCGACGTTGTCGCGG
>SXGT01106293.1_pt1 | contig 10351 bp, 8 predicted proteins | sample 3176221 | NCBI WGS metagenome assembly SXGT01 (sample SAMN11356862, study PRJNA531348) | freshwater metagenome | isolation source: freshwater sample F1-120 | place: China: Fuxian Lake, Yuxi | collected 2017-12-25
AGTTCTTGCACTTCGACCGGCCGCTGGGCGCGCGTTCGACATACGGAAGCTCCTTGCGTTCCGCGCGGGCCTTTTCCGCCTTTTCTTTGAGCGCTTGCAGATCGGACAGGGGTGGCACTTTCAGGTCCTGGGCACACGCCTGCTGCTCGTAGGCGGCTTCCACATCCTCAAGGCGACGTCGTGCAGCGCAGGTCAGGTGGTGCCACAGATAGCCGGTGCCATACGGGCCTTCGAGGAGGATGCCGAGTCGCAACGTGTCCTTGTCGATCTTCCGCCGGCAGGTGCGGCACTTGGAGCGGCTCGAGCGAGCGGACTCGAGCAGGTACGGGGCCAGCTCGGGTTGGGGAGTCGGCGTCGGTGCAGCCTGGGACTCGTCTTCCGCCATTGGTGTTCCTTCCGTTCGATGCGGACTCGCGCGCGAGTCTGGTGCCCTGCCGTGGGGCTGCGGCATCTTACCCTGACCCGGCCCCGACCCGGGGAACGACGAAACGCATCGCCGTTGCCGGATGACGCGGCGCCGGACGGCGGAATACGCAACGCATGGTCAACGAGTTGGTCATCGACATGGCGCGCAAGGACGTGTTCAACGGGCTGGAGCCGACCGGCGACGCCGCGGCGCTGGACACGGCCCCGGAGGTGGCACGTCTGCTCACGGCACTGTTCGGGGTCCGAGTGCCGCGCCCTTGGCGGTTGGATTTGCGGCCAGCGACCCCTGATGGTCCACTGCCACGCGCGATCCGCCCGGAATCACGTAGAATCGTGGCCGGGGTCGGTGTGACCGCCCGAGAGAGGTTCCATCAGCAAGGAGACACCGATGTGCGATGACCGGACCGATGCCGACAACATCCAGTACCTGCAGGCCACGAAAATGACCCGGCGGCAGTTCGGCGCCGTGTCGGCGGGAGCGGGGTTGGCGATGCTCCTGCCGAGGGCGGCGAACGCTCAAGCCGTGTCGGAACACGATATCGACATCACCACCCCCGATGGAGTCGCCGACAGCTACTTCGTGCATCCCTCGACCGGGGCCCATCCCGGCGTCCTGATCTGGCCAGACGCTTTTGGACTGCGGCCTGCCAAGCGGCAGATGGCGAAGCGGCTCGCCGAATCGGGCTACTCGGTGCTGGTGGTCAACCCGTACTACCGGTCGCGCCGGGCGCCGGTTGTCAACAGCACGAATTTCGCGGAGGTGCGTGAGACCATCATGCCGCTGATGGGGGCCTTGAACGCCGACACGCAGACCCGCGATGCGACGGCATTCGTGAATTTCCTCGATACCCAGTCAGCGGTGGACCGCCGCCGGAAGATGGGGACCATGGGCTACTGTATGGGTGGCCCGTTCACGATGCGGACCGCGGCCGCGCTCCCGGACCGTATCGGCGCCGCCGCGTCGTTCCACGGTGGCGGGCTGGTCACGGACCAACCCGATAGTCCGCATCTGCTCGTGCCCAGGATGAAGGCGCACTATCTGTTCGCGATCGCGGCCAACGACGACGAGAGCCAGCCGGACGCGAAGGACGTGCTGCGCGACGCGTTCGCGAAGGCGGGATTGCCGGCCGAGATCGAGGTGTATGCGGGCGCGATGCATGGCTGGTGCCCGCCGGACGCGACGGTCTACAACGAGCCCCAGGCGGAGCGGGCGTGGAGCCGGCTTCTGGCCCTGTTCTCGACGGCGCTCGCTTAGCCTGAGGTCACCCGCACGCGCCACCCGGCGCGGCACGGTCAGACACGCCAGCGTTCTCATGGGCGCTGGCGTGCCTATCACATCTTCAACACCCCGACGGCGGGATGGTGACGACGCACACCGGTCCGGGAGTGTACGCACCAGAAGGACGGATGATGAACGCACCGCACCAGCCAGGTGGCCTTCCACCGTGGATCAACCAGGACATCCAGCAGCAGGTTGTGTGGCGTAACCGGGACGTCGTCATCTCCGTGCCGATCAAGAGCGGCACCACCTGGATGATGAACATCGTCTACCAGCTCTTGCGGGGGGGTGACCCCGATTTCGAAGATATCTACGCCCGTGCGGTATGTCGTGGTCTGCCGGAATCCGGGAGAGGCGCTGGTCTCGATGAAGCCGTTAATCGAGCAGCACACCGACGAGCTGTTCGACCTGTGGCAGGTTCCGCGGGGCGGACTCACGCGGCCGGACTTCCCTGCCTTCTACCGTGAGGTCGTCGAACCGCCGCGCGAGAGGATGGCATGACGGCCGACATCTCAGCCCGCCTGCAGGAACTGGGTCGCCAGATCTGTCCGGACGCGGAGGTCCGCCGGTGGTTCTACACCGGCGGGCCGTTACCGGCGTAACCCCTGGTCGCCGGCTCGACCCCGTGTGGCCGGCTCGACCGGGGCACGGCTGACGCCTGGGGCAGACCCCGCCCCTCCCGGGGCGGCGTCGCTGTCGGTGTCGTCCGGGCACCGGATGCTGGACTCGCGTCGTGAATCGACGTGAAAAATGGGCACCCCCGAAAACGGACACTGATGTAGCATTGGGACATCGGCGCGACCGCTTCAAGGCACAGGACGAGCGGCGTCGGGGCGTTCCGCACGCCACGTCGCGCGCTCAGGGCGCGATCTGAGCCGCTCGGCCAGCCCGTCACGACCCAGTCGGTCGTTCGTCGCGCAGAGGGCCGGTATGCGCCCGCATCACGATCTGCGGGCACGCCTGGCCTTTCGACGTCGGCAGTACTATGTCGATCACGCGGGGGGCTCGTCGTCTTGCTCGAAAACGTGACTCACGAGGTGCACGTTTTCAGGAATCAAGACTCCTAGAGGAGGCGGGCGAAGGCTATGCGTCGATTTCTCTCCTCACGTCATGGTGTGTGGCAAATCGGGGCGGCCAGCGGCCTAGCGCTGGTGTGTTTGACCTGGATCGAACTGCAGGCACAAGAAGCGCCAGACCCTCCCTTGCCCGAGACGGTCCGGTTCAATCGTGACGTTCGACCGATCCTGTCAGACAAGTGTTTCAAGTGCCACGGTCCGAGCGCGACCGGGCGACGCGCGAATCTGCGCCTCGACGATGAAGCGGCCGCGAAAGTCAAGGTGATCGCGCCGGGCGACCCCGACCACAGTCCGCTCATTCAGCGCATCATCTCGACCGACCCGCGGCGCCGCATGCCGTTTCAGGGCGAGCCGCTGAGCGAACGCGACGTCACGATCCTCACGAAGTGGATCCAGCAGGGCGCGAGCTACGAGCCGTGGTGGTCGTTCGCCGCGCCGGTGCGCCGGGAGCTTCCGACGGTCGAGGACGTATCGTGGCCGAGGAACGGGATCGACTACTTCGTCCTGGATCGGTTGGAGAATGAAGGCCTCGAGTCCTCGCCCGAAGCCGACCGCGCCACGCTCATCCGACGTGTGACGCTGGATCTGACGGGTCTTCCCCCGACGCCCGCCGAGGTGGACGCGTTTCTGGCCGACCCGGCCCCAGACGCGTATGGGACGGTGGTGGATCGCTTGCTGGCCTCGCCCCAGTACGGCGAGCGGATGGCGGCGACCTGGATGGCCGTGGCGCGCTACGCGGACACCCTCGGCTACCAAGCGGATTACGCGCGAGACATGCATCGCTGGCGCGACTGGGTGATCGACGCCTACAACCGGAACCTGCCGTTCGACCAGTTCACCACGGAGCAGCTAGCCGGAGACTTGCTGCCCGACGCGACGCAGGACCAGATCACCGCTACCGGGTTCAACCGCCTTCATCGCATGATGGCGGAGACGGGCTCGAATCCGGACGAGTATTGGGTAGAGAACGTTCTCGATCGAACGACGACGATGGGCACGGTCTGGCTCGGGCTGACGTTGGGATGCGCGCGCTGTCACGACCACAAATTCGATCCCATTACCCAGAAAGACGTGTACCAGTTCTATTCGTTCTTCAACAACAGCGCCGAATCTGGCGTGGGGCTCAAGGGCGGCAACGCGCCACCGATCATTGCCGCACCCACTCCCGAGCAGCAAATCAGATTGAAGGCGCTCGAGGACAAGGTCAAGGCCGCCGAAGCGCAGGTAGCCGAGTTCCGTCCAGAAATCGAGAAGGCTCAGCGGGAGTGGGAACAATCGCTCGGGGATGGAGAACCCGTCGCGGGGGCGATGAGCGCCAATCTGGTGGCGTACCTGCCGCTCGCATCCGAGGCTGAAAGCCGATTCGACGGGACGCGCTTCGTCGAGGGCGGAACCGCCGCTCGTCTCGGTCCCACGAACGCGTTCACCATGGCGGCGTGGATCGAGCCAGACGCCCCCAGCGGTCCGATTCTGACGCGGACGTCGATGAACGCGAAGCTCTCCGGCTACCAGTTCATGCTCAAGGACGGCAAGCTGCAGCTCAACCTCGTGACCGGTTATTGGATGGATGAGGCGATTCACGTCGAGACCCAAGCGCCGGTGGTGTTGCGCGGCCGCCATCACGTGGCGGCGACCTACGACGGGTCGTACCAGGGCTGGGGCGTCCGTGTCTATGTTGATGGACAGCCGGTTCAGTTGAACCTTCAGTTCAACGCGATTGGGTATCCGTCGCTCGAGCTTCCCGAGGATCCGCTGCGTATTGGCGCAGGCGGCGGGCCCGATCGATTCCGCGGATCGATCAGCGATGTGCGTCTCTACGATGTTCCGCTCTCACCAGCGCAGATTGCCGCGCTCGCCGAGCCGAAAACCATCGTCGAGATCGCCGCGATTGACCCGTCGGAGCGGACCACGCCGCAGGCCGACAAGATCGATGCCTACTTCCTCGAGAACCAGGCGGTCGGGCTCGTTGACCAAGTACGAAGGACGGGTCGAGAAAACCCGCAGCGGCGCAGCCGGCGGGAGACCACCAGCGTGACCCTGGACAGGTCCTTGGCGGCGGTGACGGAGGCTCGGGAAGAGAAAGCCGCGTTCGAAGACACCTTGCCGACGGTAATGGTGATGCAGGAACTCTCGCCGCCGCGCCAGGCGCATATCTTGCTTCGCGGGAATTGGGAGACCCCTGGCGAGAAGGTGGACCCGGGAACCCCCGGGTGGCTGCCGCCGATGCCGGCCGCCGCGCCCGGGAACCGGTTGGGGCTCGCCCAGTGGCTGATGGACCCGTCCAATCCGCTGACGGCGCGCGTCGTCGTGAATCGGTATTGGGAAATGTACTTCGGCAGCGGCCTGGTCAAGAGCGCAGACAACTTCGGCTTGCAAGGCGAAATGCCGTCACATCCGGAGCTGCTGGATTGGCTGGCCACGGAGTACCCGCGGATCAACTGGGACGTGAAGGGGATGCACAAGCTGATCGTGACCAGCGCCACCTACCGGCAGTCATCTCGCGTCACGCCGGAATCGCTGGAGCGGGACCCCGACAATCGCCTGCTGGCGCGTGGTCCCCGCTTCCGTCTGCCGGGCGAAATGGTGCGCGATCAGGCCTTGGCGATTGCCGGGCTGCTGTCGCCCACGATCGGCGGGCCCTCGGTGAAGCCGTATCAGCCGGAGGGATTGTGGGATGCGGCGACGATCGACAACTATGACCAGGGCCACGGAGAGGACCTCTACCGCCGGAGTCTGTATACGTACTGGAAACGCGCGGTGGCTCCCCCGTCGCTCGCGATGTTCGATGTCGCCGAGCGAGACAACCCGGCGGTCGTTCACCACCGGACCAACACGCCGCTCCAGGCACTGGCCCTGATGAATGACGTTACCTATCTCGAGGCCGCACGCATGTTTGCCGAGCGGATGCTGACCGAGGGCGGCAACACGGACCAGGACCGCCTCACCTACGCGTTCCGGCTGGCCACCGCCCGCGAGCCCAACGGGACCCAGCTGGACGTGCTCTTGGATCAGCTGCGCGCGTTCCGCGAACGGTATCGCACGGACGAAGACGCCGCGCTGCAGGTCCTGAGTCAGGGCGAGCACCCGCGCAACGAGAGCCTCGATGCGTCCGAGGTGGCGGCCCACGCCGTTCTGGCGAGTTTGATCCTCAATATCGACCAGGTCGTCACGAAAGAGTAGCCGCGGAAGACGTCGCGTTCACCTGTCAGGAGCGTCAATCATGGATCCGCGAATCGAACATGCCCGGGTGATCAACCGGCGCTCGTTCATGAGGGTCGGCGCCGGCGGCATCGGTCTGGCGGCGCTGTGCTCGCTCCTCGGCGACGACCTCGCGGCCGCGGGGGCCGAAGCCACCGCGATCGGGGGCCTGGAAGGCCTGCCGCACTTTGCGCCCAGAGCGAAACGGGTGATCTACCTGTACATGCTGGGGGCGCCTTCGAATCTGGATCTGTGGGATTACAAGCCGAGGCTGCAGGATCTGGCGGGTACGAACCTGCCGGATTCGGTGCGCGGGGGGCAGCGGCTGACCGGCTTTACCGCGAACCAGGCGACGCTGCCCATCGTCCCCTCGGTGTTCAAGTTCACGCAGCATGGACACTCAGCGCAGTGGGTGAGTGAGCTGATGCCCCATACGGCGAAGGTCGTCGACGACATCTGCTTCGTCAGGACGATGTTCAACGAGCAGATCAACCACGACCCCGCCATTTCGCTGCTGCTCACCGGGTTTCAGCTGGCCGGCCGACCCACACTGGGTGCGTGGGTGAACTATGCGCTCGGCAGCGAGAATGAGAACCTCCCGGGCTTCATCTCGTTCGTGTCGCAGGGCAGTGCGCCAGCGCTGGTGGCGCATGACCGCATGTGGGGATCCGGCTTCCTGCCTCCCAGATACGGCGGCGTCAAGTTCGGGGCCAGCAAGGACCCCGTCCTGTACCTGTCGAATCCCGCGGGCTTCGAACCACGCGATCGCCGGCGGTTCCTGGACGGTCTGGCGGCGTTGAATCAGGCCTCGTTCGACGAGTTCGGCGACCCGGAGATTGCGAATCGAATCGAGCAGTACGAGCTGGCGGCGAGGATGCAAACCTCCGTGCCAGAGCTGATGGACCTGTCACCAGATCAGGAGCCAGACAGCACCTTCGAGCTCTACGGGGAGGAGTCTCGCACGCCTGGAACCTTCACGCGCAATTGCCTGCTGGCTCGGCGACTGGCTGAACGAGGCGTGCGGTTCATTCAGCTGACCCATCGGAGCTGGGATCACCACAACAACTTGCCCAGACTGATCACGGATTGCGCCCGCGACGTCGACCAGGGATCGGCCGCGTTGGTGCAGGACCTGAAACAGCGGGGGATGCTCGAGGACACGCTGGTCATGTGGGGCGGCGAGTTTGGACGCACCGTCTATGGACAGGCCTCTCGCCCCGGCGAAGTGCCTTCCACCGCCACCAACTATGGGCGCGATCACCACGTGCGCTGCTACACGGTGTGGATGGCGGGCGGCGGCATCAAGCCGGGTATCTCGTATGGCGAAACCGACGACTTCAACTACAACACGGTGGCCGACCCCGTCAGCGTTCACGATCGACACGCCACGGTGCTTCACCTCCTGGGCATCGACCACACGCGCCTGACGTACAAGTACCAGGGGCGTGATTTCCGCCTCACCGACGTCGCCGGCAACGTGGTGAACGGCATTGTGGCATAGCGCAGCAACGGGACCTCGAATGCACGGCCAGTGACCACACATCCCTTCGACGTGCCGACAACCGAGACGTTGCTTGCCACCTGGAACGAGATCGACCTGTCCACGAGGACCTGGGCGATTCCGGGCGCGCGGATGAAGAGCGGCCTCGCTCACCGCATTTCGCCCGCGCTGAGGTGCGTCGAGGCCAGACTCGCGGCAGGGTAGCCTCTCAGAAGCAGATACAAGCGCTGCGAGACGGCCTCCGCCAGGATCTTCAACACCAAAGCCGATCCGATTCCGTTCACGAAAGAACTCGGGCACCAGACCTTGTAGATTTTCTTCAAGAATTTCCATCTCCCATCGCCTGGCGTGCGGTCGAGGTGACACCGAGGGGCTGGCAGATCATCACCGAACCGCTGGTACGGTTTCGGCAGCCACGCCACGGGGGCTCACTGGCAGCAACGATCCGATGGCGATGTAGGCGAGGGCCGTCGCCTCAGATCAGTCCTGGAATCCGACGCCCGGGTCCGACGATTGCGCTCTGCGCAGGGCTAGCTGCCGTTCGGATTCACCCAGTCGGGCCCTCAGCAGCGTCGCCTCCTGCGCCAAGGTCCGGATCTGGACTGCCATGGACGACAGTCGGACCGCAAAGTTCAGGCAAATCGCCACCAGAAACAGCTCGCCGAGAAAGAAGAGAATCGAGCTGTACGACCATGCCCCGCTGGCTCTGGCGAGAGTATCCAGGACATCTCTTCGAAGACTCACCAGTAGGAGAGCCGCCGAAACCACCAACCAGATTGGGGTGTGCTCCTCGAGGAGCTTCCGACGGTACACCAGCCAGACCACCGCCGCCGCCAGCAGCAGGCTAACGACAATACCCAGGGCCTGACTCGTGCCGGAGGCTGCGGCGACATCCAGAAGGGACTCGCGCAACTGGACCAGATCGACCCGTTCGTTCAAGGTTCCGGCTCCTCTTCCGTGCTCGCAACTGGGGGCGTGGTGGTGCGGCGTCGTCCAGGTAACGTACCCAGAGACAAGAGCGTCCTGAGCATATAGTAGAGGGAGCTGAACCCCCCGTGAAGTGTGGAGGGCCGCGGGGACGCGGCCATCTGTACCGCGACCTCCTGGATCCTGAATCCTCGTCGATGTGCAGCCAGTAGAACATCGAGATCCGGATAGTCGGTCGGAAAGTCACTACAGAAGGATCTGGCGACTCCCGGGCTCAGCGCCTGGAATCCCGAGGTTGGATCGGTCAGATGCAAGCCGTTCCAGCGAGCCACTGCGCAGAAAAGTCGTCGCGCCAGACGATGAACCCGATTCATCTGATAGCCATGGCCCTTCAGGAACCGGGACCCGATGACGATATCGGCCGACTGATCCAGAATCCCAGCCACCAGGCGGCCGATGTCACGGGGGTCGTGCTGGCCATCGGCATCGATCTGCACGATTGCACAGGCTCTGGCCTCAAGAGCGACCTTGTAGCCGGTCTGCAGGGCGGCTCCGTAGCCCAGATTGAAGGGATGCCTCAACACTCTCACTCCCGCTGACGCCGCCACGTCGCTCGTACGATCCGAGGATCCGTCATCCACCACGACGACCTCCCCAGGCAACGCGCACCTCCGGATCCTCTGGAGCGTCTGCCCGAGAGTGGCCTCCTCATTGAATGCCGGGACCACTACAACCAGCCCATGATTCTCCCTGGCCAACCGCGTCGTTGTTCTCGCCATGATTGCTGCCTCGGAGTCCACCGCACCGTCAAGAGTCGCCACGAGAACAGGACCGACTCAATGGCCAACCAGAGCCATATAGACCTGACGATCATGACATTTGCCGCTTGCCTACCGCTTCCGGGTCCCGGCCGCGACCGCGACCGGCTCGTCCGGCCGTCGGTCGGCACGCTGCCCCGACGCCACCGGGACGCGATGGTCCTCATATTACTTCTCGCAGATGGACGTGACCCGCGCAGCGGGGCTGCTGCGGGTGCCCACCGGCACGCCCAAGGCCGGCCTGCACCGCGCGCGGGCTGCTGCGCGAGCGGCTGTCGCGTATGATGGAGCGTCAACAGGCAGAGGGTGAATGAAGACCGCGTTCGACGACGACGCGATCGACCGCGCGCTGAGGCGGGAGCCGGCGGTAGAGTCTCCGGACGGGCAGGCGGCCGCGCGTTCGTTGCCGCTGGCCCCGGGCCTGCGCGCTGTGGTCGAGCGCGTGGTGGCCTCCTGAGTGTCTCTCTTGCCTGCCGCCGCGCTCGAGCGCCTGTTCCTGCTGCTTGTCGCGCTGCTGCCGATCGAGGTCGGCAGCCTGCGCCTGCGCGGCTACTACGTGAGTCCGGCCGATCTGGTCTTCCTGGCGGTCTTCGCCGTCTGGATCACCAGCCGCGCGCGCGGTCGCCGCTCGGTGCCGCCGAGCGGCCTGCACTTCGCGATGGGCGGCTACCTCTGCGCCCTCGCGCTCTCGGTGCTGTCCTCCGCTGAGATCGGCGCGAGCCTCCTCAAGGTCGCCGGCGTCGGGCGGCTGGTCGCGCTGGCGGCGCTGACGATGGACGTCGTGCGGTCCTGGGCCCAGCTCCGGGCGGTGCTGGTGGCCTGGCTGGTCGGCAGCGGGGCAACCGCCGTCGCTGCCGCGGTCGGCATCCTCCTCTTCTATCTCGGCGTCCGGGACCCCGGCGTCAATGTCACGCTCTCGTCGTATGGCACGCTGCCCCCCGGCGACTACCCCCGCATCGAGGGGTTGTTCCTCAACGCGAACATGATGTGCAACTACCTGAACGTCAGCGTCATGCTCGCGCTGTTGATGGGCCGTCTCGGCTGGCTGTCGGCGCGTCGCCTGCGAATCGCGCTGGCCGCCCTCGGAGTCGCGGTCTGGTCCACGCTGTCGCCGGGCATCGGCGGC
>SXGT01585464.1_pt1 | contig 10351 bp, 8 predicted proteins | sample 3176221 | NCBI WGS metagenome assembly SXGT01 (sample SAMN11356862, study PRJNA531348) | freshwater metagenome | isolation source: freshwater sample F1-120 | place: China: Fuxian Lake, Yuxi | collected 2017-12-25
GCACGCCGTTGAGCCGGTAGGAGCGGGCGTCCCGGACCAGCGCCGCCTTGACGTCGTCGTCGCGGTGGCGTTTGTTGGCGGCGACCTCGCGCACGTCGACCGGCACCTCGTCGCTGGCGCCCACGGCCACCACCTTGCGCTCGGCGAGCACACGCAAGACCTTCACCTGGGCGGAGAGCGGCATCTCGCCGACCTCGTCGAGGACGATGGTGCCGCCGTTCGCCGCCTCGAAGTGCCCCGCCTTGTCGCGGAGCGCGCCGGTGAACGACCCCTTGCGGTGGCCGAAGAGCTCGCTCTCCACCAACGACTCGGGGATGGCGCCGCAGTTGACCGCGACAAACGGCCCCCGCGCCCGCTCGCTGCCGAAGTGGATCGCGCGCGCCACGAGCTCCTTTCCGGTGCCCGACTCGCCGCACACCAGGCAGTTGATGCGCGTGCCCATGACGCGCCGCACCAACGAGTACACCTCCTGCATCGCCGGCGAGGCGCCGATGAACTGGCCGAGCTGGTAGCGCGTGCCGAGCTCGGCGTGCAGCCGCTCGTTCTCGGCGGCCAACTGCCGCATCGCGAGCGCCTTCTGTACGACCAGGCGCAGCTCGTCGTTGTCGAAGGGCTTGGCGACGTAGTCGAACGCGCCCTCCTTCATCGCGGCGATGGCGGTGCCGGTGCTCGCGTAGGCCGTGATGAGGACGACGGGCACCTCCTTGCCGAGCCCGGCGGCGCGCACCCGCACCTGGCGCAGCACCTCGAGCCCGTCGATGCCGGGCATCGTCAGGTCGGTGATCACCAGGTCGGGCGTCCATTGGGCGAAGACCCGGAGGCCCGCCTCGCCGCTGGGCGCGTCGCGCACCTGGTACCCGGCCCGCTCCATCAACATCGACAACACCTCGCGGAGCGCGGGTTCGTCGTCGATGATGAGGATGCGCTCGCCGGCCACAGCGATGTTTATCGCGCCAGGGGGAGCCGGACCGCGAAGCAGGTGCCCCCACCCTCCGGGGCGTGTACCGAGATGCTCCCCTGATGCGCGCGCACGAGCTGGTCGACCACGGCCAGCCCCAGCCCCGTGCCGCCGGCGCGCCGGGTGTAGAACGGGTCGAAGATGCGCTCCCGGTCCTCGATCGGTACGCCCACACCGCGGTCGCGGACCCGGAGCACCACCTCCTCGCCCTCGACCCCCATGTCCACGTCGATCTGGCCGCCGCCGGGCATCGCCTGGGCCGCGTTGGTGAGGAGGTTCCACAACACCTGGCGGATTCGGTCGGGGTCGACCGACGCCGGCGCCGGCATGAGCCGCGTGACCACCTCGAGCTTGCCCGCGAAGCGCGGGTCCTGCCCGAAGGCCTCGACCACGGTGGCCACGAGGCCGTCGAGGTCCAGGGGGATGGGGTGGATGCTCGGCGCCCGCGACGCGGTGAGGAAGTCCTCCACGAGGCGGTTGAGGCGCTGCGCTTCGCCGATCGCGAGCTCGAGGTGCCGCGACGGGCGGTCCTCGCGCAACATCTGGAGGATGGCCGTGAGCGCCGCGAGCGGGTTGCGCACTTCGTGCGCCAGGCCCGCCGCGAGCTGACCCGTCGCAACCAGGCGCTCGTCGCGCTGCGCACGCTCACGCATCGCCCAGAGCTCGGTCACGTCCTCGACCACGATGACGCGGCCGTGGTCCGGAAGGGTGGCCTGGCTGCACACCAGGCGTCGACCGTCGGGCCGCTCCTCCTCCCAGGCGCGGTGGTGCACGCTCCCCCGGAAGACGTCGGTGACCCGCTTCCCGGTCACGTCGCCCAGGAGCAGTCGGCCGCTCGGGTTGAGCTCGGACACCACGTCGGTGGGGCCGAGGATCAACACGCCCGCGCGCACACGCTCGAGCACCGTCTCCGACGCCACGCGCTGCACCTGCAGCGCCTTGCCGGCGCGCTCGAGCGACTCGGCGAGCTCGCCGCTGAGGATGCCCACGAGCACGAACGACAGCACCCGGAACCCCACCTCCCAGTACGCGAGCAGCAGGTTCCCGTCGGTGGGCCCCTCGGCCACGGCCACGAGCATGAGCCCGGCGCCCGACAGGACCGACACCGCGATCGCCCCCCCGCGCCCGAGCAGGTAGGCGCCGGCCGCGATCACCGGGAAGTACAGGTACACCAAGAGCGATCCGGGGCCGCCGGTCCAGGCCGACAGCAACGAGGCGCCCGCCACGTCGACCAGGAACATCATCCCGAGAAAACCCGGGCCCGGATGGCGCAGCCGCATCCACAAGGCGCTGATGACCAGCACCAGGAGCTGCACCGCGCTGAGCTGGAAGAAGTGCAGGTCGTCGGCTGAGTATCCGTCCTGGAGACTCTCCGCCGCCGTGACGACGAGGATGCCGAGAGCGACGACGAACCGGCCGACGTTGTACCGCTGGACGCGCTCGGTCACCCGCTCAGCCGATGTGGCCGGCCATCTCGAAGATCGGCATGTACATCGCGATGACCAGGCCACCGACGACCACGCCGAGGAACGCCATGATCATCGGCTCCATCGCGCCGGTGAGCGCTTCCACCGCGACGTCGACCTCTTCGTCGTAGAAGTCGGCGATCTTGCCGAGCATCACGTCGAGCGCGCCGGTGGCCTCGCCGACGCCGACCATCTGGCACACCATCTGCGGGAAGACCTTGGACTCGGCCAGCGGCTCGGCGATGGTGCGGCCTTCGGAGATGCTGCGGCCAGCCAGGCCGATCGCCTTCTCGATGACGACGTTGCCCGCGGTCTTGGAGCAGATGTCGAGCGCTTCGAGGATGGGCACGCCCGAGCTGAGCATCGTGGACAGCGTGCGGCAGAAGCGCGCGACGCCGACCTTGATGATGATGTCGCCGAAGAGCGGCAACTTCAGCAGGATCGAGTGGAAGATGTACTTGCCGCGCGTGGTGCGGGTGAACCGGTCGAACGCGAAGTACGCGAGCGCGACGCCGACGATGACGTACCCGATGTTCGCGGTGAGCCACTTCGAGAGCGCGATGACGAACTGGGTGGGTGCGGGGAGCGCCGCGCCGAAGTCGGCGAACATGTCCTCGAACTGGGGCACGACCTTGGTGAGGAGGATCGCGATGACGACCGCCGCGACCACGAGCACGATGATCGGGTAGGTCATGGCGCCCTTGACCTGCCGGATGAGCTTCTGGTTCTTCTCCAGGTAGGCCGCGAGACGGTTCATGATCGTGTCGAGCATGCCGCCGACCTCGCCGGCGGCGACGAGGTTGACGTACAGGTCGTCGAACGTGTCGGGGTAGGTCTTGAGCGACTCGGCGAAGGTGTTGCCGCTCTCGACCTTCTCCTTGATGACCTTGAGCTGATCGCGCATCGTCGGGTTCTCCGACTGGCTGCTCAAGATGTCGAGGCACTGCACCAACGGGAGGCCGGAGTCGATCATCGTGGCGAACTGCCGCGAGAAGATGACCAGGTCGCGCAGCTTGACGCCCGGCTTCATGAACGCCGGCAACGGGATGTTGACGTTCATGTCCAGCGCGGACTTGGACTCGGTGACCGAAGTGGCGCTGATCCGCATCTCACGCAGCTTGTTGCGCGCGGTCGCCTGATCGGGGGCATCGATCTTGCCCTTGCGCACCTCGCCTTGTGCGGTCTTGCCCTCGTACGCGAAGACGGCCATCGCTCAGCTCCCAGCGCCGAAGGGTACCACACTCGGATAGCACGCGCCGCGATGTCGCTGTTGGCCCGCGTCCGCCGCGCTGCTCCGCCGCCGCTGTTGCCGCGTGGCGAAGCCTACGCACGCGACGGCGGCGTGCGGCGCGCGGGGCCCGATCGGTACCTCGTGAGCATCCCCGGCCGCGCCGAGGGCTTCGAGGTGTGGGTCGACGGCGAAGACTGGGAGTGCTCTTGCGGCGCCGAGGTCGGCGCCTGCGCGCACGTGGTGGCGGTCGCGGTGGCGCTCGACGGCGGCCTCGTCCAGGCCGCGCCCGTCGCGCTGGGCGTGCGGTACCGCCTGCGGCGCGACCCCTCGGGCGTGGTCTTCGACCGCGAGGTGCCCGCGGGCGCGCCACGCCGGAGCGAAGACGCCGAGGTCAACCGGGTGCTCGCCGGGTGGTGGGGCAAACCCGGGGTCCCGCGTGGCCTCGCACAACAGGCGCTCGGCCCGCTCCGCGGCCTCGACGTGACGCTCGACGGCGCACCGGTCCGTTGTGACGACGCGCCGGTTCTGCCGCTCATCGTGGTGCAGGACGACCCGGCCGGGTGGCGCGTGCGCCTGGTGCGGCGCGCGGGCATCGACGAAGCGTTCCCCAACGGGGTGCTCCGCATGGGCGACACGCTGCGCCCCATCGGCGAGGCCGACCTCGATCTCGCGCTCAAGCAGCGCCTCATCCAGGGGGTGGTCTTCGCGCCCGCCGAGGCGGCGCGCCTGGTCACCGAGTTCCTGCCCCAGCTCCGCAAGCTGCTCGAGGTCGAGCTGCGGACGGTGAAGCTCCCCATCCCCCGCAAGGACCCGCCGCGCATCCAGTGGGACGTCGAGGCCGACGGTCCGCGGCTTCGCGCGCACGCGCGCATCGTGTACGGCGAGCCGCCCTACGCCCGGGTCGACCACGGGGAGCTGCGGCGGCTCGACCCCCAGGTGGTGCCGACGCGCGACGTCGACGCGGAGCGCCGCCTGCTCGACGCGGGCGTCCCGATCGGCGTGCCGATCGAGCGCGAGGGCGCGGCGGCAGTGCAGTGGGTGGGGGCACTCCCGCCGCCCGCGCGCGACGCCGTGCTCGCGCGGGCTCCCGGCTTCCGACTCGTCAACGGCGGCGCCGAGCCGGTGGTGCGCGTGGTGGAGCGCGGCGACGGCTTCGCGGTGGAGCTCGACGGCAAGGCCGACGCCCGCGCGCTGGTCGAAGCGTGGCGGCAGCGGGCGCCGCTGGTTCCGCTCCTCGGGGGCGGCTGGGCGCCGGTGCCGCGGGAGTGGCTCGACGCCCACGGCGCCGTCCTCGCCGAGCTGTTGGACGCCGAGGACGAAGGCGGCGGGCGCATCGGCCGGGGCCAGGCGGGCCTGGCGCTCCAGGCGCTCGACGAGCTGGGCGTGGCCCCGCCGCCGGCGCTGGCGGCCCTGCGTGCGCTCACCGGCGACTTCACGAGCATCCCGTCGGCGCCGCTGCCCGCCCACTTCGTCGGTGCGCTGCGCCCGTACCAGAAGCGCGGCGTCGACTGGATCCACTGGCTCCGCAGCGTGGGGATGGGCGGCATCCTCGCCGACGACAGGGGGCTCGGCAAGACGGTGCAGTGCCTCGCCGCGCTCGGACCGGGCCGCCACCTCGTCGTGGCGCCCACCTCGGTCCTCGGCAACTGGGAGCGCGAGGCGGCCCGCTTCCGGCCCGACCTCCGGGTGTGCCGCTTCCACGGACCACGGCGGCAGCTCGACGCCGCGGCCGACCTCGTGGTCACCTCGTGGGCGGTCCTGCGCCTGGACCTGGAGCGCCTGCGCACCGGGTGGACCACGGTCCTCTTCGACGAAGCGCAGGCCATCAAGAACCCCGAGTCGCAGACCGCCGAAGCGGCGCGCGCGGTGCAGGCCGAGCTGCGCCTGTGCGTCACCGGCACGCCGATCGAGAACCGGCTCGAGGAGCTGTGGTCGGGCATGCACGTGGCCAACCCGGGGCTGCTCGGGTCGCGGCGCAGCTTCCGCGACCGGTTCTCGGCGCCCATCGAGGACGGCAACAAGCGCGCGCGCGACGACCTGCGGCGGCGCATCCGGCCGTTCGTCCTGCGCCGGAACAAGGCCGACGTCGCGCCGGAGCTGCCCGCGCGCACCGACGTGGTGCTCAAGTGTACGCTCAGCGAGCGGGAGCGCGGCCTGTACGACGCGGTGCGCAGCCTCAGCGTGGCCGACGCCCGGCGGATGCTCACCGGCGGCAAGAGCTACCTCCAGGTGCTCGAGGTCCTGCTGCGGATGCGCCAGGCCGCGTGCCACCCGGGGCTGCTCCCCGGCGGCGACCGCGACGCCGGCAGCGCCAAGCTCGCGCTGTTGACCGAGACGCTCGACGAGATCGTCGCCGACGGCCACCGCGTGCTGATCTTCTCGCAGTGGACCTCGATGCTCGACCTCGTGGAGCCGGCGCTCCGCGACGCCGGCTGGGCCTACTGCCGGCTCGACGGGGCCACGCGCGACCGCGACGCCGAGATCGCCCGGTTCGCGGCGCCCGACGGCCCTCCGGTCTTCCTGCTCTCGCTCAAGGCGGGCGGCACGGGCCTGAACCTGACTGCCGCCGACTACGTGGTGCACCTCGACCCGTGGTGGAACCCTGCGGTCGAAGACCAGGCCACCGATCGGGCCCACCGCATCGGCCAGACGCGGCCGGTGGTCAGCCTGCGCCTGGTCGCCGAGGACACGGTCGAGGAGCGCATCCTCGCCCTGCAGGAGCGCAAGCGGGAGCTGGTCCGCGCGGCCCTGGACGAAGACGCGCTCGCTCGCGCGCTGAGCCCCGACGAGCTCGCCGCGTTGTTCGCGTAGGGCGGTTGGGGGGCGCGCCGCGACCGGCCGCTGGCGTGCGACACGCTCCGCTGCGCGCCCCGCTGCCCGGACGACGTCAGCGCTCCGCGACCGCAGCCTCGCCGCAGGCAAGGAGGAAGCGCCGAATCAACGGCGTCCCCGCCCGACACTCGGCGAAGAGTCGATCGCGGTCGACGTCCGCGTAGCCATGTGCGATGCGGTTGCCGAGGCCCACAGCGGCGCGCATGCGCGCGGCGACCTCGGGGTCGAGATGCGCGCGCTCCTCCAGCGTGACCAACGCAGCGGCGCTGGTCTGCGGCGGAGGCCACCCCTCGGCCGCCACCCAGTGCGCCGCCAGGTCCACGCACTCCTGGACCGCCAGTTGCAGGTGAAACGCAGCGAGGTCGACATCGTCCTGCACCGCGTCCGCCGCCGGGCCGGCGACTCTTCGTTCGACATCGTCGAGCCAGGCACCGGCGCGCGCGACCTTCCGCAAAACCAGTTCAGGCTCCACGGCCGGCCCCCACCTGCCTGCGCAGTCGTGCGAGGTACTGCTCGTGCACCCACCGAGCGGTGGGCTGCCACTCCCACCAATCGAGCATGGCGCGCGCCTTCGTGTCGCGCCAAACTCCCGGCCGCCGTTCGAACAACTTCACCCCGCCGGCGATTTCGAACCGGACCTGCGGCGGCGCGTCGTTGATCACCACGAAGTCGACCTCCCGCCTGCTCGCGGCCGTCAGAGTGGCCTCGACCCGCACCCTCACCTCCGCGGTGTCCGGCTCCAGGAGCACGCCGAGGTCGACGTCGCTCTCCTCGCGCGCCGCACCGCGACCGACCGACCCGAAGACGACGACCAGGATCACCTCCGGGGAGGAGGCGGCGACGGCTGCGAGCAGCGCGAGGTCGGTCACCTCGTCAGGGTATCCCGGTGTCGGGCGAATCACCGGGAGCCCTCGCTGGGCGCCCGAACCTCGCCGGCCGCCTCCACTGTGCACGATCGTCTGGCCATGTGACACCGCACCACCCTGTCGCGATCGACCTCGACCACCAGCGCCCCGGGCTCGCTACGGAACACACTCCCGTCGACGAAGGTGACCTCGTAGGCATAGGTGCCGGGGGGAAACCACCCGGCCGGCATCCGGCGCGACCCGATGGGCACCGCCAAGGTGCCCGGCCCGTCGAGCCGCACCTTGGCGCCGGGCGGGAACGTGGGCTGGTCGAACTCCTCGACGTCGGCCTGGCCCAACAGCGACCACGCGACCCCGCCGACGAGCACCACCACGATGGTGAGCGCGCTCAGGAACCAGACGGGGACGGTTTTGCCTTCGCGGACCATGTGCACACCCCGCTATCCGTGCCCTCGGCGCTGCGCTGCGCGCCAGCTCCTGCCCGGTTCGGGACGGTCGCGGCGCAGCGCCCCGTCAACTCGGGCTGCTGCGACTCCGGACCAGCGCGGTGACCCGGTCGCGGAGCGAAGCCGGGAGCCGGTTGCGCAGGATGCGCTCGATGTCGGCTTCGCCATAGCGGGCGCTGAAGTGGGTGAGCAGGATGTGCTCGTTCTGGAGGAGGTCGGCGCGGGCGAGCAGCTCGTCGAGGTGCACATGGCCACTGCCTCGGGCCTTTTCGACCGGCACCCGGCCGTCCAGGAACGTGCACTCGATGACCAGCAGGCGCGCGGTGCGGACGAGCTCCTCGCGCTCGATGACCTCGGGGAGGGTGTCGCCGGTGAACACCACCTCGACCCGCTCGACCGTCTCCGCCACCGACTCGCCCGCCAGGCGCCGCTCGCGTACGGCCGCTTCGCCGAGGCCGTCGAGGTCGCGCCGGAGCCGGGTGACGCGCTTGCACAACGCGTAGCCCTGGCACGCGACCCGATGCGGGCTGCGGAACGGGCGCGCGACCCAGCCGGCGCCGAGCTCGAGCTCGTCGCCGGGGCCGCAAGGAACGAGGGTCACGGGCAGGTCGGACTTGTCGAGCCGGCGCCACACGTCCAACAGCGCGTGGAGGTCGTCGACGTTCTCGCGGGGCACATACCAGGTGGGGACCGGCGCCTTCACCAGGTCGCGCGTGGCCGCGTGGTACACGATGCCCCCCGCGTGGTCCATGTGGGTGTGCGTCAAGAACACCCGCTTGCGCTTGACCGCGTCGTGCGGGCAACGGCCGATGTCGAAGGCGAGGTCGAGCTCGGGGAGCTGGATGCAGGTCTCGATGCCGCCGAGGCTCACGGCCTCGACGGTGTGGCCACACAGACGCATGGCCGGGGGCCTATCTCGACGCGGCGCCGCGACAGCTCGCGACAGCGTGTGACTCCCCGACGGGGCGCGACGTGCATAACGATCGGCGTATGCGGACCCTCCTCCTGTTCTGCCTCCTCGGTTGCACCGCCAGCGCCGGCGACGTCCCGGCCGTCGCCCCGCCCGCCAACTTCCAGCCCAACGTGTCGCTCGCGCCGTTGGTCGACGCCGTGGAGCGCGCGGTGGTCAACGTCTACACCACGCAGCGTACGCAGGTGCCGGACTTCTACCAGTTCGCGTACGGCCTGCCCGCCGAGCGGGTGCAGCAGGGGCAGGGCTCGGGGTTCGTCGTGAGCGCGGACGGGTACCTGCTCACTAACAACCACGTCGTGAGCGGCGCCACCGACGTGAAGGTGAAGTTCGACTCCGGGGAGGAGTTCCCCGCCAAGGTCGTCGGCCTGGACCGCGGGAGCGACGTGGCGCTCTTGAAGATCGACGCCAACAAGCCGCTGCCGTGGCTGAAGCTCGGCTCGAGCGAAAAGGCACGGGTGGGCGACTGGGTGCTCGCGGTCGGCAACCCGCTCGGACTCGGCCACACGGTCACCGCCGGCACCATCTCCGCCAAGGGCCGCGAGGTGCCGGAGCTCGAAGCGCTGGAGGCGTTCATCCAGACCGACGCGAGCATCAACCCTGGCAATTCCGGCGGCCCCCTCGTCGCGGTCGACGGCACCGTGGTGGGCATGAACACCGCCATCGTGTCCGGCGCCAACAGCGTCGGCTTCGCGATCCCGAGCGACCACCTGGCGTGGGTCGTGCCGCAGCTCCGGGAGAAGGGCACGGTCGCCCGCGGGTGGCTCGGCATCGGCTCCTTGGCACTCAACTCCCGTGGCCTGCGCGAGTACAAGGTCGAGGCCGGTGTGCTGGTGACCCAGATCAGCGAGGGCAGTCCGGCCGAGAAGTTCGGCTTCGTCCCCGGCGACGTGATCGTGTCCATCGGCGGCCGCACCACCGGCGACCCCGAGGAGCTCTACCGCGCCATCGCGTCGAAGGCGCCCGGCGACGAGGTGCCGGTGAAGTACGTGCGCGCCGGCAAGCTGCAGGACGGCGTGGTCAAGCTGGGGACCCGCCCGACGAAGTAGCGACCTTCGCGGGGAAGGCGCGGATGTCGACCGCCGGGAGCGCGGCGGACAAGGTGCGCAGCGCTTCGAGCCCCGCGCGGCCGCGGTCGGCGACCACGTCGCCCACCACGAGCACGACGACCGGCGGGCCCTTTCCGTGGAGCTCGCGCACCACCGCGACCACATCGTCCACGGCGACGAGATCCGGGCCGAGCGAGAAGACCGTCCCGGCCGGGATCGGCCCCGGGTCGAGCGCGCCGACCAGGAGCACCCGACACGGCCCCGCGAGGCGGCGACCGGTGAGGACCGGGTCGCCGTCGGCCTCGGCGAGGCCGGGCCGCAGCGGCGGGCTGTCCCCGTCGAGGGGCTCGATCGCCGCCGCCGTGAACCGACGGGAGCCGGCGAGCACCCAGCCCGCCGCCACCACGAGGGCCAACCACGCCATCGCACGGGCCGGCGTCGGGGTGAGCGCCACGTCGACGCGGGAGGAGGTCGACGCCCGCTCCGGAGCGCCGCCCCCCTTCTGGCCCGCCCCGCCCGGCGCGCCGGGCGGC
>SXGT01716132.1_pt1 | contig 10350 bp, 12 predicted proteins | sample 3176221 | NCBI WGS metagenome assembly SXGT01 (sample SAMN11356862, study PRJNA531348) | freshwater metagenome | isolation source: freshwater sample F1-120 | place: China: Fuxian Lake, Yuxi | collected 2017-12-25
TGTATACGCGCTGCGCATCCACCTTCTGTGGCCGCGATGGTGGATGCGCTGCGATTATCCACCCTACGGATACTGCACCCGCTGCGGCAAGGTGTTCTGCCTGGAACAGATGCAACCGAGTTTCGCGTTGACGCTGCCGGCTGGATTTCGCTACGAGAAGGCTGAATTGACTCTCAAGGGTTATGTCCGAGTTGCGCTGAATGACACAAGGGCAAGTGCAATCTGCGCTTGAATTCCCGGGTTTTGCGAGGGGCAGTGTACGGCCGCTCAGTCAGCCAACTGGATTGACCACCAGGCCGACATCCTCATCTGCGCGTTCAGCCTGTGAGTGATTTGAATAGGTCGGCCAGGAAGGGTAGTAATCCTCGGCCTGATTACCCCACGCGGCCCAGCCTTGTCTCGGGCCGCGCGCAAACAGTTCCAGGTAAGGGCCGGGGCTGCAAGCTTCGATAAGGTCGTACATTTCATCGGGCTTGCGGGAGTGTTCACGTTTCTGGGTTGCCAGAAAGTTGACTTGTCGGCGACCTGGCGCCAGCGTTCTTGCCTTCTTGCCGCGCACCCCGAAAAGCACAAGCTCCGTGACATTGCGAAAGTAGAAACCGACCCCTCGACCATCTGGCCCACCGTCTTTCCGTATCTTGTGCCAGACAAGGTTGCTCTTGTACTGGAAACCCCATGCTGCCATGACAGCGAGGCCTTCCGGCAGGAGTGCATTCGGCACCCACAGATAGAGATGCGACGGCTCATCCGCCAACTGTCCGACCGGCAAGGCCTTGATCTCATCCAGACCCATCGTGCCGTAACGAGATAAACGCTTGTGCTCGGGCGCCATCTTGCCGGTGCGGTTCTGGAATTGCCAGGGCGGGTCCGCGAGGATCGTGCTGAAACGTTGGCCGCGAACAGCATTCAGCAAGTCCAGCCCGGCTTCTGATGGGGCTTCCAAAGTCATCTGGATCATTTTGGGTTCCAGTCGCTAATCAGCTTCGGGGTAATGCCGAAAACCAGCACCGGGCAGCCGCCGTGTCTTCCTGCGTTGAGCCGATAAAGCAATTTGCCCATCCAGGTCGTGCTCGCGCCGTATTTTGCTTTCACGGGCTTGGGCTGCCCAGCTCTGGGGCCGCTTTGATACACCTCGGGATCCCCATTCTTGTTGAGCTGCTGCACCACATCGAACACGGGATTCAGGCTTGCGCTGCGAGTTACCAGGACACCCGCACTGATCAACCCGCATTCGTGGAAGGTGCGAAGCGCGTATAGATCGCGGTCAAAGGTCTGGTCTTTCGAATTCCACTCCATATCAAAAGCAACCCGACCTTTCACGAAATCAATCTTGTGTCCGTCGATGAAATTTTCAATTTGCTGCGCTTCTCTTCTGGAAAGGGCGACTTTCCGAGTCTTGCCGTTCTCCATGAATTCTTCGCTGTATTCGTGCAGTTTTACCAGCAGGTCTCACTGGATTCGAGTCTCGACCCAATCTATCGGACGCAGCATGCGTGCGAATTTTTTCGGCATATCCGACTCATTGCCGCCGGGCATGCCAATCTCCTGTGTCGTGATGCGGAATGCCAGCAAAGCCGCTTCGATTTCCTTCAATTCATCGGGGTAAGAGGTGGCGAGAATTGCAGCGGCGTGCCGGAAACTGAACACGTCATAGAGTGCCAGGACTTCGGCGCTGATGTATTTTTCAACGGCCGCCTGGGTATCAGCGTTCGGGCCCGGGCGAAGCGCAACGTCATCGTTCACCTCGTTGCTCAGGTCATCATTCTCGTCCAGGTAAGGGACTTGCTCGGCCATATCGTTGTCCGTCGGAAGGGTGTCGAACTTGTATCACCGAGTTTCCATGAAGTCTATTCGCTCACGAAACCTGCAATTCTCTGCATGGTGACCTCAACCAAAATGCCGAGGCTCAGCAATGGCCTGGCAGTTCTGTCTTCGAAAGCGGTTCAGTACGACCCCGAAGGACTGGCTGTCTACCAATAAGGGTTATTTGCCACACCGGAACAACGCAGTGCGGATGCGTCGGCACAATTGCAACTTGGTTGCACATTGGTCGATCAGCCGGCTAACATGCAACTCGATTGCAGCTGGCCGATGAAATAATGGCATTGGCCGCGCCAACTTGACCATAGAACTGAACAACCCTGTTTCCGCGCTGCCGCGTAACAGAACAGGATTGACCGAATTGCAGGAATAAACATGAATTTCAATTTATTGGCGCTGTCCGCACTGCTGCTTGCCTTGCCTGCGCATGCACAGCATGAGCACGATCACGGCCATTCGCATCATGCCCATGTACATGGCATCGCGAAACTTGAAGTGGCGGTGGATGCAGGCAATCTGAGCCTGCACCTGGAATCGCCACTGGAAGTTTTGCTCGGCTTCGAGCACGCGCCGCGCAATGACCATGAGCGTGCGGCGGTGGGCGCGATGCGCCGGCAACTGGCCGCTGCCGGCAATCTGTTCGCGCCGACAGCAGCGGCGCAATGCAGCCTGAAGTCGGTTGTGGTAACTGCGCCGACGCTGGATGCCAGGCCGGCCGCCGGCCGCAACACGGCTTCCGATCATGCCGATCTGGACGCCGACTTCCTGTTTACCTGCGCCCAGCCGAGCAGGTTGACCGGCATGGACGTGCGCCTGTTTCAGGCGTTTCCCAAAATGCGCCGTATTGAAGCCCAGGTAGTCAGCGGCAAAGGCCAGAAGGCGACGCGTCTGAGTGCAGGAATGCGCTTCCTGAGCTGGTAAGTTGCAAAGTAAGCTGACTGGCATGTCGCAACCCTTGCTGTCGCTGGAAAACCTGATATTCCGCTGGCCGGGGCAGGCCGAGGCCTGCCTGGACATCGCCGATTTCCAGGTGGTGGAGGACGAGCAGGTGTTCATTCATGGCGAGAGCGGCTCCGGCAAAAGCACCTTGCTGAATCTGGTCGCCGGCGTGCTGGCGCCGCAGCGGGGCACGATCAACGCCCTCGGCCAGCCGCTATCCAGCCTTTCCGCCGCCGCGCGCGACCGCTTCCGGGTCGATCACATCGGCCTGATCTTTCAGCAGTTCAATCTGATTCCCTATCTGTCGGTGCTGGACAACGTGCTGCTGCCCTGTCGCTTTTCGCGCCGACGCGCCGAACGCGCCGGCGACATGCGACAGGCTGCCGCGACGCTGTTACAGCATCTCGATCTGGATGCCAGCCTCTGGCAGCGCAAAGCCACTCAACTTTCGGTCGGCCAGCAACAGCGCGTCGCAGCGGCGCGGGCGCTGATCGGGCGGCCGGAAATCGTCATCGCCGACGAGCCGACTTCGGCGCTGGACGCGGCGCGTCAGGCAGCATTTCTCGATCTGCTGCGCCGCGAATGCGCAACGGCGCATGCAGCGCTGTTGTTCGTCAGCCATGATCTGCGTCTGGCGGAAGGGTTCAACCGACAAGTCGAAATGGCGCAGCTGAATCGGGGGGCGCCATGACCCACCTGCTCCCCCTTGCCTTGAAGAGCGCCTGGAACCGGCGTTACACGCTGGGGCTGACGCTGATCGCGATCGCCTTGTCGGTGACGCTGCTGCTCGGTATCGAACGTGTGCGCCAGGACGCGCGCGACAGTTTCGCGCAGTCGGTATCGGGCACCGATCTGGTCGTCGGCGCCCGTTCCAGCCCGCTGCAATTGCTGCTCTACGCAGTGTTCCGCATCGGTGAGGCAAGCAACAACCTGGGTTGGGACAGCGCCCAGGCGCTGGCGGCGCATCCCGGCGTGGCGTGGACGATTCCGTTGTCGCTGGGCGATTCGCACCGGGGTTATCCGGTGTTGGGCACGACGCCGGCCTACTTCGAGCATTTTCGCTACGGCGACAAGCAGCCGCTGCAACTGGCGCAGGGCAAACCCTTTGAGGGTCTGTTTGATGTCGTGCTGGGCGCGGAAGTGGCGGAGCGCCTGGGCTACCAACTCGGCGACAAGATCACGCTGGCGCACGGCATGAACGAAGACGGTCCGGAACATGGCGACAAGCCGTTCAGCGTCGTCGGCATCCTCGCCCGCACCGGCACGCCGGTGGATCGCACGCTGCATATCGGCCTGGAAGCGCTGGAAGCGATGCATCTGGATTGGCAAGGTGGTGCGCCGATCCCGGGTTTCGCGATTCCGCCCGAACTGGTGAAGAAATTCAACCTGACGCCGAAGTCGGTCACCGCCGTGCTGGTCGGCCTGAAAACCCGCGCCGGCGTGTTCGCCATGCAACGCTACGTCGCCAACTACCGTGACGAGCCGCTGATGGCGGTGCTGCCCGGCGTCGCGCTGAGCCAGTTGTGGGACATGATGGCGGTGGCCGAGCGCACGCTGCTGGCGATCTCGGCGCTGGTGGTGGTGGTCAGCTTCGCCGGCCTGGTTGCGGTGGTGCTGGCCGGGCTGGGTGAACGCCGGCGCGAACTCGCCATCCTGCGCGCCAACGGCGCCCGGCCGCGCGACGTGTTCGCCTTGCTGGCGCTGGAAGGCACTTGTGTCACGCTGGCCGGCGTGCTGCTCGGCACGCTGTTGCTGAGCGGCCTCGGCGCCCTCCTCGCCCCCTGGCTGCAAGCGGAATACGGCATCAGCACGCGACTGGCGATGCCGACGCTGGAAGAAGCGCAACTGCTGGCGCTGGTGGTCGCGGTCGGCGCGCTGGCCAGCCTGTTGCCGGGCTATCGCGCCTATCGCCTGTCGCTCGCCGACGGCCTGACGCCGCGGGTGTAGCGATGCGCCCCACGTTGTTCAGATATCTCCTGCTGCTGGCGCTGTTCCTGTTTACCCAGGCCGGCGCGCTGGCGCACGAACTTGGACACGCGCTCGACCAGGCGCAGCCCGACGAAGCGGTTTGCCAGCAATGTCTGGCTTACGCCCCGATGGGCGCCGGGGTAGCGAGTTCTTCCCCGGTCTGGCAGGTGCAGGTTTTGCGTGTCGATTTTGAAACCCCGCCATCAACGGATTATCGCGCCGGCTTCCGGCCAACCTACCGAAGCCGCGCGCCGCCTCTGTGGTAAGTCCGTCATTCCCGCGCAGGCGGGCATCCAGTTCGTCCGACGCATTTGTGCCCAAAGCGGCATGAATGCTCTGGATTCCCGCCTTCGCGGTAATGACGGCTGTTTGGTGATTTGTCCCACTCGCCCACTAAATTCAAGGATTCATCATGTTCAAACGTACTCTCCTCGCCGCCGCTCTGGCATGCACCTTTCCCTTGCCCGCTCTGGCCGCCGGCGATGCCGAACTCGCCGCCTTGCGCGCCGAATTCGATCAAAAGCTGAAAGACCTCCAGACCACTTATGAAAGCCGCCTGAAGGAACTCGAATCGCGCCAAGCGCAGGCCGCGCCGCCACCCGCGCAAGCCGCCGGCGAGGCGCGCAGCAATTCATTCAACCCGGAAATGTCGCTGGTTCTGGCCGGTAGCTATGCCCATCGCAAAGCGGGCGAGCGCCCTATCACCGGCTTTCTGGCCGGCGGCCATGAGCATGGCGGCGCGCGTGGTTTCAGCCTGGACCACACCGAAATGACGCTGGCCGCCAACATCGACCCGACCCTGCGCGGCTACGCCAACATCGCCTTTGCCGATGGCGAGGCGGAAGTGGAAGAAGCCTGGTTCCAGACCCTGGCGCTCGGCAACGGCCTGGCGATACGCGGCGGCCGTTTCCTGTCCGGCATCGGCTACGCCAACGAGCAACACCCGCATGCCTGGGACTTCGCCGACAACAGTCTGATGTACAGCGTGCTGTTCGGCGAACATCTGGCGCAGGACGGCATACAGGTGAAATGGCTGGCGCCGACCGACACTTTCCTCGAATTCGGCGCGGAGATCGGGCGTGGCGGCAACTTCCCCGGCTCCGACGACGGCGGCAACCGCAACGGCGCCAGCGCCTGGTCGCTGTTCGCGCATCTCGGTGACGATGTCGGCGAGTCCGCCTCCTGGCGCGCCGGTCTGTCGTATCTGACGGCGCGGCCGGAGAACCGGGCAACGCATGTGGAAGACAGCAACGATATCGAAGCCGAAACCCTGTTCAGCGGCAAATCGAACACCTTGCTGGCCGACTTCGTCTGGAAATGGGCTCCGGACGGCAACCCGAAAGCGCGTAATTTCAAGTTCCAGACCGAATATTTCCGACGCAACGAACGCGGCGACATGACCTGCGCCGACAACACCGTCGATGGCGGCGCCTGCGTCGCCGGCGTCAACGACAGCGATGGTTTCCGCGCGCGACAGTCCGGCTGGTATGCCCAGGGCGTGTACCAGTTCATGCCGCGCTGGCGAGTCGGCCTGCGCCATGACCGGCTGGATACCGGCAAGGTCAACTTCGGCATCCTGCCGCTGCCGACGCCGAATGCCGCGCCGAACAAGTGGAGCCTGATGGCCGACTATTCGCCCAGCGAGTTCTCGCGCTTCCGCCTGCAACTGGCGCACGACCGTTCCATGCAGGGCAACCCGGACGACAACCAGATCACCTTGCAGTATGTGCACAGCCTGGGCGCGCACGGTGCGCACAAGTTCTGATCACCCACCAGGAAACCGAGCCATGTTGCCAAGACTATTGTTGTTCAGCGTTCTGCTGCTTGCCCAGAGCGCCCACGCCACCCTCAACGTCCTCGCCTGCGAGCCGGAATGGGCTTCTTTGACGCAGGAACTGGCCGGCGATCTGGCGCGCGTCACTTCGGCCACCACGGCGAAACAGGACCCGCATCACATCGAGGCGCGGCCGTCCTTGATCGCCCGCGCCCGCAACGCCGATCTGCTGGTCTGCACCGGCGCGGAACTGGAAGTCGGCTGGTTGCCGCTGTTGCAGCGCGAGTCCGGAAACGGCCGCATCCAGCCCGGCCGCGCCGGCTATTTCGAGGCTGCGGCGCAGGTGCGCCTGCTGGAGAAATCCGGCCTGGCCGATCGTGCCCAGGGCGACGTGCATCCCGGCGGCAACCCGCATATCCATGCCGATCCGCGCACTCTGCTGAAGGTGGCCAACGCGCTGGCGCCTCGCCTCGCCGAACTCGATGCGGCCAACGCGGACGTTTACGCGGCGCGCAATCAGGCCTTCCAGAAGCGCATGGGTGCGGCCATCAAGCGTTGGGAAATGGAAGCCGCGCCGTTGCGCGGTGTGCCGGTGGTGGTGCATCACAAAAGCTGGAGCTATCTGGCCGACTGGCTGGGCTTGCGGGTCGTCGCCGATCTGGAGCCGAAACCGGGCATCGAGCCTTCCGTTGCTTCGCTTGCCGCGTTGCTGGAACGGCTCAAGACTCAACCGGCAAAGCTGGTATTGCGCACGCCTTACCAATCCGCCAAACCCTCGGAATGGCTGGCCGCACGAGCCGGCATCGCGGTGGTCGAATTGCCCTACACCGTGGGCGGTTCGACAGCGGCTGTTGACCTGTTCGGGGTGTTTGAAGAGAGCGTGGCGAAATTGCGGAGCGTAGTGAAATGAACTTCTCCGGCCTGGAACCCGGCATCCTGCTGCCCGCTTTCGCCGCCGGCATGCTGGTGCTGCTCAGCCATGTCGTGCTGGGGCAGGCGGTGCTCAAGCGCGGCATCGTCTTCCTCGATCTGGCCATCGCCCAGATCGCCGGCCTGGGCGTGGTCATCGCGCACAGCCTCGGCGGCGAGGATAGTCCCTGGCTCACACAGTCTGCCGCCGTGACTGCGGCGCTGCTTGGCGCACTGTTTTTGCATCGCATGGAAAAGCTCGCCTCGACCCGCCAGGAAGCGATCATCGGCATCACCTTCGTCGCGGCCGCTTGTCTCGCCCTGATCCTGATGAGCCATGACCCGCACGGCGCCGAACATCTGCAAGACCTGCTGGTCGGGCAGATCCTGTGGACTTCCTGGAGCGGCATGGCGCCACTGGCGGGGGTCACCGCGCTGATGCTGGCGGCCTGGTTCGGCCTCGGCTGGCGCGCCTCGCCGCTGGGCTTCTATCTGCTGTTCGCGCTCTGCATCACCGCCTCGGTGCAGGTGGTCGGCATCTATCTGGTGTTCGCCAGCCTGATCGTGCCGGCGCTGGTTGCCGGCGACAAGCTTGTGCGCGGGCTGGCCATCGGCGCGGCAGGTTATGCTCTCGGCCTGACCGCTTCCGGCCTGTTCGATCTGCCCTCCGGCGCTGCCATCGTGCTGGCGCTGGTTGCGGTCGCCAGCCTGCTCACGTTGCTGAAAAGAGACCCGCATGCTTAAACCCCTCGCCGCCCTCGCGGCATTGCTCGCCTTCCTTGCCACGCCAGGACTTGCCGCCGATTACAAACTGGGCGAACGGCTGCCGGCCAAGGCTGCGGTGAAAACCGCGTTCAAGACCGTGACCTGGGACGACCTTCTGCCGAAGGACTGGGACCCGATGGCCAGCTTCAAGGGGCTCGATGTTTCCAAGCTGAAGGACGGCGACCCGCGCGCCGACGAGGCGCTGCAAAAACTGCGCGTGGCCTGGGATGCCGCGCCGGCCAACGAGACGATGAACAAGAAGCCGATCCGCATCGCCGGGTTTCTGGTGCCGCTGGAATGGGGCGACAAGAAGCTGAAGGAATTCCTGCTGGTGCCCTACTTCGGCGCCTGCATCCATACGCCGCCGCCACCGGCCAACCAGATCATCCATGTCGTCGCCGACCCGCCGGCCAAAGGCATGCAGGCGATGCAGGCGATCTGGGTGGAAGGCGAACTGGAAATCGCGCTGGCCGATACCGACATGGGGCGGTCCAGCTACCGGATGAAGGCGCGCGCGGTCACGCCATATAAACAATAGGGCCTGCTGCCCATCGCACTATTGCCCGCCAACCGGGTGGGCATCGGTGAAGGCCCGCCAGTCTCTGTCAACCTGTCGTGCATACCCTTCGGCATGCTCGAACAAACGGCCTTGCATGTCCGGCATGCGCGCACCGAACTCGACCAATTCGGCGCGTGCAGCGCATCCTGGCGTACCTGCGGATCGCAGTTGTGCCCCCGCCAGCGTCGCGCCCATTGCACGCATCACCGCTTCCAGGCGGGCCGGCTTGCCATTCCAGTCGGTCAGTTCAAGACTATCCTGGCTTGGCAGCAATTCCTTCAGCACATAGGAGCGCTCGCCTAGCACAAGCGCTTCCAGCAGGTCCGGCGGGCTCGCCTGCATGCGCCGTTGCGCCGTGACCACGCGCGCGGCCTGGCTGGTCCAGGCCGGTTGCGCTTGGCGCACATACGCCATCAGCGCCGATCCCGGTTCGTGGCGCAGATCGAGCAGACTTGGGCCTTCGTCATCGCCGGACGGATTCCCGCGCACCAGCAGGACATGGCGTTCGATGCCGAGGCTGCCGGTGCCGGCGATGCGGCGCGCACAGTCGAGCAATTCAAAACATCGAGCATCGGACCGGGTTGCTGCATGCGCTTCAAGCAGCGCCGCGACCCTTTCCCGATCCGCCGCTTGCGGGGGTAGTGCCCGCTTGCCATCCAGATGCAGCAGAAGACGGCCATTCCGTTTGTGCGTGCGCGCGTCGATGAAATCCGCCTTGTCACGCGCTCGCGCCTTGTGCAGCAGATCGCGCACCATGCCGTCGGCTCGGTCGGCATCCATCGCGTGGGCCATATCGCCGGACAACGCGGCGGCATAAGCATCGAGAAAGGTCCGGCTCAGCATGCCGGCCTGGGCCGTGTCGATGTCGAGATTGTCCGCAGCCACCCGCAGGCTGACCAGAAAGCGGGAAAGTTCCCAGCTTGCCGGCGCCAGCAAGGCTTCCCCGAAATCATTCATGTCGAAATGGAGCCGACGATCCCGGCCGACACAACTGCCGAAGTTTTCCAGATGCAGATCGCCGCAGATCCAGGCTGTGGGGGCGTCGATGCCGAGACCGGCGGCGACGTAATCCTGATAGAACAGATGACAGGAGCCGCGCATGAAGGCGAAGGCATCCTTCGCCATTGCGCGGTATTTCAGGGCCAGGCGTTCGGGCTCGCGTCCGGCGTTGAAGGCGTGGACCAGTGCAACCGGGTCGCGCGCCATACCGGCTTCAGCCGGCCGACTGCCGCAGCGCGGCAATGCGCTCGTCCAGAGGCGGATGCGTCATGAACAGGCGCTTCCAGCCTTGCGGGCTACCGCCGCTGATGCCGAAGGCGGCCATCTTCTCGGGCAGCGGCGGCGTGTGCGCCTGCATCAAGCGTTCCAGCGCCGCGATCATGTTCTGACGCCCGGCCAGCGTCGCGCCGCCGGCATCGGCGCGGAACTCGCGCTGGCGCGAGAACCACATGACGATGATCGAGGCGAGCACGCCCAGCACCAGTTCGGCGACGATCATGGTGACGTAGAACGCCGGCCCCTGGCCGCGCTCGGTCTTGAACACGATCTTGTCGACCAGATGGCCGATGACGCGCGAGAAGAACATCACGAAGGTGTTCACGACGCCCTGGATCAA
>SXGT01030912.1_pt1 | contig 10349 bp, 10 predicted proteins | sample 3176221 | NCBI WGS metagenome assembly SXGT01 (sample SAMN11356862, study PRJNA531348) | freshwater metagenome | isolation source: freshwater sample F1-120 | place: China: Fuxian Lake, Yuxi | collected 2017-12-25
GAGTCCTTGCCCACGCGCTCAACCGGCGGTGCAGAAGGCGGTGAACACAGGCCGAGCATGATCAGCGCGAGTCCTTGCCCACGCGCTCAACCGGCGGTGCAGAAGGCGGTGAACACAGGCCGAGCATGATCAGCGCGAGTCCTTGCCCACGCGCTCAACCGGCGGTGCAGAAGGCGGTGAACACAGGCCGAGCATGATGACGTGATGATAGCCGCAGCTGCGCTACTTCGGCAGCGCCTGGCCGAAGCGGCGCTGGTACTCGGTGGCCAGCGTCTGCCAGCCGGCGTCGTCCTTGGTCTTGACCAGCGCCTTCGCCAGTGCCCGGTAGGCCTGGGCCAGCTCGGGATCGGCGGCGATGGCGGCGCGCAGCGACACCACCGCGCGCGCTTCCTTGTGATCCTGCATGGCCATCACGCCCTCGAGGTACTGGGCCCAGGCTGCCCCCTTCCACGCCGCGATCGCCTGGGCGCACAGCTTCCGGGCGCCGCCGCGGTCGCCGGTGCGCAGGTGCAGATCGCAGCGGGCACCGAGGATGCCGGGCGCCCCCTTCCAGCGTTTCTCGGCGGCGCGGGCCTTGGCCTGGGCGTCGCCGGTCTTGCCGGCATAGACGAGATCGAGCAGCTCGCGCACCGCGGCGACGTAGTCACCCTCGTCGGCAGGCGCGATCTTCCAGCGGTTCGCGTCGGGCGGCAGGCCGTAGCGGGCGCGGGTGCGCGTGGCCCACTCGAGCACCGGGTGGGCGTCGCTCTTGGTGATCGCCGCCGAACGCCGGGCGGCAGCCTCGGCCTGGGTGATGCGGCCGGTGGCCTGGTAGATCTCGGCGACGCGATCCCACACCGGCGCTCGCTCGCCGGCGCGCTTCTCGATCTCTGGGATGAGCTCGAGCGCGTGCGGGCGATCGCCAGTGCGGATGAAGGCCTCGACGCGGGCCAGGAACGGTCGCGGATCGTCCGGAGAGATCTCGGCCGCGCGCGTGCACGTCGCGATGGCCTTCTCGGAGCCGGGGCCGGCGGCACCGATGTGGACCTCGCAGACGGCCTGGCGGATCTCGGCGGTGCTCGGATACGCGGCGACCAGGGCCTCCAGCTCGGCCAGGGCCTCCTCGGTCCTGCCCTGCGCCGCGAGCCGCTGGGCCCGCTTGAACTGATCGTAGGCCGCGGTCGGGATCGGGATGTCGGGCGCGGTCACTGCGCCGTCACCGCCGCCGGCGGCGGTCGCTGTGTCCATGGTCGCGCGCAGGTAGACCAGCATCTGTTGCTTCTCGGCGTCGTCCCATCCGCCCCACTGGTTGGCGTCGAGATAGCCGACCATGCGGCTGGCCAGCTCGCGGATGTTCTGCTCGCTCTCGGGCTTGAGCCGTTCGTCGAGGACGATCTGGGCCAGCTCGCGACAGCGGTCGGAGAGTTGCCGCATCTCGATGTTGTAGGAGGCGTGCATCAGCCAGCCTGGATCGATCTCGTGGACGGCGCCGAGGGTGTGGACGAGCTCGTGGATCAGCACCACCACCTGCTTGTGGCGACGGCGCGCCTGGTGGACGGTCTCGCGCTCCGACTCGCTGGTGTCGGGAAACGCGTCGGTGAACATCTTGCGCTCGCCGCCATCGGCGTAGCCGCGCACCACCACGTGCCGCCCGAGCGGCCGGGCCATGCCGATCTGATCGAAGGTCGACGACACCGTCGACAGCGACGACACGTAACCGATCACCCAGCCGGTGTCGGTGCCCGGGTCCATCGCCTCGAGCGACGCGAGGATCTCGGAGAGCGAGGCGTTGGTCGAGCGAGCGGCCCACGGCTCGAAGGCCGTGACCTCGAGCGTCACGCCCAGCGCCGGCTCCAGGAACTGGTTGACCTCGTCGAGCTGTTCCTCGAGCTGCGGCTTCCAGTGCAGGTTCTGAGAGCGGAAGTCTTCGTCGACCCAGACCCGGACCTTCATCACCCGCGGGTCTTGCGCCCACGGAGCGGTGGTCTCGAGCGCGAACGGGGTGGCGCGCTTCAGGCTGCCGCGCTGCCGCTCGCGGGCCTGGTGCGCGCACGCGCAGAACGCCACGATCACGAGCACGGACACGATCGCTCGCACCCGTCGAAGCTAGCAGGCCTCAGGCCGCGATGCGCGTGAACAGCGGCTCGGTGGTCTGGCGGGCGCCGTAGTGGATCATGACGGGCGTGCCCACCAGCTCCAGCCCGACGACGAAGTCATCGCCTTCGTGCTCTTCGCGCAGCCACAGCACCGTGGCCTTGAAGCGATACGAGCGACAGGCCTCGACGTCTTCCATCACCAGCTCGACGGCGTCGCCAGGCTCGGCGTACGGGGCCGAGCGGCAGACCACGCCGCCTGGGGCCAGCTCGGAGACGGTGACCGTGTCGTTGAGCTTGCCGCCGCGCAGGACGCCGGTGAGATCGACGCGCTGCCGGTTGAAGCGACGACCATCACGGGCGCGCTGGTCCTCGGCGCTGGCGGCGAAGATCGCCTCCAGCTCGGTCAGCTGGACGATCTCGTCGATCGACAGCCCCGCGCCCGACGCACTCTTCCCGATCAGCAATCGGTACTGGTAGACGTGCTCGAGCGCCGACATGCCCATCAGTAAAGCAAGGCAGGTGCCACGACGTCTGGCCAGGTTCGCTCGCGCTAACTGCCCGAAAGATCCGCACGGACCGGGGGAGTCTCGAGGCCCCGGCAGGCGGTCTGGCCGGGTTTTGCGTCACCAGGTCTTGTCGCGCCTGCGCAGCATTGACACACGCGCACGCACACGACAAACCTCACCCAGGTTCCAGCGGCACGGCACCATTCCGATGGATCTGTTCGCTCGCAACGCGGAGGCCCGGCGGCTCAACCAGCCCCTCGCGGAGCGCATGCGGCCGCAATCGCTGGCGGAATTCATCGGACAGGAGCACCTGCTGGGCGCCGGCCGGCTCCTGGGCAAGCTGACGCCGGGCCAGAACCTCCCTTCGCTCTTGCTCTGGGGCCCGCCTGGGACCGGAAAGACCACCCTGGCGCGGCTGATGGCGGAGGCCGTTCGAGCACACTTCGTGACCCTGTCGGCGGTGCAGGCGGGAGTGAAGGAGGTCCGCGAGGCGGTGGCGGAGGCAGCGACGCGCCGGGACCAGTTCGGGCGCAAGACCGTGCTGTTCATCGACGAGATCCATCGGTTCTCTCGCACCCAGCAGGACGCCCTCTTGCCTCACGTCGAGTCGGGGACGGTGACGCTGATCGGCGCGACCACTGAGAACCCGTCCTTCGGAGTGGTGGCTGCCTTACTATCCCGGGCGCGGGTGGTCCGCCTGGAGGCCCTGGGTGAGGACGCGCTCCACCAGATCCTGAAGCGTGCGCTCGTCGATCGCGACCGTGGGCTGGGCGCGATCGAGGTGTCGATTGCAACCGCCGTGCTCGACGAGATCGCCGCGCTGGCCGGCGGCGACGGGCGGCGGGCGCTGGGCGTGCTCGAGGCCGCGGTCGACCTGGCGCGCGGCGACGCCGGCGAAGGCGGGGCGGTCGTGGTCGAGCGCGCCCACGCGATCGAGGCGGCGCAGACCCGCGCGCTCTCCTACGACAAGGCCGGCGACGAGCACTACGCCGTCATCAGCGCCTTCATCAAGAGCATGCGCGGCAGCGATCCCGACGCGGCCGCCTACTGGCTCGCGCGCATGCTCGAGGCCGGCGAAGATCCGCGCTTCCTCCTCCGCCGCCTGGTCATCTTCGCGTCGGAGGACATCGGCAACGCCGATCCGCAGGCGCTGGTGGTGGCGACCGCCGCCGTGGCGGCGTTCGAGCTGGTGGGCCTGCCCGAAGGCGCGCTGTGCCTGACCCAGACCGCCGTGTACCTGGCGTGCGCGCCCAAGTCGAACACGGCGCTGACGACGTACGCCGCCGCCCGCAAGCTGGTGCGTGACCGCGGCGCCCTGCCGGTGCCGCTCGAGCTGCGCAACGCGGCCACGTCCCTGGCAAAGACCATGGGCCACGGCCAGGGCTACAAGTATCCCCACGAGTTCGAGGGCGCGTACGTGCCGGCTGACTACCTGCCGGCGGAGCTGGTGGGTTCGCCGATCTACCAGCCGACCGGGTCGGGGTTCGAGGCCGAGATCCGGGCCCGCCTCGAGGCGCTCGCCACCCGCCGAAAAGGTAGCCCGGACGATTAGACGGAGGGGTCACCTGTCTCGACCCGCCTCGCTTGGTCCTGCACCCGCGGGCTTCGTTGCTTCCTCCGGTGCTCGGGTCACGGGCACAAGCCCGCTCCCCTCCGCTCCTCGGTCGCGCCTCGCCGGCGGGCGCATGCCCGTCGCGATCCGGGATCGATCCAGGTGACCCCTCCGTCTTGTAGCGAGCCGGGCCGGGGCCGTGATACGCCTCCGACGATGTCTGCCGCCCCGCTCGACCCCACCCAGGAGGAGCTGTTCCTGGGCATCGCGTACGCGCTGTTCATGAACCGGCTCCATGTGCTTCGTCTGACCGAGATCGTGCGGCTCGGCGTAAGGCCGAACCCCGAGGACGGCGTGATGGACGTGCCCGAGCCGCTCGACGCCGAGCTCAAGCAGCAGGCGGTCGACTACGTGCTCAAGTGCTTCCCGCAGAGCTTCGCCCGCAAGCTGGCGTCGTCGACAGCGAGCTGGCTGGCGCTGTCGTAGCCCGGTGCGCGGCGTTTTCCGGGCCCGCGCGACGATGATCGCCGCGGTGATCGCGGCGGCGGCGGTCCTGATCGGGTGCGGCGCGCGCAGCCTGCCGCGTGATCCCACCAGCGCGGCGCTGTACCGCGATCTGGAGCGGCAGGTGACCGTGGCGGCGACGGCGGGGTGGAACATCGATCGGCTCGAGGTCGAGGGCCAGCTCTCCGACGCGCTGGGCTCGGTGTGCCGGGTCGATCCGCTGGCGCGACGGTCGCTGGCGGTGTGGATCGACGAGCAGATCGCGGCGCGCGGCGGTCCGGTCGAGCGAGCGTGGCGCGAGCGCGGGCGGCGGCTGGGCAACGTGAAGGAGCTGCTCGTGCTCAGCCGCGTGCAGATGGTCCTTGCCCGCGCCGAGGCGGTGGCGCCATTCGACTGCCCGTTCTGGGTCGAGCTCGAGGAGCCGTTCCGGGGCCGCCAGATCTCCGACGGCCGCTGGCAGCTCACGATCGGCGGCGGCGGCAAGGGCATGATCGTGCACGAGGGCGACCGCACGGACTTCTCGGCGGGCGGCGCCGGCCGGTTGCTCCTGGGCAGGAGCTTCGGCTCGCGCTCAGCGCTCTATGGCGGCATCGAGCTGGGCGGGACCGCGTCCTTCCCGAAGGACGATCTGGGCAATCGCGGCAACCTGGTCCTCGGCCTCGACCTGGTCGCCCCGCTGGTCTATCGCCATACCCTCACCAACGCGTATCTGGAGGGCGAGCTCGGCTGGCTCGGCCGCACCAGCGAGGACGATCTCGAGCGCCTCGATCAGGGCTTCCACGCCGGCATCTCGATCGGCGGCCGCGCCCTCCGCACTCGTTTCTTCTTCCCCGGCGCCGCGCTCGGGCTCTCCTGGGAGCGCACCGTCACCGGCGCCGCGCCGGTGACCACCGTGAAGCTCGGCGCCCGCGTCGCGTTCGACATCGACCTCTGAGCGGCGACAGGTTCACCGGTGACGACTATCCGTCCCTACCGTCAATGCTGCGGCTGGCCGGGCCCATGCTCGTGAGACGGCACGCCCGCCGGCAGCGTGCCCGTCTTGCCGAGGTTGATCAGCATCATCTCCCCGGTCTCGGTATTGACCCGCACGCAGAATAGATCCGAGCTGGCCTCGTTACGCGTGGCGTGGCACGCGAGCTGATAACGACCCGGAGGACCAACGGCCGCCTCGGTGCTGCCCTGGGTGGCCGGCAGGTGGTCCCAGAGCACGCGCTTGACGTCGCCGTTGCGTGTGTCGTGACGCATGCAATACAGCATGCTCGACGCCTTGGCGTCGCTGGAGTCGCAAAGCAGCTCGAAGTTGGGCGCGGCAGGCGGGCTGCCCTTGGCCTCGGGCTTCGAGGTCTCGGACCTGGTACAGGCGGCGCCGAAGACCAGCAGCAGGCAGGCGCGGTTCATCGAGACGACCCAGTACCACGCGAGCCGTGGTGATCCCAACCAGCTATCAGGGGTGTTCCTCGACCACGATGGTGTCGGCGGACCAGCAGCCCGGATCGACCATGGCGCCGGACCCGGTACTGCTTCCCGAGGCCGCGACCCACATGCTGAACGTGTGCGATCCGGCGGCGAGACCAGTCCACACACCCTTGAGCGACACCGTCTTACCGTCACTGCCGACCTCGGAGCTCTTGAAGCTTGCCCTGGCTCGACTGGTCGCGGCCACATCGTCGAGGCGGAGCTCGAACAACGCGCCCGTACCCGTCATGCTGGTGATCACCGCGACCCGCCCGTTGAACGTGGCGACGACCGTGGACCCGGCGGTGGCCTTGGTGAAGCTTCCGAGGTTGGCGATCTTCGTATACGTCGCGGTGAAGGGGATGTTGCCGAGGCAGGTCGTCGGGATCACCGAGAAGGTCGGACTCGACCCCGCCGGGTGGGTGTGAGTACCGAGAGAGTACCGGGCGTCGCCATCGGAGAACATGAGCAGATCAGTCGACTGACCTCCGGTGAGGAAGCCCTCGGCGGAAAGATCCGACTGGGCACTGAAGCGCAGGTTGTCGAGGGTCCCGGAGGTGATGTCGGTGGCAGCGTGAGCGTGGGTGAGCGCGGCCCAGCGGCCATCACCCTGCCCGCGCGTGATGATGTCGCCAGCAGCGTCGTTGTTGAGCAGACCTTCGGCGCCGAGATCGGCGGCGGCCGAGTAGCGATCGGTGCTCAGCGTACCGGCGTTGATGTTGGCGGCGTCATGGCTGTGGGAGAGCGCGGCGTAGACCCCGTTGTGGTTGTGGCCGATGGCGGCGTAGGCGGCGTCATGGTTGTGGGTGCTCAGGGCGACGTCGCCCGGCGAGAGCGTCCCGAGGGTGTCCGCGGAGTTCGCCGCGCGGGCGCGGATGGCGTAGGGCACCGACTGGATCGGGAAACGCGGCATCAATGTTTCGCCGCTCACCGTGATCTGGAGGAAGAGTGGCCCGTTGCCGAAGTCCATCTCGTCGAGGGTCGACGTGGCCCCCAGATCGACGTAGACGAGGCCGGCGACGGCATCGATGCTTCGCGTCTCCGTCCACACCGACGATCCGCCGGTGGCCGTGCTGAACAGGTTGAACGTCAGCGACACGTTGCCCGCAACGGGGCCATTGGACGTACTCAGCCGTCCGGTGAACGCGACGGTACCGGGTACCGCCTGGGCCTCCGCGAACATGCAGAGAAGTGCGAGCCCGAAGAGTGTGCTGATGATGCGCTTCATCTGGTGTGCCTCCTGCGTCGCGATCAAGGCTTGATGGGCGTGTTCGCCTCGAGGCGAAACGTGCTGCCCTGGATCTGGTGCTGTCCGGTGGGGTGACCTAGCTGGAAGTCCATCGTGAACGTCGGCCCGCTGGCGCGGCCGGCGCCGCCCGTGATGTCCTGGCCAGGGGTTGGCGCAGCGGTCACCGGGGCGTCCACGCCAGCGTCGATGCCCGTCGTATCGGCGTCGATGTCCGTCGCGGCGTCGATGACCGGCGCCGCATCGGGATTCTGTTTGACGCTGCCGCACGCCGCGAGCGCAGCGAGAGCGACGAGCAACGGTATAGCTGTGCGTCTCATGGTCCCCCCAAAAGGACGAAGGCCAGAGTATCCCCACGACAACCATCGTGCAAGCCGCACGAAGCGCCACCGTGACGGGCATGACGAATTCACGGATCGACGGACGTCGGGTGGCAGAGGGCGAACCAGCGCCGCCGAAGCGCTGTGCGCTAGCGTGGGCCTCCGGAACCTGTCCCCAGTCTACGGAAAAGCTCGAGAGCGCGGGGGCCGAGGGTGTCGCCGCGCCACGCGACGGCGCGGGTGACGACGAGGGCCTTGTCGGCGGCGTTGATGCGGGGGCGCTCCGTGAAGAGGGCGGGGCCGGCGGCGGCGATCTTGTCGAGGATGCGCGAGCCGCCGTGCCACATCAGGGCGAGCTCGACGGCGAGGTCGGCGCTGACCAGATCGGCGAGCGGGCGGCCGCGCTCGAGGAGGGCGCGGGTGCGGGCGACGAGGTAGCGGACCAGCGCGCCGACCTGCGGGCTGGCGCGGCGGCTGGCGATGTCGGCGTCAGTCACGCCGAAGTGACGGAGATCCTCGGCGGGGATGTAGACCCGACCGCGGGCCCAGTCGGCGGGCATGTCCTGGATGAGGCGGGCGACGGCGAGGCCGCTCGACAGGTCGTCGGAGTAAGCGTGCAGCTCGGGCGCGCGATAGCCGCCGATGTAGAGCAGGAGATGGCCGACCGGCTCGGCGGCCTGGCGGGTGTAGCTGCGCAGATCGCTCCACGTGGCGTAGCGGCGGACCTCGAGATCGGTCCGGAAACCGGACACGAGCTGGGTGAACTCGATGATGGGCAGCGAGAAGCGCTTGACGGTGTCGGCCAGGGCGATGAAGACCGGGTGCTCGGGCGGCCGACCGTAGTAGGTCTCGTGCAGGAGTTCCTCCCAGCGATCGAGCTCGCTGGCCCGCCGGCCCTCGAACGAGGCCTCGTCGGCAAAGTCGTCGGCGGCGCGGGCGAACGCGAACATCGCGAACACGTGCTTGCGCAGGTGGGAGCGGGTGAAGATCGAGGCCACCGGGAAGTTGTGGGAGTGGGCGCGGCACAGCGCCTCGCAGTACCGGTAGCAGGCGTCGAGCTCGAGGCTCGGCGGCAGCGGTACGGCCTGGGCGGTTGCCTTGCGATCGCCGATGCGGTGGATCACGGAGCGTCCTTCAGCGAGGGATCCTGGGAGAGTTGCTGGAGGATGACACGAGCCGCCTCCACGCGGATATCCCCAGCTGCGGCCAGGGCGTCGGCGACGTCGTCGATGAGCTCGGTGGGGGTGCCGGCGGCGCGGGCCACCGCGCGCGCGTGCAAGGCCATGTGACCACGCTGGATCCCGTCGGTGGCGAGGGCCCGCAAGGCCGCGAGGTTGCAGGCCAGCCCGGCGGCACCGGCGAGCGCGGCCAGCCGGGGCGCGGCGTCGACGCCGGCGAGGCGCAAGGCTAGCCGGGCGCCGCGGTGCACGTGGAGGGCGCCGCCGACCGTGCCCACGGCCAGCGGCAGCTCGAGCTCCCCGATCAGGCCACCTTCGGCCTCGCGCCAGACCGCCAGCGGTCGGTAGGCGCCGCTGCGGGCGGCGAAGGCGTGGGCGCCGGCTTCGACCGCGCGCCAGTCCTGACCGGTCGCGACCAGGACGGCGTCGACGCCATTCATCACGCCGGGGTTGTGGGTGACGGCGCGGTACGGATCGAGCTCGGCGACGCGCGAGGCGGCGGCGACCGCGGTCCGCACGAGAGCGCCCGGGCAGCGGGCGTCGGCGAGCGCGTCGTCAGGCGCGCGGCAGGTCACCTTGACTGTCCGGCGATCGGACAGATTGGACAGGATGCGGAGGCCGACCCGGCCGGCGGCGGCGTGGGCCGCGGGCTCGGCCAGACGCTCGCACAGCGTGTTGACCAGGTTGGCGCCCATGGCGTCGCGGCAGTCGACGTCGATCTCGACGACGATCACGCCGCCGTCGGGGCCGGGCGGCCGGGCCAGCACGCGCGCGCTGACCGCGATCGGCCCGCCGCCGCGCGCGCACAGCCGCGGGGTCAGTTCGCGGGCGCGAGCCAGGAGCACCGGCGCCGCCTCGGTCACCGCGGCCAGCGCGCGATCGACATCGATGATGTGGGTGAGCTGGATCTGGCCGGTGACGATGGGCGGCGCCACCGTGGCGGTGAAGCCGCCGGCGGCGCGCACCATGCGTGCGGCGTTGGAGGCCGCCGCGACCACCGAGGGCTCCTCGATCACCATCGGCACCAGGGCGTCGATGCCGTCGACGGTGAAGTTGGTGGCCACCGCGAAGGGCAGGGCGTAGCGACCGAGCACGTTCTCGATCATCCCGGCCGCGTCGTCCTCGCTCAGCCCGCCGTCGAGCGCGGCCAGGGCCTGGTCGTCGAGCCCGGCGGCCTCGGCGACCTGGCGGCGGCGTTCGCCCACCGTGAGGGTGTAGAGGCCGGGCAGACGCGACGAGGTGGTCCGGGTACTCACGGCGTGTCGGCCAAGCTACCCGCCGTCGGCGTGGAAGTCCACGCCGGTGGGATCGACGGCCAGGTGAAGCGGCCACAGTCCGGCCTCGACGATGGCGGTGTCGAGCGCGCTGGCGGTGATGGCCGCCGGCGCCGCGATCGCGATCACGTCGCCGCCGCCGGCGCCGGTGGTCTTGCAGGCCGCCCCCAGCGGCGCGAGCCGCGCGGCCAGCACCGCCAGCGACGCCGGCACCAGCGCGACGCCGGAGGCATGCCCGC
>SXGT01523451.1_pt1 | contig 10349 bp, 2 predicted proteins | sample 3176221 | NCBI WGS metagenome assembly SXGT01 (sample SAMN11356862, study PRJNA531348) | freshwater metagenome | isolation source: freshwater sample F1-120 | place: China: Fuxian Lake, Yuxi | collected 2017-12-25
GCGCGCCTCGAATCGACCCCAGCACGACCACCGCCTCGTGCGTCATGAGGGCCGCCACCTCGTGGTCGCCGGTGAGCGCTGTGTCCACCACTCGCGACGTAAACGTGTCGGCGGCCATCATGGAAGCTTGGGGCCTGCCCAGGGACAAGATGCCGCGCTTTCAGGAAATCCTCGACAAATACGGATCGATCGGCGCCAGTCCCTACAAGATCGACATCGTCGGATTCATGCTGGAAACCCGCTATGGCGTGTGGGGCTGCCAGGTGACGTTGAAGCCGAAGGGCTATTCCAAGAAGAAACGCACCTTCGGCAAGGTGGAGTTGCCGTTTCTGGATGGGGCGGAAGGAAGATTTGCGGGGTTGCTGCCGCAGGTGGAGAAGACGGCTTTGCATTAATTGCTTGCACGTCTAATTCCAAGACCAATGCAAAGCTGATGCCTGCATGCTCACACCCACAGCAACACCGCATCCCTCTTTGCACGGGTAAGCGCCACATAAATCAGCTTCTGCTGAGTTTCAAACCGAACAGTGTCTTTGGGTTGACTGCTAGTCGCCAAAACAATCACGCAATCAAACTCAAGGCCTTTGGCGCGATGCATGGTGGCAAGTCTGACCACCTTTCTGTCGGCTGAATCTCGTCCATTCGCCTCGATCACATGCGTTTCAAAACCCGCTTTGCGCAAGTATTGATCGGCTTGGTCACGTAAGGCCGTAGTCGCAGTAATGACGCAGATGGCGGGTTGAACACGATCAGATGCAACTTCCATACGCGGCAGCAACTGGGACTTGAGCCATTCGAAAGCCTGCTCCATGGTTTCGGCACGTTCGATGATCGGTTTCGGACCGTGGGATAGAGACTTGTAACGCTTGTCCTCATCCAGGCCTTCATCCAGGTCATCTATTTCAATGCCCTCCAGCAAAGCGACGGCCTGCCTACGAATTTCCTCGGTGGTTCGGTAGTTGATATACAACTTTCTGGAACGTCCTTGAATCGCGATGCCGCAACGATTCATCGCGGCACGATTGCGGGTGTAGATGCGCTGATGCCCGTCACCGACGAAAAATAGATCGTTGCGCGCTGGCGGCACCAGGGCACGCAGCAGACGTAGCGCCTGTGGTCCGAAATCCTGGGTTTCGTCCACCACAATCGAAGCGTAACGAGCTGTGATCATGGGGACATTAGCGAGCTGGAGCGCAGCATCGCGGTAAGCATCGTCAACCTCCTTTAGCTTGCGCGCGGCGAGTTGCAAGCGATACTCCTCGAAGACCGGCCAGATGCCATCACGCTTAGCCCGGGTCAAGGTCACCCCGCGGCCGGATCTGCGAGCCATTCGATACCCGTCCAGCGTGGTAACACCCTGCGCCAAAACCACTTGTTCCAGTTCCTCCTCGTAGAAGCGGTCATCCAGCGAAAGCGCAGGGTTTTTAAGCGCCAATGCGACCTGCCAGGCGTCATGCGCCGCGCCTTCCTTGCGGTTGTAGACGATGCTGTGTTCGTATTTTTGTGAGCGCAGGAATGCGTGTACCCAGGCATCGAGATTTTTGACTTCGATCTTCTCCATCGTCGCAGCGGAGCAAAGCGTCTTCAGGTTGTCTTCGATATCCGTAGCCAGGTTTTTGGTGAAGGTGGTGACCAGCACCTTCTTGTCAGCCGGACACCGGTTTTCCGCCAACCACTTGGCGCGATGCATAGCCAGGACGGTCTTGCCCGTCCCTGCGCCACCCAGAACACGCATCGGACCGCTGCGATCGCCCACCGCCAATTTGTTCTGCGTCGGATGCAGGAATACTCGCCATTGCGACAGGGGAGCATTCAGGATGGCGGCCAACGCGGCATCGTCGCTGACCAGTACAAAGCGTGATTGGGACTCCGGAGTCTGCAAGGAAGTCACGAAATCTTCTGTATCGATCACCTTGTCTACTCTGGTTTCACGCGCCCCGAGTATCTGATTGACGCTGTCGCCTGCCGCCACCAGGAACAACCCTTCATAAGCCTCCAGGGGCAGGATGGCCTGTATGGCGTCAAGATCCGCCTCGCTATGAACCACACGCACGTTTGGCAGTAGTGCTTCAGGTGTGCCTAATGCAAGCAGGTCCTGATCAGTCAAATCGGCGAACAGGGCGGGTGCAGGCGCAACGCTGGCTTGTTCATCTGCGCTGATTGGATCGACAACAGACTCAACTGGTCTTGTTTGCGCTACTTCAGTCAGCACAACCACTTGCATCGCGCCCGTTACAGGGTTGACTGCAATCTTTCGATTGACTGCCCAGCTATACGCTTCATCGTGATGATCGACATAAAGCAGCACATAGACGTCACCCTGCTTCGGCTTGAAGACGATGCCACGCCAATCCTGATCGATACGCACGGAGCGAAGATTGTCATCCCTGGCGCCATTGATCTTTTCGTAGTTGGTGCCGGCATCCGTTGGGTCAGCCTGGAATTTGATCGCCCACTTGAGAATCTTTCCCTGGATGGCAGATGAAATTTTCGCCAACTGCCCAAGAAAATCCTGGGATAGAGCGACCTTCGGTTTCAAGCTCATTGCATTGCTCCCTTGGTATTTATCAGCCCGAGAATTTCATCCTCCCAGCCGAGAGTAGACATCACCACTCGCCAGCCCTGAGCCAGCCAGATCGCGACATAGTCTTCCTGCACATCCAGCAATACGACCACCTTAGCCTCCAACCACGCCAATTCCGCTTCTGCGATGGTTTCTCCCTGGGCATCGGCTAATTCGTATCCCACCTCATCCGGCAATGGATGGCCGCTGCCTGCCAAGGTGGCCAAACCGACATGAACCGGTTTCATGGCCAGTTTCAGCAGCGCCTCCAGCGCCATCCCGGTAGTCGCATGAATTTCATTGCCTCCCGCCATGCCATGGATTGTTGCTGGCGAAATCGCAACGTAGTCGCCTCCAGCGATGCCTGTGCGTGTGGTTAGCAACACGCCCGGCATGGTCTGAAAAGTATTGAAAAGCGACAGCCATCGACGCCAGACAGTCTGCTGAACTGTGTCGTGAATGGCCGCATTGGTTGCCAAATCATCCAACTCCAGCCAGCCCGTCACGACTGGCAACTCCATCTGGTTGCCGGTGACGACACAACACACTTCCGGGGCGGTGCCATCCTTGTTTTTCCCCCACAAGAACGACGCAGGCAAGTTGTGCATCCAATCCGGCAACTTTGCCAAGCGGGGTTGCATTGCGCTGGCCAAAGCATCAGCCGCAGCCTTTGAAGTGGCCTGGCCAGGCGGAGGAATCATCAGAAAAGTCGCCAAAGCCGTGTTGGCCTTCAATTTGGCCGCAGCCGGGTCGACGCCGGACTCGGCGGGCATCTTCAGTACCTCCAGCAACAGGCCAACCGCATTCATAGACAACCACGGTTTGCTGATTTCCGGCAGACGCGCAGTTATCAGCTCGGCCCGGTCATGCCGATTCATGCTGGTCAGCGGCGATTCCAGATCGGACTGCTTCTCACCTTTCATTGCCTGGGCAACATCGTCCCAGGTCACTGACCAAACCCAGAAGCGGCCGCTTGCCACAATGGCGGAACGCTTTTGAGCGTCTTCTCGGGCAATCGCCTTGTGATACGCCCAGCCGTCGCAGAACACTGCAATCGGTCGCCGCGCACTGCGTGAATTGGCCGGCCAGATCACGAAGTCGGCTTCCGAGCAGACCGCGATGCCCTCATCCGGCCCCAGCTTCACCTGCGGCTCGATCCAGTATGGCTGAGCATCCACCTCCAGATAAAAGCCCGTTTTGCCCTTGACGACTTCCTGAACCAGTTTCACCGGCAGGCCGGACTTTGCACCCAAGCGGGCCAGGCTATCGACAAAGCGCGGTTCCAGCACCGAGTCATAGGCCGGGTTGATATAGATCTCCGAGATTGTGGGTACTTTCTCCAATTGATCGAGGGCCGCCACCAGTTCGGCAAGCACCTGTGCGGCGCGATTGCGCGACACCTGATACATCGCGCGACCTAGTCGATATTGATACACACAGCGATAGCAACCGTCCTTGTCGGGATCCTGGTTGCAGGTACATGTGTTGATGGCTTGCAACGCCAAGCCCAGCACTTCAACCAGGGTGTGCGCATCCTGCGCCAACAACTGGTGCAGGTAACCCGTGCCGCCCGGCACCGAGTCATAAAGCAACACATATTGCCGTTTTGGCGCGCCGTCTTTGCCCGGTTCTTCCTGTGTCGTCAGGCGCAGGTGATCCACCCTGCCGCCAAAACGTTTCTTCAAGCCAAGTTGCAGCGCCGCCATGAACGACTGGGTGACTTCCTCATCCATGCCGGACTGGGTGTAGGGCACCAGAATACGCAGCGCTTCGGACTGGAACTCGCGATACAGATAAAGGCAATCGATGATGCTGTCAGCCTCATCGGCATCACGCTTCAGGCAATCGAAAGCGTGTTGTTGCTTGTTGGCCTCTGCGCCATTCCTGGACCCGAATCGTTTACTTGCAACCTGTACCTTGCCGCAATGTTTGCAGAGCTTGAATCCCGGCCGCATGACATCCTTGTCTGCGACACGGAATTTGTCACCCTCTGGCTTCGACATCTCGCCGAAATTCACATCGCGGAAAGTAGCGCGGGCAATGAACTCAAAACCAAAAGGCAGGTTGTCGGCCTTGATCTGCCAAGCCTCCCGGATCGCCTCGCGTTCAAAATCGACCAACAATTGGCGGACATAAATCTTCGGCTCGCGATCTTCCGCGCTGTCGTCGATGCGCACATCCACATCGTTGCTATTGGCAATGGCCTGGCGAAAGCGAAGCAGCAAGCGTTTTTGTGAAGAATCCGCCCACATGCTGTCGCCACAGCGCGGACATGCGCCATGGCTATCACCATTGATCACCGTGTTTTCCATGTGATGGCATGACGGGCACAACCGCCACCAATCCATGGAAGACAGGGCCATGTTGATCTGGTCCACCTCCACCTTGCGCTGGTTGGCATAGAAGCGGTTTTCCGGGGCAAACTCGGACAGCGCCGAGGAAGCCGGGCGTTCATATTTGATTGCGGGGAGCGAGATATAGGCCGGGCTGCCATCCGGGTCATCCTCGTTCTTCTTGCGCCACAAAACCGACTTCAGCTGCACACCCGCTTCGGGAAAAGCATAGTTGGGGATCAAACCCGCGTCGGTCAGCGTATTCAGCAATTCACGCTGGTTGATCTCCTTGACCAGTTCCAGCGCTTTTTGCCGCTCTCTATCCATCTCATCGATTTCGTGCTCGGTCGCCTCATCCTTGGGCAGTTTTTTAAGTGCTTTCAGCTTGTTGGCGATCTGCTCGGCGCGCTTCTTGTGCGAAGCACGTTCTTCTTCCAACTCCTCGAACACCTTCAATGTCCGCACTCTCAGGCTGGGGCTGTCATCCAGATCAGCCGCCCCCGTCGCTTGGCCCTGCATAAACGCGGTCAAGCGCTGGACCACCGTGTCATCTGCTTCCCCGGCCAGCAAGTCGATGAACTCCTGCAACAAGCGCGGCTCGTGCTTCAACACATGATCCAGGAAGGGAAAGGGGAAACGCGTTGGCTCCTTCACGGCTACCGCATCCAGCGCCTGGCTGGTCTTGTCTGGCAGCGCTTCCAACGGAATTCCGCTGCCGACCCAATCGTCCATGCAATAGGCGAACAATTGGCGGCGCAATACCTCGGCGGCCTTCAGGAAAATGCCTGGCGGCAACACCTCGCCGGTCAGCATTTCATCGGTGTCAGCAAAGAAATACAGGTCATGCGGACTGTTGCCATCCGCCAGCGTCGCGGTGAAAGCGTTGCCATCGCGTCGCCCGGCGCGGCCCAGGCGCTGCAAGAAGCTGGCCTGGTTGGGCGGCACCGAACATAGCAACACCGAGGATAGATCGCCGATATCCACGCCCATTTCCAGGGTTGGCGTTGCGGATAGCAGGTTCTCGAACCAGGGCTGCGGATGCTTGTCCTTGAAGCGAATTTCCAGGGCTTCCCGCTCATCCCGAGCCAGCAAACCGGTGTGTTCCGCCGCGATCACTCTGCGTAAATCGCCCGTGCTGTAACGGTTTGCCAACCAACTATCCGGCTGCCGGCTGTCTTCGTAATGCTCCTGTGGCGCATCTAAACAAGGCATGCCCAGCAAGGCATCCGCCAAACTGGCTGGAATGGTCAGTTCGCGTTTGCCCTGGGGCGTAACCAGAATCCGCACATCACTCACCAGATACAGCGCATCCGGGTTCAAACCAATGCTTTCGCCCAACTTGCCGGAATACGGGTTGCCCGCATCACCCTCCTTGTTACCGTCGGCGCGCGAGATTACGCCCAGGGTTTCCAACGCCGAAATGGCTTCGAGATAGGCCGCTTCCGCCAACCCGGGCGCCAACAGCGCCTGCTGACCGAGGGTGGCTTCCGCCCAACGCTCGTACCAGGATTTCCCCTGCCGCAGGCTCAAGCGATCAAAGTCGCGCTGCTGTCCCAAGGTCAAGAACACCGGGTGCGGCGTACTCGGCCCCATTTTCGGCATCCAGTATTCCCGGCTCTGGGTTTTTGCCAGCGCATACACATTGCCGTCGCGGGCATAGCCGACCAGATCTGCTTGCATCACCGCGCCCCGGCGGCGCAATTGGGTCACAAACCCCCACAGCCACTGAAACAGCACAAGCGATTCCACCCCGCGCAGTCCCAATTTATCGCCCAGCACGGGGCCAAGCCGGTTCACTGCCTGGTAAATCAATGCGGGATCGGGCGCCAGGGTCGCCTTGCCCAAGCGATCCAGATTACGGCCGCGCTGGCTCAGATAAGTGAATTCCTGGAAAACCTGCCAGGCCAGCCGCTTTTCCACACGACCGGGCAAACGGCTGTTTGCCGGCAGCCCGCCGTCCAGCAGCAACTTCTCGGCCCAGTCCCGCTGCCAGGTCATATCCGGACCGATGAACTCCGCCACAAAGCGGTCCACCGGCATTTCCAGCGGCGAGCCGACCTCATTCCAAAGTTTCGGCAGACGCTGCAATACCGCCTGCCAGGGCAATCCGGGCTTGCCATCGGAAGAAGCGGAGGCGGCAAGGTAGTCGATCGAGCGCGCCAGCGCGGCACGCACCGTGCTGATATAGGTACGCGCACCGAAAAACCCGGCCCGATGCGCCGCATCCTGTACCGAGTCAGAGAAGGCAATCAGCTTCTTGTCGTCGTTGAACGGGCTTGCCCAGCCATGCTCAACCACCTGCGCACCCAGCGTGGCATTTCGCGCACCCAGCAGAATCTGGCGATACCCCGCCGCCCCGCAGGCCGGACAAGTGCCGTCATGCCAGGTTTTATTCAGGTTGCCTTCCTGACTGGACTTTGTGCCGGTGCTGCGAAACACCTGAACCAGTTCCTCGTGGCCGCAGGCCTGGCAACTCCCCGCGTTGGTCTGTACGTTGCCGCAAGACGCGCAAATATGTGAAGCGATGCCATCAAGCTGGGGTTGTTTAAGGCCATCCGGCGCGTAAAAGCGAACGGCATCGGTGCGATGTCCGAACCAGGCGTTGTATATCTGATCCAGATCGTTCACCAGCTTGTTGCTCCCTGCCGGCAATTTGCCCAGCCAGCCGGTGGTGTGACATTCACTGCATTGCACCAGGGGCAGATACAAGCCATCGGGCTTGGCCTTCAGGTCGGCGTGCGGACGTAGTTTTATGGCCTGGCGGTCCGCCGTTACCTTGGCCACCATCCGGCGCAACTCTCGCATCCATATCTGCACGCGCAGCGTCAGCAAGGGCTGGTCGTTGCCAACCGGGTCACGCGCCCAGGCCAGCAACACCAGCAAGGCATCCAGCACCAGCGCCACATGCGGCCGGGCCGATTCCGGCAACGGCCCCTGCATGGCCTGGACCAACTCGTTCAACGTCAGGATGCCGGCTTTCTGCTTCTGTAGCAGCTTCAGCAGATTCGACACCAGCAGGTGTTTCTTCAGCAAGGTTCCCAGCGCGGCTCGCCAGGCCGCGTTGGCAACTGCTTCCGCCGATGCCGCCGGCACATCGGTAAAGAAGACCGAATACCAGGCAGCTACCGCCGCCGCCTGGCTGGCGTAATTGGCCGGGTCAAGCACAGTTTCGAAATCGGTTCGGCCGTGCAGGACATATTCAATCGGGCTTTCACCCAGGAACTCCGCCACCGATTTCCGGTTTTCGGTAATCACTGAATCTTCCGGAAATTCGCTGCCGAATATTTGCCGGGCATAGTCACGCAAAGGCGCGGAATCGGCATTGCCACCCAAGGTGGCAGAAGTGCCGGTGCAAATCAGCTTGGCCGGATCCAGTTTCAAACGCGCGCGCAAACGACGCAGCAACAAGGCCAGATCGGTACCCTGTGCGCCGTCGAAGGTATGCAGCTCATCCACCACCACATAACGCAAAGTGTCCGGCTGGTTGTGGGCCCACAACTGACGATCCTTGGGCCGGATCAACAGGTAATCCAGCATCTTGTAATTGGTCAGCAGGATGTCGGGCGGATGTTTGCGCAAGGTATCGCGGTCGGTGATGACTGAAGTCGGCGTCATCACCACGCCCTCGACTGCACCTTTTCCCTTGACCTTGGAAGACCGGCCGCCCACAAACAACCCCACCCGCAAACCAGCAAAAGCTGGCGTATCCGCAATCGTTTGCGCAAAACGCTTGGCCTGATCGCTTGCCAGCGCATTCATCGGGTAAATCACCAGCACCTTGATGCCGGCCTGGCCATGGACATTCAGGCCCTTGGCCTTACGGTCCCGCGCGCAATAATCCAGCACCGGATACAGAAAGCATTCCGTCTTGCCCGAACCGGTACCGGTTGCAACCAGTGTATTGACCGCCAGACGGTCACTGCTCAAACGGGCCCAGGCCGCTTCCTGATGCGAATGGCCGGGAAACTGGGTCTGAAACCCGTTAAAAAAGCCGCGACCGGCAAGCCCGGGCCGAAACGGCAAACCGGCCTGCACATACGGCCCCTTCATCCACGCCGATTCCTCATCCACAAAGCGTTGCATCACGCCATGGAACATGGCGTCGGAAGGTTCAAAACCTGTCGTCAGGAACTGTTTGATGCCGCGTTGGATGTCGCGGGCCAGGAGGGATGGGAGCATTCTTCTTTATCAGGTTGATGGCAACAATTAGGCACCGCACGCGGAGCTACGGCAGGTAAATGCACGAAACCCAAGTCGTTTTCAGCACTGATCCTTGTCGGTGTAGTTATCTCTCCAGTTCGTTACCTCTGTGGGGGTAATTTGCGGAATCGGTGTGGCTTTAAGGACTGAACTCACTTCTAGGAAGCTGAGCCCAAAAGCAACAGAAAGCCTGTCATATTCACGCTGCGGGAGGCCGGGGGCAATCAGGCTCTTGGGCACCTCAAGCGGACGGGCCTCCGTTTTTAGCCATGTGTAACCGGGTAGGTTTGATATTTCTTGCTCGATATCACGGTAATACTGCATTCGCGTACCACCACCGCAAAGAAACATCGGCACTCCACTTAGATCGTTTCGGGTTAGCAGTTTGTCCTTCCAGGTTTTCCACAGAGTATTTCCACGAACCTGAACAAGTAACTTGCTGAAAAATGCTTGGTCTGGGTCTGGCACATCCTCCCGATGGTCCACTTTAATACCGGAAAAATAGTCCTTGAAGCTCCCGGGAATACTGGTCAGACGATCCGTTGAGCGCTTGCTGCTCTGCAAGCATGAAGTATCTGGGGCCATGGATGGTGCAAATTCTGCGATGACTTTTTCCCACCACTGAATGCGGGCGCGGTGCAGATTCATCACTCCATTCGGCTGAACCTGGCTCGTAAAGAAGGTGAATTTCTTTTTACCGCCCGCTGAATGTTCGACCCTGAACAATGAAGAATCAACCGTGCCAGCGCCCACATCGACCATGAGATAAAGATTTGGCGCATTTCGGTTGAACCGGTTCGAAGCAACGTAGCCGTAGATCTGCGCGGCTAGCTCTGGGACTATGCTGATTTCGGCTTCCTCGACTGGACGAGATGGAAGTGCGCCAGCAATAAGTTGTTCTGCTCTCAATAACGCTTTGTCCACACTTTGGTGGATTAACTCAAGTTTATTAACAGCAGCAACCAACCAAGCTGCTTGAGCAACCTTTTTAAACGGCGTCTGATGCTCGCTTTGCAAATGATGGGCAGCGGGTAGGCCTACTACCAACTTCCATTGGATATTGGTTTGCAGATAAGTCTCCCGGTGCTCCGAGAGCAGCCATCCACGAGCATGCCGGATAACCAAAGCCAAAAAAGCTGTTACTCGTACCTGGGCCTCGATATTTTCTGGGTCGGCCATCAGGGACAACTTCAGGTCCCGATAGATGGTGTCTCCTTCTTTCAGCATGAAAGTATCTTCTGTTTCGAACAACC